>ERZ838225.262-NODE-262-length-79911-cov-36.336193_pt1 | contig 79911 bp, 74 predicted proteins | sample MGYA00519684_ERZ838225 | MGnify/ENA primary metagenome ERZ838225 (study PRJEB31850, sample SAMEA3708829) | human gut metagenome | biome: human gut; feature: human-associated habitat; material: faeces | place: China | collected 2014 ... | reverse complement strand
TACACAATATATTGTTTTAAAAAATAAAAATCAACACAATATATTGTAGTATTTACTCTTAATGCGACATCCCATTTTTAGTTTAGAGTGATAAGTGGCAAGTGACAAGTTAATGAGAAAACTCCTTAGTGAATTTTTGAAAAATATATTTATTAAATTCAGACTAAGCTGAATTTATACATTAATTTGAAACTTACCACTTGCAACTAACTAAAGTAGTTCTATTCCAGCTTCTTCGCATTTTTTATGAGTATATTCATCCCAAATAGAAGCTTGTACTTCGCCTATGTGAGCTTTTCTTAAGAAATACATGCAAATCCTAGATTGTCCAATTCCACCACCCATAGTAAGGGGAAGTTTATCTTCAAGCAATGCTTTGTGAAATGGAAGAGTACATCTATCTTCACAATTTGCCTTTTTTAATTGAGAAACTAAAGCTTCTTTATCAACTCTTATACCCATAGAAGATAATTCAATTGCTGAATCAAATAATGGGTCATAAAATAAAATATCTCCATTTAAAGTCCAATCATCATAGTCAGGGCTTCTTCCATCATGTTTTTCACCAGATTTTAATATATCACCAATTCCCTGAATAAATACTGCCTTATATTTTTTACAAATTGCATTTTCTCTTTCTTTAGGAGTAAGATTTGGATATAAATCTTCTAATTCTTGAGAAGTTATAAAAGTAATTTCTTGTGGTAAGATTTTTTCTTCTATTGAGGGATATTGTTTAGATACAAAATCTTCAGTAGCCTTAAATACTGAAAATATTTTTTTTACTGTGCTTTTTAAAGTATCAACAGTTCTTTCTTCTTTAGTAATTACCTTTTCCCAATCCCATTGGTCAACATAAATAGAATGTAAGTTATCTAATTCCTCATCTCTTCTAATTGCATTCATATCTGTATATAAACCATATCCAGGTTGAAAATTATATCTATGAAGAGCAAATCTTTTCCATTTTGCAAGAGAATGTACTATTTCTATTTCACTATCTTTAATAGCAAGCATATCAAAGCTGACAGGTCTTTCTATTCCATTTAAGTTATCATTTAAACCTGAACTATTTTCAAGGAATAGTGGAGCAGAAACTCTTGTTAAATTTAAGGTTTCAGCAAGCTTATTTTCAAAGAAATCCTTAACTTTTTTTATAGCTATTTCAGTTTCAAGTAATGATAAATTTGATTTGTAGTTTTCAGGAATGAAAACTTTAGATTTTAATTCTTTTGTCATAAAAATAACCTCCTAAATAATATAAAAAAACCTTTCATCCTAATTTAATAGGACGAAAGGTTACTTCCGCGGTACCACCTAATTTGCATAAAGCCTCTTAATCAGTGCTAAATTAATAAATAATTTAAGACTGTTCCATTATAACGGTAAGACCCCGTCTAAGCCTAGTTAAGTGAGATTCCAAATTTTAATTTGGCAAATCGAACTTACATCTCTGACAAAAGGAAGAGATGTTTCCTTTTAAAGAGATGAAAATTTTAATTTGGCAAATGGGACTTATATATCTCTAACATAAAAAAGAGAATGTTTCTTTTAATACTCAACTTGTTCGGTTAGAAGCTCAGGAATGTTTTTCATAAAAACTAATCTTATAAGGCTTACACCATCCCTTACTCGCTTAAAGATATCATTTAAATTACTCTTTCCTTCAGTGCTGATTATGTATTTTAAATTTAAATTAATATTATAATATACCAAATTTTATTTCATGTAAATAGTAAAATTAAAAAAGTTAACAAGAATTAATTGTAATTAGTGAAAAGATAATATATTATTTTATCTTTTACATGATATAATATAAAATGAGTATTTAAATATATATACTTAAAAATAATATTTTAATGGAGAGAGTAAAATGAAGAAGAAAATTAATTGGCAAAAGGTAATAGGATATTTTGTATTAATTACTTTAATTTCTACAGCTATATTTTTAATTTTTGTAATAAAAGATGCGCCAACAGTTGCAGATCCAGCAGAACCTTTTGTACGTTTAAAAAGTGATTATGCATTAATGTTATCTCAATGTATATTAGGTATAGTTGCAATGATGATGCCAACTTTATTGGAAAATAAGTTTAAAATTACAATTCCATCATATATGATAATTTTATATACTATATTCTTATATGCAGCAATATATTTAGGAGAAGTTAAAAGTTTTTATTATAATATTTCAAATTGGGATAATATATTACATACTTTTAGTGGAGCAATGATAGGTGCTTTAGGTTTTTCAATTGTTACTTTATTAAATAAAACAGAAAAGGTACCAATGGAATTAAGTCCTCTTTTTGTAGCATTATTTTCATTTTGTTTTGCAGTAACATTAGGTGTTGTTTGGGAATTTTATGAATATACATTTGATGGATTATTGGGACTTAATATGCAAAAATTTGCATTAGAAAATGGAACTCCTTTAATTGGAAGAGCTGCTTTAGCAGATACTATGATGGATTTAGTAGTAGATGCAGTTGGAGCATTTATAATGAGTGTTATTGGTTATATTTCATTAAAATATAACAAAGGATGGATTGAAAGACTTCAAGTTAAAATGACAAAATAAAAATTAAGTAAGAAAGAGGCTGATATAAAAATTTGATATCAGTTTCTTTTTTTGTAAAAAACCAAAAAAATGAATTTATAAGACTAATGATAATAATGATTTTCAGTATTTAAAATAATAAAGTAGATTTAGTTATAGTATTTTATTGTAAAAAATATAGCTTTTAAAATATATTAAAATTGCTTTAAAATTACATGAAAAAATATATAATAAAAAGTATGTTTAACTAGGAACATACTTTTTATTATAAAATTTAATTTTTCTACTTATTAAGATAAGTATATTTAATAAGTATAGGCAGTTGGTTGAAAATCTAGAAGTTCCCATGTATTTTCATTAAAGTTGTAAGAAAGGATAGCAGAAAAGTGTACATTTCTACCAGTATTAAAAGAACCAACCTTAACTAAAGTAGATGAAGTATCTCCTTCTTCAGATATAACATAAAGTGAATCTATATAACTTTTAGTGTATTCATAATTAACATTATTAAATGAAAATCCATCTCCAAAATAAACTGCATTAATAAGTGTATCTAATAAAATATCACCAGCAGAAAATAAAGGAATAAAATTATCAGTTTTAACATTAATAAAATCTTTTATAAACCATCCCTTTTTATATTTATATTGAATTTCAGCAGTAGCAAAACAATTTACTGTTCCTGTAGGATAATTTAAAGTAATAGAAATAGGTGCATTAATAGTATTAAAATTTACAAATTCACTATCTATTATATTAATATTATTAATATAAAAAATTTCTTCTGGCATAAATTTTTTAATTTTTTCATAAAGAATAGGATTTGTAACTGTGTAATCCATAAGTAATTTATTAACATCATTAAATGTTAAAGTTGTAGGCTTAACCTTATCCTTATATGAAGCAGTAAGAATAGCAGTAATAGTTAATATAAATATCATAATGTTGACAATTGTTAATTTAAATTTACTATTTTTTACTTTTATATCTTTAAATTTTATTTTATTACTATAATTCATAAAAATCCCCCTTTTATTTTAATTGTATATATAATATACTAATTATACAATATATTTACATGTAAGAGAAGAGGAGGAATTAATATTGCATATAATTTTTAAAATGACCATGGATGATTACTTAGAATTACTAAGATTAAAGAATGATGATATTAGTAGTTTAAAAAAAGCTAAATTTCGATATAAAATATCAATAGCATTTCTTATAGTAGCATTAACATTTTATTTATTAAGGATAGTATCACCATTTTATATACCTGTGTTAGTGGTAGCAACTATATTATTAATTATTTGGTTTTCATATAGTGATAGTATAGTTGATAGAGGAAGAGAAAAAACAATTGTAGATTTAGTAAATAGGGAATTTTCTAAATCTATAAAACAAGTAAGAGAAACTAAAATAACTTTACAAGAAGATGGAATAATTGAAGAAATTGAAGGGATGTATAGTAAAATTCAATGGAATTTTATAGATGATATTATTGTAACAGAAAATAATATATTTATTAACTTAATTTCAGCACAAACACTAAATATTCCTAAAAGAGCATTTAACAATGAAGATGAACAAAAAAATTTTTTAAAATATATAGATGAAAAATTAGCTTAAATTATAGTTGATAATAAAATATTAAAAGTGGACAAAGTAATATGCTCCCATTATAGTAGACAGTCTTATTATTTTAACTGTTTACTATAATGGGAGCATATAATTTAATTGTCCATTTTTATTTTAAAGCACATATGTATATATGATTAATGTTTTCATTAATATTTATTGTAAAATCATAAACAGGTTGATAAAATCCCTTACTATCTAATAAGTAAATTAAATTAGCATCTATAACTTCTATATTAGAAACTTTATTTGGCATAGCATAAAATTTAAAATTACCTGCTAAAATTTCATTATATGCCTCTTGTAAAGATAAAATATCATATTCTTTATATGGCTTATAAGAAATAATATTATTAGTAAAACTAGAAACTGTATTATTTTCATTTATTGTACAAATTAGATCTCCATCAATATACAGGTCTTTTGATTTAACCATATCTAGTGAAATTGAATAATTTCCATCTCCATTATCTTTAAAATCAACATCTTTAGGTAATTCAATATCAAATTCATTTAATATGGCTTGTACTCCCTCATAAGTTAAGTTTTCTTTACCTTTAGCTTCTGTTTGTTTAAAACTAATAAACGAAGTTGTAAGACCCTTGTAATTTACCCATAAAGAATAATCACCTTTTTCAGATTTAAATATTATAGTATCATCATATTCATTATTTTGTGACTCATCTATATTTGTATTTAACTTAGAAAAAATTTTGTTAGCTAAATTTATAGCATCTTCTTTACTTCCAACATACGATTCATAAACATATGCTTTTTTAAATTCATTATCAAGATTTAACTTAGTATGTAAATTTATTTTTGACATATTTACTTTATAGTTATTGTTAATAGATAAATTACCTAATTCTTGCTTATTATAATTTATAAATAGTACACTAATAAAAATAATGCTTATTATTAATGGAATTTGATAAAATGCTGTAATTAAAGTAGTATGTTTTTGATTTGATTTTTTTCTTTTAAATAATGATATGAAAATCATTATTATTCCATATCCTATGGCACATCCTAAAGTATTATTTAAAATATCATCAAGTTCAAATATTCCTCTTTTAGTTATAAGTTGTAGAATTTCTATAAATAATGTTAGGAAAAAGCCAGCTAAATAAGTTATATAAAAACATTGGCATTTTTTAAAAAGTAATGGTAGTAAAAATCCAATTGGAACAAACATTAATATATTAAGAATTATATTTCTCCATTCTCCTAAAGAAAAATTATTATATGCATCTTTATATGAACTAAACAAGTGTAAATTTACACTTGAATAATTAGAAACCCTACTTCCAATTGTTGCTCCAAGTACTACAGTTATATAAATTAAAAATATACTACATAGTGCTATTTTACTTAGTTTTAATTTCTTAGAACCTTTCATTAGCTTTTTATAAACTAAAAAGTAACCTATTAGAAATAAACCAATAACAAAGATTGAACCTATAATTCCTACTAGCATATATTGCATTGCAAGTTGTATTACTGTTGAAATCCTCATGATTTAAAATTCCCCCTTATTTTTATTTGTCAAAATTTACTATATTTATTATACATGTAATATTAGGAATATTAAACTATTTTTAGCTTTTATAGTCGAATTATTATAGATATAGGTTATATAAAATATCAATTTTAAGTATATGGGGATAATATATTAAAGAGGTTTAATGTAATGTTTAATTATTTATAAGATAAATTGAAACTTTAAATGTAAAAAAAATAATATAATTTTAATAAAAATATTTAAATAATATTTTTATTGGAAAAAATTGACCTATAAGTATATAATTAATATAAGTATTTAAATTAAAGGGAGGAAATAAGATGAGCTTAAATTGGAGTTTAAAAGAATTATATCAATCATTTGAAAATAATGAATTTAAAAATGATATGAATAATCTTACTGAAGAAATAACAAGTATAAATGAATGGATTGATGAAGCAACTAAAGATTATGATAATGTAATAGTAAAATTAGAAGAATATTTAAAGAAAAGTATTAAATTAAATGAATTAATAAGTAAGCTTGGGGTGTTTATAGAATTAAGTATTAGTGTAAATACTAAAGACTCAGAAGCATTAAAGAATTCAGACATATTTGAAAAGAAATTAACATATTTAGTTGAGGGTTCTACTAAAATTGAAAGATATATAAGTGGAGTAAAAGACTTAAATTTACTAATAGAAAAATCAGAACTGTTAAAAGAACATAAATTTTTATTAAATAGTATAGCGCAAGATAGCAAATATTTATTAAGTGAAAAAGAAGAAAATATAATAGCCAATATGAAAAATACAGGCTCAAATGCTTGGAGCAAGTTAAAGGATAATTTAATTTCATCTTTAACTGTTGAAATATCAGAGCATGGGAAAGTAAAGGAATATCCTCTTACAGTTGTTTTAAATATGGCTTATGATAAAAGTGAAAAAGTTAGAAAAAAAGCTTATGAAGCAGAAATAAAGTCATATAAGAAAGTTGAAGAAGGTGTAGCTGCAGCTTTAAATGGAATAAAAGGTGAAGTATTAACTATTTGTGATATAAGGGGATATAAGTCTCCTTTAGAAGAAACACTTTTAAATTCTAAAATGGATGAAGAATCTTTAAATGCAATGATTGAAGCAATGAAAGAAAGTCTTCCTGCATTTAGAAAATATTTAAGAAGAAAAGCAGAAATGTTAGGTCATAAAAATGGGCTTCCATTTTATGATTTATATGCACCAATTAATAATGCACATATGAATTTTACTTATGATGAAGCATCAAAGTTTATAGTTAAAAACTTTAAAACCTTTAGTGATGATTTAGCTAACTTTGCTCAAAAAGCAATAAATAATGATTGGATAGATGTTGAACCAAGAGAAGGTAAAGTAGGGGGAGCTTTTTGTGCAGGTATTCACACTTTAGGGGAAAGTAGAATATTATTAAATTTTGGAGGCAGTTTTGGGGATGTAGTTACTATGGCACATGAACTTGGTCATGGATTCCATGGAGAATGTTTAAAAAATGAATCTATATTAAATTCAAATTATCCTATGCCAATAGCAGAAACAGCATCAACATTTTGCGAAACAATAATAAAAAAGGCGGCAATTAAAGATGCAACAGAAAAAGAAGCATTATCTATATTAGAAACAGAAATTTCAGATTGTACTCAAGTAATTGTAGATATTTATTCAAGATTTTTATTTGAAAAATCTGTATTTGAGGAAAGAAAAGAAAGTGCATTAACTGTTGAAAGAATTAAAGAACTTATGTTAAATGCTCAAAAGGAAGCTTATGGTGATGGATTAGATGAAAATTATTTACATCCATATATGTGGGCTTGGAAACCTCATTATTATGATGCAAATTATAATTATTATAACTTCCCATATGCTTTTGGACTTTTATTTGCAAAAGGATTATATGCTGAATATCTTAAAAAGGGATCAGATTTTGTAGGTGAGTACGAAAGATTATTATCAATAACAGGAAAAAATAAAATTGCAGACATAACTAAAGAGGTTGGAATTGATATTCATGATAAGGAATTTTGGAAGAATTCTTTAAAAACTATTGAAGAAGATATAGAAAAGTTTATTATGCTTAGTAAAAAACATTAATTTAAGGGGTAGATTATATGGATATTAATTTAAATAAAGATGAAATTATTGTTGTTTTAGATTCATTAGTAGAAGCAGTAGCATTTGATAAAAATGCTGATGAAATAAAAGAGGTATATAATAAAATAGTAAAACAAGCTAATATGGATGGGTATGAAATGCTAGGATAGAAACAGTGGCAAGTGACAAGTGGCAAGTGACAAGTGGCAAGTGGCAAGTTAAGGAAAAATTCAGCTTGGGCTGAATTTTAGAGAATATATTTTAAGTTATAAGTGGCAAGTTTAGGTATAAATTTAGCTTAGGATGAATTTAAAAAAATATATATTTTAAGAAATTCCCTAAGGAATTTCAACCTTAGCTTGTCACTTGCCACTTATCACTTGTCACTAATTCAAAGTCACTTGTCAGTAATTTAAGCTTACTAGCTTAGTTTCATAAGGAGTTTCAACCATAACTAAAAACTCCTAACTACTCACTCCAAATTACTTATTACAAACTCCTAACTAACTTAAAGAAGATGTATGTTACAAATGTTATATAAATATAATAAAATATAATAAAAGTTAAAGTAAATAAAATAATTAATTTGCTATGGTTAATAAAGTTAAAAAGTTTATTAAATACAATATCAAAGCTCCAACTTTTATTTTGAAGTAGTAATTCTTTTATTTCTAAAGGAGAATATTTATTATTTTTGCTTATATTATTTTTAATAAAATAAGGTAAATCTTTTGCATTTACAATTGATGTATTGATATCTTTAGTTTGTGCTACAACAAATTTATCTTGAGGTAGTGCAATTACATTAGTAATTGGAATATCAAAAGATAGGATTTCAGATAAAATGTTGTAGCATTTAATACATTCATTTGATAATTTATTTAATATATTATTATCAAGTACATAATCATTATTCAAGCTTTCATTATTTAATTTATCTTTATTAAAATATTTAGTCTTTAAAAAATCATCATAAGGATAATTTAAAGTTTTAATTATAAAAACACAACTATTGGTTATTACTAAATCATCAATATAACAACTTTCTTCATCATTATCTTCTAAATGAAGGTTATTTAATACAATACTTTCATTTTTTAAGCTTTTTAAACAATGATAAACTTTGTGGCAATTATGAAGTTTATTAAAACAATAGCTTAAATCTATATATATTTTATTATATATATTAAACTTAAGTGCACATAAGTGAGCTAAATATAAAAAATAAATAGTAGCTAATGTATTAAAGTTTATATGAAGTAAAAAACCTATGGTAAAAAGCAAAAATGGGAATCTTAAAAAAGATTTAGTTAAGATAAAAGCTAATATACCAATTGTGATTTTTATTATAAATTTTAAAAGGTTAAAAATAATTCTAAAAATAAATAAAATAATATCAAATAAAATAAGTAACATTAAAGTTAACCTCCTTATAATATTAGATTATCTACTTTTTGGAAAATTATTCATTTTTTTATTTTTAGTCATTTACATAACTCCTATTACATATATTAAAACATAAATAATTAAAAATGTCTTAAAAAGAGGTGTAATTATGAGTATTTATGTTTTAAAGGATTATGTTGAAGATTGTATTAAGAATTGTGTTAAGCCAACATTTGAGGGATTGAATATTTATTATAAAGCTAAAAAAAATAAAATTTAAGAAAAATTTACTTTTAACTTCTAAAGAAAAGAGTATAATAATTAAAGATACAGTAAGATTAAGTGTGGTGAATGTAAATTGAACACAAAAAAATTAACAGAATCAGCAATGTTATCAGCATTATTTGTAGTTTCAAGTATGATAGCAATTTATACAGGAATAGCATATACACTTTATTTAGATATGGTTGTACCACTTTTTGTATGCCTTATTTATATGAGACTTGATTTAAGACATACTTTACTTTCTTCAATTACTTCATTACTTATAGTAACATTTGCAATAGGTGATGTTGCATCAGCAATTTGGATGAGCCAAGGTATTTTAATGGGATTAATTTGTGGATATTTTATTAGAAAAAAGGAAACAATTTTTGATGATTTATTTTATTCAGCAATTTTAGGAACTTTTATAATGGTATTAATAGATATATATTTTTCTAAATTAACTGGATATAGTTTTATGAAGGAATTTGACAGTTATAGAGATTTATTTCCATTAGGAAGTGAATATATGGCAATGGCATTTAATATTTTTGTAGCAATGATGCCAATGAGTACTATTTTAATAGTTTATGTTGGAGCTTTACTCATTGGTAAAAAGCTTATGATATTAAATGAAAATTGTACTGAAAAGTATATGATAATTAAAAATTTTAAAAGATATGGTTCATATATTTGTTGTAGTAAAAAAACTTATTATTTTGGAATAATATATTTAATTTTAACAGAATTAATAAATTTAACAGGATTTGAATTTAAATTTGTTTATTTTAAAACTGTTATTATGGCAATAAGAGTAATTGTAATATACTTTGTTTTAAAGGATTCATTTACTTTTGTAATAAGAGGAATTTTTAGTAAAATAAAATCAAATGGCATGGCGCAATTAATTTGGTTAGGTGCTCTTTATATGTTATTAATTGATTTTAAGTCTACTTTTATAATTTTAGTTATAGGAAGCCAAATAATAAATTATTCTATGAAGTTAAGAGAGGCACAAATTAATATGTTAAAAACATCAATTTTAAAAAGGTAAAAATAAGGAGATGTCGCATTAAGAATAAATACTGCAATATATTGTGTTGATTTTTATTTTTTAAAACAATATATTGTGTGTAAAATTTTTAGTGCGACAGCCCCTTATTTTTTATATAAGAGTAAGAGAATTTACATCTAATTTATAAGTTGCATCTTTTCTTTCAACTATAATATTAATTTTTTCCTTTAATTCTTCATCATCCATTATTTTAGAAATAAGTTCACGAGTTGGATTCATTGCAAAAGGTATACCAACTGATTTAAGCATAGTGAAATCACCAGCAGTATCTCCATAAGCATAACTTTGGCTTAAATCAATATCATATTTTTCGCAAAGTTCTTTTATTGCCTTTTCCTTGCTTTCAGAATCCCACATTGGAATAATGTTACCATTATATTTATTTTCAGAATCTAATTCATAAATTGTTCCTCTATAATCATCCATATTATATTTCGATGACATTTCTTTAACTAATTCAATAGGAGAACCAGAAATAGCAATAACAATATCCCCTTGTTCTTTGTGCCACTTTATTCTTTCTCTAGAAAATGTATAAACTCTATCACCTTTTTGTTCAATAACTTTTTTTGCAATATAATCTATATGATATTTGTCTAATCCTAATATTGCTTCTGTATAAACATCAACCATCTTTAAAAGGTAAGTATCATAATCACCTTGTCTTTTGTCCCAATTAATATAAGCAGGTTTTACTTCTTTATACCATTTTTTTTCATCTACAAGGTCATATTTTATTATTTTTTTAAAAACCTCAGTTATAAGTCCTTCTCTGTAAATTGTTCCATCTATATCGAAAAATGCAGCTTTTCTTGACATATAAAAACCTCCTTATGTTCATTAATAAAATTATTATCTTATAGTTATTAAGGTATATGATAATAAAGATAAGCAAAAATTGCAAGATTAATTTTAAGGAGTATAGTTTAAAAATGTAGATAAATAAATTTAATGAGGTTTAAAACAAATAAAATATAATATAATAGAATATATTAATTGTAAATATTGACAAAAGGTAGCTAAATAATATAATAAGTATATAAGAATTAAATAAAATGCTAGGGGTGCCGAAAGGCTGAGAAATAAATTATTATTAACCCTTGTACCTGATCTGGATAATGCCGGCGTAGGAAAGCTTGTTTATGTATACTAAAAATGAACCTATTAAATTTAACTTAAAATATTTCAATATAAAAATGTTTTATATTTATTTTACTTAGGAAGATTTTTAATATAATTTTAAATGAGGTAGCTGTATTCCAGTAAGGGATATAGCTTTTTTTATGTATTATGAAAGTTTAATTTTTGAAATAGTAAGGTTAGTGAGAGTAATTAAGTTTAAGATTTAAAATTTATAATTTTAATATCATGAACTAAATGAGTGATAGTCACTTTGTTTTACTTAAAATTTAAAGTTTAAAGGAGAAGAAAAATGAGAAATTACAAAATACCAACATTAACAATTGCAGGTTCTGATTCTTCAGGAGGAGCAGGAGTACAAGCTGATTTAAAAACATTTAGTGCTATAGGTACTTATGGAATGAGTGTTATTACTGCAATAACAGCTCAAAATACACAAGGAGTTTTTCTTGTTGAAGATTTAAGTAAGGAAATAATTGAAAAGCAAATAGAAGTTGTATTTGAAGATATAACACCAGCAGCAGTAAAAATAGGTATGGTATCTAGTCCAGAAATTATTCATACTATTGTAAATACTTTAAAGAAATATAAGCCTAAATATTTAGTGGTGGATCCTGTTATGATATCTAAAAGCGGATATTCATTATTAAAGCCAGAAGCTAAGAAAAGTTTAATTGAAGAACTTATACCAATGGCTTATATAATTACTCCAAATACTCCAGAGGCAGAGGAAATTACAGGAATAAAAATAAATGATGTAAATGATATGAAGGAAGCAGGGAAAAAAATATTAGAATTAGGTCCTAAATTTGTGTTAATGAAAGGTGGGCATTTAGAAGGAGATGCTGTGGATGTATTAATAGGAAAAGATACATTTGAAATTTATAAACAAGAAAGATTAAATAAGAAAAATACACATGGAACAGGATGTACCTTATCATCAGCAATAACTTCACACTTAGCATTAGGTTATGACATAGCTGAGGCTGTTAAGTTAAGCAAAGAGTATATAACAGAAGCAATAGCACATAGCTTTGATATTGGTAAAGGGATTGGACCTGTTAATCATTTTTATAAATTTGAGGATTAAACAAGGAGAATAAGTAATGTTTGAATTAATAAATAAAGTTAAAGAAATAAATCCTTTAGTATTACATTATACAAATGAAGTTACTATAAATGATTGTGCAAATATAACACTTGCATTAGGGGCAAGTCCTTTAATGAGTTATTCTGATGAAGAGGTTGAAGAAATAGTTAGTGTTGCTAGTTCAGTAGTAATTAATATTGGTACTATGAATTCAAGTAGATTAGAGTTATTTGTTAAAGCTGGAAAGGCAGCTAATAAATTTAATAAGCCTGTTGTATTGGATCCAGTAGGTGTTTTTGCAACTAAAACAAGAATAAATTTTGTAAATAAACTTTTAAATGAAATAAAGTTTGATGTTATAAAAGGCAATGTTGCAGAAATAAAGTTCATTGGAGGATTGGATGTAAGAGGACAAGGCGTAGATTCATTTGATGATGGAGAAGATATTTCAGAAGTTATTAAAAAAGTAGCTAAAAAACTAGAGTGTATAGTTGTTGCTACTGGAAAAGTAGATTTTATTAGTGATGGCAATGATGTTATAAAAATATTTAATGGAACTCCAAAATTAAAAAGTGTTACAGGAACTGGCTGCATGACTGGAAGCTTAATAGGAAGCTATTTAGGTACTTATGATAAATTAGTAAGTTTAGGACAAACTGATAATTTAAAAAAAATAGAAGCAGTTGCTATGGGAATACTTACAATGGGATTAAGTGGGGAATTAGCTGATAAGAATGACATAGCAATTGGAAGCTTTAGAGAAGAACTTATGAATAATGTTTATAAAATGAATAGTAAGAAATTAAAGGAGTATGGAAGGTGTGAATAATATGAAATTTTCAGAAGTTTTATTTAGTGAAGTAAAGGAAATTTGGGATGGATATTTAGAGCATCCATTTGTTAAAGCAATAGGAGAAGGAAGTTTAGATAAAGAAAAATTTAAGAATTATTTAATTCAAGATTATTTATATTTAAAGGATTATGCTAAGGTTTTTGCTATGGGGTTAGTTAAAGCATCAACTATGGATGAAATGAAGTTTTATCATGAATCTATAAAAGGTATATTAGATGATGAAACTGCAGTTCATGTTAATTATTTGAAGGGATTTGGATTAAGTACAGAAGAGGTGGAGGAATATAAAAGTGAATTAACAACTGAAAGTTATACAAATTACATGATTGGAATTGCATTAAAAGGTGATTTAAAGGATATTGCAATGACTATAATGCCATGTACTTGGAGCTATTATTATATTGGAAAGCACTTATATGAAACATATAAGGAAAACTTAAAAGATAATTTTTATACTCCATGGATAGAAGGATACGCATCAAATGAGTTTAGAGAATATACACAAGAGTGGATTGATTATATAGATGATATATGTAATGACATATCAGAAGTAAAAAAGGAAAGGTTAAAGGACATATTTATAAAATCTAGTCTTTATGAAATGGAGTTTTGGAATATGGCAAATAAATAAACTAAATTCCCATTTTTAGGTTAGGTATTACAATTATCAACTATCGTATATAAAATTTAATTTAAGATGAGGTAATTAATATGGTTGTTTTTATAGCGATAATATCAGTAATATTATTTATATTTTATTTTAGGGATTTAAAAAAAAAGCCTATAACAACAAAGAAAATGGTAATAATTGCAATGATGAGTGGATTATCATTTATGCTTAGTTTAATTCAGTTTATAAAATATCCTCAAGGTGGAGGTATAACGTTATTTTCTATGTTACCAATAATGATACTTTCAATATTATATGGTAGAACAGCAGGTATAACAGGTGGATTAATATGGGGCTTTTTATCATTATTAAATGGAGCATATGTAATACATCCAGTTCAATTTTTCTTGGATTGTCTATTTGGTCCAATGGCTTTAGGGTTTACATGTATTTTTGGTAGTGAGAAGAAATACAAAATAATTTTAGGTGCATTATTTGCAGTTACTTTAAGTGTTTTTTCTTATTTTGTTTCAGGTGTAGTATTTTTTGCGGAATTTGCACCGGAGGGAATGAATACATATCTTTATTCATTCTTATATAATTTTACTAGTGCTGGAGTTGAAGGTATTTTATGTATAATACTTTTATCTATAATTCCTTTAGGGAGATTTAAAAAACTAGTTAACGTTAAAGATATTGCAAGCATAAATATTAGAAAAAGGTGATAAAAATGAAAGATTTAAAGCTTTATTTAGTAACAGATTCAGATATTTTAAAAGGAAGAGATTTTTATAATTGTATTGAAGAAGCATTAAAAGGTGGAGTTACAATGCTTCAATTAAGAGAAAAAGATGCTAGTGGAAAAGATTTTTTAGAAAAAGCAATGAAGCTTAGAAGTTTAACTAAAAAATATAATGTTAAATTTATTATTAATGATAGAGTAGATATTGCAATGCTTTGTGATGCTGATGGAGTTCATGTTGGACAAAGCGATATAAGTGCAGACATGGTTAGAAAGCTTATAGGTAAGGAGAAAATAATAGGAGTATCTGCAAGAACAGTAGAAGAAGCAATGAAGGCTAAGGAAGATGGGGCAGATTATCTTGGGGTTGGAGCTATGTTTACAACTACTACAAAATTAGATGCTAAAAGTGTGACAATTGATAAGTTAAAGGAAATTAAAAAAACTGTAGATTTGCCAGTAGTAGCAATTGGAGGATTATCATTAAATAATATTGATGAATTAAAGGAAGCTAATGTTGATGGATATGCTGTTGTTTCAGCAATATTAAAAGCTAATGATATAAAATTAGAATGTGAAAAGTGGACAAGAAAAATAGAAGAATTAAAAAATTAAAAAATTAAAAAATTAAAACTGTAAGGGGTAGGAGAAAATATGGAATTAAGTAAAAATAAAAGTAGGACTAAAAAGTTAGTTATAAGTGGAATATTAATAGCAATTTCAACTATTTTAGGTACATTTTCTATCCCATTATTAGGAGCAAAAGTAGCACCAATACAACATTTAGTAAATGTAATTGCAGCAGTAATCTTAGGACCAGTATATGGAGTTGGATGTGCATTTGTATCATCATTACTTAGAAATATACTAGGAACTGGAAGTTTATTAGCTTTTCCAGGAAGTATGGTTGGAGTTTTTTTATCAGGTTTATTATATAAGAAATTTAAAAAAATAGAAGTTGCAGTGATTGGAGAAGTAATTGGAACAGGAATAATAGGAGCACTACTTGCTTATCCATTAGCAGCATTTGTATTAGGGCGTGAAGTTGCAATGTTTGTTTATATAGTACCTTTTTCATTAAGTTCTTTCATAGGTAGTTTTTTAGCTTATATAATATTGAAGTTAACTACATTAAAGCAATTTTTAATAAATAATTAAGGAAATTAATTTTTTTCTGACTTTTTTGAAAAATGCATAAATGAATAATTTAAAAGGAAATGTGAATAATATTATTCAAAAAATAGAAAATTGAAACTTAATTGGTTATATAAGTAAAATGGTGTATAATATATTTGTAATAAATAAGTGTTTGAGGTGACAAACTATGATATTTAATAAGGGTAAAAAATATGTTTTTAGCAAGGATGTATACTTAGCTAGTGATGAGAGAGTTGAAAAATTAAGTAATGACCAAATTAATAAATATGATGGGAAAGAAGTAAAAGTTGGACATAGTTATTTAGGTTATATAGGTAATTCAAGAATATCTTCTAGCTGGTGCAAAGAAATTAAATAAATATTAAGCAAAAGAGATGGTATGAAAATTTATTGAATAATAAGTTTTTATATCATCTTTTTTTGCAGAATTAATATAAAATTTGGAATATAGATTGTATAATTGAATAATAGGAATAATTAATAATAAATAGAAGTTAAGGGAGGCAGTATTTTGAGAATATTACATACTGGTGACTGGCATCTTGGTAAGAATTTAGAAGGTGCAAGCAGAATGGATGAACAAGAATTATTTTTAAATGATTTTGTAGATATAGTTGAGAAAAATAAAGTTGACTTAGTTATTATTGCAGGTGATGTTTATGATAATAGCAATCCTCCAGCAAGGGCAGAAAAGATGTTTTATGATACATTAAAAAAGCTTTCTAAAAATGGGGAAAGGTTGATTTTGGTTATTGCAGGAAATCATGATAATCCAGAAAGATTAGTTGCAGCAGGACCTCTTGCAATGGAGCATGGAATAATAATGTCTGGGACACCAAAAACAGTAATTCAATGTGGGGAATATGGGCAACATAAGGTTATTAATTCTGGAGAAGGGTTTATTGAAGTAGAAATTAATAATGAAAAAGCAGTGATATTAACTGTATCATATCCAAGTGAAAAAAGGTTAAATGAAGTTCTTTATGGTGAAATGGATAGTGATGAAGATAGGGTAAAGACTTATGGTGAAAGAATAAAGTCATTATTTGATTCTTTAGAGAAGAATTATAGAAGTGATACGATTAATTTAGTTGTTTCGCATTTATTTGCAATGGGAAGTGAAGAAGGGGGATCAGAAAGAAGTATTCAATTAGGGGGAAGCTATATTGTTAATGGGTCATGTTTTCCAAAGGAAGCTCAATATATAGCATTAGGTCATGTGCACAAGCCACAAATAGTACCAGGAACAAATAAAAAAGCAAGATATTCAGGTTCTCCACTTCATTATAATAAAAAGGAAATAAATATTACAAAGAAGTGTTTCATAATTGATGTAAAAGCTAATGAAGAATGTGTTGTTAATGAAATTGAACTTAAGATTTATAAGCCAATAGAAATTTGGAAATGTGAAAGTATAAGTGATGCAATTGATAAATGTGAAGAAAATAAGGATAGGAATTGCTGGGTTTATTTAGAGGTGAAGTGTGATAGGTATATAAGAGAAGATGAAATAAAGAAGATGAAGGGAATTAAAAAGGATATTTTGGAGATAATACCAAAGCTTCAAAGTGATGAGGAAGATGAAAGTGCAGTAACTATTCAAGAAAAGTCTTTTGAAGAAATATTTAGGGAGTTTTATAAAAAGGAAAGAAATATAGAGGCTGATGATGAAGTTGTAAACTTATTATTAAAACTTGTAAGTGAAGAGGGGGATGAAGATGAGGCCAATTAAACTTACAGTAAAGGGATTAAATAGTTTTATTGAAGAGCAAAGTGTTGATTTTGAAAAATTAACTGACAGAGGATTATTTGGTATATTTGGGCCAACTGGAAGTGGTAAGTCAACAATTTTAGATGGTATAACATTAGCTTTGTATGGTGATGTTTCAAGAAAAAGTTCTAATTATATTAATACAAATTGTGAAAAGGCAAATGTTAGTTTTGAATTTCAAATATCCGGTGCAGAAATAAAAAGGTATATTGTAACAAGGGAATTTAAAAGAGATAAAAAGTCAGGAAATCCTGTTTCAGGCAAGTGTAAAATGGTTGACATAACAAATGGAGAAGATGTTTTAGCTGATAAGGTTAAAAGTGTAACTGATAAATGCAAGGAAGTAATAGGGTTAAGCTTAGAGGATTTTACAAGGACAGTTGTTTTGCCTCAAGGGAAGTTTTCAGAGTTCTTAAAATTAGAAGGAAAGCCAAGAAGGGAAATGCTTGAGAGACTTTTTAATTTAGGACAATATGGTGATGAGTTATCAGGAAAGTTATTAAAGGAAATTAGTAAGGAAAAGAATGCAGGAAATATTTTAGCTGGACAGCTTAAGGGATATGAAGATATAAGTGAAGCTAAGAAAATTGAAAAGGAAGAAAGTTTAAAAATAAGTATTGAAAATTTAAAAAATATTAATGATGAGCTTAAGGAAATAGAAAAGGATTTTAAGGAAAAATCAGAACTTTGGAATTTGCAGCTTGAAATAAGTGATTATAAGGAAAAGGAAAGTATACTTGTTGAAAGGGGAAATGAAATAAATTTAATTAGGAAAAAAATTAAATTTGCTGAATCAGCAAATAAGGTTAATCCTTATGTTATTGCTTATGAAGATACTTTAAAAAATATTGATTTAACAGAAAAAGAATTAAGTCAATTAAAAGATAAATGTGAAGAGTTAAAAGAGAAAAAGTTAAGTATTGAATTAAAATGGAATAATATTAAGAAAATTAAGGATGATAAGCTTCCTCAATATAAAATTCAAGAAGAAAAAATAAAGGATGCAATAGAAGATAAAAAAGCATTAAATATTTTAGAAGAAGAAATTAAAAAAATTAATAATAATATAGGCTTATTAAATAAGAAAAAAAAGGAAAATGAAGATAAGTTATTAGATTCTGAAGAGAGATTAAAGAAGGGTAATGCTTTATTAAAAGAAAAAGAAGAATATAGAGACACATTAAATATAAATAGTGAATTAAAGCAGGATGTTTTGCAAGGTGTAGTAATTACAAATGATTATAATAGTTTATTAAAAGTTGTAAGTGATTATAATATAAAAATAAAGAGATTGAAGGATGTAGTAGATAGTTCATTAAAGGAAAAGAAAGTATTAGATATTGAACTTAATGATAAGGAAAATTTATTGAAAAGTAATGAAAAAGCCTTAGAAGAATTGAATAAAAATTGTCCTGGAAATCAAGAAGAATTATTTAATTTGCAACAAAAGCATTTAGAGTTAACAAGAAAACTGGATATATTTAATAAATCTAAGGAAGATATAAATAAAAATAAAAACTTAATAAATGAGCTGGAAAGGGAAGTTGAAGTTAAAAAGAAAGAATTTGAGCTTTTAGAAAATGAAATAAAGAAAATAAGCAGTGATATAATTGAAATAGAAAGAGAAAATTTAGCTTATAAGCTAAGAAGTGAATTAAAGGATGGAGATATTTGTCCTGTTTGTGGTTCTGCTCAGCATCATAAGGAGAATATTAAGCATATAGAATTTAAGGAAAGTATCAAGTTTGAAGAAGAAAAATCATTAAAGGAAAAATGTGCAAGTGATTTAGATAGTATTATAAAATCTATGGAAGCTAAAATTAAGGTAGCAAAAGAAAAAATAGAAGAAGAAAAAGTTGTAATAAAACATTTGGGGGAAGATTTTAATGAAGATTTGGTAAAGACTTCGCAAGTTAAAATTAGTGAATTAAAAGCAAGGCTTGATGATTATAATGTTAAAAAAGAAGAATTAGAAAAAATAATAAAATTATTAAGTGATGAATTTAATATATTAAAGCTTAAGTTTACCAAATTAGAAGCTAAAATAAGCAGTGATGAAAAAACATTAATGCAATTAAAAGAAGAATTTAATGATAATGAAGCTAAATTTAAGGAAATTGAAAATGAATTGAATTTACTTAAAGAAAAAACTAAAGTTGAGGATTTTATAACTAAAAATGAAGAAATAAATAAAATTGAAAAAGAAAAAGAAGATATAGAAAAAGTTATTAAAAGTTATAGAAATAGATTAGAAGAATTAAATAATAATAGAGATGAAGCAATAAAAATTTTAAATGAAACTTCAAATGAATTAGGTAAATTTAATACTGCTTTAGAGGAAAAAGCTAAAGTTAGAGAAGAAAGCTTAGTTAAGATAAGAAGCAAAGTTGAAGATGTAAATAATATTGAAGAGATATTAAAAAATATTCAAAATGAAATAAAATCAATTGAAGAAAATTATATTTTAATAGAAAAGCAAAAGGAAAAAGCTGATAAGGATTATGAAGAATGTAATTTAAAAGTAAATGGTATAACAGGAAAATGTACAGAGCTTTATAAGCGAAAAGTTAATGAAAAAGAAAAGTTATATGAGGTATTACAAGAAGAAAACTTTTTAAATATAAATGAAGTTAAAGAAAATGTCTTAAATAAAAATAAAATAGAAGAATTAAAATTAGAAGTTGATAATTATAATAATGATTTGGCTAAAATTAAAGGTGCAATAGAAAGTGTTTCTCAAAAAATTAATAATAGAAAATTAGCTAAAGAGGAATGGACTGAAATACAAAATAAGAAAGAAGAAAAGGAAAGCCAAGTTAAGGAATTAGAAGAAGTAAAAATTAAGCTTCAAGAAGAGGTTAAGTTAATAAAAGAAAAATTATTAGAACAAATGGATTTACTAAAGGAAAAGGAAAAGTTAGATCATAAGTTAGCATTGTTAAATGATTTGGATAAATTGTTTAAGGGTAAAAAGTTTGTTGAATTTGTTGCTGCTACAAGATTGAAATATGTTTCTTTAGAAGCAAGTAGAAAATTAAAGGAAGTAACTAATGGAAATTATGGATTAGAAGTTGATGAAGATGGAAAATTTATTATTAGGGATTATAAAAATGGTGGAGCAGGAAGGGATGCATCTACTTTATCTGGAGGAGAAACGTTCTTAGCATCACTTGCATTAGCACTTGCTTTATCAGCAGAAATTCAGCTTAAGGGGACAGCACCACTTGAGTTATTTTTCTTAGATGAAGGGTTTGGAACTTTAGATGACAATCTTTTAGAAGTTGTTATGAGCTCTCTTGAAAGAATTCATAATGATAAATTAAAAGTTGGTATTATAAGTCATGTTGAAAGTATTAAAAATAGGGTGCCAGTTAAATTATTGGTAACTCCTGCTCAAGCTGGAATGGGTGGAAGTAAGGTTAAGATAGAAAGAAGTTAATATTATAACAATAAGGAGCTGAACATTTCAGCTCCTATTGTTATGTTATAGAAGAATGTTGTTAAGATAGAAGATAGTTGTTTGGTATTAGAGTATTAGCATCTGTTATATCAAAATGTTGTTGATAGAAAGCTTGGACAAAATAGGACAATAAATAAGTTTTGTAATATGACTTTATGATATGTTATAGAACAATGTTGTTAGTATATGTTATAGAACAATGTTGTTAGTATAGGAAAGTATTAGTTTTTAATATGTGAAAATTCACGATAATTATGATAGAATTGACATTATGATAAGTAATTAAACAAACATTAGGAGGAAGGAAATTTTGTTAATCAAAGGCATAAAATATTCATTTTATATGATTTTTGCTAGATTAAAAGGATTGAAGTATGAACATATAAAAAAAACTAAAGGTATAGAAGAAGCAACAGAATATGCAGCTAAGAGTATATATTTATGGTCAAAGTTCACTATAAATATAATAGGGATGAATATTAAAGTTGTTGGGAAGGAAAATATACCCAAGGATGCTTGTGTATTTGTAGGAAATCATACAAGTATATTAGATATTCCAGTTATATTTTATTCAGCAGATAGGCATATAGGATTTATATCTAAAAAGGAAGTCTTAAAAGTGCCTGTTTTAAGCTATTGGTTAGAAAGAGGTAAATGTATTGCATTAGATAGGCAAAACCCTAGAGATGGAGTAAGAATGATAAATGAGGGGGTTAAAAATTTAAAAGAAGGATATTCAATGATGATTTTTCCAGAGGGAACTAGAAGTTTGGATGGGAAAACATTACCTTTTAAAAAGGGAAGTATGAAGCTTGCAATAAAAGCAAAGGCTCCTATAGTACCCGTTACTATAGATTCTTCATTTACTTCATTTGAAAAAAATAATAAGTTTAAGCCTTCAACAGTTATTGTAACTTTCCATAAGGCTATAGAAACTGCAAATATAACAAAGGATGAAGAAAAAGATTTAGCTGAAAATGTGAGAAATATAATAATAAGCTCCCTAAGAGATGAATATAAAAATTAATTTTATCATTAAGCATAGTAAGGAGAAATTAAAATAATGTTAGATAAAATAAAAGAGTTATTTACTGGAAATGAAATTATAAGTGGAAATTTTGGAATTGAAAGAGAAGCTTTAAGAGTTGATGAAAGTGGGAATTTAGTAACAACAGATCATCCAGAGATATTTGGAGATAAATCTGAAAATCCATATATAACAACAGATTTTTCAGAAAGTCAGGTTGAAGTTATAACACCAGCATTTAAAAAGTCTGAAGAAGCATATAAGTTTACAAGAGTACTTTATGATATTGTTGCAACAGAAATAGGAGATGAATATCTTTGGGTAGAATCAATGCCATGTATTATTCCAGAGGATGATAAGATACCAGTTGCAAAGTTTAAAAATGCTAGCAAGGAAGCTCAGGAATATAGAGAAAAATTATTAAAGAAATATGGAGGTAAAAAACAATTAATTTCAGGAATTCATTATAATTTTTCTTTTGATGAAGATATAATAAAGAAATTATATGAAAATAGTGATAAGAATGATTCATATAAAATTTTTAAAAATAGCATTTATTTAAAGGTAGCAAGAAATTATTTAAGATATAGATGGATTATAGTATATCTTTTAGGAGCTGCACCAATTGTTCATGAAAGTTTTATCACTGAAAATAAATGTCCATTAATGAAGTTAACTAAAAATGGTTATAGCAGTAATGGAGCTATTTCACATAGAAATGGAAAATGTGGGTATAAAAATAAAGTAGATTTATTTCCAAATTATAAAACTGTAGAAGATTATATTGGTAGTATTAATGGTTATTTAAAAGATGAAATTATTGAAAGTCATAAGGAAGTTTATAGTCATGTAAGATTAAAACCTAGTGATACAAATAATTTTATGGAATCTTTAATTAATGATGGAATTAAGTATTTAGAATATAGAACAATTGATATTAATCCATTTGAAAAGGGTGGAATAAGCTTAGAAGATTTAAAATTCTTGGAAATATTTAATGTATATTTATTATTGAAAGAAGAAAGTACTTTTGAAAAGTGGCAAGAAGAAGCATTAGAAAACCAGCAGTTAGTTGCAGTTTCAGGACTTAATGATATTGAATTAAGTAAGGATGGAAAAGCAATTGATAAGGTTGAATATGGATTAGAAATATTAAATGAAATAAAGGCAATTAATAATGAGCTTAATTTAAATTATGAAGATGTTATAAATAGAATGATAGATAAGTTTAATGATAGCAAATTAACTTATGCTTATAAGGTTTCAGAATTAATAAGAGAAAATGGATATGTTGATACATTTTTAAATTTAGCAAAAAAATATAAGAAAGAAGCATATAATAATAGATTTAAATTAGAGGGGTATGAAGATTTAGAATTATCTACTCAAATTTTAATGAAGGAATCTATTAAAAGAGGTATTACTGTAAATTTAGTAGATAGAAGTGAGAATTTTATATCCTTAAAGAAAAATGAAAAAATTGAGTATGTAAAACAAGCTACTAAAACATCAAAAGATACTTATGTTTCTGTATTAATAATGGAAAATAAAACTGTAACTAAAAAAGTGTTAGCACAAAAAGGTGTTAAGGTTCCAGAAGGTGATGAATTTAATAGTATTGAAGAGGCAAAGTTAAAAGCGGGAAATTATATAAATAAGCCAGTTGTTATAAAGCCTAAGAGTACTAATTTTGGAATTGGAATTAATATTTTTCCTAATGGTGCAAACTTAGAAGATATAATTCATGCCTTTGAAATTGCTTTTAAAAATGATAATACTGTTTTAATTGAAGAATTTATAAAGGGAAAAGAATATAGATTTTTAGTTATTGATGATGAAGTTGTAGGAATACTTCATAGAGTTCCTGCTAATGTTATTGGTGATGGTGAAAAGACTATAAGTGAACTTGTAGAAATTAAAAATCAAGATTCATTAAGAGGAAAGGGATATGTAACACCTTTAGAAAAAATAAGATTAGAAGAAAATGCAGCCTTATTCTTAAAGCAACAAGGAAAGGATTTTAATTATATACCTAAAAAAGATGAAATAGTGTATTTAAGGGAAAATTCTAATATAAGTACAGGTGGAGATAGTGTGGATTATACAGATGATATTCCACAAAAGTTTAAGGAAATTGCAGTTAATGCAGCAAGGGCAGCAGGAGCAAAGATTTGTGGTGTTGATATGATGCTTGAAGATTATAGTGATGAAAATACTAATTATGCAATAATAGAATTAAACTTTAATCCAGCAATTCACATTCACTCTTATCCTTATAAAGGTAAAGAAAGAAATATAGCAAAACATGTTTTAAAACTTTTAGAACTTATATAAACTTCAATTTAAACTACTTAAATTTATAGAAAGGTATTTTACTTTTTATATTTGTATAAGTGAATATTGTAATTTAGTATAGGGAAAGTAAATACTTTTCCTATACTAATATAATTTATAATTATTTTGTAAGGCTTTTTAAATCTTCAATAAATTTTAAAACAAATTCTTCTTGTGTTGCCCATGAAGTTACAAGTCTAATAGATGAATTATTTTCATCAATTTTTGACCATACATAAAATAAATATTTTTCTTGAAGTTTTTCAATTATTTCATTAGGAAGAATAGGGAAAATTTGATTTGTTGGAGAATGAGTTAAAAATTTATATCCCATTGAAGTAATTTCATTTCTAAGTAAGATAGCCATATTATTTGCATGTTTTGCAAGATCAAAATAAAGGTTATCTTTAAATAGTTCAAAAAATTGTATTCCTAAAATTCTTCCTTTAGCTAAAAGTGCACCTCTTTGCTTTATATTAAATCTAAAGTTTTCTTTTAATGAATCATTACAAATAACTAATGCTTCACCTAATAAAGCACCATTTTTTGTACCACCAATATAAAATGCATCAGTTAAGTTTCCATAGTCTGAAAGTTCTATATCATTTTCATCAGAGCATAATGCTGACCCAAGTCTTGCGCCATCAACAAATAAAAGCAATTTGTTTTCTTTACAGAAGTTGCTTAATTGTTCAAGTTCACTTTTATTATAAATAGAACCAATTTCTGTAGGATTAGATATATAAACTAATTTAGGCTTTACCATATGTTCATCAGTATGAATATCAAGCACAGATTGAATATGTTCAGGATTAAGTTTTCCATCATTTACTTCAACAGAAATTACTTTATGACCTGTTGCTTCAATAGCACCTGTTTCGTGAACTAAAATATGCCCAGTATCTGCAGCAATTGCAGCTTCATAAGGCTTTAAAAAAGAAGATAGTGAAACAAGGTTAGTTGCAGTACCTCCAACAAAAAAATGAATATCTATATTATCATTTTTAATTTTTTCTTTTAATAATTCAATGGCATTAGCTGTATATTTATCATATCCATATCCTTCGCTTTGCTCAAGATTAGATTCTACTAAAGCATTTAAGATTTTATGATGAGCTCCTTCGCTATAATCATTTTTAAAACTATACATATATTTTACCTCCTATTAATTTCAAATAATAACTTTTCTGTTTTTTATTGATTTATGTATAAAATAGCATTTATTATAAAAATATAAAAATAAAGAAAGAAATTATTTTATTCGATATATCGAATTTTAGTATTGTATATCGAATTATATATGGTTTGTAATATAATTTCAAGTATTTATAAAATTATTTATTTAAGAAAGAGATTAGTTTTATGAAAAATATTAATACGAATATAGGAAAAAATTTAAAAAGGATAAGAAAATTAAGAGGCTTAACTATAGATGCGTTAGCTACTAGTTCAGGTGTAAGTAAGAGTATGATAAGTGAAATAGAAAGAGGAATTAGAAATCCATCAATAACTATAATTTGGAGTCTTGCAAATGCTTTAAAAACACCATTAAATTATTTTTTAAAGGAAGATAGTTCAAATTCTCCAATGATATATAAGATGGGGACTAATCCAAGTGTAGAAGGAAATGGATATTCATTTCACCCTTTAATGAATTTTGATGAAGATAAAAAATTTGAAATATATTTTAATGAATATATGCCTAATTCTGAAACAGAAGATTCTTTTCATTATGAGGGGGTAGAAGAATATCTTTTAGTAACATCAGGAACTTTAGTGTTAAGTTTAGAAGAAAAGAAATATATAGTTAATGAAGGGGAAGTAATTCATTTTATAGCAGATAAGCCACATCATTATTGTAATGAGACAGAAAATGTAGCTAAGGCTTTTATATTGATGTTTTATACTAAATAGATAAAATTTAAGATTAAACTATTTATTTTTTCATATAATGTATTTTAATTGTAATGTGGAAATAAAAATATTGTTTAAATTTATAATGTGAAAGCTGAAATGTACTTATTTATCCTAAAATAAAATAAAGGAAAAAGTTATTTTTCTTTAAGATTTATTAAAAATTTAATATAAGTTTTAAGACTCAAAATGGCTATTATCGAAATATGATGATGGCTTATTTGCAGTTATTTTTTAGATTTGCACTTTGGAGAAATATAAATTTAGTTGAAAAAAAGTGGCAAATTCGATATAATGACTTATAACATGAAATAAATTAAATGAATATAGTTAGTAGTTTTTAAATGTATTTATTTAATTTATTTTATAATTAGGACGTGGAAATTATATTTAAGTACATCTTAGCAACATTAAACAAGTAATAAATTAACATAGTCAGATGTTAAGCTTTGTAAATGCAATGTTAAGGAAATAGCTTTTAAAGTATTTTTGTTAATTAAGTGAATTTGACGTATTAATTTATAAAAAAATATCAATATAAAGAAAAGTTGATTAAAAAACAGCTTTTATTTTTGTGTAAATAATTACAGTAAATATAGATAAAATATGGAGGATTTAGATGGAAAGCAAGAAGAAGATAAAGGTCATACCATTAGGTGGACTTGGGGAAGTTGGTAAAAATATAACAGTAATAGAATATGGTGATGAGATAATTGTAATAGATTGTGGAATGACTTTTCCTGACACAGAAATGTATGGGATAGATATAGTAATTCCTGATGTAAGTTATTTAGTTGAAAACATTGATAGAGTAAAAGGATTTTTTATAACACATGGACATGAGGACCATATAGGGGCAATACCATATATTTTAAAGCAAGTTAATGTTCCTATATTTGCAACTCAATTAACAGCAGGATTAATTGAAAGTAAATTAGAAGAACATAAAATGCTTGATAAGGTAAGTATAAATATTGTCAAGCAAGAAGATATAATAAAATTAGATAAATTAAAGGTAGAATTTATAAGGACTAACCATAGTATAGCCGACAGTTGTGCATTAGCAATTCATACACCTATTGGAATAGTTGTTCATACTGGAGATTTTAAGGTGGATTTTACTCCAGTTGATGGAAAGGTAATAGATTTACAAAGATTTGCTAAGCTTGGTAAGCAGGGTGTTTTATTACTTATGGCAGATAGTACTAATGCTTGTCATCCAGGATATACTATGTCAGAAAAAAGTGTTGGAGAAAAATTAGATAATTTATTTTCTAAAGGCAAGGGAAGGATAATAGTTGCTACATTTGCATCAAATATTCATAGATTACAACAAATAATTAATTCATCAATTAAATATGGTAGAAAAATTGCTTTTAGTGGAAGAAGTATGGAGAAAATTTCAGAAGTTGCAGGTAAACTTGGTTATTTAGATATGCCAGAAGGATTATTAATTGATTTAAAAGATTTAAGGCTTTATAACAATAATCAAATAACAATTGTAACTACGGGAAGTCAAGGAGAGCCAATGTCTGCTCTTACTAGAATTGCATCATCTACTCATAAGAGTATACAAATTGAAAAAGATGATATGATAATTATTTCTGCAAGTCCAATACCGGGTAATGAAAAGGCTGTATCAAAAGTTATAAATGAATTAACTCATAAGGGAGCAGAAGTTATTTATAAGTCAATTGAGGAAATACATGTTTCAGGTCATGCTTGTGAGCAAGAATTGAAGCTTATACATTCTATGTTAAAACCAAAATATTTTGTTCCAGTTCATGGTGAATATAAGCATTTAAGAAAGCATATTTTAATAGCTGAAGAAGTAGGATTAGAAAAAGGAAAATCATTTATATTAGAAAATGGTGATGTTTTAAGTTTAAATAGAAAATCGGCAGCTATTATTAATAAAGTTCAATCGGGCAATGTATTAGTAGATGGTAGTGGAATTGGTGATGTTGGAAATATAGTATTAAAAGATAGAAGGAATTTATCTAAAGATGGTATAATAAATGTTATTGTTGCAATTGAAAGAGAAAGTCATACAATTGTTGGTGGACCTGATATAATAACTAGAGGGTTTGTATATGTCAGAGAATCAGAAGCATTAGTGAATGAAATAAAAGAAATTTCATATGAAAGTATACAAAAATCTATAGATAATAATATATTTAAGTGGTCTGAAATAAAAAATAATATAAGAAATGATATAGGTTCATTTATATATAGCAAAACAAAAAGAAAGCCTATAATAGTACCAATAATAATGGAAGTTTAATAAAATGGGGATGTGGCATTAAGAATAAATACTACAATATATTGTATTAATTTTTATTTTTTTAAATAATATATTGTGTATAAAATTTTTAGTGCGACATCCCATTTTTTATGAGAAATAAGTTTAATAAAGTAAAAAATGAATTAAGAAAAGTGTAAGAAAGATTTTCATATTTTAGCAGAAATTTTAATTTTGCTATTATTTTTACTAAGCTTATAAGTGAAAATATTTCCTATTATTTTAACAGGTTTATAATTAGCAAAGGTTGTTAAGTATAAAAGGTCTTTAAATTTATCAATATACATATTTTCATCAAAAGCAATTTGTTCTATATTTCCAGATAAAATTTGTTTTGCAATAAAACATCCATTTTCATAAATAACTTGTGAAGTTTTTTTATAAGTAAAACTATTTTCTTGATAAATTATTACATCACCTTCATAAATTTCACGATTTGAAGAATCATAAATTCCAGTAGGCATTAATAATTGACAATCATTAAAAGAAATAGTTTCTTCTTCATCCTTATTATAATAATAAACTTGCTTTTCTATATAATCAATCCTAGTAACTTTAAAGCACTTTTTTGAAATTTTATTATATATTTTAAATTTAAGCTCATCATGCATAAAAAACACTCCAATCCATATATATTATTAAAAATACTATAAACTATATTATATTATAACAAATTGGAAAATATTTGAAAATATTTTTTTAGAAAATTACATAACAAATTTGTTAAATTCATAAATATAAGTTATGAAAGTAATAAACTTATAGGTTGGTGAGGGCAAATTATTAATATTGATAAAATTAAAAAAGATGATGGAAAGTACTATATAATAAAATTTAGAATAAGTCACAATTTTGATTTGGGAAAAATGTATATAGGAGATGACAAAGTTTTATATTTGTTTAATAAAGAATATGAAAAATTTGCATTAAATGCATTAAAGCAAATAGGTAGCTTAAAATATGCAAATGAAGATATGAAAAAAGAATTTAATAGATATTTTCCTAAACTAGAGACAAGCTTTAAAACAACTATTGGACAAGTAGGGATTGTTTTTAAAAAAGAGGAAGATTTAATTTTATTAAGAGATTTATTATCTTATTGTAATGGTAAGTTATCTGTTAATACAGCAAGTTGGTTATTAAGTAGTTTATATAATATAATATGTTTTTTGCATTATAATGGTTTAACTCATAACGGAATTACAATAGATAGTTATTTTGTTTCAACAAAACATAGATATGGTGCGCTAATTGGAGGTTGGTGGTATTCAGCTAAGGAGGGAAAAGAGCTTATTGGAGTGCCTAATAAAATTAAAGGATTACTTCCTTATGAAATGAAAAGGAACAAAAAATCAAATTCTATTTTAGATTTAGAATCTATAAGGCTTTTAGGCAGGTGTATACTTGGTGATAAAAATGGTAATTTATTATCGGTGGGTGGTAATGTTCCAAACACTCTTAATTTATGGTTAAAAGCTAATGCAGGTAATAATCCATTTGAAGAATATAGTATATGGTCTAATATTATGAATTGTATAGGAGAAAGAAAATTTATTAAAAAATCTATAAATAAAGATGAATTATATAAAAAGATAGGTGGAAAATAAATTTAAATTAGTAAGTGATAATTTTTAAATTTATTTCATGAAAAATGACTAATGAAAATTTAATTTTCAATTATGTTTTATAGAAAAGAAATAAGAAAATAATAATTTTGAAATGAATTATATGATATAATTGGGTTATAATTTAAATAAGAATAGCTAAAGCTAAAATGGAGGATTTATATATGTCATTTACAAAATTAGATATGAATGATAATTCACAAGTTGAAGGAAGAGCTTGTGTAATTATTTATAATATAGGTGGTAAGGAACTTAAATCAATTAAAGGATATGCTTCGCTTTTAGGGGTTAGAGATCAAATAGTATTATATCCTAAAAATGCAGATACTGTTGTAAAAGATATATTAGAAAATAATATAAATTCAGATTGTTCTAATGGAAGAAAAGAAAGAGCCATAATATTTAATGCATTATCACCAGCAAAAATAAATGTATTTTTAGAAACACTAAGAAAATTAAAAATAAATAATGTTTTGAAAGCTACAGTAACACAAACATCAATTAATTGGACATTAAATGAAGTTGTTGAAAATCTTTCTGCAGAGCATATTGCAATTAGCAAAGGAAATTTTGAAGCTCATAAATAAAATAATTTAGGAATTATAAATTTAAAGAAAATACTTTAAGTTATAATTCCTATTTTTATTATAAAAAAGCATTTTTGATTTATAAAGTAGCATATTTGTTTCATTGTTTGTATGAAAAGTTTTATGTATAATTTCATATATGTGATAACAATTACAAAAGGGGGAGAAGAAATGTATAAGTATGGAAGAGGAATGTGGAAGAGCATTGAAAATGGTAATGAATTATCATGGGTTATAGGAAATGGTATTGGTGGATATGCAAATCATACTGTTGCAGGAGGAGGGGCTCAAGCCTTTCATGGATATTTAGTTGCATCTTTAAATGCACCAGTTAATAGAAAAATGATTTTAACTAGAACTCAAGAAGAAATTATAATTGGAAATAATAAATATGATTTAACTTCTCAACAATATATAGGAACTTCAAAAAATGGGCAAGAATATTTAGAACAATTTATTTTAGATACAGTTCCGGAATATTATTATCAAATAGAAGATGTATCTATGAAAAAGACTATAGCAGTAGAGTATGAGCATAATACAGTAGTAGTATGCTATGAAGTTGAAAATGGAGTGGAGGAAGCAAAATTAAATATAATTCCATTATTTAACTATAGGGAAGCAGGGGAAGTAAGTGAAAAAGCTGATTTAAAGTTTGATGTTAGTGTTAATGAAAATATTTTAACTTTAATACCACAAAAAAATAAGAATTTAAAAATAGAATTTTATACATCAGAAGGTGAATTTTTTGATAGAAGTTTAATTCCTACAAGTATGGCAACTCCAAATTATTTAATAGAAGAAAATCATTTTTATATGATAGACCATAGAACAGGATTTTTAGGAGTGGACAATCATTATACACCTTATGAAGTTAATATTAAATTAAATCCCTTTGAAAAAAAGAAATTTTATGTTAAATGTACAATTGAAGGATTAGATGATAAAAGCGGATTTGAAATAGTAAATGAATATAAAGAAAGAGCTGAAGGTTTAGTTAGAAATGCTAATTTAAATGACGAATTTGCAAATAACTTAGTTAAGGCAGGAGATCACTTTATTGTAAATAGAGAAAGTACAGGATTAAAAACTGTATTAGCAGGACTTCCTTGGTTTACAGATTGGGGAAGGGATACAATGATTGCATTTGAAGGACTTACTTTAGTTACAAAAAGGTTTAATGATGCAAGAGAAATTTTAGAATCCTTTGCAAAATACATTAAAAATGGTTTAGTTCCAAATGTATTTCCAGATGAAAATACTGAGCCTGGATATAACACAGTAGATGCTTCTCTTTGGTATTTTCAAGCAACATATAAATATTTAAAATATACAGGAGGTGAAAGAGATTATAAATTTATTGAAGAAAAAATTTATCCTAAATTAAAAGAAATTTATAAAGCATATTCAACTAAAACAGAATTTTCAATTGGAATGGATAGTGATGGATTGATTTTTGCAGGTGGAGGACTTGATCAAGTAACATGGATGGATGTAAGAGTTGGTGATTATGTTGTTACGCCAAGGCATGGAAAACCAGTTGAAATTAATGCTTTATGGTATAATGCATTAAAAATAATGGAAGAGTTATCAGGAGAATTTGGAGATAATAGCCTTGAATATGAAAATCTTGCTAATAAAGTTAAATCATCATTTAATGAAAGATTTTGGAATGAGGAAAAATCATGTCTTTATGATGTTGTAGATGAAAATGATGATAAAATAAGGCCTAATCAAATTTGGGCAGTATCATTGCCATTTTCAATTTTAGATATTGAAAAAGAAAAGAAAATAGTTAATACAGTTTATAAACATTTATATGCAACTTATGGATTAAGGTCTCTTTCTTTTATGGATAAAGAGTATAAAAGTAAGTATATAGGAAAATTATTTGATAGAGATTGTGCATATCATATGGGAACTACTTGGGGATTTTTAATTGGAGGATTTATAACAGCTTATTGTAAGGTTAATAATTATTCTGATTTAGCAATAAAAAAAGCAAACCATATGTGCAAGGTATTTGAAGATACTATGAATGATGGATGTATTAATGGGATTGCTGAAATATTTGATGGAGATTTTGCATGTACAGGAAGAGGGTGTTATTCACAAGCTTGGAGTGTGGCAGAAGTATTAAGAGCATATTCACAAGATGTATTGCCTTATTTAAATAAATTTCATTGAGTATTTAAAATACACCTTTTAATTTTTTTTGCGTATATTAGTATTATGACAAGTATAGATTAAGGGGGATAAAAATGGCAGACGAATATTATGGACAAAACTATGAATGGATTTATGATCCAGTTTCATATAGATGGTGTAAATGTGTTAGAGATTGTAGGGGAAGAATTATTTGTTATCAAGTAATACCAGGCCCTCCAGGTCCAACAGGGCCAACAGGAGCAACTGGAACTGGTGCTGGAGTAACAGGGCCAACCGGAGTTACAGGAGTAACAGGGGCAACAGGAGTTACAGGTCCAACAGGAGTAACAGGAGTAACTGGGGCAACAGGAGTTACAGGGCCAACCGGAGTTATAGGTCCAACAGGAGTAACTGGGGCAACAGGAGTTACAGGACCAACAGGAGTAACTGGGGCAACTGGAATAACAGGTCCAACAGGACCAACTGGAATAACAGGACCAACAGGAGAATCATGTTGTTGTAAGAGCTCTGCTAATTATGTAATTTCCTTGATTCGTGGTCAAACAGGAATAGCATTAGCAAGTTTTAATACAACAATTAAAGGAAATGTAACACCAACAGGATATACTAGTACTAGCGACTTAGTAACAGTAAATTCAAATAATGCAAATTATACAGTATCTTTATGCAATGTAAAATTTATGACTTATCCAAATGAAATTACAGTTAATCCTACAATAGCTACACCAGATTGTTGTTGTAATAGTGATTTAGCAACTGCATTAACAGCTTATATTGGACGACAAATAGAAGTTAATGTTACTGATAATACAACATCATCATATAGACTTATTGTAAGAAATATATCAAATGGTATATTATTTGGTGAACTTCAAAATACAGTAGAAGGAAATAGAAATATAGCACTTCCTTTGTGTTCTATTTTTTCATTTTTACCAATCAATTAAGTAAAGTAATTAAAAAATAAATTCAGGGGTTGTCGCACTAAAACCTTTATACACAATTTATTGTTTTAAAAAATAAAAATCAACACAATATATTGTAGTATTTATTCTTAATGCAACATCCCCTTTTTACATAAATAGATTTAATTAATATAATTATAAGTATAAAAATAAATGTTAAAATTTATTGGTTATATAGAATAAAATGCTTATTACAAATAATTTTGTAGTGAGCATTTTTTTATATGTGAAATATAATAATATTTAAGAGCAGCTATTTAGGAGTAATATTATATGTTTAAGAGAAGATTAAATCCTGTTATTTTTCTTGATAAGAGAAAATTTAAAGTTCAAGAAGAAAAAAATAAAACAATATATTTATCAAAAGAAATAAAGATTAAAGATTTTAAAAAAATAATAATTTCCTGGAATATAGTAACACCAGTGGATTCATATGTGGATATTGAAGCTAGGGTTTTAGTAAATAATAATTTAAAAGAAAAAATATGGTCAAAATGGTTATCTTGGGGGAGATGGGGAACTAATATTAAAAGAGCATCAAATAGTAGTAATTGTACAGAAGCTAAAATTAATGTAGATACATTAACAATAAATGAAGGTTATATAGGAGAAGCTATTCAAATAAAAATAAGCAGTTATTATGATGATAAGGAATCAAAAGCTGATTTGCAACTTGTGGTAATTACTTATTGTGGAGAAAAAATTAATAATAAAAATGGAAAAGAAAAATTGATTAATAAATTAATAGAAACACCTTGTATTTCTCAAATGAAAAGAGAAGCAGAGATAGCTAATAGGATATGTAGTCCAACTAGTATGACTATGTTATTAAATAGACTTGGAGAAAATTTATTGGTTGAAGATGTTGCATATAAATGTTTTGATTATAAATATAATGAATTTGGAAATTGGTCATATAATGTAGCTTATGCTGGAAGTTTAGGATATAAGGCATATATTCAATTTGGAAATATTGATTTATTAATAAATGAACTTAATAAGGGGTATCCAGTAGAAGTGAGCGTAAAGTATACAAATGATATTAATAATAAATTATATCCATATATAGAAAATGCACCATTAACAACAAGTGGGCATTTAATAGTAGTATGTGGAATGGAATGTACTAAAAATAGCAAATATGTTATAGTTAATGATCCAGCAGCAAAGGAAAATAATGGGGTAAGATTAAAATATAAATTTGATGATTTTATGAAAGCTTGGGCTACATCTAATTATATAATGTATGTAATACACTATAAGGATTAAATAAATATAAAAGAATTTATGGGGCTGTTGCACTAACATTTTTATACACAATATATTGTTTTGAAAAATGAAAATCAACACAATATATTATAGTATTTATTCTTAATGGGACATCCTCATAAGTTTTTCTATAACATGGATAATCTATATCTTGAAATATATTAATTATTTGGATACAATAGTAAGAATATAAGGTGAAAAATGAAAGATTAATTTAAATTTATAAATAGAGGATAAATATGAAAGAAGTATTAGAGAATGTAAATAATTATGTAGTTATTATTGATGAGAATGAAATAATTAAATTTTGTAATGAAAAATTTGCAAAAAAAATAAGTTATAGTAAAGATGAGTTACTTGAATGTAAAATTACTGAAAAGTTATTATATAAAAATCATTTTTTTTACAATATAAAAAATAGTTTTAAAATTTTAAATGAAAGTGATAATATATATAGTTTTAAAAACAAAAATGGTAATATAAATAGTTTCATTGGAAAATTACATAATATTAAATGGAAAAATGAAGAGGCATATATATTAATTCTTAATGATGATGAAGTTAGTTTAACTGATTTTGTAAGAAAAGATTTAAATATAGCATTGCAAAAATATAATAAATTAGAAAAAATTATTTCTATGGTATTAAATTCTAAGAATAATATAGTGGCTATTATTGATACTGAAGGAAATATGATGAAAATAGGAAAAGGATGGACAGCTTGTACTGGATGGAATGAAGAAGATTTTAAAAATATGAAGTGGCCAGAATTATTTCATCCTGATGAAAGAGAAAAAGCTGTTAATTTAGCGAGAAAATGCAAAAAAGGCAATATAGCTAGTACAGGTATTAATAGATGTAAATGTAAAAATGGAGAATATAAAATATTTAATTGGAGTTGTATGTACATAAAGGAACAACAAATTTACATAAGCTCAGCAAGGGATATAACAGAAGAAAAAAGATATGAAAGTGAAAGTAAAAAATATGAAGAAGCATTTCATAAAGAAGTTGTAAAAAATGAATTTTTTTCTAACATGTCTCATGAATTTAAAACACCATTAAATATTATATTTTCTGCATTACAATTAATAGAGCATGGAATTAAAAATAATGACATTAAAGTTTATAATGAATTTAATTTGGAAAGGTATATAACATCAATTAGACAAAATTCATATAGATTATTAAGATTAGTAAATAACATTTTAGATATAAGTAGATTTAATATGGGATACTTTGATTTAAATTTAGAAAATTGTAATATAGTTTATTTAGTTGAAGATATTGTTGCATCTGTAGTTAAATATATTGAAGGAAAAAATATAGATTTAATTTTTGATACTGAATTTGAGGAAATTGTTTTGGCATGTGATTCAGAAAAAATTGAAAGAATAATATTAAATTTAATTTCTAATTCAATAAAATATACAATTAAGGAGCAGACTAGACATGGAAAAATTGAAGTTGATTTATCAGTAAGAAATAATGAGGTTTTAATATCTGTTAAGGATAATGGAATAGGAATATCAAAAGAAGAGATTGAATTGATATTTAATAACTTTAAAAGGGTTGACAATAAATTGAATAGAAAAACTGAAGGTAGTGGTATTGGTTTATCATTAGTGAAAGCTTTAGTTGAAATGCATAAAGGGAAAATATGGGCTGAAAGTGAAGTTGGAAAAGGAACTAAAATTGTTTTTTCAATTCCAATTAAAACCGTAAATAAATATTCAGTATACAATAATGAAATTGTAAAGCTAGAAAGCACTGAAAAATGTAATCTTGAATTTTCTGATATATATGAATTTTAATCTAAAGGTTTGTATAAAAAGGAATTTGGGGATATTGATAAAATAATAAAAAAATATAAACTCTAATTTATGTTGTATATGTATATAGCTTAAATTAAAGTTTATTTTTATTTAACAAAAAAATACATTAAATTGACAAAAGTAATAATAATGATGAATTTAATGATAAAAATAGCAAAATATATAGAAAATTTATTAATTAAAATATATAATTTAATATGTCATAATTTATATTATAATTAGTGGGGGTGTAAAAAAAATAGAATGCAGAAAAAAAAGCTAAAAAAAATAATGATTGCTTCTGGAGTAATTGGTTCTATTTTAAGTGCTAAGGGTGTAACTGTAAATGCTACTACAGTTAATAATGGAATTGCAGTTGCATCTATAAATAAAGGACAAGTAGTTAATGTTACTTCAGCATTAAGAGTTAGAGCGGAAGCTAGTACAAGCTCTTCAGTACTTGGAACTATGAGAAATGGAACTACATTTGATATTGTTTCAAAAAGTGGAAACTGGTATGAAATTAAGTTTAATGGGAAAAATGGATTTATTTATGGAGATTATGTTAAGGAAATTACAAATTCTTCAGCAGTTTCAACTACAGGAAAGGTTGTAAATGTTACTTCTAATCTTAGAGTAAGAAGTGGAGCTTCAACAAGCTCAACAGTATTAGGGTATATAACTAATAATACTTCAGTAAGTATATTAGGAACAGAAGGCCAATGGTATAAAATTAAATATAATAGTGGTTATGGATATGTTCATAAAGACTATATATCAGTTAATGGAAGTTCAAGTAATAATATTTCTGGAGGAAATAAAGAAGATAATGATTTAAGCTCTAGAATTGATGAACCTGTTCAAAATCAAATTAATAAAACTGGATATGTATATAATGTAAGTAGTGGTGGATTGAGAGTTCGTAAAGAAGCTTCAACAAGTTCAACAGTTTTAGGTACTTTATATTCAGGAAATTCAGTTAATATTATAGGGGAAAGTAGAAGTTGGTATAAAATAAGTTATAATTCTTCAACAGCATATGTTCATAAAGATTATATAACTGAAACTAAGCCATCTTCAGGAAATACATCTAATAATGTAGGAAATAGTAACTCTACTTCTAATGGAAATTCATCATCATCTGAAGCAATGAATGAAACAGGAGTAATAGTAAATGTTTCAACTAATCTTAGAGTAAGAAAAGAAGCATCTTCAAGTTCATTTGTATTAGGATATCTTTTAAATAATCAAAGTGTTAATATAATTGGAAAAGAAGGAAATTGGTATAAAATTAAATTTAATGGAGCTACAGGTTACGTAAGTTCAGATTATGTTAAGATAACTAATGGAAACTCTAATAACGAAAGTAGCAATGGAAGCAGTAATGGGAATAATTCTAATATAGAATCAGTTTCTGATTCTTATGAAATTGTTTTAGAAGCAATGAAATCTCAAATAGGTTCACCATATGCTTATGGTGCGGCTGGAGAATTAGTTACTAGAGATTCAATAAATAGTTTAAAAGGAAGATTCCCAAGTTATGCATCACAAGGGAAATATGATTTCTTAGAACAATTTGTAGATAGCGGATTAAGAGCATTTGACTGCTCAGGATTAATGCAATGGGCATTTGCTAAAGTTAATATAAATATAGGTAGAAGTACTTATAATCAAATAAATGCTGGTATTGAAGTTTCTATAAGTGATATTAAGCCAGGAGATTTATTATTTGATAATGCTCTTGGGCATGTTGCTATGTATATAGGAAATGGACAATGGATTGAATCCCCTAATTCAGGAAAAACAGTTAGAATAACTAATGTTCGTTGGGAATCAGTACAAAGAGCAAGAAGAGTACTTTAGGGAGTTACAAGTTTCAACAGTTGCAAGTGGCAAGCTTCAATAGTTGCAAGTGACAAGCTTCAACAGTTTCAAGTGACAAGTGGCAAGCTTCAACAGTTTCAAGTGACAAGTGGCAAGTTTCAAGTTAAGGTGTAAATTCAGTTTATGCCGAATTTAATAAATATATTTTTAGAAATTCCATAAGAAATTTCATCTTTAACTTGTCACTTGTCACTAATTTAACTCCATTAGAAGTTTCATCCTTAACTACTAACTACTAACTCTTAACTACTAACTAATTATTTTGTTTTGTATTAATTCTATCTATATATTCTTTCATTAAATTAGCAGATTCAATAAATTTTCTTTCTTCAACTTTAGATAAATGAATATTTAATACTTTTTCAATACCATTTCTACCAAGAAGTGTAGGCACACTTAAATAAGCATCACTAACTCCATAATAATTATCTAAAAGTGTTGAAACAGTTAAAATACTTTTTTCATCTCTTATAATTGCTTCAGTAATTCTTGTTAATGCAATTGCAACTGAAAAAGCTGTTGCACCTTTTCTTTTTATAACTTCATAAGCACAATTTTTAACATCTTCAGCAATAACATTTTCTGTTCCAATATCCCAAGTTATTGAATTTTGTTCAGAAAAGCTTTTAACTGGAATGTTACCAATCATTAAAGAAGACCATGTAACAAATTCACTATCACCATGTTCACCAAGAACATAACCTTGAACATTTCTACCATCAATACCCAAATATTTACCTAATAAGCTTCTAAGTCTTGCAGTATCTAAAACAGTTCCAGAGCCAATAACTCTTTCTTTTGGGAATCCTGAAAGTTTATACGTCATATAAGCTAATATATCAACAGGGTTAGATACTACCAATAAAATTGAATTAGGACTTAACTTTGCAATTTGGGGTATAAAGCTTTTAAATATTTCATAGTTTTTATCAACTAAATCTAATCTAGTTTCACCAGGCTTTTGTGGTGAACCAGCAGTAATAATTACTATATCTGAATCTTTAGTATCTTCTATACTTCCTAAAGTAACATTACAAGGAGAGCATAATGAACTTCCATGCATTAAATCCATAACTTCGCCTAATGCTTTTTCTTGATTTATATCATTTATTACTATTTCTCTTGCAATTCCTCTTTGTAATAAAGCAAATGCTGTAGTTGCACCAATTGCGCCTGCACCAATTATTGATATTTTACTCATACTTCCACCTCATTTTTATTATATATATTATATAGTATTAGTATTTTTTTAAAATATATTATTAAATTAAATAATAATAATTATTATTTAATAATTATATTTTATAATAATAAAGAGAAAATTTCAAGTAATATATGAATTTAATGGTAAAAATAATAAAGAATTATGCAAAATAAGGATTAAAGTTTGATATAAGTTTAACTTTAGGCCTGTTGGATAATAATGTTCATATGTACATATAATTCATAAATAGTGCTATAATATAGATAATAGCATTATTGGATATATCTACTAAACTTCTATCCAATTATATTATTAGTATAAGTGGTTGCAAAGTTTTAGTATTTATAAAGAAGTTATAATGACTAAAAATATGCTTATTCATAGCATAATTCCATTTATTAATACTAAAATATATGTATATAAAACCAGAAAACCAACTTTATGATATTTTATGAAAATAATTGAAAAATATATAAAATAAGTTATAATAAGTTATATAAAACTATATATTGTAATATAATTTATTGTGAGGGGATTTTATGGTTGGTAAAATATTAATGGTTTGTCTATTTATACTTATTGGTATAATGTTGTCATTAGGTAAATGGTCATTTTTAATATCAGGATTCAATACAATGAGTAAAGAGGAAAAAGAACAGTATGATGTAATGTCTTTATGTAAATTTATGGGAAAAATTATGTTTGTAGTTGCTTTTTCTATAGCATTATTTATTTTAAGTGATATATTGATGATACCAATATTGCTTAATATTGGTGTCGTTATAATAATTAGTTCGGTAATATTTGCAATAATATATGCAAATATAGGAGATAGATTTGAAAAGAAAAAATGAGGCTGTCGCACTAAAACTTTTATACACAATATAGTGTTTTAAAAAATAAAAATTAATACAATATATTATAGTATTTATTCTTAATGCTACATCCCCCTTTATGATATAATGATTAAGTAAACTAAAACTTAAAGACATTTAAAGGAGAAGTAGTATATGGAAAAAGAAATATTAGAAATTTTGAAGGCTATTCAACTAGATATTACTGGGATAAAAGATGAACAACTGAAAGTTAATGAAAAGCTAGATAGAATAGAAAATAAGATTGACATAACTTACGATCAAGTTGCTAGAAGTAGTGAATATATTACAGGGATTAAAAATGATTTATGTTTTGTTGAAGAAGCAACAGCAAAGAATTGGAATGATATTGCAAAGTTAAAAGCAGTAAAATAGAACAATGAAAAAATGGAATTTTATGTATATTGCACGAAATTTCACTTTTTTTATTTTTAGTAGAGAAATTTAAATTCAATTTTGTTATTAAATTAAAAAATGAACGTGGTGCTGGAAGAAAAGAAATTTTTACTGAAAAACAAAAAGCTAGAGTAAAAATGTTAAGATTACAAGATAAAAGTTACAGGGCTATTGCTAAAGATATGAAGTGTAGTGTTGCTACTGTTCATAAAATAATTAACGAACAACAATGTTAATAAATTAATTAACAAACGAAGTGTTATTTAATTAATTTATGAACAAGAATATTAAAATTTTAATGTGGTGAAAAATACAATTTTACATGAAAGTTTACTGGAGCTAAACTTAGAGTAATATTTTCACCCTTTATAAATGGCTTAAAACCGTAAATTTTAAAAAATAAAAATAAAAAAACTGAGTAGAAGAATAATTCTGCGCAGTTTTTTTCTAAATTGAAATAAAGATAGATAGATGGTAAAATCAGAAAATAAGATAAATTATTAAAGGAGTTTAAACATGAAAAAGCTAGCATATATGACAAGTAATATAGGGTTAGTATTAGGAGTCATATGGACTCTAATTTTTGGAAGTATGGCTATATTAATAAATCCACTAAATGCAGATGCATTTTATATGTATAGTTATTTATTAATGATAGTAGTTATAAAGATATATTTAAAAAAGGTTAATATAAATAACATTTTAAACATAGCAGGGTTAATTGTATTGAATATAGGAACAATTATAATTCCATTAACAGTATTATATATATTAATAATAGAAGGAATATTTAGAATTAAATAGAAAATTATGTTATAATAGTATCAAACTATAATATAAACGATTGTATTGTATTATTAATTACATATATTAAAGTATAAGAGGGGAAAAGTTATGTTAAAAGAACTTCAAAAAAAGTATCCAAAATTGATTTACGCACTTATTGGGGTAGCAGTTATTCTGATTATAATTAATGATATATTTATTACAAGCACTTTTAAGTATAAGAAAAAACTTGATATAACTGTTTTTACTTTCAAAGGAGAAAATGAATTAATTTGTATCGATGATGGGATGATTATAATTACTCCAAATAGACATCAAGTATTTGGAGGAAATATTAATTATATTGGATTAAAAGATGAAAACATTAAATTTTATTCTAATAAACTATATTTGAAAGAATCACAAAATGAAAATATCATTATGATTAATTCAGTATCTTTTGAAGGAAATGATAATTACACATCATTAAAAGAAGAGTTAAAGTTAAATGAAAGTGTAGGGGAAATAAGTTCTATAACATTATTTAATAAAGATGACTTAGATAAAATTAAAGACCATTTATTTTTTGAATTTAAATATGAAGGAGCCGATGGTGATATTAAAACATCTGAAATTAAATTAAATGTTAAAGAATATCATTCAAATTTATAATAGTATAGTATTTCACAATCTTAAAGTAATGCTCTAATATGGCAAGTGTTCTTGTTGATAATTCCAAAGAAACCTTTTTCTTATTTTCTTTTTTAGGTTTTATATACTTCACCTCCGCAACTCCTTTCTTTTAGGTATAAATCACATACGTATTCACATATAAAATCACATACCTATTCACAAAGATAATAAAACTATTATTTTTTTATTTTATATGTGATTTGCCCTGTGATTTACTATGTGATTTTAAATCAATTATATATTATAATTATTCCCTAAAATAAGCAATATAAACAATTTAATAAAAAAAAATCACATGTGAATCTTAGTGTGATTTCACATGTGATTTTAATTGAGATTTTAACTTGATTAGCAACTTTTGCACCCCAAAACGGAACCCGTTGCATTAAAATATGATACATCTTATTTTTTTATAATTAGTATATATACTTTGAAAAAGATTTACAAGCCGCCTTAATTGTTGCGTCAGAAGGTTCGACTCCATCATTTGTAATAGCTAATTTATAAAATTCTCTTCCGGCTATTGGATAATTAAAACCTGATAATCCTGTCATTTTATCATAAATTTTATTATTTATATCTGTTAAACTAGAGTTTGTATTAAGGCCATTATTAGTTAAAAATAATTTTTTTCTAGAGCTATTAGTAACATTTTTAAAATAATTACTTAACAGAACATTAAATCTATCTGTATATAATGGGGTAACAAATGCATAAGCATCTATATCGGCATAAATATCGGGTAAAGATATGCTACTATTTTTACCTATTACATTATTATCAGCAATGTACTCTTCTGTCTTATCTTTCATATCACCTAGTTTTAAATCGGTAATATCAGCCATTCCAGTAGCTAAGTCTCCTCCCCAACCAAACCAATGTGATGGAATAGCTGGATTTAAAATTCCAACATTTTTATGAAGAAGATAAAGCAGTTGGGCTTTATAACCTAATAATGTAGCTGCTAAATGAGATAAATCTACATATTCATTATTAATAACACAAAGATCACGATTATCTTTTTGAATATATTTTAACAATTTATTATGAAGAGAACTATGATTTTTTTTGAAATAGTCAACAAAAGGACCAGCTGAGCCAAGTGAAAAATCCAAAAATGCACCAAAATAAGCTAAATGTCTTAAGTAATTTAATACTAATAAGTTGTATTGGGAATTTGATTTATCATAATTAATAATTAGCAAGTCTAGCTCTTTCCTCTAAGCTTAAATAAGTATCATTAGTTCTAGAATATTTTATTGATATTCCACTTCCGTTAACTAAAGAACCTAACTTTGTAGCAATGCTAAGAACAATATCTTTTTCTTTCAATCCATTTCCTGAAGCTCCAGAGTCTTTTCTACCATGTCCAGCATCAATGAAAGAAGATGCTATGAAAAATGGACAACTTAAACCAGCTTATAATGTGCAGCATGGGGTAGATGCTAAATATATTACGTGGTTTACGGTATAACATTTACTGGTGTTTTATCAACTTTAGAAGGTAGATGCTGAATATATTACGTGGCTTACTGTTGGGCCTGAGCCAACAGACACAACTACATTGATACCATTTCTTAAAAGTATGGAAGAAAATTTAAACTTAGTATGTTATAATCAATAGTAATTAACATAGAAATAAGGCTAGATTAAAAGTAGCTAAATTACACGAAAAAATAACAAATCAGTGTAAAGATTTTTTACATAAATTATCTACTAAGCTAATAAGAGAAAATCAATCAATAAATATAGAAGATTTGAGAGTAAAAATATGCTTAAAAATAACAAATTATTAGAAGTAATTAGTGAAGTTAGTTGGTATGAATTTAGAACAATGTTATAATATGTAATGTAATTGATAAAAGTAATGAAATATTAAAAGAATTTGTCTTTTAATAAAGAAAATATTGAAGTTAAGTTACTTTATAAAATGCTTTACGTCGACTAGAAAGGAGAATTTAATTTGGGAAAAACCATTGATGAAAAAGAATTAGAAATACAAGAAATAAATAAATTAAAAGTTCAGCTTGATTTAGCTAATAATGAAATACAAAAAATTAAAAAAGATATGGAGTTATTAAAAAGAGCTATTAATATAAATAATAAGGATATAAAAGATGCTGATTTAAAGGCTTTAGAAGATAATAAATCTGGGTTAGAATTTGTTATTGAGGATGAAAAAAAAGAAGATGGTATTAAAGATGAAAAAATAAATACTCAAAATAATGAAATAATTGAATTTGAGCTTAATAAGGAAGAGGAGGAAAAAAGTGAAAAGTTAACAGATATTACTATTGAGGAAATAGATAGTGAAATTCAATTAAGTTTAAAGAAAATATCTGGAGAAATTGAAAGAGAATTAGAAAATATAGCTAATGAAATAGTAAAAGAAGATGATGAGAAAGTTGAATTGAAGGATGAAGAGGGGAAAAACCTTAAAAAACAATTAGAAGATAAAAATCAATATATAGAAAATAACTTATTAGAAGATACAGAAAATGATAATTTAAATGAAGAAAATGAATTAAAAATAAATCTGGATGAAGACTTACACAAAAATAAAACAAAAAATTCAAAAGATACAATTGAAAGTGTAGAAGAAATTATTGGACAAATAGAAAGTAAAATGAATGAAGAAGCTAATAAAGAAAGTTTAAGCTTATTAAAAAATATTAAAAATTCATTTATAGAAAATAATAATTATGAATGTATAATAGCTTTAAATAAATTTATGGATAATATAAAACATATAGAAAAGTATTTAACTTCAAAAGATATTATAATGTTAATGTATTTAGGCTATTTTTATGAAAAATTAAATAATTTACTAGAAAAAAGTAAGAAAGTAAATGAGTTTTATATATCAGAAAATGAGGAAAGTAAATTATTAAGATTTATCATATTAGAAAAAGGTTTTCCAATAAATAAAGATGCAAATTCATGTGTTGAAGAAATGTTAAATAATAAAAATTTATTTAATTCTCTAGAAACAATGGTTAAAGGAAATATTATAGAAAGAATTCATAATATTGCTTATAAAAAATTTGATGAAGTGTTTTCAATTAAGGATATAGTTCACGGAGAAGATATTATAAATATTAAGGCTTGGGTTAAGAAAAAAGATAAATTGGGATGGAAACTTGTTGAGGGGTTATACTCTAATGGAACAAATAAGTTGTACATGCTTGAAAGTGCTATTTCTATATTAAACTTAAATTATAATAAAGAAAGAATAGTTTCTAATAATCTAGAAAGTAATGTAAGTGTAAAATCTATAAAAAAAACAGAAGTTAAAGAAGATAATTCAACTGAAAATATAAAATTAGATAACGATCCACTTGTAAAAAATATAGAAATTGAAGAAAATAATAAAAATCAAAGCAATATAAATAATACTTGTAAAATTGATAAAAATAAGATACTTAAAGAAGTTAAAGAAAAAGTCAAAGAAGAAAATATTGGTGATGATGAAAATGATTATGGATGGAGAAATTTAAAAAATAAAATATTTTCTAAATTTAAAAGAAGTGATAAAGAATAATTGTTATGAAAAAGGCATATCATGTTTGGTATGCTTTTTTGTTTACAGTTATTTAACAATAAAGAAATATTAATAACGTTTACAAGTGGTATAATATACTGTATAATACAAATATAAAAAATGTTTAAGGAGGGATAAATTTATAAAATAATTTTAAGATTATATTAATATTACTGTAACAAAATTGACAAATTAATATAGTATAATTTTTATAATAGAGGTGATTTTATATGGAAAATAATATAGAATTTGTGGATTTTTATCACGAAAGAAATTATATAGAGTTAGTTAAAAATTTTATGGGAAAATTAAATAAAGATTTATATATAGTATTGAAATTATTAAGTATAAATGAAGTTTATACAGTTGCAAAGGAATATATATTTGAAACAACAATTAAATTTAAAGATTTATTAAATGATTCAAGAATTGTTAATACATCAAAATTTATAACAGAACTTGCTTATAGTTTTTATACAAAGCATTTTTCAGTTCATGAAATATCAAGTACAAGAAAGTTAGATACTGATACAAGAAATTTTATAATAAATATTTTAAATTATTATGAAGAAAAAGCGTTGATTAGTTAGGAGTTAGAAGTTAGGAGCAAGTGAAAAGTTTCAACAGTTTCAAGTGGCAAGTTTCAACAGTTTCAAGTTACAAGTGGCAAGTTTCAAGTTAAGGTATAAATTCAGCTTATGCTGAATTTAATAAATATATTTTTAGAAATTCCTTAAGGAATTTCATCCTTAACTTGTCACTTATCACTTGTCACTTGTCACTTATCACTATCCTAATGCTACTAACTAACTCTAAAGCTTGCCATGTTATTACGATTATCTCCTAGTTTAACTACAAATTCAGTAAGAGCTTTTGGTAAAGTTAATACTATTTTTGTAGAGCCAGAATCATTTGATTGTAATCCAACAGAATTTTCAAGAGTAAATTTTCTTATTATATAATCATTATTTTCATTTATAAGTGAGCTTCCATCTAAATTGCAAACTTCAATGCCAACAGTGGAATATTGACCATCTTTTGTAGTTTTTGTATTATTTGATAAAGAAGTTGTATATTCAATTATTACATATTCTAAAGAATTATTAGCTAATTGAGGGATTTTTGAAGTTGAAGCATTTTTATTATATTCATTAATTATTTTTTCGGCTTCAGCACCTCTAATTACTTTATTTAATGTTATAGATGCTTCATCATTAGAAATTTTTTCTGATGAATCAACTATATTTTTAGAAACTACAGCAGATTCACTAATGTCTATTATATTATCAGCAAAATCATTTTCATAATCTCTTTTTCTTCCCTTTTGCTCAGAATTACTTTTTTTAGCCGTAGCATTGGCTCTTATAGATTCAGTTGTGTTTGAAGAATAACCTACAGCTAATGTTATTAACATAGCTGATAAACATATTAACCCAATTTTTTTTTGCATAATTATACCTCCGTGTTTATAAAAATTCATATGGTGTTTTAATTATAGTCTTATGGCAAAATAAAGTATATGAATAAACAAGGGTAATTTATTAAGAAAATTAAAGAAATTTAAAGTTAATTTTAATATTTCTAAAAGAAAATTGATATATATAGTAATTTTAGATTTTTTAGTTGTTAGAATTGAAAAAGTGCCTTTGATAACGTTTAACAATAAGAGAAATAGCCATTATTTCATAAATAATCCTTTGATTCCATAAAAAATACCAAAAAGTAAAAATAATGAAATGCTTATGTGAATTATGATAAATAAAATAATAAATTATGGAGTAAAACTTATAGCAAATACTTGAAAATTATAATTAATGTAGTATAGTTTTAAATATATAGATTGATTAAAATAGATGAAAAATTAAAGTATAAAGGAGCTTTAAGATGGGGTTATTTAACATATTTAATAAAAAGAAAAGTGAAGTAGAAAAAATTGAGCATAAGGTTCCAGAACATTATGGAACTACAAGTGAGTTATTAGATGAGGTTGAAAATTTAGCTTTAAGATATTTAATAAATGATAATATGTTAGATACATATAATAAGGAAAAATTAGATATAAAATATATTAATGAAGCAAGAGCAGAGTTAGAAAAAGCAATAAAGGAATTAAATAAATCATTAGAAGAATATTATGATAATGAGTATAGTGCTGTAGGAAATACAAAAGAAAGTAATAAGAACTTTCCATATTCATTAGAAGCTTTAGTAGCAATATTTAATAATTCATTAGATTTATATTCTGATGATGAAAATACATGGGATACTTTAAATTTAGCTTATAATAAGTGTAATCACAAATTAAATAAAGTTAAAGAAGTTTTAAGTGATAATGAAGCAATTCAAGAATTTACAGGACTTAAGCCTATTGAAAAAGAGGAAGTTAAGGAAGAGAAAGTTAAAGAAGATAATGTAAAAACAAAAGGTGAATTTGAAATAGCAACAGAAGATTTAAAAGATGAAGATGATGGAGATTTAATTGTTAATAATGATAAATTAAATATTTATTATGTTAGAATAAGTAGAAATGAAGATGAATCAATAAATTTAAATCTTTGTGTTAAAAATAAATTCAATAAAAATATTATAGTTGAAAGTAAAGATGTTAGTGTTAATGGAATTGATACAAATCCTAAATTTAGTATAAGTGTTTTAGCTGGAGAAAAATCATTTGATAAGATGGTATTTAATACTGATATTGCTGAATTAGTTAATTTAAAATGCACATTTGTTATAAAAGATGAAAATACAAATGAAGTTTTAGAAGAATGTAGCATTGATATATTTAAAGAAGATTAATTTAAAAGCAGCTACATTTAAGTTTGTAGCTGCTTTAACTTTAACATTAGTTAATATTAAAGCCAGTTAATATTAGCTTTTTTTCTTGGAACAGTTCTCTTGTACTTAACATCTGGATAACCAATGACTAAGCAAGAAACTATTTGATTACTATCATTAATTCCAAGTAAATCTAAAATTTCTTTATTATCTTTAGAAGCTATTTGAATAAATCCACTAAAGAAAGTACCAAGTCCTAAGGCATCAGTCATAAGTTCCATATTAGAAGAAGCTAATCCACCATTAAATGCATTAGGTGAAGTAACAAATATTACTGCAGGTGCATTAAAGAACATTCTATCATTTTTTATAGGATCTTCTTTAAAAGCAGCATAAGAGTTAACCCATGCAGTTGCATATCTTTTTAAATATTCAGTTTCAGGTGTTAAGTTGGCTAAGATATATTGTCCTTTTTGATTTAAGCTTTCATAAGTTAATTCTTTAAGTTGTGGTAGTTTGTCTGTAACTACAGTATAAGAAACATCTTGAGCATTAGTTGAAGTTTGAGTAAATCTTCCAGCTTCAATGATTTGTTGAATTTTTTCTTTTTCTACAGGCATATCTTTAAAGTGTCTAACACTTCTTCTAAATTTAATAAAATTTAAAAGAGTTTCTGATTCTACAGTAAATGTTTCTTTATCATAAGGCTTTACTTCAGACATATCATAATCATCAGTTGAAACAGCTTCTACAGGACAGACTGCAATACAATGACTACATTTAATACAGCCTTCATTATTTATATAAGCTTTCCCTTCTTGTAAGGAAATAACACGTACAGGACAATCTTTTATACATTGTTTACATGCAACACATTTTTCTCTATCTACTTTAAACATAAAAAAATATCTCCTTTATTACAATAATATCATTAGTATATTTTGACTTTTATATTCAAAAAAATTATAATTCATTAATGAAAACTATGAATTGATATTGAGATTATAGCATTATTTAAGTAACTAGGTCTAATTAAATATATTCATAAAAGGATAACTAAAAGTTATGGATTAAATTTGAATACAATAAAATTTAATAGGAGATATTAAGATGAACTTACAACAATTAGAATATTTTAAGGTAGTTTCACAAACAAATAATTTTACTACAGCATCAAATATATTATCAATAACTCAACCAGCTTTAAGTAAGGCAATTTCAAAGTTAGAAGAGGAATTAGAGGTAAAATTATTTGAAAGAGAAGGGCGTAATATAAAAATAACTAAGTATGGGGAAACTTTTTTAAAGTATGCAGAATCAGCTTTAAATGATGTTGAAAGAGGAATAGAAAAGATACAAGATATGAAGAAGAATAATGATAATGTAATTTCAATTGTATCGACTTATTGTATTGGTGCAACATATATTCCGTTTTTAATAAGCAATTTTTTAAATAATCATACTGATGTAAAATTTAATTTTAATAATCAAAGTACAGAAAAAATTCTTAGGGACTTAAAAGATGGAAAAGTAAACTTTGGCTTTTTTGATAATATTGAAAAAATTAATGATTATCCAGAAATAGAAAGTGTTTTAGTTAAAAAAGAAGAATATGTATTGATTGTTCCTAAAAATCATCATTTGGCAAATAAGGAAGAAGTTTATTTAAGTGATTTAAAAGATGAATATTTTATTGTACAAAGTAATAAGGAGTGTGAAAGAAGCATTTCTTATTCAGAGCTTATAGGATATACTCCTAAAATATCTGTTGAGCCAGCAGAAGGTGCAATGCTTTCAAGCTTAGTAGCAGCAGGAGCTGGAATTGCAATAATAGTAAATACTCCAATAATAAATATGAATAAAATTTCTACTATTAAAATTAAGGATGAAATTGGATATAAGAAAATTTATATGGGATGGAATAAAAATGTTTATCTTTCAAAAACAATAGAGGAATTCAAAAAATATGTAATTAAAGAGTACAAGAGTTAAATTTAATGTTATTTTAGTATGAAATGAAGTGTATTAAAATTATTTAATATAATTAAAATAAAAAAATATAACTGAAGATTTAAATTTCAGTTATATTTTTTTGCAATTTTAACGTTTATGCCCATTTCCAGCACCAGTTTTTCTTTTTATTTCATGAAGATTAAGCTTTCTGTCATTATTATGGAATATGGCATGAATAACATGGCTTTTATGTATGTTATCTTCAGAAATATCTTCATTAATAGTATTTGTATTTATAGCATGTTTATACCCATTACCAGCGCCCGTTTGCGCTTTAATTTTATGAAGATTTGCTCTACCTTTAATTTTAGTTACAACATCATAAATTTTTTGACTTTTATGTGAAGTTAAATAATTATTATGTGATGATGATTTAGTTTCTTGAAGAGTAGTTGAAACATGTTTATGGCCACTACCAGCGCCAGTTTTAGCTTTTATTTCATGTAAGTTTAAGTCAGTACCATGTTCATTTATAACTTCATTTATTTTGTGACTTTTATGTATAGTAGCATTATAGCTTGATAATTCTTCAGAAGCTTCTATATTACTTTTATATCCATTTCCAGCACCAGTTTTGTTTTTTATTTCATGAAGATTAAGATATTTATTACCATTATTTATTATTTTAAATATTTTCTTACTTTTATAATTCTTCATAGTTTCCTCCTAAATGATTAATACTTATAATATTGTCTTATGTTAATTTAAATTTAAAATACATTAAGATTTAATTAGTTATAAATAATAAAAATGTGCATTTTAAATAATATAAATTTAATATTCCCTAAAATAGCATAAATATTTGTATTAGCATTAGGAGTTACAAAATTATTCATTGTGAGTAATAATTTTAATATATAAATTTAAAAGATCTTTAAATAATAAAATAATCATAGTTTTAATTTCTTTATCAAGATTATTTAATGATTTCAAAATAATAGGAAAGTTTTTATTCCAATTATGAAATAGTTCAATAAAATTTTTGCAATTAGTACAAGATATAGCATTAAATAAACTTTCCACAAATAATTTTCTTTTTTTATTATCAATTTTTTTTATCCAAGTATTTAAAGCTGTACAGGTATATTTAGAATTAGAAGATATTTCTTTTAAATAAATAAAATCAAAATTACTTACTTGCCAAGAAAATGGATTATGCTGCTGTAATCCACCTAATTTATTACTTTTTACAACATAATAATTTTCATTATTTTCAAACATCATACCAATTAAAGATGAACCAGGAATTGTTTTTATAATTTTATTTTTTATAAATTTAAATTCATTACTTTTAATAATTTCTTCTTTGAAGCCAGGAGAATCATGACTAAATATTTTTTTTATTTTAGATGAAGCTTCAGGATTACAATACATAGAAGCATAAATGGCAATATTACCACCTTTAGAGTGACCACCAATATAAAATTCACAAGATATTAGCTTTGAAACTTTATTTATATAATCAATACCTTCTAATTGTGAAGGAACTGGGGTTATAAATGACATATTAAAATCTTCCTTCCATCCAATAAGACTATAATCAGTTCCACGAAAAGCTATATAAGCTAAATTTTCATTTAAAATAAAGGTTGTTGCTGAAAATTGTTTTTCAAAAGCAACATCTGATTTAGAAATATAATAATTAATTTTTATATTTCTAAATCTAGGGTTTGAGGAAATATAAAAAAGAAGTTCTTTAGTTTCTTTACTATATGGAATAGTATTAAACATTTTATTAAAATATTTTGGGTTTAATAAATCTTTAAAAGTTAGGGGGCTTTTATTGGCAGTTATTGAGCCAACTAAATTATCAAAATTTATATAGCTTAATTGAGATAAAATTAGTGAATCTACATTATTAAACCTTTTTTCTGAAAATGTATATAAATTTGTCTTAGAATAATCAATAATATTTTTCATTTTATACTCCAAAATAAAATAATTTATTATTGTTATTTGTAGTTTTAATTTAATGATGTATTATGTTAAATTATTATTTTTTATTATAAAAAAATATTAAAAAATTGTTAATAAGTAAAAAATATGGTATACTAAACGAGCCCAAACATATATTTAAAGGAGTATTAATGATAAAAAGATTTATTGAATGGCTTATAAGTGATTTGTCTAACTATAATAAATATAGTACACAGCAGCAAGAGGAAATGAAATATGTATTAACAATATTAATATATGAACTTATAAAATTTATATTGATTTTAACTATATTTTATTTTTTTGGATATTTTAAGGAATGTTTATTAATATTAATTTATATGGTTACTACTAAACCATTTACTGGTGGATACCATGAAGATAATCAAAAAAAATGTTTTTTATCAACATTAATAATTGTTATGTTTATAGTTATATTATCCAAAAACAGTAATTTAGATATTGTTAGTAGTATAATATTAAACTTTATAAGTATATTTTGTATATATAATCAAGTTCCAATAATAAATCCTAAAATGCCATTAACAAAAGAAAATCTAATAAAACGAAATAGGATTATTAGTATTGTAAATAGTTTAATATTTATAATACTGTCAATTGCTATGTTTAATATTAAATGGTTTTCACAAGTTATTGTTTGGACAGGAGTTGTACAAACAATGTTATTATTTAATAAATTTAAAGAAATACATGGAGGTAAAGAATATGAAGTTTAAGAAGGTAATTGGTTGTCTAGTATTAGCATTAACTGCTGTTTTTGTAAATACAGGACAAGCTTCATTAGCATTTGTTGGAGTAGAGGATATGCCAAAATCAATGAAAGAAAATAGATAATTAAAATATAGAAATAGATAATTAAAATATGAAAATAAATATCATAAGTTTAGCAGATATAAGTAATACAATAATGCAAAGTTTAATGTTGGTATTAATTCCTAATTATTGTATAGAACAGAGATATAAAAATAGTAAATTAAAACTATTAATTTTTATAATTTTTTTGTTTTTAATAATTATAGCAACAACATATTTAATTGGGAATTCAAGTTTGGGAACAATTTTAACACACTTAGTATTACTAATATCAGGGATTTTATTTTTTAAAGAAGATAGTTTAAGTGCAACAATAACAATATCAATTATATATTTAGTTATAATTATGAATGTATTTATTACATCAAATTTATACTTAGGAATTTTTCAGTATAAAATATTAAGTGAACATTTTAGTTTAGGATATGTATTATCAATTTATTTTCCACAATTGATAATGGGTATATTTATATTAGTAAAAAAAGATATAATTTATAGAATTTATTGTTCTATTAAAAGTAAACAGTTTTCTATAATGACATTAATAATTATGACTGTAGTTGCAGATTTTATAATATCATTTAATTTTATAATACATGATAGAGATAATCCATTATTTATGAATTTTTTATTTTTAATACTTGGATTATTTATAATAGGAATTACAATTTATTTTTCAAATATTGAAAATAAATCTAAGGAAATTAATATTTTAAATAAAGAATTAGAAGAAAAGATTAATGATCTAAAAAAGGTAAAGCATGACTATGGAGCACAAATATCATATCTTTATGGAATGCATCTTATGGGAAAATATGATAGGCTTGGAGAATCATTAAAAGCAATAATAAATGGACATAATAATATTATTAGTGAAGTAAAAATAAGTGATAATAATTCTATGATAACAATGATTATAAATGGTATCAATCATAAAGGAATTAATGTAATGGTTGATGAACAAGCTTTATTAGAAGATGCTAATATGTCTGAAATGGAAATACAAAGAGTAATTTCGAATATTTTAAAAAATTCTATTACAGCAATGAATGAAAAAGGACTTATTACTATTAAAACTTATTATAATATTAATAGTGTTGTAATTAAAATACAAAATAATGGTCCTAAAATAGAAAAAAAAATAATAGATAAAATATTTGATGTTGGTTTTACTACAAAGAATGATAAAAACAAAGATCATGGATTTGGATTAGCTATTGTTAAGGAATTAGTGGAAAAGCAAGGTGGAAAAGTTACTGTTACTAGCAATGATAGTATTACAGAATTTATAATTAATATACCTTTAAAGTAATTTTTAAATAGTTATTATATTAATAATTTTTAATATCTAGTAAATAAGAAAAGGAGAATTCAAAATTACATTGAATTCTCTTTTATAATATTTATTATTAATAGTTTTTGTTTTAGGAAAAAAATATATTGTTGTATGTATATCTGCAGGAGCAGTAAAAGGATAAAGTTATATATGAAATATAAGGTTATATTATTTGATGTTAATAAGGAAACTCATGATATTATAACAAAGGAAACTATAAATGATGAAAATGAACTATATAGTTTATCTTATAAAAATGGATGGAATATTGAATGGTATGATAAATATAAAGAAAAGCTAAATATAGTATATTGATTTTTCACAAAATGAAAATTCTAGCAAGTGGTATAAATAGATGCTAGAATTTTTATTTATGTGGATAAAGGTTTAATATATAATAAGAGATATTGTAAAAATATTAGTAAGACACAAGGAAGTGATGGCGTGGGTTCAATTAAATGTACATTAAGAAAAGAAACAAAAAATGATATAGCTAAATTTATAGATAGAGAATTTATTAATGAAGCAATTAAAGAAATTACAATATACATAAAAACAACAAATAAAGTTCAAATTGATGATTCAAATTTTAATGAAAAAGATTCAAATTCAAAAGTAAGCTTAAAAGATGATGGTTCATTTAATGTTTATGATTATACATATGTAAAAGATTTTATATATGAATTATCTTGGGAAGGTTCATATATTCATGAATTAAAGGAAAATGAATTTACAAATGAAGTTGAAGAGGTATATAAATATCTGCCAAGAGAAATTGTAAGTGTTATATATGAAAAAGTAGCAAATGTAATGGAGGAAAGGAAGGAAAAATTATATAAGGAATTTAAAAAGAGATATAATGAAGATTTTCTATTTAATAGTGTAAGGTGGTACAAGAGAACACGTGATGGAAAAGTTTATTATGATATGAACTTAGAAGAGCTTAGCAGTGATAAAAAGGTAGCATTAGAAGAAAAAATAAAAGTAGAAATAGGAAATGGATTTAAAACAAGATGGGGAAGTCCAGTTACTTCTAAGGTAGCTCCATTAGAAGATAAGCTTTTATTAGATATATATGATAAGGGATGTGAATTACTGGGAATTGAAAATCAATATTCAACAGAAGTTGTAAAAGCTGATAATAGCTATGATGAAGAAAAGCTTACAGAGCTTATGATAGAAAATTGCAAAATAGCAGCAAACTTAACAAAAGGAATAAATAGGCTTAAGGTTAAGGTAGTTAATTCTATAGATAAAAGGTTAGATGACCTTATTAATATGAATGTATATAAAACTAAAGAGCATATGGAGTTATATTTAGAAAATGCAAGAACTATGGTCTTTGGATATTATAAAAGTATTAATTTACCTGGATTTAAGAGAAATCTTATTGGTAAGGAAGAAAAGATAAATAAAATAATAAATAAAATTGCAGTAATAGAAAATATAATTTATAAGGATTATTTAAAGGAAAATGAAAATACAGCTTCTATAGAAGAAATGAAAGAATTTAAGGAATGTATTCCTTGGATATGTATTAAAGGATTAGTATGGACAGTAGAAAATATCTATGTTAAAAATAAGGCAAAAGATGATATTAAGGAAATAATATTAGATAATCCAATAAATGAATATGAAAAAGCAAGAGCTATGAAAAGACACTTTTACCTTCATGTTGGAGAAACTAATACAGGCAAAACTTATGCTAGCATAGAAAGACTTATGGAAGCTGAAAGTGGAGTGTATCTTGCACCATTAAGATTGCTTGCACTTGAAATTCAAGATAAGCTTAATTCTGAAAATATAGCATGTTCATTATTAACTGGAGAAGAAGAGAATATTCTTTCATATGCATATCATGTTTCTTCAACAATTGAAAAGCTTCAACTTGAAACACCGTATGATATTTGTGTTATAGATGAAGCACAAATGATAGCTGATAAGCAAAGAGGATGGGCTTGGACAAGGGCTATATTAGGTGTATTATCACCAGAAGTTCATATATGTATGGCACCAGAAGCCTTAGATATAGTTATAAAATTAATAAAAGATTGTAAAGATACCTATGAAATTATAGAGCATAAAAGAGATACAAAATTAATATTTGAAGATAAGCCTTTTGATTTAAATAAGGATGTTAAAAAAGGTGATGCATTAGTTGTATTTGGAAAAAGAAAGGCATTAGCAGTTTCAGCACAGCTTTTAAATAATAATATAAAAACAAGTATAATTTATGGTTCTCTTCCATATTCAACAAGAAAAAAACAATTTGAAAGATTTTTAGATGGTGAAACAGAAGTAATAGTATGTACAGATGCAATAGGAATGGGTGTAAACTTGCCAATAAAACGTATTGTATTTTTAGAAACAAGAAAATATGATGGTGTATCATTAAGAAAGTTAAATGTTTCAGAAATAAAGCAAATAGCAGGAAGAGCAGGGCGTAGGGGAATTTATGATACTGGATATGTTACTGCTATGACTGATTGTAATTTAATAAAAAATGCATTAAATACAAAAACATCTAAAATTAAAAAATGTTATATAGGAGTTCCAGAGTCTCTTTTAGATATAAACATAGATATTATAGATACTTTAAAAACTTGGAGTGTAATGCCACTTAAAGGACATTATGAAAAAACAGATATAACAAGAATTACATATCTTTTAAATATATTAAAAAAACTTAATATAAATTCAAGCAAAGAAGATCTTATGAAGATGGCAACAATACCTTTTGAAGAAAATAATAAGGATGTTCAAAAGTTATGGGAAGAATATTGTAAAATGTATAGTTTAGGGGCAGTAAACTTAAAGAAGCCAGTTCTTAAGAAAAATATAAGTTCAAAGAAGGAATTAGATGAGCTTGAAACTTACTATAAGGAATTAGAATTAAATTATTCTTTTGGAAAGAACTTTAACATGATGATAAATAACAGATATATATCAATGGAAAAAGAAGATACAGCAAATAAAATAAATGAATTGCTTTTAACTAATCTTCTTGACCATGAAAGACTTTGTAGTATTTGTGGCAAAAAGTTACCTTGGGATTGTCAAAGTGATAAGTGTAGAGCTTGTAGGGATATGATTCAAGGAATTAAAAATGAAAAATATAAGCCTGTATTTAGGGGGCGTAGAAAGAGAAGAAGATATTAGTAATAAAAAGTAAAGTAGCAGTAGAATGACTTTTTTATCATTCTACTGCTTTAAATATTTTAAGGGAAAAGTTTATTTAATAATTAAACTTCAAATTTTGTGATTTCTTTTCCTGTAACTTGTGCAGATTGTTTAGACACATAAGCACCTTTTTTATTATAAAAGATGTTATTTTCTATTATACTATCCATAAGGGCTTGTACCTCAGATTCACTTACATTATTTTTAACACCAGATAAAGTAAATGCAGCTTTTTCACCAGATTCAGTTAAAAAAGTCATAGTTAATGTATATTCCATAATTCACACACTCCTTTTTATTTATTATTCTTCAATTTGAGATACTTCAGTTACATAAAAATAACCAGTATCTTTTTCAAGTAAGTTAGCAACTAATAATGCTACAGCTTGAACTTTGTCAGGAGCAGCATTTGAAACTAAGTTACCTATCTTCTTTTTTGTAAATCTTGGGTTACCATCTTTATCAGTACCAGATTTCACCTCGATTGATAATACAGTACTTTCAAGAGTTTTGTTTGCCATAATAAAATCCTCCTTTTTATTTAATTTTTAGTGGCTACATTTAAAACATATACTGGAAAAGAAAGTTTTTGCATTAAAATATATAATTTATTCTTAATGGGATAGCTCCTTTGAAAATATATATTTTTAAATTCAGCATTAGTTGAATTTATACCTTAAACTACCAACTACCAACTACAAACTAAATTCCCTTGCTTTTTAAAACATAGCCATATCCAGAAGCAGATTTTAGGCAAGTTAAATTAAGCTTTTTCCTTATCTTACATATATGAGCATCAATAGTTCTATCACTAACAACTTGAGAAGAGCCCCAAATAGAATTTAATATTTGTTCACGAGTTAAAACAATACCTTCACTTTTTATAAAAAGTTTTAAAATTTCTAATTCAGTCTTACTTAAATTAATTACCTTATTATTTAACATAGCAATTTTAGAGGAAAAATCAATTTTTAAATCATTATGTGTCCAAACATTATTAGTCAAATTAGAAATTGGGTTTTGTGAATTTAAAATAAAGTTTATCTTTTTAAGTAATAAACCACTATAACAAGGTTTAACAACAAAGTCAGATATGCCTAAAGAAAGACATTCTTTTTGAAAAAGATAATGATTTATAGAAGTGTACATTATAACAGGTATGTTAACGTTGTCATTTCTGATAATATTTAAAAATTTTATTCCATTCATCTTAGGTAAAACAAAGTCTAAAAGTATTATATCTATATCATTTTTCTTTAATGTAGAAAGTGCACTTTCTGCATTATCACAGCAAATAACCTTAAAGCCTTCTTTAAATAAAGCATTAATAATTTCATCATATTCTTTTAAATTATCATCTACCAATAAAATAGTTCTACGCATAAACATTCCTCCTAAAAAATACTTATAAATTCTAATAATATTTATTTTTATAACAAAAATAAATATTAGATTCTAAAAATTAACAGTTTTTATTTTAAATTAACAATTTTAGGTTTTAATATAATATTTATTTTCTCACAATATTACAAAAAATGGAATAGTAAAAATAGAAAAAATTTTAAATGTTGCAAAAATTAACAAAAAATTTTTAAAAAGTTGCAAAAAGTAATAAAATTGCAACATTAATATTTTATAATTAATTTATAAGATAAAAGAGCTAAGGTAAATTTAATGGGAAATGGGGGATGTTTATGAATAATAAAAATTTATTTATGCAACTAGATGATAAGTATATTAAGGAACTTATAATATTAAAGTTAAAAAAATATTATGAATTTGTAAAAGGGGAGGAATATAAAAATTCACTTATAAATTTAACAATTACTTATGGATATTCAGATTTTATAGAAATGTTATCAAGAATTGCATTAGAAAAAGTAGTTGAAAGAATAAGAGAAATTAGTGAGCAAGGAAAGGTAAGAATTTTATTTAATGAAGAAGTAAAAATTAATAATAAAAAGGGTGATTTATTAAAAACTTGTGATGTGATTTTATTTACTAATGAAACTGTGGAAGTAATAAGAATAGTACCAATGGAACTTGACATAATAAATGTTAATAATGATGATGAAAGTATGATTTTAGGAATTGGGGTAATTGATAAATTTGCAACACAAATGGATTGCAAGTATATAAATCTTACAGTTATACAACCAAACTTAATTACAACTTCAATATATGAGACAAGCATTAATAAGTTTTTACATGAATATGATTTTTCACTTATATGGAGTTAAATATTAAAATATTAAGCTGGTTAATAATAGCTCAGCTTAATAGTTTGGGGGAGAAGTTATGAGAAAGAATCATGAAATTATTAAATATATTTTCAGTGATAAGGAAATTAGTAAAGATGAAAAGTTTATATTTTTTAGTATTTTATCAATAATAAATGAAGTAAATAAAGATGAAGTTGAAGTTTCAATTGCTAGTTTACTGGATATTTGTAATCCAATAGGAAAAAGAAAACTTTTAACTATTTTAAATTCATTAGAAACTAAGGGATATTTTAAAATAATAAAACAAACAGGAAAAATAAATAAATATAAAATTACCAAAAGTTATTTAAATAATGAATATGTTCATGAAGTTTATAATTATGAAAATACAAAAAGTAAGGTTAGGACTAGTAATCAAATAAGTAGTAGTCAAAAGAATACTAGTAATCAAATAAATAAAGGTCAAATAAATACCAGTAAACAAATGGCTACTAGTCAAATTAATACTGCTTTCAATTATATAAATGATGATGAAGGCATTGAAAATAAAGGGTTTACTAACTGTCATGAAAGTAATCAATATTATTTAAAGGATTATATATATAATAATATAAATAATATATACATTAATATATTTAATACTTGGAATAACATAAATATTAATAAAGAAAAGGTATTGAGGGATTACACTAAAAGGGTAATATACAAAGCTTTAGAAATTTATAAAGAGGAAGAAATAATAAAATCAATAAAAAATTATAAAAAAGTTTATATAAGTCAAAATCATTATTATAGCTATAGATGGACATTGATAAATTTTTTATCAAAGCCAAATGGAATTAGTAGATTTATGGACAATGGTGATATGTGGCTTGAGTATAAATCAATTATTGAATCATCAAATGATGAATTTATGGGAGTTAATGAATTAGATGATTTTGATATAGAAAGTTATATAGATATATAAATAATGAATATAAGAAAAGTTGATTATAGGGTAGAGGTTGGGGAAGGTTTATGTTAAGTAATGGTCAAATAGTATTAGAGCAAGAAATACTTGGTTCTTTATTTAAAAATGAGGACCTTATTATAAAAGCTAAGGAAAAGATAAAGCCAGAAATGTTTTTATATTCTAAGCATATGAATATATATTTAGGAATTTTAGAAATGGTAGAAAATAAAATGAAGGTAGAATTAATAACATTTTTGGAGTATCATAGAGGGAAAATTAATGAAATGGATGGAGTAACTTATGTTTCAGAGATATTTACATGTAGTATAAGTGATTTTGCTTTTAATACAAAGATGGATTTATTAATTGATAATTATAAAAAACATCTTTATATTGAAATGGCATCTAGGATAAATGAGGATATGTCTTTTGAAAGTATAGAAAGTGAAATTGAAAATGTAAAGGTTAAAATTCATAAATGTGGCATTAGAAAGGAACTTGAAATAACTAAACAATATGATGATTATGTTAAGTGGCTTTATGAAGAAGAAAGAGATAAGGGGATGAGCACAGGAATTAGGGTTATTGATAGATATATAGGTAATTTACAAACTGGAAGAGTTGTAACTGTATTTGCAAGAACTGGAGCAGGAAAAACTACTTTTGGACTCCAAGTAGCAGCTAATTTAGTTTTAAATGGATATAAGGTTATTTATGGAAGTTCAGAAATGTCAAGGAGAGAAGTATTTACAAAAATGGCTTCAAGTAATGCAGCTGTAGCTTATAAATCAATTAATGAAAATACTATTAATGATAGTGAAAAAAGTAAAATAGCAGAGTTTATGTCAAAAATAATTAATAATAAGTTTTATGTATCTATTGAAAATGACCTTGATAAGTTTATTAATGAAATTAAGCTTTATAAACTTCAAAATAATCTTGATGTTGTTTTTGTTGATTATGTAAATAAATATGTAGATCATAATGATAGGGATTTAATGACTAATAAGATAGGGAAAATAAGTGGTTTGTTTAAAAATTTGGCTGTAGAAGAAAATTTATGTGTTGTGTTAATTGCACAAGCTAATAGGATAGTTGATAAGAAGGGGGGAGATGCAGCAGTTGAAAAGTTGGAAGCTAGTGATATTCAAGATAGTGCAAGAATTGAGCAGGATAGTGATCAGGTAATAGGGCTTTATAGAAATGTTAAGCTTGATGATAAAATTTATAGGGACAAGCTGTTTAGGCTTGGCAAGTTAAAGTATGAATCTAAAAATGCTGATGAAAATCATGAATGTATTAATGCTGTAATTATTAAGAATAGGCATGGTGAAAGGGGTACATGTGCATTAAGGTGGAATGGAAGATTTTCAAGAATATCGGATTTTTGAATGTTTTAAATGTTTTAATTGTAATAAATGTGAAAAAAGATGGCTTAGGGCCATCTCTTTTATTGAAGGGCCCTGTAAAAAATTTTGTGTAAACTGAATAAAACCAACTCCTTTAAAGATGCTTTAATTTTTGACAAGTATATCTCCATGTGATTTTTAGGCAGTGTCAAAAAACAACACAGCGTAGCTGGGGAAGGGCGTTGTAGAATTGACACTATAAATTTCAGGGGGAAAATTAAATGAGCAAAAACTCTAAATTAACTTAAGAAAGAAGGTGAGATAAAGATGAATTTAGGAGATAAACTTTTTTTGCTTTTTTGAAATGGAGCATATACTTCCTTATTGTAGTAATACTGACAATTGTAATTCATTATTACATATATAAATTTGAATACAATGTGAAAAAGGAAAAAAAATAAAAGAAACAATTCATATTATAAAAAAAGCAAAAAAGCTCTTAGATCTACTGGTAAGCATCCAGTTAAACAAATATCTAAGAAGCTTTCTTAAACTAACATTTATATTATTTACTTAAATTTATTTTTTATTCATTTGGCTATAAATTTATAGCCTTTTTTCTTTATAGATATACATTTATATTAATACGTTTTAGCAATAAAATTATAATGTAGTAAAAAATAATGTATAGAAACTATTAATTATAGATATAATTATGTAAAAATGGTATAATTGTAATAAAAAATAATTTATGAGGATATATAGAAATGATAACAGTAAGGAAGGTTAAATTAATAGTTAATAGTGAAGAAGCTGAAGAGATAAATAGAACATATAAGTTTATTAGAGATAGTATATATGCTCAGTATCAAGGGCTAAATAGATGTATGGGTTACTTATTATCAGGTTACTATGCAAATGGTATGGATATAAAAAGTGATGGATTTAAAAATCATATGAAAACTATCAAAAATAGTTTAAATATATTTGATGATATAAATTTTGGTATAGGTATAGATAGTAAATCTGCTATAACTCAAAAAGTAAAAAAAGATTTTTCCACTTCTTTAAAAAATGGATTAGCAAAAGGGGAAAGAGGAGCTACCAATTATAAAAGAAATTTCCCTTTAATGACTAGGGGAAGAGATGTTAAAATATCATATTTAGAAGATATAAATACTTTTGTTATTAGATGGGTTAATAAAATAGAATTTAAAGTAATATTAGGACAAAAAGATAATATAGAATTAAGTCATACATTACACAAGATAATTAATAAAGAATATAATCTAGGACAATGTACCTTTGAATTTGATAAAAATAATAAATTATTATTGGCTTTAAATATAAATATTCCAGATAATCTCATTTCAAAGAACAAAGAAATAATACCAGGAAGGGTGTTGGGGGTTGATTTAGGAGTAAAAGTTCCAGCAATGATATGTCTAAATGATAATACATTTATTAAAAAATCAATTGGTTCATATAATGAATTTTTTAAAGTTAGAAGTCAGTTTAAAGCAAGGAGAGAAAGACTTTATAAGCAGTTAGAGAGTTCTAATGGAGGAAAAGGAAGAAAACATAAATTAAAAGCTACAATGCAGTTTAGAGATAAAGAAAAGAATTTTGCTAGAACATATAATCATTTTTTATCAAAGAATATTATAGAATTTGCCAAAAAATATAAATGTGAAACAATTAATTTAGAAGAACTTAATAAAAAAGGTTTTGATAATAATTTACTAGGAAAATGGGGATATTATCAATTACAAAGTATGATTGAATATAAGGCAGAGCGAGTTGGAATAAAAGTAAAGTATGTTGATCCAGCATTTACATCACAAACATGTAGTAAATGTGGTTATGTTGATGAAGAAAATAGAATAACACAGGATAAATTTGAATGCCAAAAGTGTGGCTTTACTCTTAATGCAGATCATAATGCAGCAATAAATATTGCACGTAAGTAAACATTGATAAAACTAATCTTTATTTACAAATTCAAAATAATGTAATATAATTGTATTGATGTTATATATAAATATATAGCAGTTACGGTAACTTAAAGTGCCGAAGGCTGAGGAGATGGATTAAATATATAAGGTTTTGACCAACTATATACCATAATCACTCGGTAAGGGTTAATCTTAACAATGTGTGACCGTTAGGCGTTCCAAAATTGAATAATTATATTAGTTTATTGTCTATCATAGATAGGGTAAAAACACAGGTGGTAGACAAAATAAGTAATATAAGTACAGGGTAGCTATTTTATAATTAAAGTTGGTAATTAGTATTGATAAAATTTATTATAAAATAAGAGGTAGACAGAAACTACTATATCAAACTAGATATATAGTGGCTTTAAAGTTAACGGGGTTTAATAGCGCTATAATGGAATGTTAATGTATTTTCAAAAGTGATTATTCCTTTAGTAGTTGGAGGGTTTAATAGCGCTATAATGGAATGTTAATTGAAGAAGTATTCTTAGATTTAGCTAAAGCTTTAAGGGTTTAATAGCGCTATAATGGAATGTTAATGATAATATAAGCTTATAAATAGTTGATTTTACAGAACGGTTTAATAGCGCCATAATGGAATGTTAATTATACTTTTGCATTTCCATATACCTCTGTACCATCAGGTTTAATAGCACTATGATGTTATTTAAATTAATGAAATTGTGATACTGTAAATTATAAAAATATTATATATAGGATGAGAATTATAATAATTATTGAATAAATGTAAAAATAGAAAACATTAAACGATTCTTAGGAATCACTTAATGTTTTCTATTTTTTTGATTTAAATGTTTAATAATGGATATAATTTTATTATTAATGAGACTATTAACTTAAGACGTAGTAGCAATAAATAATAAGAGTTTTATTTAAAATAGTATAAGTTATAGGAAATAAAACTCCCATTATTTAAGTAGTATTAAACTAAAATTTATCAGTTTAACCTTGATATAATAAGAGATATAGGGATTATATGAATTTAAAATATTAATTTAATTAAATAATAATTATCAGACTGCTGACACTTTGTCAACAGTCTGAAAAATTCAGCTTATGCTGAATTTTTGAAAATATATTATTAGAAACTCCTAAAGGAGTTTCTAATAAAGGAGTTTCAACCTAAACTTGTCACTTATTACTTGTAACTTGTTACTAATTTAATCTTTCAATCATAACTAAAAACTACTATCTAAAAACTACTAACTAGTTAAAAGTTACTCTATTAAAATTCTATTGCTATTATTTTGTGTTAATTCTTTTTTAGGCAACTCGATATTTAAAACACCATTATCAAATTTAGCTTTAATAGCTTCTTTATTAACATTGTTAATGTAAAATCCTCTAGAAACTGAACCATAGCTTCTTTCACGCCTAATATAATTATCTTTCTTTTCTTCATGTTCATTATTTCTTGTAGCTGAAATAGTTAAATAGTTATTGTTGTAATCAATGTTTATATCTTCTTTGTTTACTCCTGGTAATTCAGCATGAACAACGTATTCTTCAGGAGTTTCTTTTATATCAGTCTTAAAATTTCCACAAGACTTAAAGTCTGCTAACATATCATCATTAAAGAAATCATTGAACATGTCATTAATGCTTAATCCTTTGCTATTTTCTCCATTATTAAATTTAAAAGGTACTAAACCTAACATACAAAGACCTCCTTTATAAGTGAAATTCTAAATTTTAATTTAGTTAATTGAACTTACTCTTACAAATGAATGTGAGTAGTGAGTTTCATTTAATTAATAAATTTTGTGAAAGTTCAAAAGTTGTTTTTGTTAAGCTTAATTGAATTTTCTTTTTTATTGGAAGCTCTTTAATTACTTCCCTTATCTCTTTGTACAAGTATATTATAAGCCTAAAATCAAAGAAGGTCAAAGTAGTAATAGTGAGAATAGATTATTATAAGTGAGAAAATATAAGAATTCGTTATGTAAAAATTAACTTTAAATATGTTTTGGTAGTTTTGAGAGAAAATCATTGAAAGTGAAAATTTATTAACAAAACGACTAATTTCGACATAAATATATATTTTTATTATATATAATAATATTAAATTGTTTAATGGAGGGAAAAAGATGTTTAAAAATATTAAGGAGTTATTTAAGTTAAAAGAGTCTATTAAAGAAAAAAAATTAGAGTTAAATAGTCTTAATAATGATATTGAAAATTTAAATAGAGAAAAGGAAAAGAAAATAAAAAACTTAGATAATGAAGTAAATGCAGAAGTTGAAAAGTTAAGGCTAGAAAAGCAAGATGAAGTTTTTAAGTTTAGTGAAAAAATAGAAAGTATAAAACAAGAAATTTCACAAGAATCAGAAAAAATTAAAAGGGTTGAAAAGCTAAATAGTGAAGCTGAGAAGTTAGAGAAAAAATTAGTTAGAGAAACTAAGAAACTAAATAAAATTAAGCCATTATATAATAGTATTTACTATATAATAGAAAAATATAAAGAACAAGATATATTCAAGGAAAATATAGAAAATGTAATACTTAAAGAAAAATTTCATGATGATGAGATTGAATTTAATCCAACAATAAAACTTAAGCTACATTGTATGAATATAAAAGAGTTAAGAAAAGAATTTAATGAAAATCAAAGATGTATAAATGAAGTTTTAAAGAAATATGAAGATAGATATACTACTAAAGCTAATTCAACAATATATAAGCTTATGGTTATTGCATTAAAGGCAGAGCAACAGAATATTTTATATAACCTAAAATATGGAAAGTTGGAAAAATCTATAGAAGATGTGAAGATTACTACTCAGAAGTATTTAGATATTGCAGCAGAAGGAAATAAAAGTATTTTTAATACTTTAGTTAAGTTTATAAACGAGATAGAATTTTTATTTATAAGGGCAATTGAAATAGAATATGAATACTACATAAAGAAAGAGCAACAAAAAGAAGAGCAAGCTAGATTAAGAGAACAAATGAGGCAAGAAGCTGAAGAAAGAAAAGTCTTAGAACAACAAAAAAAGCAGGTTGAAAAAGAAGAAGAAAAATATAAAGTTGAAATATCTAAGATTGAAGAATCTTTATCAACATCTCAAGATAATGAAATGTTACAAAAGTTAAGAGTTAGATTAGAAGAATTAAAAAATCAATTAGATAATGTTGAACATAAAAAGCAAGATATTATAAAAAGGCAAAATGGTAAGGCAGGTTATGTTTATATAATTAGTAATTTAGGTTCATTTGGAGAAAAAACGTTTAAGATTGGAATGACTAGAAGATTAAATCCACAAGATAGAGTAGATGAACTAGGTGATGCGAGTGTACCTTTTGTATTTGATGTTCATAGTTTTATATTCTCTGATGATGCTGTTGCTTTAGAGAAAAAATTACATGAAGTTTTAAATGATAAGAGAACTAATAAAATTAATTTGAGAAAAGAATTTTTTAATGTTTCTATTGATGAATTAGAAGTTTTGGTTCAAGAAATTGAGCCTACAGCAGAGTTTAATAAAACTATGGTAGCTGAACAATATAGACAAACTCTGTCTATTAATGAAGAGGATAAAATATTAATTTAGAATTTTAAGTTTTAATATTAGTGGGGAAAGCTGTTATATTCTAAGTTAAAAATTACAATTTATAAAAGAAAGAAGTTGATTTAAATGCAAAAAACATTAGAAAGAATAAAAAAGTTTAGAGATGATAGAGAGTGGAAGCAATTTCACACTCCATCTAATTTAGCAAAAGCAATATCTATAGAATCAGGAGAGTTATTAGAAGAATTTTTATGGGATAATGATAATTTTAATTTACAAAATGTAAAGGAAGAATTAGCTGATGTTATGATTTACTGTATACATATGGCTAATGCTTTAGATGTTAATATTGAAGATATAATAAATATGAAAATGGATAAAAATGAAATGAAGTATCCAATTGAAAAGGCTAAAGGAAGAAGCACTAAATACACAGAGTTATAAAATATTAAGAAAATTATTAAGGAAATAGGTATTAAATATGATTATATATAAAGCAAGTAAAAGAGAATTTATTGAGCATGTTGATAATGATAGTATAAGTATAGTAATAGAAAAAGCATATAGAGAAAAGATTGGAAAAGTAAGTTCAGCAGAGAAAAGAGCATGGAAAAATTCTATGTTGTATATGTATAAGGCTCTTAATGTTTCAGAGATACCTAATGATGCAACAATTGCTATTGAGTATAGAATACCTGCAACATCAATGAGAATAGATTTTATTATTTCAGGTGTGGATAAAGAAGATAAACAACATGTTGTTATAATTGAATTAAAACAATGGGAAAGTATTGAAAAAGTTGAAGATGAAAATGCAATAGTTAAAACATTTATTAATAAGGGAATAAGAAGAACAACTCATCCATCTTATCAAGCATGGACTTATGCTTGTGCTATAGAAGATTATAATGAAGGTGTAGAAAAAAATAAGATATTATTACATCCATGTGCATATCTACATAATTATATTAAACATGAAGATAATGATCCTTTAGTAGATAGTTGTTATGATGAATATTTAGAAAAAGCTCCTGTATATACTCAAGGAGAAGTTAGAAAACTTAGAGAATTTATATGCAGGTATGTTTACAAAGGTGATGAAGGAAAGGGTTTATATAGTATAGAAGGTGGAAAAATAAAGCCATCAAAATCTTTACAAGATGCATTAGTGCTAATGCTTGATGGAAATGAAGAATTTAAATTAATTGATGCTCAAAAAGTTGTTTTTGAGAGAATAAGAAAAATAGCTATGAAAAAAATTATGAGTGGAGAAAAAAACGTATTTATAATTAAAGGTGGACCTGGTACTGGTAAATCAGTATTAGCTATTAATTTATTAGTAAAGTTAAATTCAGCAGGATATATAACACAATATGTATCTAAAAATTCAGCTCCTAGAGAAGTATATTCATTAAAACTTAAAGGAAATTATACACAAAAATATATAGGAAATTTATTTAAAGGATCTGGAAGTTATGTTGAGTCTAAAGAAAATGAAATAGATGTTTTACTTGTAGATGAAGCACATAGATTAAATCAAAAATCAGGACTGTTTCAAAATAAAGGTGAAAATCAAATTAAAGAAATAATAAATGCATCAAAATTAGCTGTATTTTTTATTGATGAAGATCAAAAAGTTACATTAAATGATATTGGATCAGTTGAGGAAATAAAGAAATATGCAAATATATTAGGTGCAAAAGTCCATGAAGATACATTAACAGCTCAATTTAGATGTAATGGTTCAGATGGATATTTAAATTGGTTAAATGATGTTTTAGAAATAAATGAAACTGCTAACTTTGATGGTTTTGATTTTGATTATGACTTACAAGTGGTAGATAATCCTGCTGAAATGAGAAAAATGATAGAAGAGAAAAATAAAGTAAACAATAAATCAAGATTATTGGCAGGTTATTGTTGGAAGTGGGAAAGTAAAAAGGATATAAATAAGTATGATATAGTATTTCCAGAGTATGATTTTAAAATGAAGTGGAATTTAAATGATAAAGAACCATGGGCTATAGGAAAAAACTCTGTAAATGAAATTGGATGTATTCATACATGTCAAGGACTTGAATTTGATTATGTTGGAGTTATTATTGGCGAAGATATAAGATATGAAAATGGAAAAATAATAACAGATTTTACAAAGAGAGATAGTGGAGATAAGAGCATAAAAGGAATTAAGAAATTATATAAGGAAAATAAAGAAGAGGCATTAGCTAAAGCTGATGAAATAATAAAGAATACTTATAGAGTATTACTAACTAGGGGAATGAAAGGGTGTTATATATATTGCAGAGATGAAGCACTTCAAAATTATTTAAAAGAAAGAAGTAATATGATAAGTAGAAATATTAGTTATAAGGATATTGAAGTTGAATATAAAATAAATGCATAACTATATTATTAAGAGGAAAAATATTTTTATATGATTTTAGCAAACATGGCATTCTGTATATAAGAAAACTTCCAGAGGGTGCTAAAGCATCGCTAGAAGCAAGAGCATTAGCAACAAAGTATGGCTATATTCTAGAGATTGGCGAAACTTTTGTAAGTGAATTCAAGAAAAATGTAAAGCATAGTTTAAAGGGTGGAAAGTAAATGAGTTGTAATGAAATTGAAAGAAGGTTTTCAATAAAAGAATTAGATTTAATAATTGACGTATTTGAAGATGTTATAAAAGAAAATGAGGACTATAAAGGGAGTTCTCTTTTAAGTGATAATTGTCCAAATGCAAGGAAAGTTTTGAAAAAATTTAAAGAATATCATAAGCGTTTAGAAGAACATATAAAGATATGCCAAGAGACTATAAGCAATGATGGATTCAGAGATTGGTATGTAAGAGATGATGAATTGTATTTACAAGCAACAATAGGAGTAATTTTACCATTAGAGGATTGTTATATTTTATATTTTTATCTAGATAATGCTGTTTTGACTGGTAATAGATATAAAAATAATATAATAATAAATTTAAGAAATGAATTATCAAAAGAAATAGCTTTCACAACTAGTTGGAAATATATGTGTGAAAATGGATTAGAGAAAACTCTAAATTAAAATCTATAAATTATAGTTGCAAATTATCTACAATATATTTAAATTTATTAAAGATAAGCTTTTAGATAACATTATATAAGAGAAACTATAAAAATTAACAAGGGGGATGAATTAGATGGGAAAGTATTCAAATAATCAACTTGAGCAGATTTCAGTAGGAGCTTTAAACAATACGCTTTTTGCAGCTACAAAGAAAAAAGTTCAAACATTTATATCTTCAAATGATAAAGAACCTATTTGGGATGGGCATATTTATGTATATAAAAAAGAAGCCACAGAGAGTAATGATGATTTTATAACAAGATTACCTGTTCAAGTTAAAGCTACAAATGTATCTAAATTTTCTAATAAGTATCACTCTTATAACATTAAAAAAACTTCTTTGGAAGGTTATTTTAATGAAGGTGGAGTTATTTATTTTGTTGTTGAAGTAAAGGAAAGTGAAAGTGGATTACCTGAAACAAAAATATTTTATAAGGTATTGATTGCAGCGAAAATAAAAGAAATATTAGATAGTATCCCTGAAGAAGGTAAAGGGAAAGCGGTACGCATAGATAAAATTCTAACAGAAAAAGATAATTTTTTAAGACAGTGTGATTATCTTAATGAAGCTAGAAAACTATTTAGTATTGATTCAATTAATAATATGGTTCCTCTGGAAAAAATATTAAATCAACCAATAAATATACTTACTGCTAATGGAGTAGAAGATATTTTAAATGGTCAATATTTAGCTTACTACATTAATGATTATAATATAAAGTTACCTATTAAAATAGATTCGGTATTTACTCAGATTTCATACCTAGAAGATAATATAATTAAGATTGATGATAAAAGATACTTTAATAATTGTATGAGAATAAAAGATAGTACAGGCCGGGAATATATCACATTTGGAGACACTATTAAATTATATGATGGTAATAAATTAACTGTAGAAAAATCAAGTAGTAATATAGTTGAAAGATATAATACTTTAGATTTTTTACTAAACAGATTACTATTGCCTAATGCAAGGATTAAAAAGAAGGAACAAAAGGGGCTTGATGGATTAAAAAACGAAAAAGAGTTTTTAGAGTATGTTTTAAAGGTTTGTGATAGATTTAAAATTGATGCAACCACAGTAAAATTAAAGGATTTTGAAGAACTAGATTATAAGGCTATCAATATTCTTTCAGTTGTTAAAAAATACGATGGGTTAATAGAAAAAGCAAAAAGCATAGATTGTGCTGTAATTAAATTTTTAAATTATAAGATAGCGTTATTAAAAGTTACTTATGAAAATGAAATTATTTATTATGATTTTTATGATGAGGATATTAATTTAACTGTCATATGTAGTGGTGGTGATAGAAAAGTTTCATTAACTAGATTTGCAATCATAAATGAAAGTTTAATTGCTAGCAATAATTTTAATTATGAACTTGTTTCAAGTACTTTATTACCAATAGAAAAAGAAAATTCTGATATTATTTCAGACTATTATAATAGGTTAATGCTATATCTAATAAAAGCCTGGGATATTAAGCAAGATGATTGTTATATAAAAATTATTGGACAGCTCGAAGCTATTCTTGATGGATATATTGAAAAAGAAATAGAAATAGTAAATAAAGCTCAAATAGAATATAGATTGAATAATTATGAGTTAAGTCCAGAAACAAAAGAGAATCTTTATAAAATAAAATTTGATAAAGAAACAAGTCAGAGTATTCAATGTGGAATTTCGATTTTAATAGAAGATTATAATGGGTTTGAAAACGGCTTTATGAAGTTAAATACAGAAGAAAAGAAACAATTTGAGAGATATCCTATTTATGATTTATATTTAAGGAGATATCTACAGAAGTCATAAATAATATATCGATAAATTTATTAAAAAAAGGGGCTGTATCAGATTGAATTAATAAATTTGGGCAAGAAACTGTTTGGTTTGTAAATGAAAAAGGTAATGAGGTAAAAAAATAACTATATAAATAAACCTGTAAATAAAATAAATCGCTATGATGGTAAAAGTTATATGATGAAATAATTAGTATAATAGAAATTTAAGATCAAGAATTAATTTAAGCTAAATGTCTAGTGTTTTATTTTAAGTAAAAACCTAATATGCTGGTGCAATGATTAATATGGTATAATATAAACATAATATTGAATTTATGAAATAAATATTTAAAGGCAAAATTATCTATTTTAAAATATAAATAATAGGAGCATTTATGATAGATGAAATAAAAAAGCTTGATAAAGTATTAGAAAAAGAGATTGATTACAACACAATAACAACTTCAAACTCAATAACAGGAGACAAAGACCATATCTACCCAAAACTAAAACAAAGCTTCAAAACAGCAACAACAATAGACATAATAGTATCATTCCTAATGGAATCAGGAGTAAAACTACTATTACAAGACCTAAAAGAAGCACTAAATCGAGGAGTGAAAATAAGAATACTTACAGGAAACTACCTAAAAATAACACAACCACAAGCACTATACCTACTAAAATCAGAACTAAAAGATAAAGTAGACTTAAGATTTTACAATAATCCAAACAAGTCATTTCATCCAAAAGCATATATGTTTCACAATCCAATAGATAGCGAAATATATATAGGATCATCAAATATATCAAGAGGAGCATTAACATCATCAATAGAATGGAACTATAGATTCTTAAAATCAGCTGCTCCAAATGACTTTAAAGTATTTTATGATACCTTTGAAGATTTATTTAATAATCATTCATTAATAATAACTGATGAAGTATTAAAAGATTATTCAAAACAATGGACAAGACCTAATATTTATAAGGATATTGAAAAAGAAGAAATTAAAGAAGAAAATGTTATAAATATATTTGAGCCAAGAGGAGCTCAAATTGAGGCATTATATTCATTAGAAAAGTCTAGAGAGGAAGGTTTTGATAAAGGTTTAGTAGTTGCTGCAACTGGTATAGGAAAAACATATTTAGCAGCCTTTGATTCAGCTAAATATAATAGAGTTTTATTTGTAGCTCATAGAGAGGAAATAATAAAGCAAGCAGCTCAAAGCTTTAAAAATGTTAGAAATTCTGATGATATTGGATTCTTTTATAGTAACCAAAAAGATACAAAAAATTCATTTATATTTGCACTAGTACAAACCTTAGGTAAAGAGCAATATTTAAATGAAGAATATTTTTCAAAAGATTATTTCGACTATATAATAGTTGATGAATTCCATCATGCAGTTTCTAATAATTATAAGAAAATAATAGATTACTTTATTCCAAAATTTTTATTAGGACTTACTGCAACACCTGAAAGACTTGATTCTAAAGATGTATTTGCACTTTGTGATTATAATATGGTTTATGAAGTAAGGTTAAAGGATGCAATAAGTAAGGGGTGGCTAGTACCTTTTAGATATTATGGCATTTATGATGAAACTGTAAATTATGAAGATATAGATTATAAAAATGGTAAATATGATGATAAACAACTTGAAGAAGCTTTAATGTTAAATAAAAGAGGAGAGATTATATTAAATCATTACCTAAAATATAATTCAAAAAGAGCAATGGGATTTTGTACATCAAGACATCATGCAGAATATATGGCAAAGGTATTTAATGAAAATAATATTCCATCAGCTGCTGTTTATAGTGGAGAAAAAGGAGAATATTCTGAAGATAGAAATATAGCTTTATCTAAGTTAACTTCTGGAGAGTTAAAAGTTATATTTTCAGTAGATATGTTTAATGAAGGTTTAGATGTACCAGCAATTGATATGGTTATGTTTTTAAGACCAACTCAATCACCAACAATATTCTTACAACAATTAGGAAGAGGTTTAAGAAAGTTTAAGGATAAAAAATATTTAAATGTTTTAGACTTTATAGGTAATTATAAAAAAGCTAATTTAGTTCCATTTTTATTAAGTGGAAAGGAATATTCAGCTTCAGAATGTAAGAAAAATAAACAAGGTGACTATGAATTTCCAGAAGAATGTATTGTTGATTTTGATTTTAGGATAATAGATATCTTTAAAAAACAAGCAGAAAGGGAAATGAAGGTTAAAGATAAAGTTAAAGAGCAATTTGAAGTTGTATCACAGATGTTAGGATATAGGCCAAGCAGAGTTGAATTATTTACTTATATTGATGATGAAGTTTATCAAAATATAAGAAGTAAAGCAATGAATCCATTTTCTAATTATCTAGAATATATAAAAGAAAATGATAAATTAACTCATGATGAAGAAATATTGTATAATTCTAGAGGAAGAGAATTTATTAATATGATTGAAACTACTAGTATGAGTAAAACTTATAAGATGCCAGTTTTATTAGCCTTTTATAATTATGGAGATATAAAGATGGAAATATCAGAGGATGATATTTATAAAAGTTTTTATAATTTTTATAGAAAAGGATCTAATAAGGTTGATATGCTTAAGGATAAGGGAACAAGGGAATTTGAAACTTGGGATAAGAAAAAGTATGTTAGCTTAGCTAATAATAATCCAATTAAGTTTTTACTTAAGACTCATGGTGAGTTTTTTAAGGAGAAAGAGCAATGTTTAATAGCACTTCAAGATGACCTTAAGGATATTATAAGTAATGAAGCCTTTAAGAAGCACATGAAAGATTCTATTGATTTTAGAGTTGAAAGTTATTATAAGAATAGATTTTTTAATAGAAAAAAATAGTATACAATATTATTAAAGGAAGCTAATTGAATTTAGCTTCTTTTTAAATTTCAAATTTTAAGGAGTGTATTATGAAAGTTTATAATAAATTAGTTAGAGATTTAATACCTCAAGTTATCAAAAATAGTGGTAAGGAATGTGAAATAGAAATTGCTGATAAAGAGCAAAGAACAGAATTACTTGAAGCTAAGTTAATGGAGGAGGTTAATGAATATTTAAAAGATAAGAATTTAGAAGAGCTTGCTGATGTTATGGAAGTATTATTTGGACTTGCACATAATCTTGGATATAGTGAAGAGGATTTACTTAACAAGAGAAGAGAAAAGCTTGAAGAACGTGGTGGTTTTAAAGAGGGAGTAGTTTTGAAAAAGGTGTATTAGTATAGATTTTATATAAATATAGTATTTAAATTATTTTAAAGGAAATAAGCCAAATGATAAATAACACATTAGATTTTTACAATAACAATTCAAAATCATATATAGAAAGTACACTATCAATAGATATGAGCCATTTATATAAAGATTTCCTAAAACACATACCTAAAGATGGCCATATACTTGACTTAGGATGTGGTTCAGGAAGAGACAGTCTTGAATTTATAAAAAGAGGATACAATATTACAGCAGTTGATGGATCAAAAGAATTATCAATTGCTGCAAGTAAAGTTATAGGACAAGAAGTAATTTGCAATAAATTTGAAGACTTACAATTAACAGAAAAATTTCATGGAATATGGGCATGTGCTTCATTGCTTCACATAAACAAAAGAGATCTAATTAATGTAATAAAAAATATATCATCTAATTTAGAAGACAATGGAGTATTTTATATGTCATTTAAATATGGAAAAGGTGAATATATTGATGAAAAGGGAAGATATTTTAACTGCTATACAGAAAAAACATTTAAAGAAATGATATTAGCAGTTCCAAAATTAGAAATAATTAAGATATATAAATCAGAAGATACAATTGGTGGAAGAAATAACTTACAGTGGCTAAATGTATTATTTAAAATAAATTAAAGTTATAAAAATGGGTATATGATGATTTTTAGGGAAAATCACTATATACCTTAAACTGCTTAAAATACTATTTATTATAAAATCCTTATTCTAAATTTATAAATTATTTACTATAAAATAAAAAAATTGTTATAATACTATTTGATAAGTATAGAATTTATAGAAACAAATGGAATAGTATAAGGAGATATAAATTTATGATAGAAGCAATGGAACAGCAAATAATAAATAGCATAAATGGAAGATGGACAAAGGATAAAAGTAAAAGAAAAGAAATAGATATTCATAAATTAACTGAATGTTTTAGAGTGATTTGTTCAAGTAGAAGTTCAGTTTTGTTTATTATTGATTCATTAAAAAAAGAATCCAATGAAAACTCTATATTAGAGTTAAAAAATAAGATACAGTGGATTTATGATTGGGTGACAGAAGATACTTGTAAAAGTATATTAGATAAATATGATATGGAAATAAAGGATAAGAAAAAGGAAACTGAATATAGAGCTGAAATTCCTGTAATTAATGAATATTTTGAAACATTAAAGAAGAAAGTTATAAATGAAACTATGACAAAATTATTAATATTTTATAAAGTTGAAATAGAGGTATAAATTTATGATAAGTCCAAAAAGAGAGTGGAAAAGGTTTGAATCACAAGAAGAAAAAATAAAAATATTAAAAGAATTAAAAATAATAAGTCCAAAAGCAAATGAAATTAAGGAATTATATTACAAAGGTGCATATACTAAAGATGCAGTAAAATGTGATGTTGTTGGAATAGTTGATAATAATGAAATAATATTAAATATAAATGATGAATTACATAGTATACACCCGGATTACCTATTAGATATGCAGAAAAAAGAAAGATTTATAATTGTAGATATAGAAACTCCAAGAAGCTTCAGTCCTGCTAATGGAATAAGAGAAGTTGCAGCAGTTGTTGTTGAAGATTATAGAGTAATAGATACCTTACATTTAGCAATAATTACTGATGAGGAAAAATATAAAAATGGATATGGAGATGGACTAGAAGCAATTGAAGAAAATGAAGAGCTTAAAACACAATTTAAGAATTTACTAAAAAAATATAAATATCCTTTAGTAGCTCATAATGCAAGCTTTGATAGAAACTTCTTAAGCTATTGGGGATGGGTTGATGATAAACAAGAGTTTTATTGCAGCATGAATACAATAAAGCAAAAAGAAGTTTTACCATCATATAAGTTAGTTAACTTATTAGAGTATTATAATATCAAAAAAGGACAATCACACAATGCATTACAAGATGTTTTGGATTTATTAGATTTATTAAAAGTTATAAAGCCAGAAAGATGGTGTGCTTTAAGTATATCAAGATTAGTTTCAAACAATGATAATAAACAAGGAAAAGATGCTACTAAAAGTTCAGCAAAATCTAATAGTTTTAGAAAGTTTGCAAAGGATAAGGAAAAAATTGCAGAAGAAAAAGAAATGATTGAGTTTGCTAAAAATAATTTAATAAAGGATATATTTAATAAAAAGAAAATAGTTTTTACTGGTGATATGTCTAAAAGTAGAGTTGAGATGAGAGCTACAGCTATAAGATATGGGGCAGATTCTCCAACAAGCATAAGTGGAAAAACAAATATTCTTGTTATAGGGGAAGAGGCTGGTAAGAGTAAGTTAGAAAAGGCTAAGCAGCTTGGAATAGAAATAATTAATGAAGATGAATTTTGGAATATTATAAATAAAGAAACAAGCATGGAATAAAATTGAGTTTTATTAATAACCTTAATATAAGCAGCATTTGAATTATATCAAGTGTTGCTTTTTTTTGGTGCAGAAAATTGTAAAGTTTAATATTGAATTAAATTTTATATTTTAACAAAAAATAAAAGATAGCTAATAAAAAATAGTTTAATATACTACTGTTTATAACATTAGGAGGAATGTTTATAGATATGCAATATGTTCAAGGAAAACCGCTATTTACTTATATAAATAAAAATAAAAAGCAATATCCTTATTTAACCTTAATGTGCGAAATTCTACAATTTTCTATAAGTGGGAGATAGATAGCACTTGACGATAGTCAACAAGAATAGTATGTTGTAATCAATAGTAATTAACTACTGGTGGAGCACCTATTGAAGTGGTGAGAAAATACATTGAGAATCAATGGGTAAAATAATGCTTAAAGCTTATAAATATAGATTATATATTAAGGGAAGTAACAATAGATACAAAGCAAGATTGAAGGTTGCTAAATTACATGAGA
>ERZ838225.249-NODE-249-length-83552-cov-19.181887_pt1 | contig 83552 bp, 69 predicted proteins | sample MGYA00519684_ERZ838225 | MGnify/ENA primary metagenome ERZ838225 (study PRJEB31850, sample SAMEA3708829) | human gut metagenome | biome: human gut; feature: human-associated habitat; material: faeces | place: China | collected 2014 ... | reverse complement strand
GCAACAGATTTTATATAAAATGCATAAACCTCAAAAGCTAAAAGCGAAACCCCTGGGAATTTTACAGGTTTTTAATAAAATATATAAAAGTTGTGCTAATATTTATAAATAAGAAATAATAATAAATACGAGACCAGTTATAAGAAAAGAGCGGACGGCTTTGAACTCCTGTGTCCGGAACTGACGATGGATCCTGCAGATCAGCATGATGGGGGAAAGATGTGTGCGGACGAATGATGTTCAAATGAATATACAGCAATATGCCGATACTTCCAATTTTGCCACAGAAAATATATGTCGAAAATGTACAAAAACATTAGAAATATGGAATAAAATTATACAGATTCACAGGATTCCACAAACTATCGCAGTTTTGTCCACTGTTAAAAATTTCTGCGCGCCGGTATAATAAAAGTACAAAATGAGTCGTGAGAGAAACAAGATGACCCAGTAAATGAAGGAGGAAAAGTTTTATGAGAAAACGTACTTTGTCATTGGCACTTGCAGTTTCCATGGCAGCGATGTCCCTCGCGGGATGCGGCGGCGGTGGCGGAACGACAGCTACGACAGCAGCAGCCGGCGGTGAGACCACAGCGGCAGCAAGCGAGGCGGCAACAGAAGCTGCGTCCACAGACGATTCCAATCTTTCTGATGTAGAAAAGATCATCAAGGAAGCAGAAGGAATGTCCATGGAAGAATTAGCGAAGAAAGCCATCGAAGAGTCCAACGGAAAGACCTTCTATGGTGTTGGTAACTCCAGCCGCGGAAAGAGCGCGCTGCCGTTATTCATCGAATACCTGCAGTCCATCGATCCGTCCTACAAAATGGAATATGAGTGGCAGCAGCCGAAGAACAATAAGATCTTTGAGCAGCTGACCGCAGACTCCTTAAAGACAGAAGGAACCTTCGCGATGACCCTGATCCAGGATGGCAACCAGATCGAGTCAAAGATGGTTCAGCCGGGAATCTTAAAGACCTACATCCCGAAAGAGTGGGCAGAGGCAAACGGAACAACACCGGACGCATATAAAGGATTCCTTCCGTTACAGACATTAAACAAAGTATTTATGTATAACAGCACAGGAAGCGCTGAATATAAGAACTGCTGGGATTTCGTAGCAGAGGGCGTTCATCCGTTATACATGGATATCGATTCCGAGATCGTTGGAAAGAACTTCTTATACATGCTGACAGAAGATAAGTATGCAGGATGGTTAAAGGATGCTTACGATGCTCTCGATGACACAAAGAAGGCATACTTCAAACCGGTTATCGACGAGATGGCAACAGATGCTGAGGATCTTGGACTTGGCGAGAACGGCGCATATGCCCTCGCATGGATCAAGCTCTGGGTTGAGAACTACAATGAGCAGACAGATGATGGTCCGATCTGCAACACACTTGTTACGGATTCCGCAACAGATCAGGCCGGATTATTAGTTTATTCCAAACTTCGTTCCGTAGAAGAGTCCGCAGGCGTTTCCTTAAATAACATTAAGGTTGCCGCTTATCAGGACGGCTACAAAGGCATCGGTGGTTACGGTTACTGCCATTATCTCTTCGTTACAAACAACAGCCCACTTCCGTGGACCGCATGCGCATTCATCCAGTACATGACATGTACAGAGGACGGCTTCTCCGCATGGGGCAAAGATATGGGCGGCTACTCCGCTAACCCGGAAGTTGCTGCAGCGATCGAGGAAACTTACCAGCACAGCAAGGGCGGCTACAACGAGGCCGGCGAAGACCAGTTCCCGTGCAAGGACGACCGTGGATATGACTGGTGGACAACAGACGGCGAATTAGTTCTGGAAGATCCGGACTACTGTGCATCTGTTTCCTTTACAGTCGGCAGCTGGATCGAGCTTCTCACGAAGTACAGCGACTCTGCAAAGTAAATGAAACTGTAACTGCTCAGTGCCTTCACAGTTACATGCAAAAATCCATTCCAAATTGACTTCGTCAATGGGATTTTTGCCTACTGCGCGACGCGTTCTTACGGTCCGCGCAGTGAATGCGCAGACCTATTGAACAGTTGCATGAAACAAGATAGTTCGAGGGTGCCGTACATGTGTGCGGCGCCCTCATGTTACATATGGCATCTGCCGTGAGAGAAAAACGGCATCCATGTTTTAAATGAAAGGAGCGGACAATTCTGTGAACAGATACAATCGTGTAAAAACATATTTTTCAAAACCGCAGAACATCATCCTTCTCCTGTTCGGCATCGTACTGACGTTCTCCACTGTTGCGCCGATCATCGCCATCGTAAAAGATACGATCACGATCCATCCGGGAACCATTGACGCCCATCTCGCCGGAAAGGCGTCCGGTTACACGCTGATCAACTATGTGGACCTCTTTACAAGCCGTCTGGCGAAGACAAACCTCTGGAAGCCGTTGTGGAATACGATCCTCTTAGCAGTCTTTACCTGTACGATCTCTATCCTCTACGGCGGAACCTTTGCGTTTCTGGTAACAAGAACGAACCTGAAATTCAAAAAGTATTTAAGCTCCATCTTTATTTTCCCGTACATCATGCCGCAGTGGACGTTAGCGGTTGTATGGCAGAACGTATTTAACAGCAACGCAGTCGTTGGTACATCCAACGGACTCCTTGCATCCCTTGCCGGCATCTGCATGCCGAAATGGTGGTGTCTGGGATTATTCCCGAGCTCTGTGGTTCTGGGACTTCACTACGCGCCATTCGCTTACATCCTGATCGGCGGAATTTTCCGGAATATGGACGCAAATCTGGAAGAAGCGGCAACGATCCTCGATACACCGAAATGGAAGACGATGTTTCGCATTACGCTTCCGATGGTAAAACCGGCGATCCTCTCGACGATCCTTCTCGTATTCGGAAGCGCCATGGGAAGCTACCCGGTACCGCATTATCTTGGACTTACCACCCTTTCCACGAAGTACATTTCCTTAAACTCCAAGTACACCGGTGAGGCGAGTATTTTAGCCATCATCATGATGATCTTCGGTGTGGCGATCCTCACGATGAATCAGGTGAGCTTAAAGAGCCGGAAGAACTATACGACCGTCACCGGCAAATCCGGTCAGTTATCGAAGATGAACCTTGGAAAAGTCGGAAAATACGCGATTGCAGTTGTGATGATCGTTCTGACCTTCTTCACAAGTATCTTCCCGATCTTTTCCTTCGCCCTTGAGACGTTCCTCCCGAACCCGGGAGACTACAGCTTCCTCTACACGAAAGACTTAAGCAACCTGACCACGAAATGGTGGATCACGAAAGAGAATATCACCGAGAACGGTATGTACGGACAGCACGGTATCCTCTATAACAGTACAATCTGGCACGCGTTTGCCGGTACACTTTTAGTTGCTGTCTGCTGTGCGCTGATCGCAGGTACCATTGGTACCCTGATCGGATACGCGGTTGCGAAGAACCGCAGAAGCCGTTGGGCAAGCTATGTAAACGGCGTGGCCTTCCTTCCGTATCTGATGCCCTCCATCGCTGTCGGTGCTGCATTCTTCATCCTGTTCTCCAACGAGAAGATCAACCTCTTCAATACATATACGCTGCTGATCATCGCAGGTACGATCAAGTACATTCCGTTTGCGAGCCGGAGTGCGTTAAACTCCATGCTGCAGATCAGCAATGAGATCGAGGAAGCGGCGATCATACAGGATATTCCATGGACGAAGAGAATGTTCCGGATCATTATTCCGATCCAGAAATCCGCGATCATCAGTGGATACATGCTTCCGTTTATGACATGTCTCCGTGAACTGTCACTGTTCCTGCTCTTATGTACGCAGGGCTTCATCCTCTCGACGACGCTGGACTATTTCGATGAAATGGGTCTGTACGCGTTCTCGAGCGCGATCAACCTGATCCTGATCGTTACGATCCTGATCTTTAATACGTTAGTCAATAAGCTGACAGGTGCAAGCCTTGACGATGGAATAGGAGGAAATTAATATGCCGGAAATCACATTGAGAAATATCACAAAACGCTGGGGAAAATTCTTCGGAGTCGATCATCTGGACCTCGACATCGCGGATAACTCCTTCATCACACTGCTCGGACCGTCCGGATGCGGAAAAACAACGATCCTCCGCATGATCGCGGGGCTCGAGACACCGACGACCGGTCAGATCAAGATCGGAGATAAGGTTGTGTTTGACAGTGAGGCGGGAATCAACATTCCGGCCAATAAGCGTAAGGTCGGATTCCTGTTCCAGAACTACGCGCTGTGGCCGAACATGACCGTTTACCAGAATATTTCTTTTGGTTTAAGCAATATCAAGGAAGAACTTCCGAAATACGATTTTGATGCCATGACGACGGGGGAGCTGATCCGGGCGCTGAAGAGCGGAAAGAAGATCAAAGAGTTAGTGGAAGAGTGCCGCGATAAGAGAGGTAAGCTCGACACGGATAAAGTCTATCTGAAATTTATCGACGCATTCATCCTCTCTATTTATACCGCGAAGATCCTCTACGGATACGGGATTCAGGACGCGGCAGATCCGGACGCAGCCGCAAAGGCGAAGGCGGAGGAGCTGATAAAGAAGCTTGACGGGATCAAAAAATCCTACGAGTCAAAGGGGCAGTCCTTAAATGAGGAATGTGCCATCGTATCCGGAGGAAAAGTTCTGACAGAAGACAGAAAACTCACGAAGGAAGAGATCGATAAATCCGTCCGCAGAGTTTCCAGGATCGTCAAGATCGGCATGTTCATGAACCGTTACCCGGCAGAGCTCTCCGGCGGTCAGCAGCAGCGTGTTGCCATCGCGAGAACTCTGGCACCGGAACCGGCAGTTCTCTTCATGGATGAGCCGCTGTCAAACCTTGACGCGAAGCTCCGTCTCGAGATGAGATATGAGCTGCAGAGACTTCATGTTGAGACGGGAAGTACCTTTGTGTATGTCACCCATGACCAGATGGAGGCCATGACACTGGCGACAAAGATCTGTCTGATCAACAATGGTGTGCTTCAGCAGTATGATGCCCCGCTTGATGTATATAACAGGCCGGCAAACCTTTTCGTAGCGGACTTCGTCGGAAATCCGTCCATCAACTTTGTGGAGGCGAAGGGAAAAGAACAGGCTGATGGAAGCTTCAGCTTTAGGATTCTGGATGATCTCGAAGCGACATTCCGACCGAACGAGCCTATCGATATGGCGGCATGGTTCGCAAAGAGAGATAAAGACGCGGCTGATCTGGAAGCTCAGAGGATTGAGATGCTGAAGGATAAGAAGGCCGTTGAGAAGAGCAATAAGGACGAGGTATTCAAGTACCATATCGCGAAGGTCGACGAGTCTGACTATGCGGTGGAGGAAGAGCCGGAGATCACCAACGAGGACTTCGTCCTGGCGATCCGTCCGGAGGCACTGAAGCTCTCCGGGGACGGCGCGATCGCATCCACGATCTACGGTGCAATGCCGACCGGCATGGAATCTACCGTGAAGCTCAGGATCGGAAAGTACCTGCTGACAGGCGTTATCTTCGGCGGTGTTACTTTTAAACTTGGCGAAGAGACAGGTGTTGATATCGCGGGAACGGACATTCTTCTGTTTGACAGAAAGTCTGGAAAGGCGATCACAGCTGGTAGTCTTGCGGTGAAAGGCTGAGAAGCAGTAAAGGATAAAAGTTAGGATAAAAGGTAACTGTTCAGTAGGTCTGCGCACTTGCTGCGCTGACCGTAAGAAAACATAGGCTGGAGGGCAAAAATCCCATCAGCGAAGCTGATCTGGAATGGATTTTTGCGTGTAACTATGAAGGTACTGAATAGTTACGATAAAAGGATGGATAAAGGCGGTGGAGCTGCGAATGGGCGGCTTTGCTGCCTTTTTCTCTATATAGTAATGTTGCGGAACAGGAAAAAATCTGGTAAGCTTTAGGGAGAAAAAACAAAAGGGAAAATGGTGGAATTTAAAGGAATTCTGCTTATGGGAGTGTATGATGAGAAGAAAAATAGCGGTAATTTGCGGAGCGGTCCTGTTGGCGGTCGTTCTGCTTGGCGGATGCAGCAGTGTGGCATCGGGGACCGTGCGGACGACGGCTGCGGTTGAGGTAAGTCAGGAGACGAAAACGGCTGAGCCTGCGGAGAATAGTGATACTACACAGGAGAGCGTGGACAGCAAAACAGGCGGTGAAAAACCTCATGTTGTCCTGCAGCAGAATGAGACGGAATCTTCCGAGGCGGAGACAGGATCCGCGGATCCTTACGCGGACCTCTTAAAGGACCCGGAAGTCATGGCGGCGAACAAGATCTACGTGAAAGAGACAGCGGAGACGGGAAAAACGCGGATCGTCTTTGCGGGAGATATCCTGTTCGACTCCCATTACGCGATCATGGCATCCCTCTTAAAGAGGGGGCAGGGGATCGAGGGTGGAATTTCCGCGGATCTCTTATCCATCATGCGGAGCGCCGATATCTTTATGGTAAACAACGAATTTCCGTATACGACGGGCGGAGCGCCCACGGCGGGAAAGAAATTTACGTTCCGTGCGGATCCGAAGTACGCGTCCTGGCTCTTTGACATGGGAGCGGATCTCGTGTCCCTGGCGAACAACCACGCCTATGATTACGGCGAAGTGTCCCTGACAGACACCCTGGACACCCTGGAAGCCATCGGAATGCCCTATGTGGGAGCGGGACGAAACCTGGATGAAGCGGTGAAACCGGTATCCTTTATCGCAAACGGAAGGAAGATCACCTTCGTCTCCGCAACCCAGATCGAGCGGACACTTCCGCCGGACACCAAAGGGGCAACGGAGACAACTCCGGGGGTATTCCGGTGTCTGGAGATCAATAAACTTCTGGAGGTGATCTCCGCGGCGAAGGCGGACAGCGATTTTGTCATTGTATACATCCACTGGGGGACGGAAGGAACTGATAAGCTGGATCACTGGCAGCAGGAGCAGGCGCCCCAGATCGCGGCGGCAGGAGCGGACCTGATCATCGGGGACCATCCCCATGTGCTGCAGCCCATTGGCTACCAGGGAGATGTCCCGGTGGTGTACAGTCTCGGGAACTATCTCTTCAACTCAAAGACGCTCGATTCCTGCCTCGTGGAGGCGGTGATCGGAGATGAGGGGTTGGAATCCCTGCGGTTTATTCCGGCGAAGCAGTCGAATTGCCGCGTGGCGAAGGCGGAAGGAGCGGAGAAGGAGCGGATCATCAATTACATGAGAAGCATCTCTCCGGAGGCGGTGATCGATGATGAGGGGTATATTACGAAGCAGAATGCCCAGTAATGGTACAGAACACGTACCGGACCTGTCACATTTAATATTTCCAATGCACAAAAAATTTTCCTGTTTACAGAAAAAATATCCTATGTTATAATGTGCATTAGACGTTTTCTGTACCAGTCTGCCCTTTTGAAAATGGATGGTGCGGAAAAGAAATAGAAACAGTATACGAAAAGGATGGAACTGATATGGCAACATTACTTGAAACATGGAGAAGCCTCGCTTACGGCGATGGTCTCGATGATAAAAAGAAAGAAGAACTCTGGACAAACTATTTTACGATCGAAAAAGGCATCTACGAGAAGATCCTTTCCAACCCGACAGAAGTTGTTGAGGGAACTGTAAAAGAACTTGCTGAGAAGTATGGCACAGAAGTTCTCGTTATGACTGGTTTCCTTGATGGAATCAACGAGAGCTTAAAGGGATATGAGAACCCGATCGACACAATGGCAGAGGATACCGTTGTTAAGATTGAGATCGATCCGGAAAAGCTTTACTACAATATGGTAGAAGCTAAGGCTTCCTGGCTCTATGAGCTTCCGCAGTGGTCTGAGATCCTTTCCGCTGAGACAAGAACAGAGCTTTACAAGAAGCAGAAAGCTTCCGGAACCGTACGCCGCGAAGGCCACAAGATCTACCCGAACGATCCGTGTCCGTGCGGAAGCGGAAAGAAGTACAAAAAGTGCTGCGGCCGCAACGCATAAGATGAAACGTAAGCCATTACCTATTGCGGGTAGTGGCTTTTTCATTATTGTACGCGGACTGAGGCTGATCAAGGAGATAAAATGCAGGCATATACAGGTTTTGCAGCTGTCTATGACACTTTCATGGATAATATTCCATATGAAGAATGGTGTGAATATCTGACAGGGCTTTTAAAGGAACAGGGGGTTACGGAGGGACTTCTTCTCGATCTCGGATGTGGAACGGGAAGTCTCACGGAGCTTCTCGCGGACGCTGGTTATGATATGATCGGCGTGGACAACTCCGAGGAGATGCTGGAGCTTGCCCTGGAAAAGAAGGAACAGTCCGGAAAAGATATTTTGTATCTCTGTCAGGATATGCGGGAATTTGAACTTTATGGCACGGTGGCGGCGGTGGTCTCCATCTGTGACTGTATGAATTATATTTTAGAGCCGGAGGATCTGACAGAAGTGTTCCGCCTGGTTAACAATTACCTGGATCCGGGCGGAGTGTTTATCTTCGACATGAATACGGAGTACAAATACCGGGAGATCATGGGAGACAACACGATCGCGGAAGACCGGGATGACTCCAGCTTTATCTGGGACAACCAGTACGATGAGGAGGAGCAGATCAATATCTATGATCTGTCGATCTTTGTCCGTGAGGATGGGGATCTCTTCCGAAAGTACCATGAGACACATTATCAGCGGGCTTATTCCCTGGAAGAGGTGAAGAGTGCCATCCACGAAGCGGGAATGGAATTTGTTGCCGCCTACGATGCATTTACGAAGAATCCGCCGCGGGAGGACAGTGAACGTATTTATGTGATCGCGAGAGAACATGGAAAAGAAAGGAAATAGAGCATGAATGATTATATGATCCGTGCGACGGCTGCGGATGGCCAGATCCGCGCCTTCGCCGCAACGACAAGAGATATGGTGGAAAACGCAAAGAATGCCCATAATACGAGCCCGGTGGCTACGGCTGCTCTGGGACGCCTGATGACAGCGGCTGCCATGATGGGAGCTGACCTGAAGGGAGAAAAAGACCTTTTAACGCTCAGGATCGAGGGAAGCGGCCCGCTTGGAGGCCTTCTTGTTACAGCCAACGGTCACGGTGACGTAAAGGGGTATGCGTTTCATCCGGAAGTAATGCTTCCGCCGAATGCACAGGGAAAACTCGATGTCGGCGGTTCCCTGGACCTTGGCGTTTTGAGCGTTATCAAGGATATTGGCTTAAAAGAGCCGTATGTGGGACAGACACAGCTTGTCACAGGTGAGATCGCGGAAGATCTGACCTACTATTTTGCCACATCTGAGCAGGTTCCGTCCTCCGTTGCCCTAGGTGTTCTAATGAATAAGGACAACACGGTCCGTCAGGCAGGCGGCTTTATCATCCAGCTTCTTCCGGGCGCTTCCGATGAGATCATCGACAAGCTCGAGGCGAAGCTTTCCGGAATTTCTTCCATCACAGCACTGCTGAATGCGGGAAAGACTCCGGAGGAGATCCTGACAGACATCCTCGGCGAGTTCGGACTTGAGATCTTATCAAAGATGCCGGTACAGTTCCACTGTGACTGTGACCGCTCCAGAGTGGAGAAGGCGATCATCAGCATCGGAAAAAAAGAGATCCAGGACATGATCAACGAGGGCAGAGAGATCGAGGTCAACTGCCAGTTCTGCAACAAGCATTATAAGTTCTCTGTGGATGAGCTGGAAGATATGCTTAAGAGGGCAACGAGAGAGTAAAAATATGAGTTCTGTTAAATTGAATGAGGAAGAAAAACGACTGCTCCACAACGCCTGGCATCACTTTCTGACCATCACCCATCACAAGCTGGTGGTCATGGAAGGCTGCTTTAAGGTTGGACTTTTTAAACAGGGGCTGCTCCACGATCTGTCGAAGTATTCCTGGGAGGAATTTAAGACCGGCGTGAAGTATTATCAGGGAACGCGGAGTCCAAACGCGGCGGAGAAGGAAGAAAAGGGATATTCCTCCGCATGGCTCCATCACAAGGGGAGAAATAAGCATCACTTCGAGTACTGGACCGATGTGTCCACAGCGGAGGACCACTGGAAGATCGTCGGCGTGAAGATGCCAGTGAATTACCTGGCGGAGATGGTCATGGACCGGATCGCGGCCTCGAAGATCTACCAGGGAAGGAACTACACGGATGCGGCACCCTACACATATTTTTCCAGAAATAAGGAATATATCGTCATGCATCCGGAGACGAAGGCATGTCTGGATAAGATCCTGCTGATGTTGAAGGAAAAGGGAGAGAGAAAGACGTTTGCATATATCAGGAAGCTTCTTAAGGACGGGGATTACTAGAAATAAGCACTCGCGTCCGGTGCAGGAATGTGTCTAAGCATGTTTTCGCATTGAATGAGATTTGCAGCATAACCGCTGCCGTCTGCAGCTGACGCAGGCGGCAGGGCTGATGTGTGAAGATACTGGATTAGCGGGTTTTATTTGAGAAATGAGAAGATCTCTTTTATATACCGGTTCAGCTTTTCCACATCGGAGAAGCAGTCTTTCCGGACTTCGAAGAATCCTGTTTTATCCTTGCAGGAGGTCTTGAATTCCGGCACCCAGATATCTGCGGGCTGGGGGAGAAAGGTGCCGTCCTTCTTTGTGTAGCAGGTCTCCTTTGTCGCCTTGATCCGGGCGTCCTTGTCGACAAATTCGCCGACACTCTTGTGGATCGCGGTATCCTCGTAGATCAGATAGTAGTAATCCTTATAGTTCGGATAATAATATTTTAATGTACCTTTGTAGACCCGGATGGAAAGCTCCATCCGGTCTTTGTCTGCCCGGAAAGCGTAGGCGGGGACGGAGGCAGCCACCGGGGACGGAAGGATCGTCACCGGGTCCCCTGAGAGGGAGAGGATCAGCCGGTCTGTCTCGCCGGGAGCTTCCCGCACCGCGTCCAGGGTGAAATCCTGGGCGAAAAAGTCAGGATAGAAGAGGACGGGAAGGAGAGAAGGCATTCCCTTTAAGTCGTCCTCATTGTGGAGGAGAAGAAGATGTTTTTCTTCCTGATCGTGAGTCCTCAGATAGTCCAGGTAGACTTCGATGAGCTCGCCGCCGTTATAGAGGTCCTCGCGTCCGATCTTAAGAAAGCGCTCGATGGTCTTCTGCTTCATGTCCGGCAGACCAAGGAGCTTCTTAAAGGGCTTGATCCGGCGGAAGATATCGACGCTTTCCACGCTGTCAAAGGCGGGGGTGAGCTTTAAGGCCTTGGCGCGCTTCGTGACAAAAGGAATATCGAACATGTCCCCGTTAAAGTGGACGAGAGTGCGAAAATCCTTTATAAAGTAAAAAAATGCGGTCAGGACATCGGCCTCCGCGGCTTTCGTGTCTGCAAACCACTGGATGAAGCGGAGATGGTCTCCCTCCGGCCAGATACAGCCGATGAGATATACGGTGTTGTAGTCGGCGGAGAAGCCGGTGGTCTCGATATCAAAAAAGACAAGCTTTTCCGGATCGCCAAGGCGCTCCAACGGATAGGCGATGGTGCCAGGGAATGTTTTTTCTATAGTGATCATGTGATAGTCCTTATACTTATATTGCTGATCCGCCTGGGGTTCATAAAAATGCTGGTGACTGCTCGGAAAACTGCATATGGCAAATCATGAATGGAACAGGCGGAAGAATTTTTGCTTCCGTGTTTTCTGATTATACCCGCGAAAACATGGAAAGTCAACGAAGGAGAAGCCTGGCGGCGTTTTCCGGGAAGATATTTCAAAAAACAGCTAAATCGAAAATATGTTCGATTCTCGCGGCGGTTCCACTTGCACTTAAATGGCGGCTATGGTATGATTACGACATGCATCATGACATGATGAGGAAAAGGGAGGTTCATTCAGTGATTTCATATATACGCGGTCCCTTGGAAGAAAAGAGGGAAGATTCCGTCGTTGTTGAGGCGGGAAATATTGGCTACCGGATCTTTATTCCGTCATCGGTCCTCGGGGAGCTTCCGGGTCTTGGGGAGGAAGTGAAGATCTACACATATTTTTCCGTGCGTGAGGATGGAATGAGTCTTTTCGGATTCCTCTCAAGGCAGGATCTTGAGATGTTCCGCCAGCTGATCGGGGTGAACGGGGTCGGTCCGAAGAGTGCCCTGGGAATCCTCTCCGCGCTGAAACCGGATGTGCTGCGTCTGGCTGTAATCTCCGGTGACGCGAAGGCAATCTCGAAGGCGCCCGGCGTCGGGGCAAAGACAGCCCAGAGGATCATCCTGGATCTCAAAGATAAAATAAAAGCAGAAGACGTATTATTTGCAGGTGCAGATCTGGAGGAGAGCCCGAAAACGGATCTCTCTGGAATGGCGGAAGCTGGAAAAGAGGCTGTGGAAGCGCTTACGGCCCTCGGTTATTCCGCGTCCGAGGCGCAGACCGCAGTAAAGAAGGTTGCGATCACAGAAGGTATGACTTCCGAGGACGTGCTGAAGGGCGCGTTAAAGCATCTGGCATTCTTATAGGATGAAACTTTGTAACTATTCGGTAGGTCTGCGCATTTACTGCGCTGACCGTAAGAAAACTTAGACTAGAAGGCAAAAATCCTATCGGCACAGCCGATTTAGAATGGATTTTTGCGCGTAACTGTGAGGGTACTGAATAGTTACGAAACTTTGTAAAAATGGCAGCCGGAGACGGCTGTCTGATAGAAGAAATAGATAGGAAATGTTATGAGCCGAAAAATCATTACGACCGAAGAAACTGAGGAAGACAAAAAAATAGAGGGGACCCTGCGCCCACAGTACTTAAAAGATTATATCGGTCAGGAGAAGATAAAGTCCACGCTGAAGGTCTTTATCGATGCGGCAAAGAGCCGCGGGGAGGCGTTGGATCATGTGCTATTTTACGGCCCGCCGGGCCTTGGAAAGACAACGCTCTGCGGAATCATCGCGAACGAGATGGGGGTGAACTTAAAGGTGACCTCCGGGCCGGCGATCGAGAAGCCGGGAGAGATGGCTGCGATCTTAAACAATCTCCAGGAGGGAGATGTCCTGTTTGTGGATGAGATCCACAGGTTGAACCGCCAGGTGGAGGAAGTCCTGTATCCGGCGATGGAAGATTTTGCCATCGATATCATGCTTGGAAAGGATTCATCCGCCCGCTCGATCCGACTGGATCTTCCGAAATTTACACTTGTGGGAGCAACAACGAGAGTGGGACTTTTAACAGCTCCGCTCCGGGACCGTTTTGGTGTGATCCAGAGGCTGGAATTTTATACACCGGAGGAACTCTGCGTGATCGTAAAACGCTCCGCAAAGGTCCTGGGCGTTGAGATCGACGAGGAAGGAGCTTTTGAGATCGCAAGAAGGTCCAGGGGAACGCCGAGACTGGCAAACCGCCTCTTAAAGAGAGTGAGGGACTTTGCACAGGTAAAATACGACGGTGTGATCACGAGACATGTGGCGGATTTTGCCCTGGATATCCTGGATGTGGACAAGCTTGGTCTCGACAATAATGACCGGACCCTGCTTCTCACCCTGATCCAGAAATTTTCCGGTGGTCCGGTGGGACTTGAGACGCTGGCGGCGTCTATCGGAGAGGATTCCGGGACACTGGAAGACGTGTATGAGCCGTATTTATTGATGAACGGACTTATTATGCGCACGCCGAGAGGAAGAATGGCGACGGATTTGGCCTACAAGCACCTTGGGCTGGATGCGGCGAAATAGAAAAAAACATTTGCTGCAGTATACAGGCAGGAATTTTCTGAATTGAAAAATCTGTACGATAGAGAAAAAATGACAATTTTTATATAGATGATAACTGTCCGGCGGATCTGTGGATCGATCGTGTGGAGCCGTGAGGGAGTACAGGCTGGAAAACAGGCGGACGGTTATGCAAAAGAAGTGAGGAATTAGAAATGGATGAGAAGAACTATACGGAAGTGCTGATCAATGGAAATGTCTACACGCTGGGAGGAGCGGAGGATCCGGAGTACCTGCAGAAGGTGGCTGCCTATATTAATGAGAAGATCGCCGTTTTAAAGGCACAGCCGGGATTTACGAGACAGAATAAGGATTACCAGGAAGTCATGATCTATTTGAACCTGGCGGACGATTATTTTAAGACACTTCAGGAGGCGATGATGCTGCGCAGCCAGAAGGATGAGATGGAGAAGGAGATCTACAGCTTAAAGCATGAGCTGATCGGTCTTCAGATGAAGCAGGAATCCGCGGAGAAGAAGGCGGAATAAAGGAGAGAATATGAAAAACAGAACGGTTGAGATACTCGCACCGGCCGGTTCCTACGAGAGTATGGTGGCGGCGGTGAACGCGGGAGCGGACGCGGTCTATATCGGCGGAAGCCGGTTCGGTGCCCGTGCCTACGCCAACAACCTGGATGAGGAGACGATGGTGAAAGCCATCAACTTCATGCATCTTCACGGATGCAGGATTTATATGACGGTCAACACGCTCGTGAAGGAAAAAGAGATGTCAGATCTGTATTCCTATCTGAAACCGTACTATGAGGCGGGACTGGATGCCGTTTTAGTTCAGGATATGGGAGCGCTCACCTACATCCGGAAACATTTCCCGGATCTTCCGGTCCACATCAGCACCCAGATGACGGTGACAGGGAAATACAGCGCGAGAGACCTGAAAGCCCTTGGCGCTGTCCGTGTGGTTCCGGCGAGAGAACTTTCCTTAAAGGAGATCCGTGAGATCTATGATGATACGGGTCTGGAGGTGGAGACCTTCGTTCACGGTGCCCTCTGTTACTGCTATTCCGGCCAGTGCCTGTTTTCCAGCCTGATCGGCGGACGGAGCGGAAACCGGGGCCGGTGCGCACAGACCTGCCGTCTGCCTTTTGACGCAGAGCAGAACGGAAAATATGTCAATAAAAAGAATGAAAAATATATCTTAAGCTTAAAGGATCTCTGTACCCTGGATCTGATCCCGGATATCCTGGAAGCGGGTGTCTGTTCCTTAAAGATCGAGGGACGCATGAAGAGTCCGCGCTACACGGCAGGAGTTGTAAGTATCTACCGGAAATACGTGGACCTCTACTTGAAGGAGGGGCGTGCCGGATACCATGTGGAGAAGGCAGACAGGGAGGCCCTGCTGGCTCTTTTCGACCGGGGCGGACAGTCCCAGGGCTATTACCACACCCACAACGGACGGGACATGGTGGTCTTAAAGGAAAAGCCGGAGTACCGCGACGTGGACCAGGAACTTTTCGACTATCTGGACCGCACGTATGTGAATGTGGAAAAGAAGATCCCTGTGACGGGAAGCGCGTACATCGCGGTCGGAAAACCGGGATATTGCTCCGTGTCGGATACGGCGGGAAATACAGCCTGGGAGGAATCCCAGCCCGCCGAGGAGGCAAAGAATGCCCCGATGGACGCGGAGCGCATCAGAAAACAGCTCTCAAAGACCGGTGATTCCATGTTTACGTTCACGGACCTTACCGTGGAGTGTGAGGGAAATGTGTTTATGCCGGTGCAGGCATTAAATAAGATGCGCCGCGAGGTCCTGGAGAAGCTTCAGGACGAGATCCTTTCCGGATACCGGAGAAACAGTTCTGTTCCACCGACAAAGGAAGAAGAGAGAGCGCCTGAAAAGGCTGATTTGGAAGAAAGACCGGAATTTACTGTCTTTGTCCAGACGAAACAGCAGTTTGAGATGGTTCTCGGGAAATTTAAGATGTACCGGAAGCTGTCCGAAAGATCATACGGAATTTATCTTGCGGCGGAGAGCTTTGACGCCCAGGAGTGGAAGAAGCTTGCGGACCGCTGTCATGAGGCGGGAGTCCGGTGTTATCTTATGATGCCGAGGATCTTCCGGAAAGAGGCGGAACAGTACTTCAGAAAGCAGATGGAGCTTTTAACGAGTGCCGGTTTTGACGCGCTTGGTATCGGTTCCATGGAAGAACCGGGATTCCTCCGGGAAGCAGGAATTGAACTTCCTATGTACTTCGACCAGGGAATGTATTCCTGGAACCACCTTGCGGGAGCGGCGATGGAGCGGTATGGGGCAGACCGATTGACGATCCCTGTGGAGTTAAACGAGAGAGAGATCCGGGATTCTGGTGTTCAGGGAGAGATGATCGTATACGGGTATCTTCCGATGATGATCTCCGCCCAGTGTATCAGAAAAACAACGCTTGGATGTTCCGGAAAGTCGGAAATCATGTGGTTAAAGGACCGCAAGGACATGCGGTTCCCGGTGGTAAACCAGTGTCGTTTCTGTTACAATACGATCTACAATTCTGCGCCGCTTTCCCTTTTAGGACTCTCCGAACAGGTCACAGGGCTTAAGCCGAATGCGGTCCGCCTGAACTTCACGGTGGAGGAACCAGCTGCGGCGGGCGAGATCCTGGACGCGTTCTTTGAGGAATACGGAATGAGTGAAAAAGCGGCGGAGCCGCCGGTTTTAAGGAATCAGTTTACGCGCGGACACTTTAAGCGCGGAGTGGAGTAGGTGATAATTATTGACTAATCTGATCATACAGATATCCAGATACTTGATGATCCTTCTGATCGCCATGGATACCTATTACAATTTCCGCTTCTTTTCCATGCGGGATGAGGAGGGAAAAAACCGCGTCTGCGGACGCCAGCTTGTGTGCATGTTTATGCTGCACTTTCTGGCGAATATCCTGATCTGGCTGAACACGGAATCTGTGACGATGTTAGCCTTTTACGGTGCGCAGGTGGTATTTTTCCTGCTGTACATTTACCTTACGAGACTGTTTTACAGGAACAGTTCCAGACTGCTCGTCAACAATATGTGTACGCTTTTGGCGACGGGATTTATTATCCTCACAAGGCTGAACCCTGACCGGGCTATGAGACAGTTCGTGATCGTGGCGGCGGCAGCGGTGATCACCTGGATCATCCCGTTTATCATCGACCGGGTATGGCAGCTTGTGACGTTCCCATGGGTCTATGGAATACTCGGGCTGGTACTTTTGGGAGTGGTCTGCGTCATCGGAAATACTTCCTACGGCGCACAACTTTCCCTCTCCTTCGGTGGATTTACAGTACAGCCGTCTGAGTTTGTGAAGATCAGTTTTGTGTTCTTCGTGGCAGCCATGTTCTACCAGTCCACGGACAGGGAGACGATCATAAAGACCACCGTCGTGGCGGCACTTCATGTGTTGGTGCTTGTGCTTTCAAAGGACCTTGGAAGTGCATTGATCTTTTTCGTCGCCTACATGACGATGCTTTTTGTTGCCACATCCAGCTATCTCTGGTTCGGTGCGGGCATTGCGGGCGGATCCCTGGCGGCGGTTGCGGCTTACTATCTGTTCCCACATGTGAGACGGCGTGTGGAGGCCTGGGCGGATCCCTGGTCTGATATCGCAAACAAGGGCTACCAGGTGGCACAGGCGCTGTTTGCCATCGGAACAGGCGGATGGTTCGGAATGGGTCTTTACCGGGGCATGCCGGAGAAGATCCCGGTTGTGGACAAGGATTTCGTTTTCGCGGCGATCTCCGAGGAGATGGGGGCACTCTATGCGCTCTGCGTCCTGTTTTTATGCCTTGGCTGTTATATGCAGTTTATGCTGATCGCGATGAAGATGCAGGCGATGTTCTATAAACTGATCGCGTTTGGACTTGGAAGTGTTTATATTACCCAGGTATTTCTGACTATCGGCGGGGTGACGAAGTTTATCCCGTCCACCGGTGTGACGCTACCCCTTGTGAGCTACGGCGGCAGCTCCATCGTCTCGACCTTTATCATATTCCAGGTCATCCAGGGACTTTATGTCTTAAAACGCGGGGAAGAAGAGGAGGAGGAGAATTCCAGTGAAGAAGAGTAAACCGAATCCGAAGGCAAACCGGAATATCCTCTGGTTTGTGTATGCAGCAATATTTTTATTTCTCGCAATGGGAATCTATGTGGGATATTTTCTCGTGGTAAAGAGCGATACGGTGATCGATAATCCGTATAACGCCAGAGCCACTATTTTCCAGGACCGGGTCACCCGCGGCAAGATCCTGGCGGATGACGGGACTGTGCTTGCAAGGACCGTTACGGCGACGGATTCCAACGGTACCGAGGTGCGGGAATACCCATACGGCAGCCTGTTTGCCCATGCGGTAGGATATTCGACGGTGGGAAAGACAGGAATCGAATCCCTTGCAAACTTTGACCTTTTGAGATCTCACACGAACCTCATCGAGCAGACCGCCGATGAGATCATGGGAAGAAAGAGCATTGGGGACAACGTGGTGACGACCCTGAATGTAAATCTGCAGCAGATCGCATCGGATGCTTTCGGAAAGAACCGGGGCGCGGTCATCGCCATCGAGCCGGATACCGGAAAGATCCTCTGCATGGTTTCAAAGCCGTCCTTCGACCCGAATAAGGTGGCGGCAAACTGGAATGATCTCGTAAACGGGGACAGTACGGAGGCGAGACTGTTAAACCGCGCGACTCAGGGACTCTACCCGCCGGGATCCACCTTTAAAATCGTCACAGCCCTGGAGTATATGAGAGAACATCCGAGCGCGTACAATGACTATCACTATGACTGCAGTGGAATTTTTTCATTCGAGAACAACAAGATCCAGTGCTATCACAAGAAGGCACACGGATCCCAGGATTTCACCCAGGCATTTGCAAATTCCTGCAACGGAGCGTTCGCGAACCTCGGCACAGAGCTTGAGCTGACGAGCTACCGGAACCTTGCAGAGCAGCTTTTATTCAACAGAAGCCTGCCTCTCGATATTCCGTACAATAAGAGTACCTTCTCCATGCAGCCGGATGCGGAGATATGGGAAGTGCTTCAGACAAGTATCGGACAGGGACAGACATTGATGTCCCCGATGCACAATCTTCTGATCACCGCGGCGATCGCAAACGGCGGAATCTTAATGAAACCGTATCTGATGGATCATGTGGAAAATTCCGGCGGTGATGTGATCCGGAAGTTTTCCCCGTCTGTGGCAGGAGAGCTGATGGTCCCGAACGAGGCGGATGCCTTAAAGAACCTGATGGTACAGGTGGTCAATGTGGGAACGGGATCCGCACTGAAACGGGATTCCTACCAGGTGGCAGGGAAGACAGGATCCGCAGAATTCGACAAGGGAAAAGAGACTCACGCATGGTTTGTCGGTTTCGCACCGGCGGATGATCCGAAGATCGCGGTATGCGTTATCGTGGAGGAAGGCGGCTCCGGCGGGCATACGGCAGCACCGATCGCGGCGAAATTGTTTGATGCATGGCTTCAGTAGAGTGCTTTTTGGAAATGTGCCTGTAAGATACGGGACGTGTCTGAGGAACTGAAAAAGTGCTGTATGCGGAGAAAATTACGTTACAGTTCAGCCATGCGCTGGTTTGAATGAGAAAGTGTGTTGCAAGCTTGCTTGCATAAGCACTTTTTCATCCAAATCAGCATATGGTGGAACCACCAAGCTTCTTGTTTTCATGAATATGAAAACAAGAAGATGTAATGGCTGAACTGTAACAAAATTACTGTAAAAAAAAGAAATCTGTATTGAATAAAAGAAAAATGATATTTTCTTTTATTACGGGCAGTGTTAAAATGATAACGAGGACAGGATCCGGGGAAAAGGATCCGAAATAATAACCGTATCTCAGAACGGCAAAATTCATGGGAGGGTTCATCATGAGAATTTTAGTAACCGGCGGCGCAGGATATATCGGAAGCCATACATGCCTGGCACTTCTGGAACAGGGACATGAGGTCGTTGTCTTTGATAATCTTTACAATGCGTCGGAAGAAGCATTAAACCGTGTAAAGAAGCTCACAGGAAAGGATCTGACATTCTACAAGGCAGATATGCTGGATCGTGACGCGATGGAAAAGATCTTTGATGCGGAGAAGATCGACGCAGTGATCCACTTTGCTGGATTAAAGGCTGTTGGCGAATCAGTCGCAAAGCCGTGGGAATACTACCACAACAATATTACCGGTACATTGATCCTTCTCGATGTGATGAGAAAACATGGCGTGAAGAAGATCATCTTCAGCTCCTCCGCTACCGTTTACGGAGATCCGGCTTTCGTTCCGATCACAGAGGAGTGCCCGAAGGGACAGTGCACAAACCCGTACGGACAGACAAAGAGTATGCTGGAGCAGATCCTTACCGATATGCAGAAGGCAGACCCGGAGTGGAATGTGATCCTGCTCCGTTACTTCAATCCGGTGGGAGCTCATGAGAGCGGTCTGATCGGAGAGGATCCGGAGGGAATCCCGAACAACCTGACACCGTACATCACCCAGGTTGCCATCGGAAAGTTGAAAGAGGTGGGCGTATTCGGAAACGATTACGATACACCGGACGGAACGGGTGTCCGCGACTATATCCATGTGATGGATCTTGCGGAAGGCCATGTAAAGGCATTAAAGAAATTTGATGATAAGCCGGCGGTATATATCTATAATCTCGGAACAGGTCACGGATACAGCGTTCTTGACGTGATCCACGCTTTTTCCAAGGCGGTTGGAAAAGAGATCCCGTATGTGATCAAACCGCGCCGTGCAGGCGATATCGCGACATGCTATTCCGATGCTACAAAGGCAAAGGTGGAGCTTGGCTGGGAGGCAAAGAGAAACCTCGACGATATGTGCCGTGACGCATGGAACTGGCAGTCCAAGAATCCGAATGGTTATCGTTCATAAAAAATGAATGACTGAACTTTGGTCATAGACAGGAAACTCCGGCGGATGTATGGTCTGCCGGAGTTTTTCTGTTTCGGCGTAAGGTGTGGACCGCAGTGAAATATATGATCGGCCTTCTGAAGATATATTATGGTTACTTTTCATGGGTAGGAATTTTCTGAACTGAAAATTCCGTACAATACAGTGGTGGTAGTGGATTTTGCCGATTCGGAATGCGAAGCATCGGCAAAATCCTGTTACAGTGCGCGGGCATGGAGTGCCCGTGTACTGTAACACATTATGGAAATTTCTGCGAGTGAAAACGTGGTTGCAAACACGGGTAAAAAGAAGTATACTAAACTCAGTAAAAAACACACCTGCGGAATCTGCTTTCGGGCGGAATCCCTTGAATGCCTGTCAGGAGGAATTGCAATGATAGAAGCAACGAGCTGCGGCGGTGTGGTTATATTTCGCGGCAAGATCCTGGTTCTCTATAAGAACTACAGAAACAAGTACGAAGGCTGGGTCTTACCGAAAGGAACTGTGGAAGCAGGAGAAGAGTTTAAAGAAACGGCTCTCAGAGAGGTGAAGGAGGAGACCGGGGTCCAGGCCCAGATCATTAAGTACATCGGAAAGAGCCAGTATTCATTTAACACGCCGCAGGATACGGTGGAAAAGGAAGTCCACTGGTATTTAATGATGGCGGACAGTTATTACAGTAAACCACAGCGCGAAGAATACTTCGTAGATTCCGGATATTACAAATATTATGAGGCGTACCACCTTCTGAAATTCTCAAATGAGAAGCAGATTCTGGAGAAAGCCTATCACGAATATCTGGATCTGAAACGGTGTAATCTGTGGGGCAGCAAGAAATACTTCTAGGCCCCGTAAACGGAGGAAAACCCCTTAAAACAGGGGTTTTTCCTGTATATTGACTTAAGGAGCGAGACTATGAAGATCATCGACGCACATCTTCACTTTGTGCCGGAAAATCCCTACTTCCAGGAGATCGCGGTGCGGGCGGAACATAAAAATACAGAGGAAGACTTAAGGGCGGTCTATCAGAAATACAATATTGAGGGAGGAGTCGTCATGGGAAACCGGGGCGTGGACCCGGTGGATCATTCCTACCCGGAATTCCTAAGGTACTGTGTGGGGATCGACCGTGATTTTCTCGTGAGCGAGGACAAAAAGAAGAGCCTGGACCAGGTGGAGGAGAACTTAAAGCGGGATACCTGTGTCGGAATCAAACTCTATCCCGGATACAACAAGATGTATGTGACGGATGAGGTGTACGAGCCGCTCTATGATCTCGCAAAGGCGTACAAAAAGCCTGTGGCGATCCACATGGGCCAGACAGCTGGTTCCCGCGCCTACTTAAAATACAGTCATCCGCTGACCTTGGACGAGGCGGCAGTCCGTCATCCGGATGTAAACTTTGTCATGTGCCATTTCGGCAATCCGTGGCTCCTGGACGCGGCGGCTGTCGTGGAGAAAAATGAGAACGTGATGACGGATCTCTCCGGCCTTCTGGAGGGGAAGATCGATTTCCCGAAGCTTTTAGAGCAGCAGAGAGGATATTTTGATGCCTTAAAGACCTGGATCTCCTACTGCAGCCAGTATGAAAAGTTCATGTTCGGAACAGACTGGCCGTTAGCCAACTACGGAGACTACATCGAAGTCGTAAAGTGGCTGATTCCTGAGGAGGAGTGGGGGAAGGTCTTTTATGAAAATGCGAAAAGAATCTACGGATTATAAGAAAATGGACTGCCTGATCAGGGCAGTCCGTTTTCTTTTATCGACATGATCTTTTCTTTATAAAACAGCAAAAACCAGTTGATCTCCGCCCCCACAAACAGGATGCAGATCGAGACATAAAGCCACAGCATAAAAAGGATCACCGCAGTCAAACTTCCGTACGTGACAGCGTATGTGCCGAAATACCGGAAGTAAACGGAAAATGCCAGGGAAGTGAGTGCCCATCCGGCGGCGGAAAACATGGCTCCCGGGATCTGGCCGCAGATCGAGAGCCTCCGGTGCGGAAGTGCCGTGTAGATGGCGGTGAAAAAGATCATCAGCATGATAAACATCACAAGTCCGCGTCCCAGGGAGATCATCCCGGAGAGATAGGACAGGGCCGGGAACCATTTTAACAGCATCTCCTGCAGGAAGCTTCCGAATACGAGGAGCGCAAGGCTCGTCACACACATCAGGGAGAATGCCAGGGTATAAACGCTGCAGAGGGCCCTGCGAAGGATATAATTTCGCGGCGATGTGACGCCGAATACCCGGTTTAAGCCCTTTTCGATCCCGAGCATTCCCTTTGCCGCGGACCAGACCGCCGCAAGAGCAGTCACAGAGATCAGCGCTGCCGGGGAATCGGAGTGCAGGCTGTCCAGGAGATAGATCAAAAGCCCCTGGAACCGGCCCGGGATCGCAGGCAGCAGAAAACGCAGAAGATCTGCCTCATGGATCATGGGGGCCACCTGGATCAGGGCCAGAAGCACCATAAAAAACGGGAACGCCGCCATGATGATGAAAAATGAGGCCTGTGCGGCATAAACGGACATTTCGTCCATGGAATATTTCAAATAGACCTGTCGTCCGAAGAGTAGCAGGCGAAGCATAAGATCCTGACCTTTCCATAACCGCGAAGGAGGTATCCTGTCGGTCATGCCCTTTCTTTCTATATCAGAGAGGTCAAAAGACTTTTTGACCTCAACATCATAAAATATTAACATGAAGAGAGAAAAATAACAAGAGTGGTAAAAAAACAGCATGCGGCAGAATCCACTACCACCACTGTATTGTACGGAATTTTCAGTTCAGAAAATTCCTACCCGTGTACAGTAACACTGCCACCACTGTATTGAGAAAAAATAGAAGATCATGCCGAAATACCGAAAAAATCCGGGATTTCCGTCGATAAAAACCTGAAAAGACATGACACAAAGCCGTTCTAATTTACGTTCTAATTACATACAGATATACGGTAAAAGCCGTATAGCGGAAAAAACAATCAAAAAGGAGAAAATACTATGACAGAAAAAGGAATGGAAAACAACAAAGTAACCGTAATTGGAACGATCGTTTCAGGATTCACATTCAGCCATGCCGTGTTTGGGGAGGGCTTTTATCTTGTGGATCTTCTCGTGAACCGTTTGAGTGAGCAGGCGGACATTATTCCGCTTATGATATCAGAGCGTCTGATCGATGTGACGAAGGATTACCAGGGCTGCACCATGGAGGCCTCCGGTCAGTTCCGGTCCTACAACCGCCACGAGGGGACGAAGAACCGTCTGGTATTGTCCGTGTTTGTCAGAGAGGTCCGCTTTATGGAGGAGTTCACGGACTACACGAAAACGAACCAGATCTTTCTGGACGGATATATCTGTAAAGAACCGGTCTACCGGAAGACGCCATTAGGAAGGGAGATCGCAGACCTTTTAGTAGCAGTGAACCGCCCGTATGGCAAGTCAGACTATATCCCATGCATCGCCTGGGGCCGCAATGCCAGATACGCCTCAGGATTTGGCGTCGGAACAAGGATCCTCATCTGGGGCCGTGTCCAGAGCAGGGAGTACACGAAAAAGGTCAGCGAGACGGAGTGCGAGAAGCGTGTGGCCTATGAAGTCTCCGTCAGTAAGCTTGAATGTGCGGATCATGCGGAGTCGTAGAAATACATATTAAAGACATCAGGGAGGGCAACTTTGACAGACAGGCAAATCTCTTGCAAACAGGATAGAGATGTGATAATATAGCATAATAGAAGCCTTAAAAAGCTTCAGCTAACGGTATACACAAAGTGAGGGAATGATCATGGCAAGTGACAGAGTCCGTGTGATCTGCGGACCGGGATACGGAAAATCCGCATCGGCATTGGGATACGCGATGATGGGCGTTTTCCGCGGAAAAAGGGTCATTATGGTACAGTTCTTGAAAGGTATGCTGGGAGAAGGAGCGGCAGACGTCCTGAAGCGTCTCGAGCCGGATCTCAAATTCTTCCGTTTTGAGCACTCCAAAGAGCGGTTTGAGGACCTTCCGGAAGATCAGAAGCACGAGGAACTGATGAACATGCGAAACGGCTTCAATTTCGCAAGAAAGGTGATGACGACCGGTGAGTGCGATGTCCTGATCCTGGATGAGATTCTTGGAATCGTGGATCAGGGAATTATCTCGAAGGAAGAATTCCAGAGTTTTCTTGAGTCAAGAGATGAGGAGACTGAGCTGGTCATGACCGGGCGCGTGTGTCCGGAAGGTATTGAAGAATATGTAACCGATATTTCACGGATGGAAAACATTGACGTTGACAATCATCAGGAATGATGATACCATAAATGATAAGTAGAGGTTGCGCCTGACATGAGTAGACCGGCAGATAATGGGAAATGGCTGCCGGAGAAAAGGGGATGGCGCCGAAGAGACAGGAAGTGAATCCCTAAGGCTCCCGTTTCTGGGCATGCGGCGAAGAACCGTATGACTGTCATCTTTAGAAAAAAGATGGAGGGCTGCTTAATCTGAAAGATCCGGGAGCTGACATCTTATTTGATTTCAGCTCCTTTTTTTGTGAAACAGGATTCTTTGTTCCGCAAAAGAGCGCAATCTATCTTAGACATTTAATTTTTACATAATAAAGAGGAGGACGCATGATGGCTATTTTTGAAGGAGCCGGCGTAGCACTTGTAACGCCATTTAAGGAAAATGGAACGGTAAATTATGAAGTACTGGAAAGCCTGATCGAGGAACAGATCGCGGCTGGAACAGACTGTATCGTAGCAATGGGAACAACAGGCGAGTCCGCGACAACATCTGAGGAGGAGCACATTCAGGTGATCCGCTTCGTATGTGAGGTCGTAAACGGAAGAATCCCGGTGGTTGCCGGAACAGGTTCCAACTGCACACAGACAGCAGTTGAGCTTTCTGTTGAGGCCGAAGAGGCAGGAGCAGACGGCGTTCTCTTAGTTTCCCCGTACTATAACAAAGCGACCCAGAACGGTTTAAAGGCCCACTTCACAAAGATCGCCAACTCCATCAAGATCCCGGCGATCCTCTACAACGTACCGAGCCGTACAGGCGTGAATATCGCACCGGAGACCATCGTTGATCTCTGCAGGCATGTGGAGAATATTGTGGGTGTCAAGGAAGCGAGTGGAAACTTCTCCGCAGCAGCGAAGATCCTTCAGCTCTCCGGCGGCTATGTGGATGTATACTCCGGAAACGATGACCAGGTCGTTCCGATGTTGGCTCTCGGCGGAAAGGGCGTGATCTCCGTTCTCTCCAACGTGGCTCCGAAGCAGACACATGACATGTGCGCAGAGTTCTTCAAGGGCAATATCGAGGCCAGCAGACGCATTCAGTTAAAGGCAATGCCGCTGATCGAGGCCCTGTTCTCCGAAGTAAATCCGATTCCGGTAAAAGCTGCGCTTAACTTAATGGGCAAGAACGTAGGCGAGCCGAGACTTCCGCTTACAGTGATGGAGCCGCAGCACCAGGAAGTATTAAAGAAAGCAATGCAGGATTTCGGTATCCTGTAATAAAATACGAGGAGAAAAACATGATCAGAGCAATTATGAATGGCTGCCACGGCGTGATGGGTCATGTGATCACGGACATTATTTCCAAGGATGACGCGATCGAGATCGTTGCAGGCGTGGATATGAACACAGAAAACTATGCCGGATACCCGGTATTTAAGTCCCTCGACGAATGCCCGGAGGCAGATGTCATCATCGATTTTTCCACCGCAAAGGCGGTTGACGGACTGTTGGACTACTGCGAGACGAAGAAAGTTCCTGTGGTTTTATGCACCACAGGACTTTCCGAGGACCAGTTAAACCATGTGAAAGAGGCGAGCAAGGTGGACGCAGTCCTTCGCTCCGCAAATATGTCCATCGGAATCAACCTTCTCATGAAGACATTGAAAGAGGTCGCTCCGGTCCTTGCGGCAGCAGGATTTGACATCGAGATCTTAGAGAAGCACCACAACCGCAAGATCGACGCCCCGAGTGGAACCGCCATCGCCCTTGCTGATGCCATCAATGAGAGCCTCGACAACAGCTATCATTATAAATATGACCGTTCCTCCGAGCGTGTCGCAAGAGATCCAAAGGAGATCGGAATCCAGGCAATGCGCGGCGGCACCATCGTCGGTGAGCATGATATTATGTTCGCGGGCCGCGACGAGGTCATCACCTTCACACACACCGCTTATTCCCGCGAGATCTTCGCAAAGGGAGCTGTGGAGGCTGCAAAATTCCTCGCAGGAAAGCCGGCAGGACTTTACGATATGGCTGATGTGGTCGGTTGATAGAGGTTAAAGTTTTATACATTTTTTTCCAAAATACTTCTCCTTTCTATGGCACATAATAGCCGTAGAAAGGAGATTATTTTTATGGGAAAAATCAGATGGATCAGAGCATGCGCGCTTCTCATTATGACCGCGGCAATCATCACGGCCTGCGGAAGAGGGAACGGAAATAATATGACCACAGCCCCGGATACGGGGAGCGCGGGAGCGGGAACCACAATGGAGAGACAGACAAACGGCACAAACCAGAGCACGAACGCGCCGTCCCAGACAGCCGGGGAGAGTGGCGGTGTGCTCCGGGATATGGTGGATGACGTGGGTGACGGCATCCACAACCTGACGGACGATGTCACCGGCATGTCAGGAACTACTGCGGCGGGAGCGAACGGCACTGCTGGGGAGACCACCAAGGCAAACTAAATATCCGGACCGGAATCCAGGACTGCCGGGGAATGAAACTCAACACGGCAGAAAGAGCCGGAAAGACAGGACAGCGGGGAAATGATCTGCAGGACGGGTATGAAGATCATTTCCCTGTTTCTTTTGCATCGTGATTTTGCCGATGCTTCGCACTCCAAATCACCAAAATCCACTGCTATCACTGTATTGTACGGAATTTTCAGTTTAGAAAATTCCTACCCGTCACAGCAACTAAAATGTAACGATAACAAGTTTTCCTGTTGTGAAAATATGCGAAAACAGATATAATAAGAGTACATCTTGAAAAAACTTATCAAAAGTCGTGGAAAAGTATCAGCCTGAATTTTGAAAGGAGTGAACGCCATCCGCTATCTGTACCATCCATACCATCCGTGGAGACACGGGTACCGAAGGGAAAAGATAAGAAGAGCTGCTGTAAAGACAGCGAGGATCCTTTTACTGCTGGAACTCCTCTGGCTCGCGTATTCCTGTGCGTGCTCCAGGATGACAGAGAAGACATACCTGGTGCCGGATATTGAAACAGGGATTCCAGATGGGACCGCCTCTGAGACGGAGGGGGAAATTTATGGTATCGGGATCGAAAAAGGGGCCGGAAATTTGTTCTGGTTTCACAAAGAAGTCCACAGGACTCCTTGAGAGAGGAACTTCTTCTTGATTTTCCATAGGGTATGTATTATAATTTCTACTGAAACACTGCTGTTTTATCGCAAAAACTTATAAATCAGAGGATGAAAAGCATTTATGGAGAAATCACTTACTTTAGACTGGGGAACAGACGAGCTGCATGAGGAGTGCGGCGTTTTCGGAATGTACGATCTGGACGGAAATGATGTTGCATCAACCATTTATTACGGATTGTTCGCATTACAGCACCGTGGACAGGAAAGCTGCGGAATTGCGGTGAGCGATACATACGGACCGAAAGGTGTTGTCAATGCCTGTAAGGGGATGGGACTCTGCAACGAAGTATTCACGTCAGAGAAGCTGGAAAAATTAAAAGGAAACATCGGTGTCGGCCATGTCCGGTATTCGACTGCCGGAAGCAGCACAATCGAGAATACACAGCCGCTCGTTTTAAATTATGTGAAGGGAACGCTGGCACTGGCACACAACGGAAACCTTGTCAATGCGCCGGAGCTTCGCAGAGAACTCGCTTACGACGGAGCGATTTTCCAGACCACGATCGACTCTGAGGTCATCGCCTACCATATCGCGAGAGAGCGCTGTAAGGTGGGAACCGCTGAGGAAGCCGTGGCAAACGCTATGAAGAAGATCAAGGGTGCGTACTCCCTTGTGATCAGCAGCCCGAGAAAACTCATCGGTGCCCGCGATCCGCAGGGATTCAAGCCGCTCTGTATCGGAAAGCGTGATAATGCCTATATTCTGACCTCCGAGACATGCGCGCTTGACACGATCGGTGCTACCTTCGTCCGCGACGTGCTTCCGGGCGAGATCGTAACGATCAATAAGGATGGAATCAAGTCCAATCTCATGATGCATGACCCGAAAAAAGAGGCAAGATGTATTTTTGAATATATTTACTTTGCAAGACCGGACAGCGTCTTTGACGGCGTCGGTGTATACCACTCCAGAATCTACGCAGGCCGCTGCCTCGCAAAGGATTCACCGGTGGACGCAGACATCGTTGTGGGCGTTCCAGAGTCCGGAAACGCAGCAGCCCTTGGATATTCCATGGAATCCGGCATCCCTTACGCGATGGCCTTCGTAAAGAACTCTTATGTGGGAAGAACCTTTATTAAGCCGGGCCAGAGCAGCCGTGAGTCTGCAGTCCGTATTAAATTAAACGTATTGAAAGAGGCCGTGGAAGGAAAGCGCGTCGTTATGATTGACGACTCCATCGTCCGCGGAACCACCAGCAACCTGATCGTGGATATGCTGCGTGAGGCAGGAGCAAAGGAAGTACATATGAGAATTTCCGCACCGCCGTTCCTCTATCCGTGTTATTTCGGAACCGATATCCCGTCCAGCGAGCAGCTCATCGCCCACAAACGTACCGTGGATGAGATCTGCAAGGTGATTGGAGCAGATTCGTTAGCGTACTTAAAGATGGAGCGCTTAAGTGAAATGGCAAACGGACTTCCGATCTGTACGGCATGCTTCTCCGGAGAGTATCCGGTGGATCCGCCGGAAGAAGATATCCGCGGAAGTTATGAGAAATAACAAGGGGAATTTTAATGTTCCACAAAACCCCATAGTTAGCTGAAAATTCGTGAAAATATATTGAACTACAAAAACATTGAATTAGAAAAGAGGATTTTGTCATGAACGACAGATACCAGAGCCCGCTCTCTGAGCGATACGCAAGCAGGGAAATGCAGTACATTTTCTCTCCGGAGAAGAAATTCCGCACATGGAGAAAATTATGGATCGCATTAGCCGAGACAGAAAAAGAACTCGGTCTTCCGATCACAGATGAGCAGATCGAAGAGTTAAAGGCACATGCCGAGGATATCAACTTCGAGGAGGCAAAGGCGAGAGAAAAGCTTGTCCGCCACGATGTGATGTCCCACGTATACGCTTACGGACTCCAGTGCCCGAAGGCAAAGGGAATCATCCACCTCGGTGCCACATCCTGCTACGTTGGAGACAACACCGACCTCATCCTGATGACGGAGGCATTAAAGCTTGTCAGAAAAAAACTCATCAATGTGATGAAAGAGCTTTCTGATTTCGCTGATAAGTATAAAGAGCTCCCGACACTGGCATTCACACACTTCCAGCCGGCCCAGCCGACAACCGTAGGAAAGCGTGCGACCTTATGGTTGCAGGAACTCTGCCTTGACCTTGAGGATCTTGACCATGTGATCGGTTCCATGAAATTACTCGGTTCCAAGGGAACTACAGGTACTCAGGCAAGCTTCTTAGAGCTCTTTGACGGGGATCATGAGAAGTGCCGCGAGGCAGACAGACGGATCGCCGCAAAGATGGGATTCTCCCAGTGCTACCCGGTATCCGGTCAGACATATTCCAGAAAGATCGACAGCCGTGTGCTTTCCGTTCTTGCCGGAATCGCCCAGAGCGCCCATAAGTTCTCCAACGATATCCGTCTCCTCCAGCACTTAAAAGAAGTGGAAGAGCCGTTTGAGAAGAACCAGATCGGTTCCTCCGCTATGGCATATAAGAGAAACCCGATGAGAAGTGAGCGTATCGCGTCCTTGGCGAACTATGTGATGTCTGATATGATGAACCCGATGCTTGTTGCCTCCACCCAGTGGTTCGAGCGTACTCTGGATGACTCCGCGAACAAGCGTCTCTCCGTTCCGGAAGGATTCCTTGCGATCGACGGTATTCTGGATCTCTACTTAAATGTTGTGGATGGTCTTGTGGTATATCCGAAGGTGATTGAGAAGCACTTAATGGCCGAGCTTCCGTTTATGGCTACTGAGAACATCATGATGGATGCGGTAAAGGCCGGCGGAGACAGACAAGAGCTTCACGAGCGTATCCGCGAGCTTTCCATGGAAGCAGGAAAGAATGTGAAGGTAGAAGGAAAGGACAACAACCTCTTAGAGCTTATCGCGGCAGATCCGTCCTTCAATTTAAGCCTTGATGAGTTAAAGAAGACGATGGATCCGAAGAAGTACGTCGGACGCGCACCGAAGCAGGTAGATGAGTTCCTGGATGAGGTTGTCCGCCCGATCTTAAAGGAAAACGCGGATCTTCTCGGAGTGAAAGCGGAGATCAACGTATAATGGATCATGCGAGCAGCATCAGTACGGAATATTATAAAGTATTTTACTATGTAGGGCGCCTCGGCAGCATTACCGCTGCAGCAGAGGCGCTCTGCATTTCCCAGCCTGCGGCGAGTCAGGCGATCAAGCAGCTGGAAAAAGCGCTGAACACAAAGCTTTTTCTTCGGACCCAGAAGGGTGTGCGGCTCACCACAGAGGGAAAGCTTCTGTATCCATATGTGGAGCGCGGGATGGAAAACCTCATGGACGGTGAGGAGATGTTAAAACGTCTTGTGGATATGGACATGGGAGAGGTGAGGATCGGTGCCAGCGATATGACACTGCAGTTTTACCTGCTCCCGTACCTTGAGACTTTCCATGAGCGCTACCCGAATATCAAGGTCATGGTGTCAAACGCGCCGACACCGGAGACCATCGAGTCCCTGTACGAGGGAAAAATCGATTTCGGTGTGGTGAGCACGCCATTTGACGCGAGACCGGAGGTGGAATCCTTCGAGGTGAAGAAGATCCGGAATACCTTTGTGGCTGGAAATAAGTTTTGGACATTAAAGGGAAAGAGAATGGAGTACAGGGAGCTGGAACACCTGCCATGTATCTTCCTGGAAAAGGATACGAGTACCAGAAAGTTCATGGACCGTTTTTTGGAACAGAGGGGGATCATTCTGGAACCGGAGTTTGAGCTGGCCACCAGCGATATGATCGTCCAGTTCGCGATCAGAAACATGGGGATCGGCTGTGTGATGGAAGAGTTTGCAAAGGAGAAGATCGAGAGTGGGGAACTTTTTGAGCTTGCCTTCCGGGAGATGATGCCGGAGCGGGAGATCTGCGTCGTGACGGATAAGAAGGTGCCGATTTCCCCGGCAGGGGAGAGGTTCTTAGAGGTCTTAAGGGAACGAAAAGTATAGGATAAAATGTTTTCCGTCTGTAGTTCGTGCCCTGTATGAATTGCAGTGCATAATTAGTTACTTTTCATGGGTAGGAATTTTCTGAACTGAAAATTCCGTAAGATACTGTTTTGGCCGCGGATTTTGCCGATTCGGAATGCGAAGCATCGGCAAAATCCTGTTACAGTACGCGGGCATGGAGTGCCCGTGTGCTGTAACCATAATTAGACATTATGGACTTCATAATAAATATTGTCTTTACTTATGGATAATTTTGTTGTAAACTATGGGAGTGTCATGAGTATGACACGTACAACCGCGTAAGACGCCGGGATGCGGAACGCGCATTCCGTTTAAACGTCCAAAGGAGGATATTAGAACATGGTTAGAGCAATCGTAGGCGCCAACTGGGGCGATGAGGGAAAAGGTAAGATCACAGATATGCTTGCAAAGGAATCCGACATTATTGTCCGTTTCCAGGGCGGCAGTAACGCTGGTCACACAATTATCAACAATTACGGAAAATTTGCCCTTCATCTTCTTCCGTCAGGTGTATTCTATAATCATACAACAAGCATCATCGGAAACGGCGTGGCATTAAACATCCCGTTCCTTGTTAAAGAATTAAACGACCTGACAAGCCAGGGCGTTCCGATGCCGAAGATCCTTGTGTCCGACAGAGCACAGATCTTAATGCCGTACCACATTTTATTCGATACTTATGAGGAAGCGCGTCTGGCAGGTAAGTCCTTTGGCTCCACAAAGTCCGGAATTGCTCCGTTCTATTCTGATAAATACGCAAAGATCGGTTTCCAGGTCAACGAGTTATTCGGTGATGAGAAGGAACTGATGGATAAGATCGAAAATGTCTGCACGCTGAAAAACGTGATGTTAGAGCATTTATATCATCAGCCGGCCCTTGATCCGAAGGAGATCTTCAATACACTTATGGAGTATAAGGAGATGGTCGCTCCGTATGTATGCGACACATCCAAATACCTTCGCGATGCGATCAAGGCAGGGAAGAATGTCCTCTTAGAGGGCCAGCTCGGTTCCTTAAAGGATCCGGATCACGGTATCTACCCGATGGTCACATCTTCTTCTACACTGGCAGCTTACGGTGCGATCGGCGCAGGTATTCCGCCGTATGAGATCAAGAACATCACAACAGTCGTTAAGGCTTATTCCAGTGCAGTCGGCGCAGGTGCGTTTGTCAGCGAGATCTTCGGTGAAGAGGCAGACGAGTTAAGACGCCGTGGCGGTGACGGCGGTGAGTTCGGTGCGACGACAGGCCGTCCGAGAAGAATGGGATGGTTCGATGCAGTCGCATCAAGATATGGCGTACAGATCCAGGGATCCACAGAGGTTGCCCTCACGGTTCTCGACGTTTTAGGATATCTTGACGAGCTTCATATCTGCGTAGGCTATGAGATCGATGGAAAGGTAACAAAAGACTTCCCGACAACTCCGGAGCTTGAGAAAGCAAAACCGGTATACAAGACTCTTCCGGGCTGGAAATGCGAGATCCGCGGAATCAAGAACTACGAGGATCTTCCGGAGAACTGTAAGAAGTATATCGAGACCATCGAGGAGGAGATCGGAGTGCCGATCACGATGGTTTCCAATGGTCCGGGAAGAGACGAGATCATTATGAGAAAGTAATTCGAAGATGCAGGAGGCAGAAGCGGGGAAAGTTCCCTGTGGAGCAGATGTTACTTTTCATGGGTAGGAATTTTCTGAACTGAAAATTCCGTACAATACAGTGGTGGTAGTGGATTTTGCCGATTCGGAATGCGAAGCATCGGCAAAATCCTGTTACAGTGCGCGGGCATGGAGTGCCCGTGTACTGTAACGAGCAGATGACGTGTTCGGAAACCCCAATTTCTTTCCCTTGCCTTTTCTATTAGTACCACGTATAATAGAAATTAGCGGTTTTATAACAAAAACTGATAAAACAAATTGGAGGGAAACAAATGAGTCTCGAAAAATTTTTCCATCTCAAGGAAAACAACACAACTGTTAAGACCGAGATCATGGCAGGTGTGACATCGTTTATGACGATGGCGTACATCCTGGCGGTAAACCCGAACATTCTGGCGGCAGCCGGAATGGATCACGGAGCGGTCTTCACAGCGACAGCGGTGGCATCCTTTATCGGAACACTCTGTATGGCACTGTTCGCGAACTACCCGTTCGCTCTGGCACCTGGAATGGGTCTGAACGCTTACTTTGCATACACGGTCGTTCTCGGTATGGGCTATTCCTGGGAAGTTGCTCTTGCGGCAGTTCTCGCGGAAGGTATCATCTTTATCATCCTGTCCTGCTTCAACATCAGAGAAGCGATCTTCAACGCGATCCCGTTTAACTTAAAGAAAGCGGTCAGCGTCGGAATCGGTCTCTTCATCACATTCCTTGGTCTTCAGAATGCGAAGATCGTGATCGGTGGAGCAACGCTTGTAGGTCTGTTCTCTGTTGACGGCTACAACAAAACTCTCGCTGACGGTCTCACAGCGTCCATGAGCGACGCGGGGATCACCGTACTCCTTGCGATCTTTGGTGTTCTGATCACTGGAATCCTGATCGTAAAGAATGTCAAAGGAAATATTCTCTGGGGTATCCTGATCACCTGGATCCTCGGAATCATCTGCCAGTTTGCGGGCATTTACATCCCGAATCCGGATCTCGGCTTCTACAACCTGCTCCCGGATTTTTCCAACGGAATTTCCATCCCGAGCCTGGCGCCGATCATGTTCAAGTTCAGCTTAAAGAGCGTTCCGGTACTGGAATTCATCGTTATCGTATTCGCATTCCTGTTTGTTGACCTTTTCGACACACTTGGAACCCTGATCGGTGTATCCGCAAAGGCGGATATGCTGGATTCCGAGGGAAGACTCCCGCGGATCAAGGGCGCGCTCCTTGCAGACGCGGTCGGTACGACCTGCGGTGCCTGCCTCGGTACATCCACAGTCACAACATTTGTGGAGAGCGCTTCCGGCGTGACAGAGGGCGGAAGAACCGGTCTTACATCCTTGACGACCGGTATCCTGTTCCTGTTATCCTTGTTCTTATCTCCGATCTTCCTTGCAATCCCGTCCTTTGCGACGGCTCCGGCTCTGATCGTTGTAGGCTTCTACATGATCGGCTCCGTATCGGAGATCGATTTCAATGACCCGGCAGAAGGAATCCCGGCATTCCTCTGCATCATCGCGATGCCGTTCTTCTACAGCATCTCCGAGGGAATCTCCATGGGAGTTATCGCCTATGTTGTCATGAACCTCTTTGCCGGAAAGAAAGAGAAGATCACTCCGGTCATGTATATTCTGGCGGTGCTCTTCATCCTCAAGTATATTTTAATGTAAATATGTAAATGCCAAAGACTGCCGGATGCATAGTATGGTAATGTCAGAGATGACTGCCGCTGTGCATCCGGCTTTTTTTGATTGTATTCCACAGAGAATAGGAGTTGTCGGGCATATTACCGGATTTTTGTGTGAAAACATCCGGAGTTGACGGAGACATCAGACAAATCTGGCTGCTTTTCTGTAACAAATGACAAAATTTGTCATAAACCTATCAAAAAGATGGTGATAATTGTCGATTGACGCTTGAATTTGAATGTGGTATAAATGTAGAATCGTAAGAATATAAAGGATTTGACATCAAAGGGTTTAACAAAAAAGGAGTTAAGGAATCATGATGAAACAGAAAAAAGTAAAATTTGTGTCCGCAGACGAGGCGAAGGAGTTTGTCAGCATCGCAAGCGGCTGCGATTTTGATGTAAATGTATTTTATAACCGTATGATCATCGACGCGAAGTCTCTTCTCGGAGTACTGAGCCTTGATCTGACAAAGATCCTCACCGTTGAATATGACGGTGAGAATGCGCCGTTCGAAGCTTTTCTTGAGAGAAAGAATCCGATGCACGCGGTAGCGTAAAAATATACATAAAGATAAAGAAAGAGGCAGCGGCTGTATGAAAAGTACGGCAGGCTGTCTTTTTTGCGCGCGGTGGGCGGCACAAAGCGTGAAAATTCCGGCAGCACGGGAAAATAGCACGGAAAGCTTCTGACAGATGACCTGCCATATGTTCTGTGAACACACGGCATTACTTTACAGGAAATTGTAAAAATGTTATACTTGCGGGAGCAATATGTGCGGCATATAGCAGGATTCAGGAAAAAGAGGAACATATGTGGGGTGGTGAGCGGCGGTCGGTCAGCATATCCACAGGAAAGGAGCGTCTCATGAGCGAAGAAAACAGGAAAGCGATCCGGATCTCGGTCCGGAACCTGGTGGAATTCGTGCTGCGCTCCGGGGATATCGACAACCGCCGTTCCGGAAACGCCCAGAAGGACGCCATGCTGGCGGGAGGAAGGATCCACAGGAAGATCCAGAAGCGGATGGGATCCGGCTACCGGGCGGAGGTCCCCTTAAAGCATGAGGTCCAGGACGAGGAGCAGGAGATCACGCTTCTCGTGGAGGGACGCGCCGATGGAATCTTCACGGAAAACGGGATCCCGGTGATCGACGAGATCAAAGGCATGTACACAGACATTTCAAGGCTGGAGGAGCCCATCGAGGTCCATCTCGCCCAGGCCATGTGCTACGGATATTTTTACTGCTGCGACAAAGATTTCGACGGGATCCGCCTGCAGATGACCTATTGTAACCTTGAAACAGAGGAAATAAAAAGATTCCAGACCGACCGCTCGAGAGAAGAGCTGGAGACATGGTTTTCCGGCGTGGTTCACGAATACTTTAAGTGGGCGAGGTACCTCTACCACCATGAGCTGACCCGTGACGCCTCCATCGGGCACCTGGAATTCCCGTTCCCTTACCGGGCGGGACAGCGTGACCTTGTAGTATCCGTCTACCGGACCGTCAGCCGGAAAAAACGCCTGTTTATCCAGGCTCCCACGGGAATCGGAAAGACGCTCTCCACTGTATTCCCGGCGGTCCGTGCCATCGGGGAAGGAAAGGGAGACAAGCTCTTTTACCTCACCGCAAAGACCGTGACGAGGACCGTGGCGGAGGAGGCGTTTCGGATCTTAAGGGATCATGGCCTGATCTTCACCTCGGTGACAATAACGGCAAAGGAAAAACTCTGTCCCATGGACGAGTGCGAGTGCAACCCGGACGCGTGCCCATACGCGAAAGGCCACTTTGACCGGGTCAATGAGGCGGTATTCGATATTCTCCACCTGGAACAGGAGATGACAAGAGAGAAGATCCTGCAGTACGCGGAAAAGTACCGGGTATGCCCATTTGAATACTGTCTGGACATCTCCAGCTGGACCGACGGGATCATCTGCGATTACAACTATGTGTTTGACCCGAATGTGCGCTTGAAACGCTACTTCGCGGACGGACAGAAAGGTGATTATCTGTTCCTCGTGGATGAGGCCCACAATCTGGTCTCCCGCGCGAGGGAGATGTACAGCGCCGAATTAAAAAAAGAAGATCTCCTCACCGTAAAGCGCCTCGTAAAGCAGAAAGCGCCCCGCCTGGAGAGGGATCTGGAAAAATGCAACCAGGTGATGCTGGGAATGAAGCGGGAGTGCGAGACATGGCAGCTGCTCTCCGATGTGACATCCCTAGCGGCAGCTGCGATGGCAGTGTTCTCCGATATGGAGACATTCTTGGAAGATTTTCCGGAGTTTGAGGGCAGGGATACAGTTCTGGACTTTTACTTTGGTCTCAGGGATTTTTTAAACGTGTACGAGCTTTTGGATGACCATTACCGGATCTACGCGGAGAACGTGGGAGTCACTTCCTTTAAAGTAAGGCTCTTCTGCGTGGACCCGTCGGCGAACCTCTCCCTCTGCATGTCCCAGGGAAACAGCACGATCCTGTTTTCGGCAACCATGCTACCGATCCGGTATTACAAGACACTGCTCTCCGGAAACGAGGACGACTACGCGATCTATGCGAACTCGCCCTTCGAGGAAGAAAAACGTCTTCTCATGGTTGCGACGGACGTCAGCAGCCGCTACTCCAGGCGCAGCGAGAGCGAATACAGGAAGGTGGCGGAGTATATCAGGGAGGTGGTCCTCTCTAAGAGTGGCAACTACATGATATTCTTCCCGTCCTACCAGTATATGGAACAGGTGGAATATGCCGTGGAGGACATGGACTTCCCTGCGGATCTCCTGGTCCAGGGACAGGGCATGAAGGAACAGGAACGCCAGGAATTCTTAGAAGAATTTGAAAAGCCCAGAGATCACTCCCTTGCGGCATTCTGCGTCATGGGAGGTGTGTTCTCGGAGGGGATCGACCTGAAGAAAGAGCGGCTCATCGGTGCCGTGATCGTCGGAACGGGACTCCCGATGGTCTGCGTGGAACAGGAGGTTCTCAGGGGATATTTTGAGGAAAAAGAAGAGGAGGGATTCGATTTTGCCTACCAGTATCCGGGAATGAACAAGGTCCTGCAGGCGGCGGGCCGTGTGATCCGGACAACGGAGGACGAAGGGATCATATTGCTTCTCGATGACAGGTTCCTGAAAAAAGAATATCTGGAACTGTTCCCAAGGGAATGGGAGCATTTCCAGATGGTAAACAGAAAGAACGTTGGTCAGTGCCTTTCGGATTTCTGGGAGTCACGGGGCAGGTAGATGGATATCCGGGCAGTTGTTTGCCGGGACGGCGCAGGAAATATGCAGGCCTGGTGAAGGGCTGCTGCAGGTCTTACAACATATCCATGAACTGCTTCGCGGCCTGGGAGACCGGAAGGTTTTCGTTATGGACCACAACAAGCTGGCGGACCGGAAGTGTCTCGGAGAGCTTTAAGATAAAGAGCTGCTTTTCGTCCTTGGGGATACAGAAATCCGGCACGAAGGCGATTCCAAGGCCGATGCGGGCCAGGTCGATCAGAAGGTCGTTGCTGCTGAGCTCGATCTCCGGAACCAGGTCAAGATGGGACTTCTGGAACATGGAGTGTAAGAACTCACTTGTGGTGCTCTTGCGGTCCAGCATCATGATCGGGTAATCGAGAAGCTCGGCGAGGGTGAAGGTCTTGTCCCGCAACGGAAAATGGTCAGCACTCGCAACGAAGACATCGCAGAATTCCCGGATCGCCCGGACACTGTGGGTGTTTAAGAGACCGGAATTTGGATAGTTGGTGATAATGAAGTCCACCTGTCCATTCTCTAAAATGCGGGCACAGTCGATCGAGGTGGAGTTCGTTACTTTAATATGAACGTTCGGGTAGAGTTTATGGAACTTATTTAAATATGGGACAAGGAAATAGCGGCAGATCGTGTCGCTGGCGGCGATCCTGAGCTGGCCGCCGTTCAGGGTGTTGGCCTCTAAGAGCTGGGTCTCGCCTTTATGGATCAGGTTCATTGCAGGTTCGATGTGTTTAAATAAGATCTCGCCTTCCGGTGTGAGCTGGACCCGCTTCGTGCTTCGGATAAAGAGCGTCTGGCCCAGCTTTTTTTCCAGAACCTTCACAGACTGGCTGACGGCTGACTGGGAAATATAGAGGCATTTCGATGCCTCGGAAAAGCTCAGAGTTTTTGCAACGAAATAAAATACTTTATATAATTCATAGTTAATATCCATTATTAGCCCTCCTAATGAAACAAGGCTATTTTATCACAGGAACCGGGATTTGAAAAGAGGAAAAAACGAGAAAGTGTGGTTTTGTCTGGAAGCCGGGTGGAAAATATGGTATGATTACGGAAAGGCGGCGGGGCGGGAAGAAGAAATCCGTCGTGCGAAAAATAAGAAAAACAGGTGCAAAGGAGAAGCAAAAAAGCTTTGCGAAGAGAGAATAACTGTGAAAGCTGAAGCAGTAATCAAGAAAAATCAGAGAGGTTTATAGAGGCTATGGCAGAAAAAATGAGATATGAGAACGAAATAGAGAACGCGAAGGTTGACGACGAGTTCAACAACTCCGAGGAGGATTTAAGCGCGGAGGACATCTACCGCGTATATATGGAGGAGATCGCGGCGATCCCGCCATGCAGCGAGGCGGAGAACGCGAAGCTTCTCGGCGAGATCCGGAACGGAAACAAGGCGGCGAGAGAGCGCCTCATCGAGGGCAACTTAAAGAACGCCCTGTTCTTCGTTCAGGATTACATCAACAAAGGTGTTCCGATGGCGGACCTGATCCAGGAAGCCAGTCTGGAGCTCATGATGCTGGCAGATGAAGGGTTCGAGGGTAGTTTTGAAAAACTTCTGGAGAGCCGGATCCGTGTCCGCATGGAGGAGATCATCAACGATCAGAAGAAGGAAGCGGATATCGAGGAGGAGATGTTAGCCCGCGTCAATGTGCTTCAGGAGGTATCGAAATCCATGGCGGAGGAGCTTGGACGCGAGGCAAAGCTTTCCGAGCTTGCGGAGCGCATGAAGATGACCGAGGACGAGGTCCGGGAGATCATGAAGGTGACCATGGACGCGCTCAGCATGAGCAAGATCAACCAGAGCTTACAGAGTTAAAATCAACATATAAGTATAAATAATAAAAATAATTAAATATATTAACTTTACTAATCACACAAACCTGTGCTATGATTAAGGCAAAATGAAAACCATCTGACAAAGCCGTTTTCCAGGAGGAGAGACTATGAGCGTAAAGCGCGTATTTGTTGAGAAAAAACCGGAATATGCAATCAAGGCGAGAGAGCTTCGCGAGGAGATCGAGAGCTATCTTGACATTACAGGGGTAACGGGCGTCCGTGTGTTAGTCCGCTACGATATCGAAAATATTTCTGAGGACGTATATAAAGAGGCACTCGGAACGATTTTTTCCGAGCCGCCGGTAGACGATGTGTTTGAGGAGACATTCCCGCACAGCGCGGATGATGTGGTATTCTCCGTTGAGTATCTGCCGGGACAGTTTGACCAGAGAGCCGATTCCGCAGAGCAGTGTGTAAAGTTATTAAACGAGAACGAGGAGCCGGTGATCCGCTCCGCAATGACCTACGTGATCTCCGGAAAGCTTTCCGCAGAGGAGACCGCAGCGATCAAGTCCTTCTGTATCAACCCGGTGGACTCCAGAGAGGCATCCGAGGAGATCCCGGAGACACTTGTGACTGTATTTGATGTGCCGGAGGACGTTGCGGTCTTCGACGGCTTCAAGGACATGGACGAGGCTGCATTAAAGGAACTCTACGGTTCCTTAAACCTTGCAATGACCTTCAAGGATTTCCTTCACATCCAGAATTACTATAAGAACGAAGAGCACAGAGATCCGTCCGTGACAGAGATCCGCGTGCTTGATACATACTGGTCCGATCACTGCCGCCACACCACATTCTCCACAGAACTCAAGAATGTGACCTTCACAGACGGCGACTATAAAAAGCCGATCGAGGATACCTACAACCAGTATCTGGCTGACCACAAGGAGATCTACAAAGGACGCGATGACAAGTTCGTATGCCTCATGGATCTTGCGATCATGGGTATGAAGAAACTCCGCAAAGAGGGCAAGTTAGAAGATCTTGAGGTATCCGATGAGATCAACGCCTGCTCCATCGTCGTTCCGGTGGAGATCGACGGAAAGACCGAGGAGTGGCTCGTAAACTTTAAGAATGAGACCCATAACCACCCGACAGAGATCGAGCCCTTCGGCGGCGCGGCAACCTGTCTTGGCGGCGCGATCCGTGACCCGCTTTCCGGACGTACCTATGTATACCAGGCAATGCGCATCACAGGTGCCGCTGACCCGACAAAGCCGTTAAATCAGACATTAAAGGGCAAGCTTCCGCAGAGAAAGATCGTTACAGAGGCTGCCCATGGATATAGCTCCTACGGAAACCAGATCGGTCTTGCGACCGGTTATGTAAAAGAACTCTACCATCCGGGCTATGTTGCGAAGAGAATGGAGATCGGTGCCGTTATGGCGGCAGCTCCGAGAAAGAACGTGATCCGTGAGACATCCGATCCGGGCGATGTGATCATCCTTCTCGGTGGACGTACCGGCCGTGACGGAATCGGCGGTGCGACAGGTTCCTCCAAGGTACACACAGAGGCATCCATCGAGGTCTGCGGCGCTGAGGTCCAGAAAGGTAACGCCCCGACCGAGAGAAAGATCCAGAGAATGTTCCGCCGTCCGGAAGTTTCCAAACTGATCAAAAAGTGCAACGACTTTGGCGCAGGCGGAGTTTCCGTAGCGATCGGTGAGCTCGCTGACGGACTTCTGATCGATCTCGATAAAGTACCGAAAAAGTACGCAGGTCTTGACGGAACAGAGCTTGCGATCTCTGAGTCCCAGGAGAGAATGGCAGTTGTCGTTGATCCGAAAGATGTTGATACATTCTTAGGATACGCCAAAGAGGAGAACCTTGAGGCTGTCACAGTCGCAACAGTCACAGAGAGCCCGAGACTCGTCCTCACATGGCGCGGAAAGACCATCGTTGACTTAAGCCGTGCGTTCCTCGACACAAACGGCGCTCATCAGGAGACAGATGTGACACTGGAAGTCCCGAATCATGAGGGAACACCGTTTGAAAAGAAAGAAGTAGGAGACGTTAAGGAAAAATGGCTGAAGATGCTCGGTTCCTTAAATGTCTGCTCCCAGAAAGGTCTCGTGGAGATGTTCGACTCCTCCATCGGCGCATCTACCGTTATGATGCCGTACGGCGGAAAATATCAGCAGACTGAGATCCAGACCATGGTCGCTAAGCTTCCGGTTCTGGAAGGAAAGTGCGACGCTGTGACCATGATGAGCTACGGCTTTGATCCGTATCTTTCCAGCTGGAGCCCGTACCACGGCGCGATCTACGCAGTCCTCACATCTGTCGCCAAGATCGCGGCAGCAGGCGGCGACTACAGGAAGATCCGCTTCACATTCCAGGAGTACTTCCGCAGAATGAGCAGCGAGCCGGCAAGATGGAGCCAGCCGTTCGCAGCACTCCTCGGTGCCTACAACGCGCAGCTGGGCTTCGGACTTCCGTCCATCGGCGGCAAGGACAGCATGTCCGGTACCTTCGATGAGGAGAGCGGAAAAGAGATCGACGTCCCGCCGACCCTGGTTTCCTTCGCGGTTGACGTTGCAAGCGCGAAGAACATGATCTCCCCTGAATTCAAGAAGGCCGGAAACAAGATCGTTGTATTTGAAATAAAAAAAGATTCCTATGATCTTCCGGATTATGCCCAGATCATGGCTGGATATGATAAACTCCATGAGGACATCGAGGCAGGCCGCGTGATCTCCGCGTACGCCGCAGAGGCAAACGGAATCGCAGAGGCAGTCAGCAAGATGGCCTTCGGAAACCACCTCGGTGTCAAGATCGAGCATGACGTGGATCCGAGAGACTTCTTTGCACCGGCATGGGGCAATATCGTCTGCGAGGTTCCGGCTGATAAGGTCGGCGAGCTTCAGATGAGCTACCGTGTCATCGGTGAGGTTACCGACAAGGCGGACTTTGAGTACGGCAATGTCTCCATCACTCTCGATGAGGCATTAAAGACATGGGACGCAGCTCTCGAGGATGTATTCCCGACAGAGAGCGATGTCAGGAAAGAAGAAGTTAAGAACGAAGTATTTAAGGCAGAGAACGTTGTGATCTGCAATCATAAGATCGGCGCTCCGACCGTATTTATTCCGGTATTCCCGGGAACAAACTGCGAGTACGACAGCACAAAGGCATTTGAGCGTGCGGGTGCAAAGGTCATCACAAAGGTATTCAAGAACATGAGCGCGGAGGACATCCGTGATTCCGTTGAAGTTTACAGAAAGAGCATCGAGGAATCCCAGATCGTTATGTTCCCGGGCGGCTTCTCCGCAGGTGATGAGCCGGAAGGCTCCGCAAAGTTCTTCGCTACCGCGTTCCGCAACGAGGTATTAAAGGACGAGATCATGAAGCTCTTAAATGAGCGTGATGGATTAATGCTCGGTATCTGTAACGGTTTCCAGGCTCTCATCAAGCTTGGTCTTGTGCCGGAGGGAAAGATCGCAGAGCAGAAGCCGGATTCCCCGACCTTAACCTACAACACCATCGGACGCCACGTTTCCAAGATGGTTAACTTAAAGGTTGTTTCCAACAAGTCCCCGTGGCTTGCAGGCGCAGAGCTCGGTGGTATTTACACAAACCCGGTATCCCACGGTGAGGGACGTTTCGTGGCTCCGAAGGAGTGGATCGACAAGCTCTTCGCGAACGGACAGGTTGCGACCCAGTACGTTGACCTTAACGGTGTTCCGACCATGGATGAATACTGGAACCCGAACGGCTCCTTCATGGCGATCGAAGGTATCACAAGCCCGGACGGACGTGTCTACGGTAAGATGGGACACGCTGAGAGACGCGGCGACTATGTGGCAAAGAACATCACAGGCGAGCAGGATCTGAAGCTGTTTGAGAGTGGTGTGAAGTACTTCAAGTAATTGAATATTTGGAAGAAATAAGAGAATGCCCCAGGGAGAGAAAATTCCCCTGGGGCGTTCTGCGCTGCTGTGCATTCGGAAGAAGCTGACGATTACCATGAACCTGAAAGAGACTGTTGACAGGAGGTTCTGTGTGAGGTGCTGCTTTGCCGCGGTACCTCAGTTAGTTGACAGAAACTCCGAAGCGTACTAAACTGGACGTATCCGCGGCTGGCGGACAGTGACGGCCGCATATTATAGTTTTGGAGGGTATTTAACATGGCATGCACAACGATTCTTGTAGGAAAAAACGCGTCTTATGACGGTTCAACGATGATCGCGAGAAATGATGATTCCGGTTCCGGACATTTTACGGCGAAAAAATTTGTGGTGATCCACCCGGAGGAGCAGCCGAAGGTTTATAAGTCTGTTCTCTCTCATGCTGAGATCGATCTTCCGGGAGATCCGATGAAGTTTACGGCAGTTCCGAACGCCATTAAGGGAAAGGGAATCTGGGCGGCCAGCGGCGTTAATGAAAAGAATGTCGGCATGACAGCTACGGAAACTATCACATCCAACGCTCGTGTTCTCGGAGCAGACCCGCTTGTAAAGTTACAGCCGGCGGAGGACGGAAAAGAGGAGATCATCGGTGGAATCGGTGAGGAAGACCTTGTGTACATCACGCTTCCGTATATCAGCAGCGCGAGAGAAGGTGTGATCCGCCTCGGAAGTCTTTTGGAGAAGTACGGGACTTACGAGATGAACGGTATCGCGTTCCAGGACGTCAACGAGATCTGGTGGCTTGAGACCATCGGCGGACATCACTGGATCGCAAAGCGTGTTCCGGATGACCGTTACGTGGTGATGCCGAACCAGTTCGGTATCGATGATTTTGACTTAAACGACGCGTTCTCCGAGCAGAATGAACATATGTGTTCTTCCGACTTAAGAGAGTTTATCGCTGAGAACCACCTGGACCTCTCCTTAAACGGAGGAAATGGAAGCCATTTTGATGCCCGCGCCGCATTCGGAAGCCACAGCGATTCCGACCATATCTACAATACACCAAGAGCATGGTTCATGGAGCGCTACTTTAATCCGAAGACAAAGAAGTGGGACGGACCGGACGCGGACTACAGACCGGAATCCGACGATATCCCGTGGAGCATGGTTCCGGAGAAGAAGATCACGGTGGAGGATGTCAAGTATGCTCTTTCCTCCCATTTCCAGGGAACCCCTTACGATCCGTACGCAAAGAGCGGTGACGGACTCCAGAAGGGCAAATACCGCGCTATCGGCATCAACCGCAATGATTTCCTTGCTCTGATCCAGATGCGCCCGGGTGCCCCGGCAAACTGCCAGGCGGTCCAGTGGCTGGCTTTCGCGTCAAACGCGTTCAACACCCTGGTTCCGTTCTACGCGGCTGTGGACGAGACACCGGAGTACCTTGCGAACACCACGAAGGAAGTCTCTACAGAGAACTTCTACTGGTCCGCGAGAATGATCGCGGCTATGGCGGACGCGTCCTTCGCAAAATCCGCGATCCACATCGAGCGCTACCAGAACGCTGTGGAGGCGAAGGGGCATGCGCTGCTCAACAAGTATGATAAAGAGGCGGCGAAGGTTACGGATCCGTCGGAGAGCAGAAGACTTTTAGAAGAAGCGAACCGCGAGATCGCGAAGATGTTAAAAGAGGAGACAGGAAACACCCTGGATCATGTGCTCTTTGAGCTCAGCAATTCCATGAAGAATGCGTTTTCAAGATCTGACGCGTAAAAATGTCAGAAAGTGCCTGTCGGAATCATTGGAAAGCCTGGAAACCATGAATGATGGCAGCAGGAATGAATAAAGATGAATAAAGAAAGACCTCCCAGGAGACAGAATCTAAATTTATGGTTCTGTATTCCTGTAGGAGGTCTTTTAAGCTCATTAGAAATCCTTAAAGGAAACTTATGTGGTTATAAAAAGCTGCTGCCGTTGCGGCCCGCCGCGGCAGGGAAAAAGGTTTCTGCCATTATTTCTTCTTATGATACAGATATCGCGGAATTCCATCCACCATAACTGGTGACACGTCACCCTGGATCAGCGGGCGGACATAGCTGATAAACTCGTCGGTGACGTAGGTACCGTCCTCGGTGATCCATTCCCTCGGGACCACTTTTTCCACATTGGAGACCTTGTGGACATTTCTAAGGTCTGTGGTGGACTGGTACGGGTCATCGGAGAGACGTTTGATGATGACCATCTCACCGGTATCGCCCTCGTCGGCTGCCTTCACGGCGGCACCGCCGACCTGGAAAGCTTCCAGAATGTCGATTCGGGATGCCAGATGGGAGGCCGCTCTCTGCATGGAGCTAAGCTCTATGGTTCTCGTCTTGCAGCCAATTTCCTGAGCCAGACGGCGGGCAAGATAGTTCGCGGTGCCTGTGAGCTGCTTGTGGCCGAAGGCGTCAACGAAATCCACACCGTCGGTGAGCTCGCACACATAACGTCCGTCCGCCAGGCGGATGCCTTCGGAGACGGCGACCACAACGAAAGTCTTTTCTGCCAGGAGTTCCTTAATGCGGACAAGGAAATTGTCGATATCGAAGGGAAGTTCCGGGACATAGATCAGGTCCGGTCCATCGCAATCCTCGCCCTTGGAGAGCGCCGCGGCACCAACGAGCCATCCGGCGTTTCGGCCCATGATCTCGACGATGGTGACAAGGCCCTTATCGTAGATCAGCGCCTGGCTGTCCTGGATGATCTCTTTCACTGATGTTCCGATGTATTTCGCCGCGCTGCCGTATCCCGGTGTGTGGTCGGTCAGGGCGAGATCGTTGTCGATAGTCTTCGGAACGCCTAAAAATTTGGTTGGATGACCCCTTAAGATCGCATAGTCGGACAGCTTTTTGATCGTATCCATGGAATCGTTTCCGCCGATATAGATAAAGCACTCGATCTCAAGCTTATCGAGAATAGAAAAGATTTTATCGTATGTAGCGATGTCCTCATGGATCTCCGGGAGCTTATAGCGGCATGATCCGAGATAGGCAGCAGGTGTGCGTTTTAAAAGTTCTACGTCCAGATCCGTCTGGATATGTTCGGAAAGATCGATATAATCTTCGTTTAAGAGACCCTGAATGCCGTGACGCATGCCGTATACTTTTTTTGCTCCGCGGTCGATAGCGGTGCGGTAAACGCCTGCGAGACTGGAATTGATAGCGGCAGTCGGGCCACCGGACTGTCCAACGATAATGTTGCCTTTCATGTAGCATCCCTCCAAGTATTGTAATTATATGATAACTGTCCGTCAGACCAGCGTTTTGAGTTTTTTCGCTGATCGAAGACACGGAAACACGGAGCAGTTACAATAAAATCATTATATCAGTTTTATGATGCAAAAACAAGTAAAAGACAGAATATTTAGAGAAAAGATGACAAATTTGAAATATATGCGCATCTCGAACAAAGATGACAGGATTTTGACGATTGAGTGATTAGGAGTGTGAAGTACTGGAAAAACCGGTGGCTATCTGGTTGGGCGTGAACGGCAGCACTCCGGAAGAGCCATAATTTCTGTCAACGAAAAGATACTTTACATTTATATGAAGAATATGTTAAGATAAACCGGTATGTGTAGAAAAACAGCGATCAATACGAGGTTTTGACATGGAAGAAAAAGAGGTACAGGGAGCACCGGTACACAAGCGGCGTGTCCGTTACAGCGGGACACATCCGAAACGGTTTGAGGAAAAGTATAAAGAACAGAATCCGGAGAAATATGCTGACACGGTCGAGAAGGTCATCAAAAAAGGCAGCACTCCGGCAGGCATGCACATCTCGATCTGTGTGAACGAGATCCTGGATTTCCTGGATATCAGGCCGGGAATGCAGGGGCTTGACGCTACATTGGGTTACGGCGGGCACACAACGGAGATGTTGAAGAAACTCGAGGGACAGGGACACATGTACGGCCTTGACGTGGATCCCATCGAGATTGTGAAGACGAAGGCACGGTTAAAGGAGCGCGGATTTGACGAGGACATCCTTACGGTGAAGCAGATGAACTTCGCGGATATCGATAAGCTTGTCCCGGAGACCGGACTTTTTGATTTCGTTCTGGCGGATCTCGGTGTGTCCTCCATGCAGATCGATAACCCGGAACGCGGATTTACCTACAAGGCGGACGGTCCGTTAGACCTGAGACTGAATCCGGAAAAGGGGATCTCCGCGGCGGAGCGGTTAAAGCAGATGGATATGGAAGAAATCGCCGGAATGTTTGTGGAAAATTCCGACGAGCCGTATGCGGAGGAGATCGCGAGGGAGATTGCGAAGAGAAATAGAAAGCGCCAGTATATTGAGACGACGACAGGGCTTAAGGAAGTCATTGAGACAACACTTTCCTTCATTCCGGAAAAAGAGCGGAAGGAAGCGGTGAAGAAGTCCTGCCAGAGATGTTTCCAGGCACTCCGGATCGATGTAAACCAGGAATTTGAGGTTTTGGAAAGTTTCCTTACAAAGCTTCCGGGTATCCTGGCACCGGGCGGAAGAGCGGCGATCCTGACGTTCCATTCCGGCGAGGACCGTCTCGTAAAGTATTACTTCAAAGAAGGCAAAAAAGATGGACTTTACAGTGACGTGGCAAACGATGTGATCCGCCCGTCTGCGGAGGAATGTCAGAGAAATCCGAGGGCGAGATCCACGAAGATGCGCTGGGCGATCCGTGAGGGAGAGAATTCCCATAGAAATTAATGTAATAGAAGATAAAAGTCCAGCAGGCACACGTTTGGGCGGCTATGCACTTGGAAAACTATCGACGGCAGTTCTTTTAAATTGCTATGGATCCGGAAGCAGCTGCCGGTGGCAAGCCCTGCGGATGAGATTTTGCTGAACAAGTTTCTGACAGACAGATTTAGAAAGTGAAATAAACGTATATGGACGAAAAGTTTGAAGAAAGAACAGGGGAGTATGAAGAGAGGGAAGACCACAGACTGAAACATGCAGGCGCTATCGCATTATTTTTATTATCGCCGGTGTTCTCCTACGTCATGTTCGAGTTCGTGACCGGAAACTTTGTGATGGTACTTCCGAAGAACGCGGTGCTCAACATTGTATGGATGTTCGCGCTGTACCTTCTGGTATTCGGAATCTCCGGCAGCACCCGGATTTCCGTTCCGGTCTCTTCTGTGCTCCTCTATGCGATCTCCCTGGCGGAGGCGTTTGTCGTTTCCTTCAGAAGCCGTCCGATCATGATGGGCGATGTTCTGGCGGTGAAGACCGCGATGACGGTTGCAGGAAGCTACGATTACACCCCTACATTTATGATGATCATCTGCGGTGTTCTCCTGATCATATGGAACGCGCTGGCGCAGTTTGTGTTTGTGCGGGTAAAAGGAAAAAAGAAAAGAGCAGCGGTATTCAGCGTTTCTGCTGGTGCGGTTGCTGTGTTTATCGCCTGCTTTTATAACTTTATGATCTCAGGCCTGTCTCTGGAGGTAAACCTTTGGGATCCGATGACCTCCTACGCAGAGAATGGTTATATCCTCTCCTCCGCAATCTCGATCAAATATCTCGTAAAGAAAGCGCCGGGAGGTTACTCCCAGGCGAAGATCCAGGAAATCTGCGACAAATATGTGGACAGTGAGAAGGAGCGGAATGGAGAGACTGCTGCAGTGATGGCGTCCGGGGACGCGGTCCAGCCGACGAATATTATCTGTATCATGAACGAGAGTCTTTCCGATCTGGCGGTGGACGGAGATTTTACGACAAATATCGATTATCTCCCGTTTCTCCACAGCCTGACGGAGAACACCGTAAAAGGAAAGCTCTGCATGCCGGTATTTGGTGCCATGACCAGCAACTCTGAGTTTGAATTTCTGATCGGTGACTCTATGTATCTGATGCCGAGAGGAAGTGTGGCTTATCAGTTCTATGTAAATCCGGGCGTCCGCTCCATGGTCAGCACGGTGAGGGATCAGGGATACATACCGGTTGCCATGCACCCGTACCCGGCTGAGAACTGGAACCGCCGCATCTGCTACAACAACATGGGCTTCAGCGATTTCATGGATATCAGCGCCTACGAGGGCCGGGATGAACTTCGAAATTATATCAGTGACCTGAGCGATTTTAAGGTCATCACCGAGTATATCGAGCAGAAGGCAAATCCGGATGACAAGCTGTTCCTCTTTAATGTGACCATGCAGAACCACGGCGGCTATACGATCCCATACGCGAATTTTGACCAGGAAGTATGGCTCACCGGGGACATGGAAGGAAAGTATCCGGAGGCAGACATGTATCTGTCCCTCGTGAAGAAATCTGATGAAGCTTTTGAGTGGCTTGTAAACTATTTCTCCCAGTGCGACCAGCCGACGATGATCGTCATGTTCGGCGACCATCAGCCGGGAATCGAGGACGAGTTCTTCGATGAGGCTATGGGCGTGGAGAGTGCGAAGGTTCCGAATGAGCAGAAAATGGTCTGGTACGAGACCCCGTTTGTGATCTGGACCAACTACGACCAGCCTTCGGAGGACATGGGACGGTTAGGTGCAATTTACCTTTCCTCCTATGTATTAAAGCGCGCGAACCTGTCACTGACTCCGTATAACGAATTCCTCTTACAGCTTTCCGAAAAGCTTCCGATCATCCATCACCTTGGAATCTGGGAATCCGACGGAACCTACCACAGCTGGGAGGACGCGGAGAGCGGAGACTACGATTGGAGGGAACAGCTGGTGGAGTATGAGAATCTTGTATACAACCACAGCCTGGATTCGAAGACCGTGAATGAGATGTTTTCGATCGCACAGTAAATGAATATTATATAGAGATGGGCAGCCTGGAGACAGGCTGCCTGTTTTGCGTAATAGCTCGCGCGAGAATGTGCCAAGGCACATTCATTTTTGAAAGTTCCGCTAAAGTAAAACTTTATGCAAAATAAAAAGAGAAGAGGGCAGCAGGAACAACTGCAGATGCCTGTCTCCGGAGAGCAGGCGAAGAGCCAGTATGAGAAGAGCGGCACTGTCAGGGATGAGAGTATTTTTTGTATTGAAATAAAATGTCAAAAAAGTGACAAAGAGGATTGACAAGACGGTTAGTTGGTGCTAATCTTTGTTAGTAGAAACTAACAAATGAAAGAAGATACCTCATGGTGGAATGAAAAAACTGTAGTTTCTGAAAATTAAGAGGAGGCGTGATCCGTCATGATAAATGGTATTATTATCGTCGCATTGATCGTAGTCGCGATCTTCGCGGTGAAAGGTTCGATCCGCCAGTTCACCTATGGCTGCTGCGGAACGAAAGATGTAGAAAAGAAGATCAAAGTGCAGGATAAAAATGCTTCAGACTATCCGTACTACGCAGTCATCGGAGTGGACGGCATGAAATGCAAACACTGCAAGCTCCATGTGGAGAATGCGTTCAATGAGAAGGACGGCAACTGGGCTGAGGTAAACCTCGAGAAGAAGGAAGCCGATGTCCGCATGAAAACAAAGCTGACAGACCGTGAGATCCGTGACATCGTGAGCAAGGCCGGCTATGTGCTCCGCAATATCGAGTGGAAGCAGGCGTAAACGAAAAAACGGTTTCGGTTGAAACTCCAAATGCCTGGCTCTCTGCAGGGCAGGAACACACTTTTTAGGAATGAGAGGGATGCCGGATGTGGCAGAAGAAAGACATCGTTAATGAGTTCCAGAGACTTGGAAAGCGTATTACAAAGCAGAGAATGGTCATCCTTGATGTGATCTTAGAACAGAATTGGACCGACTGCAAGGAAGTCTACTATGAGGCGGTACAGAGAGATTCCACCGTGGGCCTTTCCACAGTCTACCGCACGATCCGCATGCTGGAGGAGATGGGCGTCTTAAAGCGCGTTTACCAGTATGTATTTACGGATGAAACAGGAGTACGCGCAGACGGGGAAAACGAGGTTATCGCCGCGGAGTTCCACGGAAAGAACGGTCTCAGACAGACCGAAAAAGAGAAAGGAAAATGCTGTTCCGTCAGTGCGTCATAAACGCGGAGAAAACAGCAGGTCATAGAGTTAGGAATGACTGTAAATTATCAGAAAATGACAAAATTTTTCAACATAAAATATTATGATTGACTAACTTGGGGGCGAAGAGTTACCATGTGAAAAATGCTTGAAAGCCTTCCGGTTTTCGGCGTTCTGCCAAGTAAAATGCAAGGGAGTGAAAACCGATGAAACACCATAAATTCTGGGCGTGGGCAACTGTTTTCTGCTTTGCTATGGTGATGTATACCGGATATAAGCATAAGTGATCCGGCAGCTAAAAGCCAGGTCAGCAGGCTTTAAACAGGACAGATCATTTACTATTAAATTATATTTTTTACTTACAGGAGGAATTTAAAATGTTAGATGTTAAGAAATGCTTGAAATTAAAAAATGTTGCAGTATTCGCAGGCGGTGTTCTTTTCGGGACAGCTGGTGTCAAGGTTCTCGGAAGCCAGGACGCTAAGAAGTTATACATCAACTGCCTCGCAGCAGGTCTCCGCGCAAAAGAGTGCGTTATGACAACAGCTTCCAACATCCAGGCAAACGCTGAGGATGTTCTTGCAGAGGCTAAGGAGATCAACAGAGCACGTGCTGAAGAAGCATTCGGTGAGGAAGAGGAAGCAGCAGAAGACTTCACAGAGACAACAGAAAAAGCAGAGGACGCTGAATAATCATTATGAAATCAGGAATCAGATTTACGGTAAAACATGATATCAAGGGCCGTATCCGAATCCATCTCACCAGAGGCCGCCTGTCAGTCAGACAGGCGGACCTCTTTTCCTTTTATCTCGCATCCCTTCCGCAGGTGACGGCAGCAAAGGTATATGAGAGAATCGGAGATGCGGCGATCACGTACACAGGCTCAAAGGAAGATCTCATTGCTGAGATCTTAAGGTTCTCCTTTGACGATGAAGAGTTAAACGAGATCGTGCCTGCGACAAGCACGAGAGAGTTAAATCAGGAGTTCCAGGAAAAGCTCGTGACAAAGTGTCTTACAAGATGCTTTACAAAGATCTTCCTTCCAGCTCCGGTCCGTGCGATATGGACAGCGATCCAGTCTGTTCCGTTCGTTATTAAAGGCATCAGAAAGCTTGCGGGAAGAAAGCTTGAGGTCGAGGTCCTCGACGCGACGGCGATTACGGTATCCATGCTGCGGAGCGACTTCAACACAGCAGGATCCGTCATGTTCCTTCTCGGAATCGGTGAGCTTCTGGAAGACTGGACCCACAAGAAGTCTGTCAGCGATCTTGCGGGCAGCATGTCCTTAAATATCGAGAGAGTATGGCAGAAGACAGGGGACGGGGAAGTACTTGTCCCGATCTCTGATATTAAGGAAGGAGATCTCGTCTCCGTCCGCGTCGGCAGCGTGATCCCGCTTGACGGCATTGTAGATTCCGGCGAGGCGATGGTAAACCAGGCATCAATGACCGGTGAGTCTGAGCCGGTCCGCAAGGAGAACGGCATGTACGTCTATGCCGGAACCGCGGTCGAGGAAGGAAACCTCATCGTCCGCGTCAAGAAAGCAGCTGGATCCACAAGATTCGAGCGCATTGTGAAGATGATCGAGGAGTCCGAGAAGTTAAAGTCTTCCTTAGAGACAAAGGCATCCGGACTTGCGGACGCTCTCGTTCCGTGGAGTCTCGGCGGAACCATCGTCACTTACCTTCTCACAAGAAATGTGACAAAGGCGATCTCGATCCTTATGGTTGACTTCTCCTGTGCGTTGAAGCTCGCAATGCCGCTTTCCGTACTCTCTGCTATGAGAGAGGCAAGCAGCTACAAGATGACTGTCAAAGGCGGCTCCTTCATGGAAGCAGTCGCTGAGGCGGACACCATCGTATTCGATAAGACAGGTACCCTCACAAAGGCACAGCCGATGGTCGCCGACGTTGTGACCTTTGAGGGACGTGACCGCAGCGAGATGTTAAGGATCGCTGCCTGCTTAGAGGAGCACTTCCCGCACTCCATGGCGAACGCGGTCGTTGCGGCCTCCAGAGAGCGCGGACTTGTCCACGAGGAGATGCACTCTAAGGTTGACTATATCGTTGCTCACGGAATTGCATCCCATATCGGCGAGGACAAAGTCGTGATCGGTAGCTACCATTTTGTATTCGAGGACGAGCAGTGTGTAGTCCCGGAGGGCGAAGAAGAGAAATTTGAAGCTCTTCCGGCAGAGTACTCCCACCTGTATCTCGCGATCGCGGGAAGACTGGCGGCTGTGATCTGCATCGAGGATCCGCTCCGTCCGGAAGCTCCGGAAGTTATGAAGGAGCTCAGGAAGCTTGGTATCAAGAAGATCGTCATGATGACAGGAGACAGCGAGAGAACGGCCCGCGCCATCGCCGCAAGAGTCGGCGTGGACGAGCACCACTCCGAGGTCCTTCCGGAGGATAAGGCGAACTTCGTTGAAGCAGAGAAGAACGCAGGCCATAAGGTTATCATGGTGGGAGACGGAATCAACGATTCTCCGGCACTCTCCGCGGCAAACGTCGGCATCGCGATCAGCGAGGGCGCTGAGATCGCAAGAGAGATCGCGGACATCACAATCTCTGAGGACGCGATGTTCCAGCTTGTGACTTTAAAAGCAATCAGCAATGCGCTGATGCGGCGTGTTCACAGAAATTACCGCTTTGTCATCAGCTTCAACTTTGGTCTCATCATCTTAGGCGTGATGGGCGTGCTTGCCCCGGCGACATCCGCCCTGCTTCACAACACATCCACCCTGTGCATCAGCATGCACAGCATGACGAACCTGTTGAAGGACGAGGAGAAGAAGCACTAATATAGGTAGAATTGTAACTATGAATGAATGCACTGAATAGTTACGATGAATTATATGCCCGCGGCATGGAGCGATCCGGCCGCGGGTGTTTTTTTCTCTGCATGGAGGTGACATGGAATACCTGGCGGTGCGGCTGCCTGCATTTTGTGGTTCACAAGACGCGGATTTCATGCTATACTAGTGCAGGCATGTGGCAGAAGTCTGTCATCTGCTTTTCAAAAACGACAAAGGAAGGCACAATTATGAACTATATGATCTGTATTCCTTCACCGAGACTCGTCTCGAGGGAATACTGTGAAAGGATCCACAACATTTTAGCCAGAATGTCGGATCAGTACCGGGTCAATATCGTTCCGGAGCCGGTTAAGATGCGCCAGGGATCCTGCCCGGACTACTACAAGAAATACCGGATCTACAAAGATATCAAGGAACGCGACGGAAACGGGGAGGCGTACCTGACCTCCGAGGAAGAGAATATGATCCTCAGCGTATGCAGAAATCCGGAGGAAGCGGAGCTTATGAAGAGCTGCACCTACGCGTACCGGTATCCGACGACACTGGTGCTCAAGAGCTTCCGGGAAGATAAGAAGAAGTAGGACAAGGAAACATTTATAAGCGGTGCTGCCGGTCTGAAACTGTTGGCAAACAGACAAAAGTGTGTTATACTTATCCTAAATCTGCAGGGTGGTTGTGGTCTGCCCTGTGGAAAGGAAAAAGAGATTTGTGGCGGCTGGAACGAAACAGTCACAGAAGATTACGAGGAGATCAGAGAAAATGAAAAACAGAAGAGTTTTTTTAAAGCTCAGCGGAGAGGCCCTTGCAGGTCCGAAAAAGACTGGATTTGACGAAGATACGGTAAAGGAAGTTGCAAGACAGGTCAAGGCATCTGTTGATGCAGGTGTACAGGTCGGCGTTGTGATCGGCGGCGGAAACTTCTGGCGCGGACGCACAAGCGACGCGATCGACCGTCCGAAGGCAGACCAGATCGGAATGCTTGCGACTGTCATGAACTGTATTTATGTATCCGAGATCTTCCGGAACGCGGGAATGAAGACACAGATCCTTACCCCGTTTGAGTGCGGAAATATGACAAAACTGTTCTCCAAGGACCGTGTGAACAAGTATTTTGAGCACGGAATGGTCGTATTTTTTGCCGGTGGAATCGGACAGCCGTATTTCTCTACCGACACGACGATCACTCTGATGGCGATCGAAATGGATGCGGACTGCATTCTCCTCGCAAAGTCCATCGACGGCGTATACGACAGTGATCCGAAGGTAAATCCGAATGCGAAAAAGTATGACGAGATCTCGATCCAGGAAGTGATCGACAAGCAGCTCGGTGTCGTTGACCTGACTGCTTCTATTATGTGTATGGAACACAAAATGCCGATGGCGGTATTCTCCTTAAACGAAAAGGATGGAATCGCGAACGCTATGCAGGGAAAAATTAACGGTACGATCGTTACCGTCTGATAACAGGAGGAAACCATGAGCGAAGAATTAAAAGTATATGAAGAGAAAATGGAAAAATCCATCGATGCCCTCTTAAACGAGTACGCATCCATCCGCGCAGGACGTGCGAACCCGCATGTACTTGACAAGATCAAAGTGGATTACTACGGAACACCGACACCGATCCAGCAGGTCGGAAATATCTCCGTTCCGGAGGCAAGAATGATCCTGATCCAGCCGTGGGAGAAGAGTCTGATCCGCCCGATCGAGAAGGCGATCCAGACCTCCGAGCTTGGAATCAATCCGAGCAACGACGGTTCCGTGATCCGTCTCGTATTCCCGGAGCTCACAGAGGAGAGACGTAAAGAGCTTGCAAAGGATGTTAAGAAAAAAGGCGACGGCGCTAAGGTAGCGATCCGCAATATCCGCCGCGACGCGAATGAAGCGTTCAAGAAGATGGAGAAGAACGATGAGATCTCTGAGGACGATTTAAAAGAGCTCACCGAGAAAGTCCAGAAGCTTACCGACAAGTCCATCGAGAAGATCGACAAGGCCGTTGAGAACAAGACAAAGGAAATTCTTACCGTTTAATCGGGGTTTCCTACTACACAAAACAGACAGGGGGCAGGGGAAGTTTTCCTGTCCCCGTTTGTTTGCGCGGGCAACGAGTCAAGGCCCGTGCGTGCACGAGGTTTTGACGTTGCTAAGCGCCAGTGGCGCTTGTCCAGCAACGACCAGAACAGAGTGTAGAAGACGCGGCAACTTGAGAAATGCTTACGTTTCTCATAGTCTGCGCGGGCAACGAGCTAAAAAATAAAGGGAGAACAATCATGGAAGAGAATTTAAAGATTCCCGCCCACGTGGCGCTGATCTTAGACGGAAATGGAAGATGGGCGAAGAAGCGCGGACTTCCGAGACAGCTTGGACATAAAAAGGGCTGTGAGACACTGGAGCAGGTCGTTGAGGACGCAGCACGGCTTGGAATCCGGTATCTGACAGTTTACGGATTTTCCACAGAGAACTGGAAACGCCCGGAGGAGGAAGTCGGTGCGCTGATGCAGTTATTCCGTTTCTACGCGAAGAGACTTCTCGCAATGGCTGAAAAGAACAACATCCGTGTCCGCATGATCGGCGAGAGAGGCCGTTTTGCGCCGGATATCGTAGATGCGATCAATGTCCTGGAAGAAAAGACAAAAAAAAACACAGGAATGACCTTTGTGATCGCCGTAAACTACGGAAGCCGCGATGAGATCACGAGAGCAGTGAGAAAGATCATGACGGATGTGGAGGAAGGGAAGATCGCGCCGGAGGATATGACGGAGGAAGTTTTCGCGTCCTACCTGGACACGGCAGGAATCCCGGATCCGGATCTCATGATCCGCACCAGCGGGGAGCTTCGCCTCTCTAACTACCTGTTATGGCAGCTCGCGTACTCAGAACTCTACGTGACAGAATGCCTGTGGCCGGATTTCAATAAGGAAGAATTATTGAACGCGATCCGCCAGTACAATAAGAGAGAACGCCGGTTCGGAGGAGTTACGGCGGTAAAAACGGAGTAAGAGGTGATCTTATGTTTACGACAAGACTGATCAGCGGAATCGTCCTTGTGATCATTGCGGCGTTTCTGCTTGTTGAGGGCAGTACAGTCCTTTATTTCGGCTCCATGGCGATCTCCTTGATCGGACTTTATGAGCTTTACCGGGTCATGAAGATCGAGAGATCGGCACCGGGGTTTGTGGGATATGCGGCTGTCGTTGCTTATTACTGGATCATGGGAAACAGGGAGCAGTACGTGACGTTCCTCGCTATCATTTCCCTCATGATCTTAATGACGATCTACGTGGTGACGTTCCCGAAGTACGGGACGGAGCAGATCACGGTGGCGTTCTTTGGAATCTTCTATGTGGGGATCATGTTCTCCTACCTCTATCAGGTGCGGGAGATGCCGGACGGAAAATACCTCGTGTGGCTGATCCTTTTAAGTTCCTGGGGCTGTGATACCTTCGCCTACTGCGCGGGAAAGCTTTTCGGAAAGCACAAGATGACCCCGAAGCTGAGTCCGAAAAAGACCGTGGAGGGTGCCATCGGAGGTGTCGTGGGCGCGGCAGTCTTAGGATTCCTCTACGGGACCTTCTTTAAGAACAATATGATCCAGGTGATAAATCCGGGCGTGATCTCGGGAGCTGCCTGCGCCATCGCGGCGGTAATCTCCATGGTGGGAGATCTGGCGGCTTCCGCCATCAAGAGAAACCATGACATCAAGGATTACGGAAATCTGATCCCTGGCCATGGCGGAATCTTAGACCGGTTTGACAGTATGATCTTTACCGCCCCGGCGATTTATTTCGCCATCATGTTTATGGGCATCCGGTAGGAAAGGACAAAGAGATGAAACGAATTGCTATTCTGGGTTCCACAGGTTCCATCGGAACCCAGACTTTGGATGTAGTCCGTGCAAACGGAGATATTGAAGTTGTGGGAATCGCGGCGGGAAGAAACATCGATGCACTGGAAAGCCAGATTCGTGAATTCTCCCCGAAGATCTGCGGTGTCTGGGACGAGGAGAAGGCGAAAGAGCTGGCTGTCCGTGTGGCAGATACAGGCACGAAGATCGTCTCTGGCATGGAAGGACTTTTGGAGATTGCGGTCATGGAAGGATATGAGATCCTCGTGACGGCAGTGGTGGGCATGATCGGCATCCGCCCGACGATGGCAGCTATTGAGGCAGGAAAGGACATTGCCCTGGCAAACAAGGAGACTCTTGTCACTGCGGGGCATCTCATCATCCCACTCGTGAAGGAGAAAAAGGTCCGTCTTCTTCCGGTGGACAGTGAGCACAGCGCGATTTTCCAGTGTTTAAACGGGGAACACGGGAATAAGATTGAAAAGATCCTATTAACGGCATCCGGTGGTCCGTTCCGCGGATGGACGAGAGAGCAGATGAAGAATGTCCAGGTGGAGGACGCCTTAAAGCATCCGAACTGGTCCATGGGAGCGAAGATCACCATCGACAGTTCCACCATGGTCAACAAAGGTCTCGAGGTCATGGAGGCGAAATGGCTTTTTGATGTGGGAATGGACGATGTCCAGGTGGTCGTGCAGCCGAAGAGTGTGATCCACTCTATGGTACAGTTTGAGGACGGCGCTGTGATGGCGCAGCTTGGAACGCCGGATATGAAGCTTCCGATCCAGTATGCCCTCTACTACCCGGAGCGCAGACCGATGAGAGGGGACCGTCTCGACTTCTGGTCCATGAAGGAGATCGTATTCGACAAGCCGGATTACGAGAATTTCCGCGGTCTGGCCCTCGCGAGAGATGCCGGAAAAGCTGGCGGTTCCGTGCCGGTAGTGTTTAACGCGGCGAACGAGTTTGCGGTTGCGAAGTTCCTCGGAAAGAAGATCAGCTATCTGGAGATCACGGATATGATCGAGGCTGCGATGGAACATCATAAGACGATCGCCCATCCGTCATTGGATGGGGTGCTTGACGCGGAAGCGGAGACTTACGAGTTCCTGAAGAAGCAGTGGAATTTCTAAAGCTGTATAATGATTGAAAAACGCTGTTTTACACATCAAAGGTATGTGCAAAGATTGAATGATATTTTGCAACTGTTAGTAGGTCTGCGCACTTGCTGCGCTGACCGTAAGAAAACTTGAGCTGGAAAGCAAAAATCCCATCAGCAAAGCTGATCTGGAATGGATTTTTGCATGTAACTATGAAGGTACTGAATAGTTATGATGTTTTAATGAAAGCAGGTGAATATTAAAGTTGGATCTTGGGTATCTGGCAGCGGTGGTTGTCCTTGGCGGAATCATCCTGTTTCATGAATTTGGACATTATCTCCTGGCGCGGTTAAACGGGATTGCCGTGGTGGAGTTCTCGGTGGGATTCGGACCGAGACTTCTCTCATGGGTGAGCAAAAAGACCGGAATCCGGTATTCCTTAAAGCTTCTGCCCCTCGGCGGCTCCTGTGCGATGCTTGGAGAATTCGGGGAAGATGAGGATGAAAAGGAAGAAGTCCCGGATTTGAAGGGAGTTTCCTTCTTTGATAAGGGACCATTGGCGAAGATGGCGGTGATCGCCGCAGGACCGATCTTCAACTTTATCCTGGCGTTTGTTTTTTCCCTGGTGATCTTATCCTGGGCCGGAATCGATCCTGCAGTCATCGCCGGAACCTCCGAGGGAATGCCTGCGGAGACGGCTGGACTGAAAGAGGGCGATGTGATCACAAAGCTTGATGGCAGAAAGATCCATCTTTCCAGGGAGATCTCCATGTACCTGATGACGGCCGGACAGGATCCCGTGCAGGTGGAGTATAGACGATATGACGAAACATCATCGTCGTGGACAACAGAACACACGGTGATCCAGCCGGAGTTTAAGGACGGCAGGTATTACCTCGGCGTCATTCTTCAGGGACACCGGGATGCCCCGGAGTCACTGGTGCAGGTTCTGCAGTACAGCGTCTACGAGGTGCGGTACTGGATCCTCACGGTGATCGACAGCCTGAAGATGATCGCCGGGGGCAAGGTCTCCACAAACGATATCGCAGGACCTGTCCGCATTGTCACGATCATTGATCAGACGGTGGAGGAGAACACCCAGTACGGATTCGTGACGGTGGTGATGAACCTCTTAAATCTTATGGTCATGTTTTCGGCGAACCTGGGCGTTATGAACCTGCTCCCGTTCCCGGCGCTTGACGGCGGACGGCTGGTATTCTTACTCTGGGAACTCGTCACGAGACAGCCGGTGAGCCAGAGAGTGGAGAGCGCGGTGAATATGGCCGGGATGGCACTGCTCATGACATTTATGGTGTTTGTTGTATTTAATGATTTGAGAATGATATTTTAGCAGGAGTGAAATTTCGTTTTTTGAAGTGGGAGAGAGATGTATGTATAGAGATCATACAAAGGAAATTCAGATTGGGGACAGAAAGATCGGCGGGGGAAATCCGGTTCTGATCCAGTCCATGTGCAACACGAAGACGGAGAATGTGGCGGCAACGATAGAGCAGATCCACCGCCTGGAGGACGCCGGATGTGACATTATCCGTGTGGCGGTTCCGACCATGGAAGCGGCTGCTGCGATCCGCGAGATCAAGAAGCAGATCCACATTCCGCTGGTTGCCGACATTCACTTTGATTACCGGCTGGCTATCGCAGCTATCGAGAGCGGAGCGGATAAGATCCGCATCAACCCGGGAAACATCGGGGCGAGAGAGCGGGTGAAGGCTGTCGTCGACAAGGCGAAAGAGTACGGGATCCCGATCCGCGTGGGAGTAAACAGTGGCTCTCTGGAGAAAGACCTCCTCGCAAAATACGGCGGTGTGACGGCGGAAGCTCTCGTTGAGAGCGCATTGAAGGAAGTGGCCGTTGTGGAGGAGCTGGGATACGATAATCTTGTGATCAGCATCAAGTCCTCCGACGTTTTAATGTGTGTGGCAGCCCACGAGCTTATCGCAAAGAAGACGAATTATCCGCTTCATGTGGGAATCACAGAGTCCGGAACACTGCTTTCCGGAAATATCAAGTCCTCCGTGGGTCTTGGAATCATTCTCCATGAGGGGATTGGCGATACGATCCGTGTCTCCTTAACCGGAGATCCGGTGGAGGAAGTAAAGAGCGCGAGACTGATCCTGAAAACGTTAGGGCTCAGGAAGGGCGGCGTGGAAGTTATTTCCTGTCCGACCTGCGGAAGAACCCAGATCGACCTCATTCACCTGGCAAATCAGGTAGAGGATATGGTATCCGGCATGGATCTTGATGTGAAGGTAGCCGTTATGGGCTGCGTGGTCAACGGACCTGGCGAGGCGAGAAGTGCGGATATCGGAATCGCCGGTGGAATCGGCGAAGGTCTCCTGATCAAAAAGGGAGAGATCATCAAAAAGGTACCGGAACATGAACTTCTTTCCGTTCTTCGGGAAGAGCTTTTGAAGATGCAGGAGATGCAGAAATAAGTATGGAAAAACCATTCCTTGAAGTTTTCCCGGGGCTTAATATTGCTGATGAACTGAAAGAGCTTTTGAAGCTTGTTGTGGTGGAAAAGGTCACCATGACAAAGGACAGAAGCTCTATTCGTGTTTATATCCGGAGTCCCCGGCTGATCCATAAAAAGAATATTTATGCCTTAGAGGACGGGATCGCGAAGCAGCTGTTCCCGGGGAGACCGATCGCGATCAAGATCTTAGAGAAATACCGCCTCTCGGCACAGTATACCCCGGAGAAGCTCTACGATGTCTACCGGGACAGTATCCTCATGGAGTTAAAGAACTACGGCATGATCGAGTATAATATTCTCCGCCGGGCGGACACGAAGTTTGTCACCGACGATAAGATGGTCATGACCATCGAGGACAATCTGATCTACAGGGAGCGGTCTAAGGAAGTCGGACGGGTACTGGAAAAGATCTTCACGGAGCGCTGCGGGCTTGCGGCTGAGGTGGAATTTTTATATAAAGAGAGTGAAAAGAAAGACCCGATGGACCAGCCGGTATTCATGAAGCCGGGAGGAGAACTCGTTGTAGGTGCACAGAGTGAGGAGAATTACTTAGAAGGTGCAGCGGAGAGTGCCCCCTGGGATGAAAGAACGTCAAACGGCGGATTTAACGGGACATTCGGGGATGGAAATGGAAACGCGGATGTTCAGATGGCAGCTCAAAGTGCGGCCGGTTCTGGAGCTTCCGGCGGTAGATCCGGCGCGGATCCGGGAAAGGCAGCCAGTGGAAAGAGCGGTTCCGGCACAAAGACATCGGCCGGTTTTGGAGCTGCAAAGCAGAAGACGGACGCGGTTGGAAAGGGCGGCGGAAACCAGACAGGAAAGTCCGCGGGCGGCGGACAGAACGGGAACGGCGGCGGATTCACGAAGAAGACCTTCGGAGAGAAGGGAAAGGGCGGATTCTCCGGCGGTTTCCGGAAAGGCTCCGACGGAAGGATCCCGTACCGAAAGTCGGAGAACCCGGATGTTCTTTTCGGGCGCGATTTTGAGGGCGATGCGGTGAATATCCATGACATCGACGGTGAGATCGGCGAGGTCGTGATCCGCGGTAAAGTGATCCGGGCGGAGAAGCGGGAACTCCGGAGCGGAAACAAGCTCATGATCTTCGATCTTACAGACTTTACAGACAGTATTACTGTAAAGATGTTCTTAAGAGAGGGTCAGGAGGAGGACGCCACTGCGGCTATCAAGGAAGGAAACTTCATCAAGATCAAGGGAATCACCACCATTGATAAGTTCGACGGCGAGCTGACTATCGGTTCCATCGTGGGCATTAAGAAGAGCGAGGACTTTACTTCCAAGCGAGTGGATAATGCCCCGGTGAAGCGAGTGGAGCTCCACTGCCATACGAAGATGAGCGATATGGATGGCGTTTCCGAGGTAAAGGACCTGGTAAAGCGGGCGAAGAAGTGGGGAATGCCGGCCCTGGCGATCACAGACCACGGCTGTGTCCAGGCGTTCCCGGACGCGAACCATGCCCTTGACAAAGGGGATACTTTTAAGGTCCTCTACGGTGTCGAGGGATATCTGGTGGACGACATGAAGGAGATGGTCGTCAATTCCAGAAATCAGAGTCTCGATGGGGATTATGTGGTGTTCGATATCGAGACCACGGGATTCTCGCCGATAAAGAATAAGATCATCGAGATTGGTGCCGTGAAGGTGAGAAATGGCGAGATCATCGACAGGATGGATGAGTTTGTGAATCCGGAGGTTCCGATCCCCTTCGATATCGAGCGTCTGACAGGGATCAACGATGCCATGGTCATGGGGGCGGATACGGTGGACAAGGTGCTGCCGAGATTCCTCGAGTTTGTGGGGGATGCGGCACTGGTTGCCCACAACGCGTCCTTCGATGTGAGCTTTATCTCCCACAATGCGGGTCTTTTGGGACTGCCCTTTGATCCGACAGTCCTGGATACGGTGACTCTGGCGAGAGCACTTCTTCCGAACCTGAACCGGTTTAAGCTGGATACGGTAGCGAAGGCACTGGGTGTTTCCCTGGAGAACCATCACCGGGCCGTGGACGATGCGGAGGCAACTGCTGGAATTTTCCTGAAATTCGTGGAAATGTTAAAAAAACAGCACGATATGACGAATCTCGACCAGCTGGAGGAGTTCAGCCACGTGAGCGATGAGACGATCATGAAGATGCCGACGTACCATGTCATCATTCTCGCAAAGAATGACCTGGGACGCGTGAATCTGTACCGTCTTGTCTCATGGTCCCACCTTAAATATTTCTCGAGAAGACCGAGAATTCCGAAGAGCGTGCTGAACCAGTACAGGGAGGGCCTGATCATTGGATCAGCCTGCGAGGCGGGAGAGCTATACCAGGCGATCCTGCGCGGTGTGCCGGATGCGGAGCTTGCGAAGCTCGTGAAGTTTTATGACTATCTGGAGATCCAGCCTCTCGGAAACGACATGTTTATGCTGAGAGATGAGAAGAGCACGGTGAGGACGGTGGATGACCTGATGGACATCAACCGGAAGATCGTGTCCCTCGGTGAGCAGTTTAATAAGCCGGTCTGCGCTACCTGCGATGTGCATTTTATGGATCCGGATGACGCGATCTATCGGAAGATCCTGATGTCCGGAATGGGATTTAAGGATGCGGATGAGCAGGCTCCGTTGTTCTTGCGGACAACGGAAGAAATGCTCGCGGAGTTTGAGTATCTGGGAAGTGACAAGTGTTATGAGGTCGTTGTCACAAATACGAGAATGATCGCGGACATGTGCGAACCGATCGCGCCGGTGCGGCCGGATAAGTGTCCGCCGGTCATCGACAAGTCTGATGAGACGCTGCGAAACATCTGTTACAACCGCGCCCATGAGATGTACGGCGAGAACCTGCCGAAGATCGTTGTAGACCGTCTGGAGCGGGAACTGCACTCCATTATCTCCAACGGATTCGCGGTCATGTACATCATTGCGCAGAAATTAGTATGGAAATCCAACGAGGACGGGTATCTGGTTGGTTCCCGAGGATCCGTAGGTTCGTCCTTCGTTGCCACCATGTCCGGTATCACGGAGGTCAACCCGTTAAGCCCGCATTATTATTGTCCGAACTGTCATTATTATGATTTTGACTCGGAGGAGGTAAAAAAGTACGGCGGTATGGCGGGATGTGATATGCCGGATAAGGTGTGTCCAGAGTGCGGACATCCGATGGTGAAGGACGGGTTTGATATTCCGTTCGAGACGTTCCTTGGATTCAAGGGAGATAAGGAGCCGGATATCGACTTAAACTTCTCTGGTGAATACCAGAGCCGCGCCCATGATTACACGGAGGTTATCTTCGGTAAAGGACAGACGTTCCGTGCGGGTACCATCGGTACTCTGGCAGATAAGACGGCCTACGGATATGTGAAGAATTATTTTGAGGAGCATGGAGAGAGAAAGAGAAATTGTGAGATCAACCGGATCGTTCAGGGATGTGTCGGCATCCGGCGTACAACGGGACAGCATCCGGGAGGTATCGTTGTTCTGCCGCTCGGCGAGATGATCTATTCGTTTACCCCGGTACAGCATCCGGCGAATGATATGACGACGAAGACGATCACGACGCATTTCGATTACCACTCCATCGACCACAACCTGTTGAAGCTTGATATTCTCGGACACGATGATCCGACGATGATCCGTATGCTGCAGGATCTTACGGGACTGGATCCGGTTAAGGATATTCCGTTGGATTCCAGGGAGGTCATGAGTCTGTTCCAGAGTACGGACGCGCTGGGGATCAAGCCGGAGGACATCGGCGGGTGCAAGCTTGGGGCGCTTGGCGTTCCGGAGTTTGGTACGGATTTCGCAATGCAGATGCTTATTGATACGAAGCCGAAGTATTTTTCAGACCTTGTGCGTATTGCGGGTCTTGCCCATGGTACGGATGTGTGGCTGGGGAACGCCCAGACGCTTATCCAGGAGGGGAAGGCAACGATTCAGACGGCGATCTGTACGCGTGATGATATTATGATCTATCTGATCCAGCAGGGGCTTGAGGAAGGTCTTGCGTTTACGATCATGGAGGCGGTTCGTAAGGGCAAAGGCTTAAAGCCTGAGTGGGAAGAGGAGATGACGAAGCATGGGGTGCCGGACTGGTATATTTGGTCATGTAAGAAGATTAAATATATGTTCCCGAAGGCTCATGCAGCGGCGTATGTTATGATGGCATGGCGTATTGCTTATTGTAAGGTGTTTTATCCGTTGGCGTATTATGCGGCGTTTTTTAGTATTCGTGCAAGTGCGTTTTCTTATGAGATCATGTGTTTGGGGCGTGAGAAATTGGAATATCACTTGGCGGATTATAAGAAGAGGGCGGATACGCTTTCGAAGAAGGAGCAGGATACGCTCAGGGATATGAGGATCGTGCAGGAGATGTATGCGCGGGGGTTTGATTTTCTGCCGCTGGATATTTATACGGCGAAGGCCAGACATTTCCAGGTTGTGGGGGACAAGTTGATGCCTTCCATTAACAGTATTGACGGTCTGGGGGAGAAGGCTGCGGACTCGATCGAGGAGGCGGCGAAGGATGGGAAGTTCCTGTCTAAAGAGGATTTTAGGAACAGGACGAAGGTCAGTAAGACGATCTGTGATCTGATGGAGGAGCTGGGGATCCTGAAGGGACTTCCGGAGTCGAATCAGTTGTCGCTGTTTGATTTCTAAATTTCATAGTGGCTGGGGGGGACGCGCCGGTGAGACTACGGGCGCGGACGCTTCACGGGATTCCGGGAGGGTTCCTCTAAGCTCCCAGAAAAATGCTAAGGGCGGAGGCCCGGGGACACAACTCGCAACTTGCGTTGCTCAGACAAGTGTCCCCGGGCCTCCAACGCATTTTCCTGCGAGCCAAGAGGAAGCCAGCTCCCTCCACCCAGGCGGTCCGTGCCCGGAGTTTCACCGGCGCTGTGTGTTGGCGGGAGTGAGGGATGAAGGGAAGGTTGTGGTGGGAGAGAGGAGGTGGCGGAAGCTGGACGATGCGCGGGGCCCTTTGGGCGCCGCGGCATCGCGAGGTTGTTGTGGCGGTGTGAGGACGTTGGGGGATCGTGAGGATGTGAGTAGTGTGAGGACGTTGAGGGATCGTGAGGATGTGGGCAGTGTGGGGACGTTGGGGGATCGTGAAGCATCTGAGGTTTTTATTCCTCTTGGAGGAGGCTGTCCAGGTATTGCTGGGTGGTCATGAGTTCGGTGTGGAGAGGGGACAGGTAGGAAAGGATATTTTCGGCTTCTTTTTGTGAGGTCGCATTGAGCCCTGCTACGGCATCGGTGAGGTAGATGACTTTGCATCCGGCATCGATGGCGGAGAGGGCGGTGGAGAGTACGCAGCATTCTGCTACTACGCCGGAGATCACGACGTGGGAAGCGTGTTTTGCGAGTTCACACACTTGCGGGATGGCGAAGGAGGAGTAGACGCTTTTTGTGTATACAGGGTATTTTTTTGTGTAGGGCAGAAACTCGGACATCATTTCGTTGAGCCAGGGATCTGCGTTTACGGCGGCGTTGACTTTGTTGTATTCTTTCCATACGCCTTCCGGGTGTTTTGTGGCGAGGTACTGGGTGAAGATCACCTGGGAAAGGGCGCGGCTGTTTAGAAGGCGGAGAATGGAGTCGGATGCTTTTTCGACTTCTTCGCAGGCCCATTCCTGACCTTTAGTGTAGACATTCTGCATGTCAATGACAAGTAATAGATCCTGATTTGTTTTTGCTGTTTGATCCATAAAGAGATTCCTCCTGATTCTTGGCGGCCTGGTGAGAGAACCGTGTATCTAAAGTTTAGTATAGTTTTGATGAGGAGAATTTACAAGTGAAACGAATGTTACTTTATTAACAATCTTGCTTGAAATCAGGCGTTTTCATTGACTTTACACAAAATCAATGCTATCTTTATTGGGAATTGTTGTTAAATTGCAACTATCTGGGTAACTGTTCAGTAGGTCTGCGCATTTACTGCGCTGACCGTAAGAAAACATAGGCGGGTAGGCAAAAATCCCATTGCCGCAGGCAATTTTTCATGGATTTTTGCTCGTGACTGTGAAGGTACTGAACAGTTACCTATTTGGAAGCTTTTGCGCTTGATGCGCCAACTGGATGGTTGCGTTGAAGTCACAATTTAGTATGTTCTGGAGGGAGGATATGTATGGGAAGGGAGCAGATGCTGCCGGCTTAGATTTTAGTGAGTCTAAGGGAGCGGAATCTGGCGCTTCTGGGAGGAATGGTCTGGAAAGGAGTGAGAAGCTCCTGACAAACTGGCAAGGATGAAGATCAAAAAAAGAAAGGGTATATGAGGTATGAAGAATTTATTTAAAACAAAGTTTGATGCGGCAGTGATCGTGCTGATCCCAGCCTGCATCGGTATCAATTATCTTGGAAAGCTGTTTGCGAGTGTATTAAAACTTCCGTTATGGCTGGATTCTATCGGAACATGCATCGGTGGATGCCTTGGCGGTCCGATCATCGGCGCGATCTGCGGTGCGGCGAACAACCTGATCTATGGTTTTTCCGCGGGAGATAATATTACGCTTATCTATGCATTGACAAGCTTAGGTATTGGAGCGGCAGCAGGAATCATGGCCCGCCTTGGATTTATGAAATCATTCCCGAAGGCAATTCTTACAGCCTGTGCAGCCGGTCTTGCAGCGGTTGTGATCTCCACCCCGTTAAACGTATTATTCTGGGGCGGTACTACTGGAAATGTATGGGGTGACGCTGTGTTCGCAGCAACTCAGGCGGCTTCCATGCCGGTATTTCTGGGATCTCTGTTAGATGAAGTTGTTGTGGATGTTCCGGACAAACTGATCACTCTGATCGTTGTATTCTTTATTTTAAAGGGTCTTCCAAAGAAGCTTACAACGCTGTATGAGGCAAATTCCGAGATCGAGACTCTGGACTAATCAGATTTAGAAAAGGAAATGCAGCTGTTCTTCGGAGCAGCTGCCGGGAAACAAATATATGAAAAGTATCAGCCTGTTTGTAGATAACGGGACATATCTGACGAAGGTGCATCCCTTTACAAAATTGATGTATATCGCTGCCGCCATCAGTATTCCGCTGATCACTGGAAAGCTTTGGATGTTTGGTGTGTTTATCGCAGTCAGTCTCTGTGTTCTGGCCAGCGGAAAGATCCTGAAAAAGACGTTTCCGCTGATCGCATTTTCTTTTACGATCCTTTTGACGATTTTCCTGATCCATGGATTGTTCAACCAGAGAAACGAGAATGTGCTGTTTCAGATCGGCGGGCTGAAATTTTACAGAGAGGGCACACTTTACGCCCTCCATATCGGTTTAAACATTCTGAACATGCTGCTGTCCTTTGCAGTGTTCGTCCTCTCTACCAAGCCGTCTGAGTTTGTGGATGAGCTGGAGAAACGTGGGTTTTCACCGCGTTTCGGTTACATCGTGACATCCGTGTTCCAGATCATCCCGCAGATGATGGGAACTATGAATACAATCATGGACGCGCAGCGCAGCCGCGGACTGGAGACAGAAGGAAATCTGCGGACCCGTGCTAAGGCGTTTTTACCGCTGATCTCCCCGGTAGTCATGAGTTCCCTGATCAATACCAGAGAGCGGGCAATCGCTCTGGAGGTGCGTGGATTCGGCGCAGGAAAAAAGAAAACATGGCTGTCAGATCGGAAACGTCACAAGGGAGACCAGGAGATCACGATTTTACTGGGACTCTGCATTCTGGCAGCTATTGCATGGAGGATCGTTGTATGTCTGAGATAATCATTGAAAATTTACGATACCGCTATCCTCACGCGAAGAAACTGGCGCTGGATGGTTTGAACTTTTCAGTAGAAAAGGGAGAGTTTATCGGTATTATCGGAGAAAACGGAGCAGGAAAAAGTACGCTGAGCCAGGCGATCATGGGGCTTGTTCCGCAGTTTTACAAGGGAGCTTACGGCGGAAAAGTCATTGTGGACGGCATAGAAGCCGGAAAGACTCCGGTATCACAGCTCTGTGGTCATGTGGGTCTGGTGTTCCAGAATCCGTTTAACCAGCTGTCCGGAGCAAAGGACAATGTATATGAGGAAGTCGCTTTCGGAATGCAGAACCTGGGAATTCCGGCCGAAGAGATGAAGGAGCGGGTGGAGAACGCCCTGAAGCTTCTTGATATCTGGCAGTATCGTGATCGAAATCCGTTTGATCTGTCCGGAGGTCAGATGCAGCGTGTGGCGATCGCCAGCGTGCTGGTCATGCGGCCAGATGTCATGATCCTTGATGAACCGACTTCCCAGCTTGATCCGGAGGGAAGCGACGAGGTATTCCGGGCGGTTGAGACCCTGACGAATTCCGGTATCACGATCTTAATGATCGAGCAGAAGATCGAGAAACTGGCGGCTTACTGCGACCGCATTCTTCTTCTGCATGGTGGAAAGCAGATCGCGTTTGATACGCCGCAGAAGGTATTTTCCATGCCGGATCTTGCGGATTATGGGATTCAGGAACCGGCATTTACCCGGATCTGTAAGGCAGAACATGTGACTCTGCCGGATGGAACGTATCCTGTCACTGTGGAAGAGGCTGCCGGAGTGCTGAAAGAGAGACATGTGGGAAGAGCAGAGGCAAAAGGAGCTGCGAAGGCGGATAAAAAAAAGGATTCAGAAGTTTTAGGCGAGGAACAGTTCCTCATTAAGAATCTGGATTTTTCCTATCTTCCGGATGTGCCGGTCTTAAAGGCGTTGAACATGAGACTGGATAAGCGTCCGACGGCGATCATTGGCCAGAACGGAGCGGGAAAGACTACGTTGGTAAAGCTGCTGAAGGGACTGCTGAAGCCGGTATCCGGAAACATTTACTTCCGCGGCGAGGACATTTCTGGAAAAACGGTGGCGATGTTAGCTGGAAATGTCGGCTATGTGTTCCAGAATCCGGATGATCAGATCTTCAAATATAATGTGATGGATGAGATCATGTTTGGTCCGCTGAATATCGGGATGGATCCAAAACGCGCGGAGGAAGAGGCAAAGCGTGCTTTGGAGTTGACCGGGTTAACAGGCAAGGAGAAGGAAAATCCGTATGACCTTGAGCTATATGAACGGAAGATGACTGCGATTGCTTCGGTTCTTGCCATGGACACGGATGTTCTGATTTTAGATGAGCCGACGATCGCCCAGGACTGGAAGGGACGCCAGATCATTGGCGGCATTATCCGCAGCCTGTCGGAGAGAGGAAAGCTTGTGATCGCGATCCTTCACGATATGGATTTTGTGGCAGAGAATTTTGAACGTGTGATCATTATGGCTCATGGACAGGTTCTGGCGGACGGAACGGCAAGAGACGTGTTCATGCAGGATGAAGCGTTGAAAACGGCAAGACTGCAGAAACCGTATATGATGCAGCTCGGTGAGGTACTGGGGTATGAGAGAGCGTATCTGACGGTGGATGAGATATTGAGAAATCAGGTGTCCTGATTAAAGTGAAAAAGATGTGCAGATCATTGGCCCGGGGAAGATTTGAGCCGATGGGGCACATCTTTTATCAGTTACAAAAATCATAAATGTTTCAATCAGTTCACCATGTTGGTTTTATTTTGTGATATACTGTTTTATATATTTTTGGGTCTCCGATGCCGCTCTTCGTTCCACTACGGTCGGTTCAGAGCCAACGTCCACTGGACGTTGTGAACCGGTCGGCACAGAGCAGAGGTCCGCCGGATCTCTTGTGGTCTTCGCTTCGCTACGGTCGGTGCAAAGCGGACATCCACCGGATGTTCTGCACCCTTGTATTTGTCCGTATCAGAGTTTGTAAACACCGGTGGGTTGATATAGCACAAGGGAAACAATAAGGGAAATTCACTTTTTACATCTGAGTTTACGGTAACGACAGGAGGAAAATTATTATGATCATCAAGAAGGATACATGTAAACTTGCATTGGTGCAGGCGGCACCAGTCATGTTTGATAAGGACAAATGTGTGGAGAAAATCATCACCCTGATCGGGGAGGCGGCTGCTAAGGGAGCGGAACTGATCGTTTTTCCTGAACTTTTTATTCCGGGATACCCGTATGGAATGACTTATGGATTTACCGTCGGAAGCCGCAGCAAGGCGGGACGAGAGGACTGGAAGACTTACTACGACAATTCGATCTTAGTGGATGGACCGGAGATGCAAAGAATCGTGGATTGTGTGAAAGAGCATTCGGTGTATGTGAGTGTCGGATATTCTGAGCGTGATGCTGTTACGGCGACGATTTACAATTCCAATGTCATGATCGCGCCGGATGGACAGACGATGAACCACAGAAAGCTGAAACCGACAGGCAGTGAGCGCGTGGTCTGGGGAGATGCGGATAAGGATTTCTTCCCGGTAATGGAGACACCTTGGGGACCGATGGGTAATCTGATCTGCTGGGAGAGCTACATGCCGCTTGCGAGAGTGGCGCTTTACCAGAAGGGAGTTGCGCTCTATATTTCCCCGAATACGAATGACAATGAGGAGTGGCAGAATACGATCCGCCATATCGCCATCGAGGGACACTGCTTCTTCATTAATGCGGATATGTATTTCACGAAGGATATGTACCCGAAGACCGCCAGCGGGGATGAGGAGATTGCGAAGTTAAATGATATCGTGTGCCGGGGAGGAAGCTGCGTGATCGATCCTTACGGGCATGCGGTGAGTGAGACTGTGTGGGATAAAGAGGAGATCATCTACGCGGACCTCGACATGCAGAAGGTCCCGGCGAGCCGGATGGAGCATGATGTCTGTGGACATTACGCGAGACCGGACGTGTTGAAATTGAGTGTGGAGGATAAATAATGAAAGTATTGATGATCAATGGAAGCCCGCGGGCGAATGGAAATACATCGATCGCGTTGAATGAGATGAAGACGGTGTTTGAAAAAGAGGGAGTCGACGCGGAGATCGTGCAGGTCGGCAGTGAGGCGGTAAGAGGATGTATTGCCTGTAATCGATGCGCGGAGCTTGGGAAGTGTGTGTTCGACGATGTGGTGAATAAGCTGGCGGTGAAGCTTTCGGAGGCTGATGGACTGGTGGTCGCAAGCCCTGTTTATTATGCGTCCGCAAATGCGACCCTGATCGCGGTTCTGGACCGGCTGTTTTATAGTACATCCTTTGATAAGACAATGAAAGTCGGGGCGAGCGTTGTCTGTGCGAGACGCGGCGGATGTTCGGTGACTTTTGACGAGTTAAATAAGTATTTTACGATCAGCAACATGCCGATCGCATCTAGTCAGTACTGGAACTCCATCCACGGGCGCGGACCGGGAGAAGCTGTGGGGGATGCGGAAGGTCTTCAGACGATGCGGGTTCTTGCGAGAAATATGACATTTCTCATGAAGAGCATTGAGCTTGGAAAAGAGAAGTATGGTCTTCCGGAGAAGGAAGAGGTCGTGCGGACACATTTTATCAGATAGAGAAGAATGATATTGGAAGGAAATTATGCGATGAATCGGCAGAAACTGGTAAGTCAGATCAGAAGGTATGTTCCTTATAATGAGCAGGAAGAGGCGGATAAGGCTTTGATCCTAAACTGGATCGAGAAGAATGATGACGCGTTCCTTCGGGATAACGTGGTGGCGCACATGACGGCTTCGGCCTGGGTGGTGGATAAGGACAGAAGTAAAGTCCTTATGGTGTATCACAATATTTATCATTCCTGGTCATGGCTTGGCGGGCATGCGGATGGGGAGACAGATCTTCTGGCGGTTGCAATCCGGGAGGTGAAGGAAGAAGCAGGAATTTCCGATGTGCGGCCAGTGTCGGAGGAGATTTTTTCTCTGGAATCACTCACCGTTGACGGACATGTGAAAAAAGGACGGTATGTGTCCAGTCATCTGCATCTGAATGTGACGTATCTTCTGGAAGCGGATTCTGAGGAACAGGTGTCTGTGAAGGCGGATGAGAACAGTGGGGTCGCTTGGTTTACGCCGGAGGAGGCGTTAAAGAAATCTACGGAGCCGTGGTTTGTGGAGCGGGTGTATGCGAAGCTTGTCGAGAAGACGAAGTCCTGGAGATAAACGGAAACTAAATGGAAAGTCGGTCGATCGTATCAAGGGATGCATAAAGAAATTTTGAAAAAATTGCTGAGTGCACAGGAATGAGAGCTGCGTTGTCGCGGTAGAGGGAAATCAGGTTGAGATTACGGTTTAAGCGGAATACACTTGGGAAAATTCATGTGGTATAGTGAAAAGTACCAATAGAATGCCTGTAAAAGATTGTAGAAAATGCCTTTTGAATGTAATCTCTAAAATTGTTATAATAAATATAGCACAAAATATATTTCTGTATTTCGATGATCACGAAATGTAGAATAGAGATGAGAGGTATTTACAATGAAAAGAATCAAGGCGGCCTGCATTACCCAGACGGTGTGTTTTTCAAATCATGACGGTGATACGAGTGAATATGCGAAGAAGATGATCTGTCAGGAATATGAAAAGTATAAGGTACAGTTGGACAGAAGTGGGACAAAGTATAAAATTTTATCCGAAAAGACGAATAAAGATGGAGCGATTGTGATCGAGATCAAAAAGCAGTACAATACATCTCCGGTGGGAGACTATCTGAGCTGATCCGGCGGTTTTAGAGGCAGAGATCAGATGTGTGAAACCTGAAGTCAGTGTTCAGCAAGGGGATGATTTCATGAGATATGAGATTGGAGATTTTGTCAGCAAGCCGGTTACAGGAGTGTGCAGGATAGAGGATATTTTGTATCTGGATGCGCAGGGAAAGAAGGACAATAAATTGTATTATCGGATGCATCCGGTGGAGGATGAAAAGGAAACGATATATGTGCCTGTGTCGAATTCGGACTCTGCTTTGAGACCATGCCTGACAGAAGAGAATGCGTGGAAATTGATCGAAAAGATCCCAGAAATTTCGACACCATGGACGGAGAACGAGAAGATGCGGGAGCAGAAGTATAAAGAGGCGATCAAGGCGAATGACCCGAAGGCGTTGGTTGTGATCATAAAGATGATCTACCAGCGGAAGCAGCAGCGACTCGCGCAGGGAAAGAAATGCACAGCGACGGATACGAAATATTTCCAGATCGCGGAAAAGCTCTTGTATGAGGAACTGGGAACAGCCATCGGGAAGCCGAAGCAGGAGATCGTCGACACGATCGTTGAGCATATTGGACAAAATTCTGTTTGATTTTTTCGGAAAACAGGAAATATCATTGTTGATGAACGAGTAGCAGACTGGTGTAAATCCGGTTTTGTTGCTCGTTTTTTATTTCAGTCGAGAAGACTCCCATCTTTTTTAGAAAATGATTCGGTTCTATGACCCGGATTGGTGTTTCTTTTTATCGAATAGTTATAGGTTTTCCCTATATGTAACCATAAAATAGAAAGATTATACAGAACTGCCGTCCGGTGGTAGATTATTATCAAATATCCTATGGGAATAGTAGGAATATGAACTCTCCTGGAGGGCGGCATCGATGCTTTCGCCCTTTCGAGCGGAATGGCGGCGATCACACTGCTTATGGAAATCTTCAAGCCGGGTGACCATATTATCGCTGAGGCAGATCTCTACGGCGGAAGTGTCCGTCTGTTCGACAATGTCTTGAAAAAGAACGGATATGAGTTTACATACTTAAACTGTTCCAGGGATGACATTGAAGGTGCCATAAAGGAGAACACGAAGGCGGTCTACATCGAGACGCCGACGAACCCGATGATGAACGTATCTGATATTTCCAAGATCGCGGAGATCGCAAAAAGACACGGACTCTACCTGATCGTCGACAACACATTCCTGTCCCCATATTTTCAGAATCCGTTAAAACTCGGCGCGGATATCGTGATCCACAGCGGAACGAAGTTCCTGGGCGGACACAACGATACCTTAGCCGGATTTATCGTGACAAACAACGAAGAAGTTCAGGAAAAACTTCGGTTTATCATAAAGACGACCGGAGCCGGGCTCGCACCGTTCGACTGCTGGCTGATCTTAAGAGGCATCAAGACTCTCGGAATCCGCATGGAGCGGTCCCAGGAGAATGCCATCAAGATCGCGAACTGGCTGAAGGAACAGCCGGTTGTAAAACATGTATATTATCCGGGACTTCAGGAACACCCGGGATATGAGATCATGAAAAAGCAGGCAAGAGGATTCGGCGCAATGCTGACCTTTGATGTGGACACAGAGGCACATGCGCTGCAGATCCTCGAGAGTGTCAGAATGATCAAATTTGCGGAGAGCCTCGGCGGCGTGGAGACACTGATCACCTACCCGACGACCCAGACCCATGCGGATGTGCCGGAGGAAGTACGGCTGAAAAATGGAATCACGCCGTGCACGCTCCGGGTATCCGTGGGAATCGAGGATATCGAGGACCTTCTCGCGGAGTTAGCGGAAGTATTTAAGGGATTGAAATAGGATCAGAAACGCGAAAAGAGGAGAGGATTTCGGCATGGCAGAGAGAAATTTGAATTTTGATGAGATCGTCGAGCGGCGCGGAACGGACTGCTTGAAATATGACTTTGCAAAGAGGAGAGGAAAGCCGGCGGACGTCCTCCCGCTCTGGGTGGCAGACATGGATTTTAAGACATCTTCCTACGTGGAGGATGCGCTGATCGAGCGGGCAAAACATGGAATCTTTGGTTACAGCGATACCCAGGAAGTATATTTTAACGCGGTGGCAGGATGGATGGAACGGCATCATCACTGGAAGATCAAAGAGGACTGGCTGATCAAGACTCCCGGCGTGGTATTTGCCCTGGCAATGGCGGTAAAGGCGTTCACAAAGGCTGGTGACAGCATACTGATCCAGCAGCCGGTCTACTATCCATTTTCCGAGGTGATCCGGGACAATGACCGTGTGACCGTCAGCAATGACCTGATCCTGGGGGACGATAACCGGTATCATATCGACCTGGCTGATTTTGAAAAGCAGATCGTGGAACATGATGTGAAGCTGTTCCTTCTCTGCAATCCCCACAACCCGTCAGGAAGAGTGTTTACGAAGGAAGAACTGACTGCAATGGGAGATATCTGTGTGAAGCACGGCGTCACGGTGGTCAGCGATGAGATTCACAACGATTTTGTGTTCCGGGGTGAACATACGGTGTTTGCGTCCATCAAGAAGGAGTTCGAGGACATCTGCGTGGTCTGCACGTCTCCGAGCAAAACCTTCAACCTGGCCAGCATGATGATCTCGAATATATTTGTCCCGAATAAGGAGCTGAGACAAAAATTTCAGCATCAGGTCGATGCCGCGGGAATCAGCCAGTTAGGTGTATTGGGACTTGTGGCGACACAGACGGCGTATGAGAAGGGCGACGAGTGGTACGAGAGCATGCTCAAATATGTCTGGGAAAATATCGCCTACGTAAAGAAATATGTGAAGGACAACATGCCGGGAGTGAACGTCATTGACGGCGAGGGGACCTACCTCTTGTGGCTGGATTTCAGAGGGACCGGAATCGATGCCGATGAGCTGGACCGTCGGATCATCTACGACGCAAAGCTGTGGCTGGACAGCGGAAAGATCTTCGGAAAGACAGGAACCGGATTCCAGAGGATCAATGTGGCGGCACCGAGGAAGACGATTGAGGAGTGTATGAAAAGAATAGAAGGAATACTGAAATAGCGCATTTTTGGTCTCATAGGAAGACCGGGATCGCAGAATATGGATTGTGACAGGATAAAAAGTCTCTGGGACAGATTGGAAAATTTTTTGATCTGTTCCGGAGACTTTTTTGCAGCTTCCTGCACGATGAATGGGAAGTTACGGAATCCTTACGAAACATGTACGATTTCATTAGAATCCTCCATTAAAAAGAACCGTATGCTATAATAAAATTGGCAGAAAATATGTGAATTCCAAAAAATATGGAACGTTCAGGCAGGAGAAGATAGAAAGAAATTGGAAATGTAACAGGATGAAAAAAGTGTGAGTGGTAACAGATTTTCAGTGAGGAGGAATGCGGAATGAAGAGAGTGCTGATCGGTGGCTTTTTATCTTTGATCGGAAGTATCTGGGCGATGGCGGTGCTGTTTGTTGCGGGAAGTAATCTGACGTCCGGATGGACAACTCCACCGGGGAGATTTATGACTACGGTGGCGGAAATGGGGCTGTCGGAAGTGTTTGGCATGGCGATCCTTTTCGTTGTTCTGGGGATTGTGATCATGATGGTTGAGTTATTCCGGAGAGATAAGCAGTAGAGATGGTATTCCGTCGATGGTTATGATTTTTTGCGAGTATGTCGTTATCATGTTAATAAGGAGTGAGATTGGTATGAAAAAGAAAACGATGATCCTTTTAACTGCTGTGCTATGCGCATCAGTTGGTGCGCTGGTCATGTTTTTAAACAGACCCTATAAACCAGTATCATTTACTGTCGATGGAGATCAGTGGTCGGCGAAAACTGTTGATGGAGGTTCTCTACTGCTGGAACTTCATAATGATAACAAAAGCAGAGAATGGTCAATCGTGTCGGAACCAGAAACTTTTGTAAGCGATTATCATAACATTGCGGAAAATATCTCAGAATTTCATATAATTGCATTGGAGGATGGAAATGGTGAGATGGTATTTCAATGTGTAAAAGATGATGGCAGCGCGGACATGTATACGCTTGGACTTTCTATTTCACGTCATCAGAAAACCAATCTTCAAATTGATTCAATTACCTTCAAAATTTCCGGGTGTCTGAAACAGGGGATGGAAGAAAAATTGACAGAAACAGCGAAAGAACCGCGGAAAATCGGGAATGCGCAAGGAAATTTACAAGGAATGGCAATCTATTTTTCCTGCCCTTTTGTGCACGAAGACTCACAATGGGAACTTCAGATCTATGTGCAGGAAGATATGCTCATAGATGGAGAACTGACTATGGATGACAGCTGTCGATTTCTGATACAGGCAGTTTCCGGAGAGGATTCCTATGTATTTTTAGATGAAATGATCCAGTTAGGTATACCGGAGGCGGATATCTGGGAGGACGAACAGGAAAAAATGCATATAGTGCTTCGGGATGTACGGACTGCCAGATATAAAGTGTCTGATTTTGTTTTCAATCCGGAAGAAAAGAAATTTATCGGCAGTGATGTACTGGATGGAGAAGGAATCAATTACATTGGAACGACCGGAAAGTAAGAGAATTTACACCGGCACGATACCGCGAAAAAGATGGTATCAGAGGGAAGGCTTTACATCGTATAAAGCCGTTATGCAGCCATGACTTCTTAATCGCAGTCCATTTTTAAAGAAAAAATCTCAAATACAGGTCTTGACATTTCTGCCGTTCGTGCTATTATTTACATATACCTGGTATGGGTATGCGTAAATAGAAAGGAATGACAAAGATGGAACAGTATACAATAACAGGAATGAGCTGTGCTGCTTGCCAGACCCGCGTGGAGAAGGCGGTTTCCAAAGTGCCGGGCGTTATCTCCTGTTCCGTGAGCCTGCTCACGAACTCGATGGGTGTCGAAGGTACAGCTTCTTCCTCAGAAATTATTGAGGCAGTTCAGGCTGCCGGTTACGGCGCGTCCGTAAAAGGAGTGGAAAAAGCAGACGGATCCGGAAACAGCACTCTCTATGATGAATCTGCCCTGGAAGACCATGAGACCCCGGTCTTAAAGAAGAGACTCGTTTCTTCGATCGGTTTCCTTCTGGTTCTCATGTATTTTTCCATGGGACATATGATGTGGAACTGGCCGCTTCCGGCTTTCTTCAACGGAAATCATGTGGCGATGGGACTCTTACAGCTCCTTCTTACCGTGATCATTATGGTGATCAACCAGAAATTCTTTATCAGTGGCTTTAAGGGTCTGCTCCACGGGTCTCCCAATATGGATACTCTGGTAGCACTGGGCTCCAGTGCCTCCTTTGCCTGGAGCACCTATGCCTTGTTTATGATGACAGATGCTCAGGTAAAAGGGAACGCGGATGCAGTCATGAGCTATATGCACGAGTTCTACTTTGAGTCCGCGGCGATGATCTTAACCCTTATTACCGTCGGGAAAATGCTGGAAGCGAGATCAAAGGGACGCACCACAGATGCCTTAAAAGGTTTAATGAAGCTGGCCCCGAAGACCGCCGTGATCGAAAAGGACGGTGTTGAGACTACGGTTCCGATCGCCCAGGTTAAAAAAGGCGATATTTTCGTGGTCCGTCCGGGTGAAAATATACCCGTGGATGGTATCGTCTTAGAGGGAAACAGCGCAGTAAATGAATCTGCTCTCACCGGGGAGAGTATTCCGGTGGATAAGGAGGCAGGTGACCCTGTCTCGGCTGCGACATTAAATCAGTCTGGCTTTATCCGCTGCGAGGCATCGAGAGTCGGAGAGGATACCACACTCTCCCAGATCATAAAAATGGTCAGCGATGCGGCGGCAACAAAAGCGCCCATCGCGAAGATCGCCGATAAGGTATCCGGCGTATTTGTACCTGCCGTGATCACGATCGCGATCATCACGACCATCGGCTGGCTCCTCGCAGGCGAGACCATGGCCTTCGCCTTAGCCCGAGGGATCTCCGTTCTCGTCATCAGCTGCCCGTGTGCATTAGGACTTGCAACGCCGGTAGCCATCATGGTGGGAAACGGAATGGGAGCGAAGAACGGAATCCTTTTTAAGACAGCAGTTTCGCTGGAAGAAACGGGAAAAGTAGAGATCGTTGCCTTAGATAAGACAGGAACCATCACAAGCGGGGAACCCCGCGTGACAGATCTCGTTCCGGCAGAGGGAGTGAGCGAGTCAGAACTTCTTTCCATGGCATACGCTCTCGAGAAGAAGAGCGAGCATCCGTTGGCGAAGGCAGTCCTCTTAAAGGGTGAGGAAATGGGGCTTTCCGCAGCTGATGTGACAGATTTTGCGGCACTTCCCGGAAACGGACTTTCTGCGAAATTAAATGGAAATACGATCTACGGCGGAAACATGAAGTTTATCGGAACTCATGTGGCTGTTCCGGAAGATATGAAGAAGAAATCCGAAGCTCTCGCGGAGAGCGGAAAGACTCCGTTATTCTTTGCGGAGAATGAGAAGCTTGTGGGCATCATCGCTGTTGCGGATATGATCAAGGAAGACAGTCCACAGGCAATTCGGGAGCTCCAGAACATGGGAATCCATGTAGCCATGCTGACCGGTGATAATGAGCGCACCGCAAAGGCTGTCGGAAAAGAAGCCGGTGTCGATGAGGTCATCGCCGGAGTCCTCCCGGATGGTAAGGAGAGTGTGATCAGAAAGCTCAAGGAAAAAGGCAAGGTTGCCATGGTCGGCGACGGGATCAATGATGCTCCGGCCCTCACAAGAGCCGATATGGGAATCGCCATCGGAGCCGGAACCGACGTCGCTATCGATGCGGCGGACGTGGTCCTCATGAAGAGCCGCTTATCCGATGTCCCGGCAGCGATCCGCTTAAGCCGTGCGACGCTTACGAATATCCACGAGAATCTGTTCTGGGCATTTTTCTACAATGTGATCGGGATCCCGCTTGCCATGGGACTCTGGATCCCGGTATTCGGCTGGAAACTGAATCCGATGTTTGGTGCCGCAGCCATGAGCTTATCCAGCTTCTGCGTTGTATCCAACGCCCTGCGCTTAAATTTCTTTGATATCCGGCGTTCCGACAGGGACAAAAAGATAAAAACAAAAATCCATAACAATAAAGAAAAGGAGAGTAACATGATGGAAAAGACATTAAAAGTTGAAGGTATGATGTGTCCGCACTGCGAGGCAGCTGTAAAAAAAGCACTTGAGGCCATTGACGGCGTATCCGTTGCAGAGGCAGATCACGTAAAAGGAACCGCAACGGTGACACTCACAAAAGATGTTCCGACAGAAGTGCTTAAAAAAGCCATCGAGGATAAGGATTACAAGGTGATCGGTTGAGAGTTGACTGCAAAAAATGATTGAATATCAGCTGCCCCGGGATGAAAGATTCCCGGGGTGGCTTTCCTGCTATATAGGCAAATGCCTGTGAGGCAGATCAGAGAAGAAAACATGATATCGTAGGAACGTAAAATTGGGGAGGTTGTGCATGGAGAAAAAATCATGTTGCTGTGCCGGAGAAGCGGAGACAGTAAATGTAAATATGGAGACAACAGGGGTAACAGGAGCAGAAGCAACAGCAAATACGGTGACTGCCGAAACAGAAATACCGTCCGATGACGCTGTCTGCCACTGCCGCCACAAACATAGAACAGAAAAGGAAGAGAAAGATCTTCTGACACGCTTAAACCGCATTGAGGGGCAGGTCCGTGGCATCAAAGCTATGGTTCAGGACGAACGCTACTGCCCGGATATCCTGGTTCAGGTATCTGCCGTCCAGTCTGCCTTAAACGGCTTCTGCAAAGTTCTCTTATCCAACCACATCAAAACCTGCGTGGTGGAAGATATCAAGAACGGAAACGAGGAGACCGCTGTGGCGGAGCTCTGCGAGACGATTAAGAAGATGATGTAGCCATTACCCAATCGTTCGATAAGTGAAAAGCGCGAAGCCGAGAATACAGAGGGACGCAATGATCTCGCTGATGATCCGCACAATGGTATTTGGGGTGCCGGTGCCGGCGATCCGGTGGATGATCCGGATACTCACAGTGATCGCCACAAGAATGATCAGTGTGAAGTACGCAGTTCGCAACGGAATTACATTGAAAGCGCCGAGACCGGCAGCGATCAGCATGGCAATGGAAAGAAGGATTCTAATTGCTTTCATAAAAACGCCCCCTCTGGATATAAAATTACGGAAAATTTAAGTTGAACGCACATGAACTCTGATGTGTGAACACGGTCAGTACAGGCTGACAAATTCTTTTCAGGATCACAGCATATCTTCGCAGAGTGCTTCTCCCAGATGGAGATGATATTCCCGCTCGGAAAGGCTGTTATGATCCAGCGTTTAAAGAAGTGGGACCTCATGAGTGAGATAAGCAGATGCGATGAGTTCTCTTTCGGATATTATAACACTATTCTGTTTAAAAAGAAAACTTTTCTGTTAATTTCTTTTCAAAAATTTGATCCGTCAGACATGTGTGACGGATTAAAAATGGGAAGAAGAGTAGAAAATGTAGATAATGTAGATAAAATGCAAAAAATAGAAAAAAATCAAAAAAAGCTGTTGACATTTCCGCAAATCTATATTATACTTACGTACGTAATCGAGACGAGGCGTGGCTCAGTTTGGTAGAGCGCTGCGTTCGGGACGCAGAGGTCGCAAGT
>ERZ838225.242-NODE-242-length-85104-cov-11.197557_pt1 | contig 85104 bp, 63 predicted proteins | sample MGYA00519684_ERZ838225 | MGnify/ENA primary metagenome ERZ838225 (study PRJEB31850, sample SAMEA3708829) | human gut metagenome | biome: human gut; feature: human-associated habitat; material: faeces | place: China | collected 2014 ... | reverse complement strand
TGAAAAAGAAATTTTTTGCTAATTTATGGTTGACTTTTCATAGCTGGTCTCCTTTTGTTCCTTCATTAAATTAACAACCTCTGATAAGTTCCATTTCATAGGATGACATTTTTTTCATCTTTGTAGTATGCACATCCTCCAAAACAAATCGGGAAAATTTTACATTTGCCACATTCGGTATCTCTTACTGGATTATAATTTAACCATTTAGACAAGTTTTCATTTATAACAAGTTCTTGTTTTACATTACCAATAGAACGTCTTTTGTGACCAATATCATTCCAACATTTATATAAATCGCCAAGAGGATCAATTACAAAAGAATTCCAGGCTATTGCACCACAAACACCATAGTTATTTTCTCCCAATCCATTATACTTATATCCTCGTTGTAATCCATAATGATAAAATTGTATTTCTTCTTTCGCGTAATCTGCTGATTTCATACATATTTCAGAATTACAAGATTCATTTGCGGCATCGACAGGAGCAATATAAAATTGTATTTTTCCTTTCAAGTCATATTTATCAAACCAATCAAATATTTCGTTTGCTGATTTTATATTAGTTTTATCGACATTGATTCTAACAATAATACGAATAATATCAGCACAATTCTTTATATTCTGTAATATAGTTTCAAACGTAGCTTCATTATTGTGTAGTATTCTTCTTGAGTCGTGTGCCCTCTTTGAACCATCTAATGTAACTTGAACAGTTTCAACGCCTAATTTCTTAAGAGTTTGTGCAACATTTGCATTCAATAAATATCCATTCGTTACCATATCTGCGTTATAAGAACATTCATCGTTAATTTTATTTTTTAACATTTTCGTAATTTTTTCTATAATATTTAATGCGAGTAGCGGCTCTCCACCATACCATGAAATAGATAACTCTTTAATTTGAGAGAGAGTCTCCTCAAAAAAATTCCCAATGTCATTTATAAGACTTTCTGACATTGAAGAATAAGATACACCTTTTTCATAACAATAAGGGCATTTAAAATTACAAGCCAGTGTAGGAGCAATGGATAAAGATAAGCTACTATCAGAAAATCTACATATTTTATTCAATGCTAATAATGCTTCTTTTTCATTCATATCATCATTTATTAAAAGCCCCGCTTGAAACATTTGTGCCAACATTTCCTGATCTAAAATTTCTTTTCCATTGTCAAGAAGCTTATACTCTTTTGTGTGTTTCTGATCCAATGCAACAACAGCCAAAGTATGCGTATTGCATAATATAGATGTTCCATCTTCTTTTTCAGTTAATATGTTATACATAGATAATTTCATATTCATCCTCCTTTGAAAAAGAGAGCTTTTACATCGATAAAACTCAATGTAAAAGCCCTCTACATCCTGTTCTTGTTTCAAATCCCACATGTATTATTAAAATCTAACAACACATTTGACATATATTTTGCATTTTTTCTTAGCAGCATATGCCGTTACTGGAGTCTCATTTGCAATCCATTCCATAGTAACCTCTCCTCCTTTCGCCAAATTTTATCAATGAAATCATTGATAAATATTTATATCATCGTGTATTTTCTTCTGTACACGCTGATATCATTAAAATTCCCGTTTCCTCAGATACACGGATAATATTCCCCACACAATCAGTAAGGTAATCAAAAAGTCAATAGTTGTCTGAATAATTAATCTGCCGTTGATTCCCAGTCCATAATTATTGATTTTATACATATAGGTTCCCGGGTTTGCAATTAACATAAAACCAACCGCTTTCCCGTATTTCCAGATATCCGTAACACATCCAAGATAAAAGATATAATCAGCAAGTATCCAGCTTACAGATATCCCAATCACAAGTGAAATTTTTTGAAATATTGTAATTAGCAATACACCTACGCTGGCAAAAGCCATAAAACACAGCACATTCAATAAAGATGCAGCTACAATGACCCCTGCGTTCCTGACAGAAGAACGAAAACCAAGCCATAATGTTAGAAATATCCAGACAATCGTATTCGCTATTGTATAACAAATGCCAAATACGAAAGAACATGCAATATACTTATTCCATAAGGCATGCAACGGTTTTATTCCATAAAAAATCTGTTGTCTCAACGTTAATCCGGAAAATTCATTTCCAAAGGAAATCACAAAGTATGTCACAAACAATATCACTATCAATGATGAGGGAAACATCACCGTTCTGAACATTTCATAAAACTTTATATTTCCCCAGTCATTCATACCCAGCCAGTATCCAAATGTGTTTGTATTTGTTATCCGTCCACTATTTTTTCCATCATCAATATCTGTCGCTAAAATAGCCAGATGTGAATTTATTCCCTTCAAATCTCCTTCACACTGTATAACGGTACTTACACAATAATAAATGCTTGTAAAATAAGCGGCTATCATAATAAGAAGCACCAGTTTCGATAATCTTGAAAAACGTATTTTTTTTAGTTCTGTTTTCATCATTTTTCCTGTCATTTTCATACCTCTGTCAAACTTCCTGTTTTCTTAACTTTAACATTATGCCTGTCCAAAGCAACAATAACATAAATGTAACATATACAGAGTTATTTAAAATCACTTCTTTTGTAACCAGTCCGGAACAAATTTTATATAAATATGTTCCGGGGCTTAATGCTGCAATCACACCTATTATCTTCCCATATCCCCAGAAATCTTTATGCACCATAGGATAAATCATAAAACTGCTGAAAAACCAAAGGATATTAACAACAATTCCAACGCTGGAATTTTTCGTATATCCCACCAGCAAAACAGCCATGGATTCAAATACTGCAAAATTGAGTATATTTAACAAAATAGCTGTCAATAGCATAATAATTTCTTTTCCAGATGGGATATATCCCGCATAAATACTAAAAATTACATATAACCCTGCGATGTTTGCCAAATACAGCAGCCCATAAAAAATAAAGTTTACAACAAATTTAGAAATGAATACCCTGAATTTACCCACTCCACAAAATATTGCCTGTCGAAACATAAGCAAGGAGTACTCTTTTGCATAGAGTGATGATATCGTGATCAGAAATATTAACATAAAAATAAATGTGGGAAACATAGCAGAACGGTATATTTCAAATCCTTCCGGCTTGCTCCAGTCATTTAGTCCCAATATATAACCTATCGAATTTTCCGGGGACAGATATGTATCCGCAGACATAATACCAGGTTCCTTCTGTCCGGCTTCATAATATGCCTGCATAATACAAAAGAAACTACTATTGGATTTTGCCATACTCATGAGCAGCATGCAGAACAGGCTAACAGACAAACATATAAGCAGCATATGGACGATGGTTTTTCCATACCAGATTTTTTTCCATTCCGTTTTCATCAAATTCATAATTTTCCCTCTAATTATCCGCTGATACTAAAAGATTCATATAATAATTTTCCAGTGTTTCCTGTTTCATTGCCAACTCATACAAATCAAAACCATTTTCCACAATACAGCGGGAAATAATTTCCGGATTCTCCATCATCTCAAATAGTTGTATTTTTCCACTATCCGTCACGTTTATTTCGGAAATTTTCAATCTGCTTTCAAGCAATGCACAAACCTGTGGAATATTATTTACCCTGATGTCCATGTGCTGGCGGCATCTTTCATCTAACTCCCTTTTTGTAATGTTTTCGAGGATATGTCCTTTATGGATAAAACAATACATGGTTGCCATGTGTCCTAATTCCTCTAAAATATGACTTGAAATTAATATTGTGGTGTGATACTCCTTATTTCGTTTTAATAAAAATTCCCGGATAAAATGTATTTTTTCCGGATCCAAACCATTCATTGGTTCATCTAAAATTAAAAATTCCGGTTCCCCAAGCATAGCAATCGCAATTCCCAGACGTTGTTTCATTCCCAATGAATATTTGCCTGCTTTCCGGTTTGCAGCATCCTGTAAATCTACAGCCTTTAGTACCTCATCAATACACTCTCTTCCCGGAATTCCACGCATTACCCGTTGTATTTCAAGATTTTCCCATGCCGTCATATCTTTATAAATAGTGGGATGTTCAATCAGGCATCCCATATTTCGTCTTTCTTCCTGATTTCCCTGTGTAACATCTTTACCATTTATGTAAATACTGCCTGAAGATACATAACTTGTTCCGGCAATCAATTTCATAATAGTACTCTTTCCTGCACCATTCTCACCGATCAAACCACATATAGCCCCTTGTGGAATAGAGAAATTGACATTTTGGAGTATCTCGTTTTTTTTATAAGATTTATATACCTGTTGCATTTCCAATGCATTTTTCACCATTATCAAGTACCTCTCTTGTCTGTTTATAAAAAGTATATATCTATAACATTAAGAAATTCTAATGATAAATCTAAAGATTTTGTAAAGATGCTAATGGTTTCTTAATAATATGTATTATGGTATGTCTGACCGGATCCCTTGAAATTTAAATAAAAAAGCCCTATACTCTTATCTGTGATCAGACCTCACGGAATGAAAAGCAGGATCATAGGTATCAGGAGGATTGCACAATGGAAAAAATACTAATTGTAGAAGATGATGGTGAAATTGCATTCTTATTACAACAATTTTTATTGCGTAAAAATTATGAATCCGACATTGCTAATAACGGTTTGGATGCTATGAGCTATTATGAAAAGGCTAACAATTCTAATTTACCATATCAGGCAATATTGCTGGATCTGATGCTGCCTGATTTGTCAGGCGAAAAAATATTGCAGCAGATTCGTAAAAACAACGATATCCCCATTTTGATTATTTCCGCAAAAGGAGAAGTGAACTCGAAAATTTCCTTACTTCAAAATGGAGCGGATGATTATATTACAAAACCCTTTGTATTTGAAGAAGTTTTAGCAAGATTGGAAACTGTGCTGAGACGTTCCAAAAAATCTTTTGACCAGCATCTGGTTTATACATATAAGGATATTGTATTGGATGATAGTGCAAAGACCGTCACGGTAGCGGATAACAAAATTACCCTTACCCCTAAAGAATATGAATTATTACGTTTATTGATAGAACATCCTGATCAGGTATATACAAAAGACCTAATTTTAGAGAAGATCTGGGAAGATAGTTATGTTGACGAAAGTGCTGTCATTGTCCATATGAGCAATTTACGTAAAAAATTAGATGCCACTGGAAATAATTCTCCATATATTGCCACGATATGGGGAATTGGATATAAACTTAATATAAAGTAGGATGACCTATTTCTATTCTGCATCCTCAGTTCATTCTGGTTAAATCAGAAACGCACACGCTTCTCTTTACAATTATGGGTAAGAAAAAAGACGATTTCCTGCGAAACCGTCTTTTTCTCATTAAAATTTTGACGAAACTCCTGTAAATTTACTTTGTCACTTTGATCGTCATCTTTACAGTCTTTGTCTTTCCGTTCTTTAAAGTGACTTTTACTTTCACAACTGCTTTGCCAGCTTTCTTTGCGACAATTGTACCATTTTTATTCACTGTTACAACCGGCTTTTTGGAAGATGTATAAGTGATCTTCTTTACATTTTCCATGTTCAGGTTCTTATCAAAAGTAACTTTTGCCTTCTTTCCGTTTGCAACCGTTTTCTTGGTATCCTTTAATGCAACACTCTTTAAGATTTTACTGCTCAGGGCTTTTGCATCCTTCTCATTCAGCAGTACATAATCACCGGCATCTTTGGTATCCGCTGTCACAGTTCCGTCTTTGGAAACCTTATAAGTTCTGCTGCTGATCAGGACTTTTTCTCCTGTCTTTTTATCAACTTTTACAAGTGTCAGCTTTTTGCCTGCCTGCAGATCCTTCGCATTGACAGATACGCTGTTCATCACTTTGCCGGAAGCGTTCTTTGTTGTCTGGGTAATCGTGATGTCGCTGGTTCCTGCCTCTTTGACTAATTTTGCAACCACATCTGCTGAAATTGTAGTCTTCTTTGTCTCGAAAGTATTCTTTACTGTTTTTTCCAGCTGTGCCCGGGCATCTGTCACTTCTCCCTTATCGTTCTTTTCAACGGTAAGTGTCGCATTTGTATCTTTTGCAATATTCTCAAATGTTTTGTCCGTTTTCCGGGTTTCCGATGGTTTTGTATCCGGTGTTGTTGTGCTGCCGGAATTTCCACCAGAGGTACTGCTGCCGGAGGAAGAATTTCCGCCATTATTTCCACTCTGGCTGGTCTGTTTTACTGCAATCAGGCCATCGGCATCTGCTTTTGCAGCTTCTGCATCACTGATCGTTGTTCCTTTGAACGCATCAAAGTAAAGTACCGATTCCACATCTACCGCGGAACCTGCCGGGTTGGAATTACACCAGAGTCCGAATGCCTGCACATCTTTTAAAGCATCCCCACTAAGTTTTCCACCCGTCTTCCCTTTAAAAGCGGAGAATGGAACGGTTACTTCATAGGCATCTTCTGTCTTCGCAAGATTGGTCAGATATACTTCATACTCTTCTCCTCCTGCCTTGATCTGTACAACAACCTTCTGCCCTTTTCCATCAAGTTTTGTCCAGAATTTCAATGCATTATAGGCTGAAAAATCTGTATTGCCCAGACTTGCATTTACCAGACCTGTCCAGACTTCCGAACCGGTTGTTTTTAATTTGTAATTAAATGCAGCACCATATGTACCGTCTGCCTTATGCTCCTGATCCAGCGTAAAGGACGAACTGCATCCAGCGGCAGAATTTCCACCGTAAGCTGCATCCAGAAGTCCATTACTCCCGACATAGTAGTCAAAATTTTCCAGCACACCTGCCGGAGCTTTGTCCTTTTCTTTTCCGATACTCAGATTTGTGATCGTGGACAGTTCTTTTCCATCTGCAACAAGTGTAATGGATGCTACATCTGTTTTTCCGATCTGATCCATTTCCTTTTGTGTCAGCTGCGCCGTATAGCATCCATCGGAGCCTTTTGCAGCCGGCAATGTCAACTGTTTGCCTTTTGCCGTATCCCTTACAACAAACGATACCTCACCGGCATTGGAAACACTTGCCTTTAACACAGTTGGCTTTAAAATCGTATCCATATCAAACGGTGCTACCATGTATCCGCTGACATCTTTGTAATTATCCGTCTTTACTCCTGCGTACTTATCGATATTTCCATAGAAATTAGTACCGTTTCCAAATACTGAATCCTCATTATTGTAGTAAGAAATGAAATCATTGATCATTTCCTGTCCCATGGTATCACTGTATTTATACGGCACATAGAAATTGGTATCGCTGAAATTTGCCCATACCATATAATATGGCATGTCGTTTTTCTTTGCGATATCATTCACTTTCTGATACCAGTTCACACCCGACTTTGCCTCACTGACCGGATTATTTTTTACAAGAAGCCCTTCGTTATCACTTCCATCCTTTTTCATCACACGTACACCGGTCTCCGAAATCGCAGCCAGCTTGTTATGCTGTTTTGCAAGTGATGATACAACCTGACAGGTCTGATCCAGATGATCAAAGAATGAAGTATCACTCTCTGCCGGATAAGTATTAAAGTCGTTGTAATAATCAAATGCCAGAATGTCTACACAGGCATCTCCCGGATACCGCGACATATACTCTGCCTCAGTCTCCAGCGGTCCGTTTGGTGAATACACATAAAGCATATTATGTACCCCTTTGGATTCCAGATACTCTCTGGTATATGCATACAGACTCTTATAACTTTCCGCCGTGTTTCCAGTTCCCCACCAGAACCATCCACCGGTATTCTCATGCAGTGGACGGAAGATGACCGGAATATTTGATTCCTGTAATTTATTCGCATAGGTTGCAATGGTATCCAGATAAGCCGTAAAGACCTTATTCTTTTCTCCTCCTGGCAGAATCTTCTTTAAGCTGTCCCCGGACAGATCTTTGGATTCGTTGAAATTACAGTCAAAGAAATCGTAGGTTCCATCCCCATTGTCTTTGATCTTCGCGCTTGTGAAGTTTGGCATATGTGCAGATAATGTGACGATTGCTCCATTCTCTGCTGCCTTTTTGCTGTAATTGATGGAATTTTCCAGTGCAGATTTTGCATCTGTTCCACCTGCCTCGCTTCCAAACAGTGCAAGGGAATCGATTCCAAAAATACCGCTGACAGAACCGGTCACATCATGGACATCTCCTAACTCATCCTTTGTTCCAACCGAACGGCTGACATCATTCTGATGACCAAACAGTACCTGATCGCTCTCGGTCAGTCCCTGTAAATATGCATACAATGCCTTTGCGCTATTGCTGGCATCCGGATCTGTCATGGTCAGGGTTTTATCTGTTGCTTCTGTTTTTGCCTGTGTTCCGTCTGTATTCGGTGTTGCGGTAATTGTCACAAAATCACCACTGGCATCCTTCTGGGAAAGTATCAGATTATCCAGATAAACATCCCCTGCAAAGGAACTGTTGGCTCCGATAAGTCCGATTGTCAGATCATCCATTGGTGTGGCAGATGGAGAAAATCCTAAAGTAACTGTAACTTTCTTATATCCGTTTCCTGCATCTGCTGCCTCGGACGAATCTATGCTGGTATCTTTATTGATTCCGCTATTGGAGAAAAATTTTATCTTGGAAATATTACTGTTTTCCGGATAAATCAAATCCACACTCACCTGATTATAATTGCTGATATCAGCCGGTGTCTTGGGTGTGAATTTCACTTTTGCCTCACTCCATGATTCGCCGGAGTTGGCTGTATAATCCAGGCTTACTTTTAATCTTCCGTCTCCGCCATTTGCATCATAGGAACATTTCGGAGCAGCATTTTCTTCTCCACCGTGGAAATACTGATATCCGGTTTCGCCTGCCCACAGATTTACCTGGAATTCATCATTTAAATCAGAAAGAACGGTTGGCTCCTGTTTGGTCAGTTCCTGTTTATCGCTTGATAAATTTGTGAGAACTACATTTGAAAATGTCACAGTTCCCTTAAATCCGGTTCCCACAAGGACGAATTCAACATCCATCAATGTATCCGGTGTTATTCCTGAAAACTTTACTTTCAGATCAGCTGAATACTTCTCCCCATCTTTCGTAAAAGAATCCTGCTGCAGCCACTGGCAATCCGTACTGTTGTTCCATCCCCAATCTGATCCCAGTTTTGTTACACCCTGGATATTCAGATGCGCTTTATCTGCAGCCAGCGACTGATAGGATGCTTCATCCAGTGTTACCTTTGCAGTTAATTCATACTCTTCATTCACATTTCCCAACGAGCCATTGATGGAATTATCATATGCAAAAGTAATTTTTCCTGCACCATTCCAGTCTTCTTCTTTCAATCCTGAAAAATCAATGGTTTCTGTTGTTTTTGCGTTCTCATTTTTGTACAGTTCTGTACGTGTTACTGTTGGTGCTGACGCTTCATTTGTCTCCGCCGCATACACCACCTCATTTTGTAAAAATGTGCATGCCTCCGGTGTCAGTGACCCCATCATTGCCGCTGCCAGCGTGATGGCAACAATCTGTTTTCCTACCCTTCTCATGTTTTTGCTCTACCTTTCCTTTCTTCTCCATTTCTTGTAAAAACCTTCCAGTGCCCTCCATCTATCCGGTTTCACTTAATAAAAAAGCAATTGCACGCTGCTTCCCATATTTCAGGGAGAGGGTACTGCATACTTGGGGAGTGCAGTAAAAATATGGGAACCAGTGTGCAATTGCTTTATTTATTTGATAAATTCAGTATATCATAAAGTAATTTTAAGTCAATATTTAGTTAATAGAAAATTAAACATTTGTAAAGTATTACTTAATTTAAAGTTTTTTAGTCTTTTTTTAGTCTTTTAATTAGACATTTTCACAAGAGGCGAAAGTACCAGTTCCTTATTAATTGAAAAAAGCACCTGTAAAACAGATTATGTTCTGCTCTACAGGTGCTAATATCGTGCTAGTTCTTTTAAGCTGCCTTCCAAAGAATAACCCCCTCTTTTTGTACATTCTTATAAAATGGAAGCACTTCCCCCCACTTTTTCATATTTTCTTCTTTAATATCAATGATAGAAAAAATCTTATCATAACGTATATCCATCTCTGCTGACCAGCAAATAAATTTATTTCTTATTTCTTCATTCATATCATTTTTAGTGATGATTGCTATATCTATATCGCTTTCTGATGTAGCTTCATTTCTTGCAACAGATCCATACAAAATAATCATTGATAAATTTTCATGAAACAGATTAAGTAACCCTTTTACCAATTCGTCTTTCATCATATCCGTTAACATTTATTACACCCCTACAAAAACTCTTTTTTATAGTCTACCATTTTTTCTGCACCTATTCCATATTTTCTTTTTCATAAGATTCCACCAGTCAAAGAACAATTCAAAAATTAAGGGGACGATCAAAACCATCCCCTTAAAAATTTTAAATATAATTAATCAATTTTTCTTAACATTGCCAAGTCAAGGTTACACCAGTCATTTGCTCCTGCTACAGAATAAACCCCGATCTCCAACGTATGATTTGTAACAACAATCTTGTCTATACTAAAAATATTCCAATTAATGTCACTTGTTTCAATCGTGGTATCAAGCTCACTTCCTCCATAATTTTTTGCATAAAGTTGTAAAACATCCTGTTTCCCATTTGTCTTTGCCCAAATTGAGAATTTATATGTTCCATTCGGAATATTTGTATACGTTTTATATACAGAACACGAATACTCTTTATCATCCCAAAATGTTAATTTGTAATCTCCATCATATGCATCACCATATTCTGTTCTTACAGTATTTTCATCTGACGAATCACTTGTCCATACATTCCATCCACTCGGTGAAGTAGTTATCCCATTCTGTTCAAAACTGATATTTGTCAATAAATTTTCACACGGTTTATTAAGCACCTTAATAGAATCTAATGCATTTCCCTGAAAATTAAACAACGTCATGTTATCCCATGTATTACTTGGCGTTACGGTATCATTTTTATACGCAACCCCTGCAGATGTAGCATATGTTCCGCCTTCTACAGGTATCCATTCTGGTTCCCAATAAAAATATCCAATACCTTTGTCATCTGGTACATTTAAAATGATTGATTCCAGATCATTCATAAATTCAAATTGTCCTTCTACTGTTGCAGGATATCCTCCAACTTCTTCATCTCCACTAATGAATACATTTCCTTCACCATCACCATCTTCCGTTGTCCATGCATACGCAGTTTCTACAACACACACTTCTTTATTATAGGTGGTCGCCAAGTAATTCAAATTATACTGAAGCCCCTCCATGGTTCCATGCCACATTGGATAATAAGATAATCCAAATACATCAAAATCCAAGTTTGGTGACTCTTTCAATAATCCACCAAAATACCAGGTATACAACTGATTTTTTCCACCCTGATCCAGATGAAGCATAATTTTGGTACTTGATGCAGCAGAAGCACGTACTCCAGAAATTGCAGATTCTAAAAGACCCGCTAATCCGGAAAAATCCTCATTCGTCCCTATTTTGCCATCTTCATGAAGAATCCCCGATGATATTTCATTTCCAACCTGAACCATATCTGGAACAATACCTTCGGCTGCAAAATCATTTAAAGATGTTTTCATATATGAATACAGTGTTTGCTTTAATTCTGAATAAGATAAATTTTTCCATGCTTTTGGTTTAATCTGATTTGCCGGATCAGCCCAAAAATCACTCAAATGAAAATCAATCAAAATTTTCATGCCAAGTTTTTTGGCTCTTTTAGCAAGTTTTAATGTCGTATCATAATCGTTGTTTCCACCACCATATGGGTTTCCGTTTTCGTCATATGGATCAACCCATAACTTTAATCTCACATAATTTGCACCATTATTATGTAAAATAGTCATTGCATCACTCTCCTGATTTTTCTCATAATAATGTGCTCCCAAATCTTCCAGCATATCCAATGTCGACACGTCAACACCCCTGATAAAATTATCTGTGCTGACCGCACCTGTGATGGTGGATGCCTGTGCTGTGATTACAGTCGTCCCCAAAAGCTGTACCGCTACAAATGCTGCAGCCATTGCTGATAGAATTTTCTTTTTTACCATAATACATTCTCCTTTTTATATAAATAATTAGCTACATTTTATCCTTTTACCCCTCCGGCAACCAATCCATTCTGAATAAATCGCTGTAAGCACATAAAGATGATCATGATCGGCAGGGATGAAATCACTGCTGCTGCAGCAAACAAAGTCCAGTGCGCAGCAAACTGATCGCTGATAAAAGACTGCAGTCCGAGTGCAAGCGTCATTTTTCCCGGTGTCTGCAAAAAGATTGAGGTAATCACATATTCACTGTATGTTGCAATAAACGAAAACAGGAAGATCACGGCAAGCTGTGGCATTGCAAGCGGGATGATGATCTTATAAAAAACCTGGAATTCATTTGCTCCATCCACCATTGCAGCTTCATCCAATTCCACCGGAAGTCCATCGATATAAGATTTAAGTAACCAGATATTGTAAGCACTTCCACCTGCAAGCACAAGAATGAGCGCAAAGCTGTTGTCCACCAACCCGAACTTATAAATTAAAATATAGTATCCGGCAACTGCCATGCTGTTTGGAAACACCTGTAATATCAAAAGTGCCATCAGTCCATATTTTCTTCCCACAAACCGCAGTCTTGCAAACGCATACGCTGCAAGTGAAGTAAGCACAAGTTGTATGATTGCTACAATAAAGCAAAACTTTAGGGAATTAAAAACCCAGATTCCAAAATCCGTTTCCCGAAACAGTTCCACATAATGTTCAATACTGAATTTTTCAGGGAACAATGAGGACAGGAAAAAGCTGTCACCCGCGGAAAAAGAGGACATAACAATCCATATGACCGGAAACAGCACCACGATCATTGTGATCCATATGACCACTCTGCTTCCCCACAGTGTCCGTTGTTCTGAGGCGGATATTTTCTTTTTATTTTTCATTTAATCAACCTCCTTAAATGAGCCGGACAGCCGCATATTAATCAGCGTAAATGTTCCGACAATGATAAAGATCAGCACACTGAACGTTGCAGACAGTTCATACCGGTTCGACCATGTGGTCATCTTATAGGTGGTACTGGCAAGGATATCCGTATAACCCGCAAACTGGTTATCCACTCTCGCTGGTCCACCTTGTGTAATCATATATATATTTCCAAAATTGTTAAAATTAGCCGCAAACGAGGAAATTACAAGAGGAATGGAAAGTTTTGTCACCATCGGCAATGTAATGCTCTTAAAGCACTGAAATTTTGATGCCCCATCCATTTTAGCCGCCTCATAGTATTCACCAGAAATCGCCTGTAGTCCACCAAGACAGACATTCATCATATAGGGAAATCCCAGCCACACATTCACGATAATCAACCCAACCCTTGCCCAGAATGGATTGGTCAGCCACGGTACATTCCAGGCAATACCGATTGTATGCAGTAAATTATTGATTCCACCATACTGCTCATTTAGCAGTCCCTGCCATGCGAGGATTGCAATCGTAGATGGCAATGCCCACGGAACAATTAGCACTGCACGGTAAATTTTTGATTCTTTCATATGCGGATTGTTTAACAAAATGGCAAGAATCAGTCCCATTGCATAGGAACCTGCCGTACTTAACAGCGCAAAACAAATCGTCCACCCAAGTACCGGGAAAAACACATTTTTAATGCTTCCGGAAAATACGGTCAGATAATTTTCCAGACCCACAAACGTGTAATCTGTCAGATGATACATGTTGTAATTAGTAAAAGATAAAATCACCGTATAAATAATTGGCAGACATGTCACCAACAGAATCGAGATCAGTGCCGGTGCCAGATAAGTATACCCAAGCGCATTCTTTTTCTTTCTCATGCCATCACTACTTTCCTGAATTCATCAATTCAATCGCTTCTTTCAACTGCGTAACCATATTTTTGGCAGCTTCCTCTGGTGTTTGCTCCCCAGACCACATCGAACGGATATTGTTTGTGTGGATACTCCAGAGCTGTCCCATTTCTGATACGGTCGGCATCGGCTCTCCATCATTGATCTGCTCGACAAATGCCTGTGTGTATGCATTACTCTGGATCTCATCAAGTTCCTGATCTGCCAATTTTGCCGGTATACGGTCACCCGCCTCATACATGCCAAGTGCACCGTTTTCCAGCAGATAGGAAATAAAATCCCATGCTGCATCCTGATTTTTACTGCTGTTGCTCACAAAACTTACCTGTGTACCCACCGGGGTCACAAACGGCTGTCCGTGGAAAGTTGGCATTTTTGCTACAGCAAATTTAGTTCCTGCAGAGGTAAAACCGTCAATGTCCCATGGTCCACCAATATAATAAGCACATTTTCCGTTTTGGAAATTACTTCTTGCGATATCGGCTGTCACATCTGCCGTGATCAGTTTATATTTATTGCACAGGTCATTGATAAAGGCATAGGCATCCACACTGCCCTCATTATCAAGACCGATGTCTGCCGTGTCATATGCCCCATCCTGATATTTAAAAATATAACCTCCGCAGGCTCTCACAAAACCAAGATCGTAGTATATGCTTGTTGCATCAAACTGTACACCTCCGTCTGCGGCTGCCTGATCGACCAGTTCTTCCCATGTTTTTGGGACTTCCGATACAAGATCTGTGTTGTAAAACAGTGCAGTAGTCTCTACGGAAAGTGGTGCTGCATATCGTTTTCCATCTACATAACATGCCTGGATGGCTGCATCGGAAAAATCCTGATCCGCATACAGATCCTGTGGCACTTCTGCAGTAAGATCTGCGTTTACATAATCTGCAAGCTGGTCATTGGGAATACCCACCACAGCATCCGGTCCGGAAGCACTTTTTACTGCCTGTGCAAACTGCTGGACAGATGGAGACTGGTGAATGACTTCTACCTTTCGTCCGTTCTTTTCTCCCCATTCATCTGCATATTTCTGAATGGTATCCACTTCCACGTTCATGTTCGTCCAAATCACGAGTTTTTCCCCGGAAGCTTCCTTTTTTCCGGTTCCACTTCCACAGCCAGTCAACATTCCCACTGCCATTGTTACAGCCAGCACAGCTGTTATTATTTTTTTCATATGATTATCCTCCCTTTACATTGTTTTCATGTTTATCAGCGCGCTGTTTGCGTTTCCATTTTCGTCAAACAATGCCATATTTGCCATGGCATTTCCTGCTGTCATCTTGTCTTTCATGTACTTGCTGCCACTCTTACTTGCCCACGTACAGTCCGGTATTGGCAGCCATGCCGGTTCCCAGTAAAACACACCGATGCCTCTTTTATTGTTTACACTTCTTACCGTTGCAAACAAATCCCGCAAGAAGGCTTCCTGTCCCTGCTGTGTTGCCGGGTATCCAGTGATTTTTTCATGCTCCTTCGAATAAACGATTCCGTTACAGCCAAATGTTTCCGTAGTATAACCAATTGAAGTCTCTGCAACAAGCACATCTTTGTCATACCGGCTGCTGATATCATTCATATTATCCAGAAGAAGTGAAAGACTTCCGTTCCAGTGCGGATAATACGACATTCCAATAATATCAAAATCCAGCGCATACGATGAAACCTGATCAAACCACTGTCGATACATTTTATTATCCGTTCCGAAATCCAGATGCAATACGATCCTTGCATCCGGACACTCCTCGCGCACCCCCTTAATCCCTGCCTGCAGAAGATGTGCCATATTTTCGGTCTGTTCGATGTAACCATCCGGCCACAACAGCCCTTTTGTAATCTCATTTCCAACCTGCACCATAGTCGGCACAAGCTTGTGGTTTTTCAATGCCTTTAACGTATCTACAGTATGCAGATACACCGCCGTTTCCAGTGCCTCTCCGCTTAATTCTTTCCAGGCTTTCGGTTTTACCTGTTTGGCCGGGTCTGCCCAGAAATCACTATAATGGAAATCAAGCATAAAATCCATACCGCTTTGTACAGTTCTTTCTGCGATCTCAATGGTAGTCTCCAGATCATTTCCACCTCCCCCGTAAGAATTTCCGTTTTCATCGTAGGGATCCGGCCAAATCCGAATCCTTACGTTATTGGTTCCGCATGTCTTTAAAATTGCAAACAGATCTTCTTTTTTCCCGTTCAGCCGATAGGACGCACCATATTGTTCCAGTTCTTTCACCATGGAAATATCCATACCCTTAATAAATTTCATAACTACTCCTTCACAAGTGTAATATCATCAATGGTTCCCCAGCCGCCCGGTGCTGTTGCCACGTGTGCTCCTACTGTGATTGCTCCGTCCGTTGGTGTAATGCCCGGGATTTCCACCGTATACCAGTTAACATACCCCTGCAATTTGCCATCTGCTTTTACCTCTTCGCCATCCACGAGCGCATAAAAATATACGGTCGGATTTTCATCCCCGGCTGCATCACCCTGAATATGAGCGGTTAGTTTGTAGGTGCCATCCTCAAGTCCACTCACTGTCTGTTTCATGGAAAAATCCACCGGATTGTTTCCTGAATAAAAATGCAGTGACTGTGCACCTGCAAAACAGTCTGTCTCACGATCATAAACATCTAACTCCTCTGTAACATCATTGTTGTTTGTCACCGTCCATCCGGAAAAATCTGGTTCTTCAAAACTTCCGTTGATCAGATAATTTCCGTTTTCATCTGGCGTACCTGTTGTATTTTCCTTCTGTTCTGCGGCAGCAACTTCTGTGCCTCTCTCCTCTTCAATGTTCTCTGTTTCTGTAGCTTTTTGTGTTTTCTCCGCATCAGCATTAATACCAGATGTGTTTCCACATCCTGACAATGCTACTGCCATGCTCGCTACAAGGACTGTATGTAATAACTTCCTTTTCATAAATGTTCCCCCTTTTCTAAAATTAAATCTTTACTAATATTCAAGTAAATTATTTACTTATTAAGAATGTATCATCTAAGCCTAATAATGTCAATACTCACAAATACACTTTTCACTATATTGCCAATTTTTATTTTTGTATTTTATGCAATATATACAAAAAAGACACAAAAAAAGATGTTCGCAATCGAACATCTTTTTTCAACAACTCTTCCGGAAAACTGGAATTCCATTTACAAACACCAGCTTGGTTACGCGTCCGCCATATAGTACCCTGTTTCGCAACAGATCAAGCGCGGTTTCACAGATACATGGAATATCAATATGAATAGTAGTAAGGGGTGGTGATAAATACTTTGCAATATTCACATCATTGATGCTAAAAACCGCCACCTGCTCCGGAATCTGTATATTGCCTTCATTTAAAGCCTGTAGCACACCCACCGCCAGTGTGTCACTTGCCACACAAAGTGCTGTTGGCAGTATCTCTTTTTTAAGCAGTTCTTTTCCCATGCGGTAGCCATCATCCACCGTAAATCTCTCGGAAATGAAAATGTACTCCTCATTGAGATACCCATAGTATGCAGCGCTTTGTCGAAATGACCACTCCCGGATATCCATGGAAGGTTTTCCGGTGTCAATATTTCTATCACTGCCCCCGATAAATCCAATCCGTTTATGTCCTTTTTCCACAAAGTAATCAACCATCTGTGTCACAAACGAATCCATATTGGGCTTCACGGCATCAAAAAGTTTTTCATCCGGGGATGTGCCGATAAACACGCCCCTTTTGCACCGTTTATACAAAGCATTGATTTCTTTTCTGGTGAGCCATCCAATCGCAATAAAGGCACTTAAATCTTTCGGAACATGATCCATGCCGTCTTTTCGGTCATAGATGCTGAGCTGAATATTCATCTTTTTCGCCTGCTTTATTATCTCATCCTTTACCCCGTGGTAAAAGACATCTTCGAGTTCATCCTCGTGGTCAACAAAATACAGCAATGCCACATTTTCGATCTTGGGATAGATTACTCTCTTTTTGTATCCGATTTTCTCTGCTGTGGCAAAGATCGCCTCTCTTGTCTCATCACTAACAGAGATTCCCTCATCATAATTGAGTACCCGTGAAACTGCTGAGCTCGAAACCCCTACGATTTCTGCAATTTCTTTAATTGTTGCCATACGATTCCTCCAATGTTTTCATGGATTTCTTTATTGATAAATTCTGTTATAATTATTTTACATAAATATTTTACTTTGTCAAACAAAGTTTTGCACATAAAAAAGGCATACATTCCTCAAAGGATCATGTATGCCTTTACAAACCGTTACCCAGTCTTATTTCGTAGAAACCGTAGAAGCAACAAATTCCAGATTTCCCTCAATCTCAACCTTAGCATAGCCATACGGAAGAATAAAATGATCTCCCTTCTTCACGCTGGTATGGTTTAAGAGTCCGTTTCCTTCTACCACGCTGACGATCAGGAACGGATAAGACTGCTCAAACTCAGCCTTCCCATCCACTTTCATGTGGAATACCTGATAATACTTACACTCGATGAGTTTCTGCAGTTTGTTTATCTCCGCTGCCCCAGTCTCGATCATGCACTCGGACATCGGTGCTGCCGGCACTTTGATGACATCGAGACTCTGCTGTACATGAAGCTGCCGCGGTTTGCCGTTGGAAAGACGGTCATAGTCATAGACACGATAGGTAATATCACTGTTCTGCTGTGTCTCAAGAATTGTAATTCCACCCTTGATTGCATGTACCGTTCCCGGATCAATCTGGATGAAATCACCTTTCTTTACCGGAACCTCACGGATCAGTTCACTCCAGCGTCCGTTGTGTACCATGTCTTCCAGTTCCTCGTGTGTCTTTGCATTGTGTCCGATAACCAGCTTGGAATCCGGCTCACAGTCTAAGATATACCAGCACTCCATCTTGCCAAGAGAACCATTTTCATGCTCTGCAGCATAGGTATCATCCGGATGTACCTGAATACTTAAATCCGCCTTTGCATCAATAATCTTGATCAGCAGTGGGAATACTTTCCCCTGTGTATTTCCAAAGAGTTCTTTATGTTCCTCCCACAGATCGGATAATTTCTTTCCCTTATACGCACCGTCTGCAATCGTACAGGTTCCGTTTGGATGTGCTGCGATACCCCAGCATTCTCCGATGTCATCGCCCTCGATCGCATAGCCAAACTCCTCACGCAGCTTGGTACCACCCCAGATATTGTGGGTAAATACCGGCTCCATAAAAAGGATCTGCTTATACGGCTGGTTACAACTTAAATTTTCTCCATTCATTCTCATCACCTCTCTGTACCAGTATGCGGAATCTTTTGCAATCCTGCGCTGGGTTGTGTAGTCTACATAAACAAGTCCAAAACGCTCTTTGTAGCCTTCTGCCCACTCAAAATTGTCCAGAAATGTCCAGAGGAAATATCCGATCACCGGCATTCCCTCATTGACCGCACGCTGCACAGCACCCAGATATGCATCCAGAAATGTGATTCTTTCGCTGTCATGCACCTGTCCGTCCGCGGAAATATTGTCAAGATCGGACATTCCGTTTTCTGTAATATAAAGCGGCAGATGGTAACGCTCCGTCAAGAAACGGATTCCGTAATACAATGCCTCCGGTGTCACTGGCCAGCCTGTGCCTGTCTTAGCTGCCCCAGGGGCGCGGTTTACATATTCCGGTTCCCCATCTTTTCCACAACGGATCATATAACCGTTATATATATTTTGTCCCATAAAATCGAGCGGCTGATGAATGAGTTCCATATCTTCTTTCGTAATCTCCGGAAGATATGGTGCAAATTTTTCCAGTCCTTCTTTTGGATACTCTCCTAAAAAGACAGGATCGGAAAACCATGCCACATTCCAGGTCCAGTTATCCATTGGGTTGTCAAAACCAAAATATACCTTTTTTGCAGCCTCTATATCCTTTGTACCCTCCGATGCCGGATATGCCACACCACAGGTCGGTGCATATCCGACACGTATCTTCTGCTTTGCATATTTACGCAGATTGATCACTGCCTGACCATGTGCTTTCATCAGATTGTGTGCCATCTGAAAGGTTTCTGGAACGGAATACTGCATTCCCGGTGCATGTACCCCGCTTAAGTGTCCCAGTCCAATCGCACACTGCGGCTCATTGATTGTGATAAAATCGGTACACAGATCAGAGAAATTTTCTGCAACGACTTTTGCATATTCTCCAAACCACTCCACCACATCTTCATTGAGCCATCCGCCTTTTTTAAACAGCTCATATGGAAACTCCCAATGAAACATGGTGATAAACGGACGAATTCCGTTTTCTTTCATGCAAAGAATCATATCGCGATACATCTGTACAGCTTTCTCATTCACCTTCCCGGTTCCCGCCGGAAGGATTCTTGACCAGTTGAGTGAAAAACGATAATTTTTGATTCCAAGTAACCGCATCAAAGCAAAATCTTCTTTATAACGGTGCATATGATCGCAGGAAACATCTGCAGTCTGTTGTTCATACACCCTGCCGGAACGCACAAACTCATCCCACACATTCTTTCCACGGCCATCGTCAGGATCGGTTCCTTCCACCTGATAAGCACTGCTTGCCACTCCCCAGACAAAATCTTTTGGAAACATATTTTTCTTCCTCTCTATTTTTCAGAAACAATTACAGAGATCAGTTCAAATGCACTCGGCATGGTAGAATCTCCGGAAATCAGCCGTATTTCCACCGTATGTGCCCCTTCTTTTCCATGCACCAGAACCGGAGTCAGCGTCAGGGAATCCCCCCAATCCTCATCAAAGTTTGCATCCAGTGTCACCGCATGTGCTTCATCCCCATCCACAATGGCCAGTGCCACCGGCGCCGGTTTCGTTACACAACGCTTATACTGTGCTGCAATCTCACTTCCATTTACAGCAAACGTTAACGATGCTCCTTTTTCTTTTGCGGACCATCCATTTTTGAAGCAATCTTTGACTTCTTCCTGTACTCTGGTATCTTTGACAAATCCCTGGTTTTCAGGTTCATAATTACGATTATCCAGACGCACTGCTTTTTCATAGCAATTGTCTGTCAGTGGTTCTGGGAATTCTGGTTTTGCATCCTTTGTCTGTGTTATATGGATTTTCTCTAAGGCATAAGTAATCACAGATGCAACCAGCTCATGCCCTTTGTCGTTTGGATGCAGATCATCCTCTGTAATGTCGCGGTTTGGAATCCGCCCCGCAACGACCTCCGGATAAATACTGCTCTGCATGCTGACCGCCGGAAGCTGATAATGTCTGGCTATCTGACCGTGCATGATCTGTGCATTACCACCGTTGTTATAATAGACATTGTGCACCAGCATCACAGCAGGTTCGTTTTCATCCTGCCATACACGGCGTACCAGTCCTTCATATGTCTCACGGAAAAATTCCGTTGATTCATCATTGACCGAAAATTCAATGATAACAAAATCCGGTTTATGGGAAAGCAGATCGGACTCGGCACGAGCCGTCCCGAAATGTGATGTTGTTCCACCGATTCCGGCATTGATATAATGAAATTTGGCCTGTGGAAATGTTTTCTCCCACCACTGAAATACGCGGTAAGCATAACACAGCTCCGGTGCGGATGCAAGACATCCCTGCGTGATAGAACCACCAAGGAAACCAATGCTTAATGTTTCCCCGGCCTCTGCCCTTGCCATTAATTTTTTCATCCGGTACTGATTGCCCGGATTTGAAATACCTCTTTCATATTCAATCTGCATTGTTATACTCCTTATATCATGTAATCAATTTTTTTTAAAAATTGATTACATATCCCAAATCTCCTCTCCGAGGCTTTCGATGAATGCGGTAAGTTCCTTACTCATCTGTTCTGCCTCCGGAATACGGATATGTCCCGGTGTTCCCTTTCCGTTCTGTGAATACAGGAAATGGTGTACCCGCGGACTGTTTATTGTTTTGCACACTTCCTCAATGGAAATGTCCCAGTTTTCGTTATGTTCCAATATTGTAGTAGTTAATATAAAGGTTGCCTTCGGATATACTTCCATGAGATGCTCCAAAAATCTGCGGTAATGCTGCCGCCAATTCTCAGAACGTGCACTGTTATAATCCTCCGCCATATAATCGTCCGGGTGATTGTCGTTTTGTCCAAATGCCAAAATGACAACATTCGGTGTATAGCGGGAAAAATCCCATGGTTTTACTTCACTGAGTTCCGGTTGATATTCAATTTTATCATAACAGGATTCTACCCCCAGATAATCCGGCGCCATAAACCAGCCGGTTTTGTCAAGAAGGGCGATACCACCCTGTGAACTGTCATGCAGCTGTGCATGAAGATTCCGCGCGGTCATCCACGCGTAAGAATACCAACTGTTTGAATATTCCCCATCGTGCTCCGGATCCGGTTTTCCTACATAATCCACAGCTTCTGATACCTCGCCGCAGGAAACGCTGTCCCCGAAAACTTCGATTTTACGGGACGGAAGCGGTGCCGGAGTAAGTACCTCGGCATCGCTTCCCAATTCAAATCCCAGTAATGTGACGATATGGCAGGAATCCATTCTTTTAAAAAGAGTGAGGGTATGCTCTGTAGGCTCAAGACCTTCTGCAATCACATACGTTTTTGCATCGGAATCTGAGGTGAGTAAGAACTGTCCCTGCTTTCCGTCTAATATATATCCCATCCGGCTCGACCAGTAAGCACGCTTGTTTGCCAGTGTCACGGAAATTTCTGTTCCGGTAAAACGAATCTGTACAAAGCTCGCCGCATAGACAAGCACTGGTGCTTTCGGATCATCAAAATCAATTCTTCCACAATATTGTAATCTCTTGTCGTCCGGTGAAATATGCATAATTATCTCCTTCCGATTTCAGTGTCTGCAGGTGTTACAACACTGTTTGTTTTTATGTAATCTACAATCTCATCCAGTTTTGTAAATGCCAGGCCAACGTAGCTGTCTGCAGCGCCATAGTAGATCGCAATCTTACCGGATGCACTGTCGTGAATGGTTGCACATGGGAAGCATACGTTCGGAACGAAACCTCTCTCCTCATACCACTCTTCCGGAGTCAGAAGGAAATTCTCACAGCGGTACTTCACGATGGAAGGATTATCAATGTCAAGGATTGCCCCACCGATGGAGTAAACATATCCGTTACATGTACCGGATACCCCATGATAGAATAAGAGCCATCCTTCGGAAGTCTCGATTGGAGCAGCACCACCGCCGATCTTTAAGGACTCCCACCATTCGCTTCCTTTGCCCATGACATGTCTGTGTTTGCCCCAGTATACCAGATCCGGGCTTTCACTTAAGAAAATGTCACCAAACGGTGTATGACCACTGTCTGAAGGACGGGAAAGCATCATGAAGTTTCCATTGATCTTTCTAGGGAACAGCACGGCATTGCGGTTGAATGGGAGGAACGGATTCTCAATCCGTGTAAACGTCTTGAAATCTGTTGTTTTTGCCATGCCGATTGCTGCTCCGTAGAAATCCTGACACCAGATGATATAATAGGTGTCTTCTACTTTTACAAGTCTTGGATCGTATGCATAGATTGGCATAAACGGCTCGCCGTTTTCATCTACGAATGGAATCTTGTTTTCTTCAAAATCCCAGTGGATGGCATCTTTGCTGTGTCCAAGATAAATATATGGAATACCATTGGTCTGCTCTCCACGGAACACACCGATGAATGCATCACCATATGGCATAACCGCGCTGTTAAAAATTCTTGCAACACCCTTTAACGGATTTCTTCCGATAATCGGGTTTTCACTGTATCTCCAGATCGGGGCTCCGTTCTGAGGTCCTTGTGGTCTCTCCTGCCATGGTACATTTGGTACCGGAGCTGTCAGCATCTTTACTTCACTCATAATCAACACTCCTCTTATTTATGATTTTTTAAATACTCTAAGTTCTTCTTAATCAGGTCGCATCTCTGCTGTACACACAGTACACTTCTTCCCGGATCCTGTGGTGTATTAAATACATAATCAATCAGACGGTCAATCGTTGTAGTCGCCACATGCATTCTTGTATCAGAAGAAGCATAGTAAATAAATACTTCGTTCTTGTCATTGACAATGGCTCCATTGGTAAATACCACGTTGGATACATCTCCGACACGCTCCTCACCTCTTGGTCCGATTAACAGTCCGGATGGCTCTGCAATTACCTTGGACGGATCATTTAAATCCGTGGCAAATGCATAGATCACATAGCGCAGACCTGCTGCAGTATTTCTTACACCGTGTGCAATGTGAATCCAGCCGCGGTCAGTCTTGATCGGAGTAGCACCTGCACCGTTCTTTGCCTCGGTAATGGTATGGTACTTACGGATGCTGGTCATCTTCTCTTCGTCAATGACTGCATGTGTGATGTCCTCGCAAAGACCGAATCCAATACCGCTTCCGCTTCCGGTATCAATGAAATCATCCATTGGACGGGTGTAGAATGCATACTTTCCATCTACAAATTCCGGATGCAGCACAACATTTCTCTGCTGTGGGGAACGAAGGGTCTTTAAGTTTTCCAGACGCTCCCAGTGCTTTAAATCTTTTGTGCGGACAATACCTGCTGCTGCAACTGCCGCAGACAGATCGTTTACGCTGGTGTCTTTGCTCTCGGAACAGAATACGCCGTAAATGTATCCATCCTCATGCTGTGTCAGACGCATATCATAGACATTTGTTTCTTCCGGACATACATCATCCAGAAGAATCGGGTAATCCCAGAAACGGAAATTATCAATTCCGTTGTCACTCTCTGCTACGCCAAAGAAAGATTTTCTGTCATTTCCCTCGATACGGGCAACCAGATAATACTTTCCGTTTAAATAAATTGCTCCGGAATTCATGACTGCATTGATTCCAAGACGCTCCATAAAGAATGGATTGGTTTCTTCGTTTAAGTCATATCTCCAGGTGAGCGGAATCATATCTCTTGTAAGAACGGGATTTACATAGCGGTCAAATACACCGTTATAAAAATCGCTTTTTTCATTTTTTCGGGAAAGCAGCTTCTCCTGCTTTGCCAGTTCTACATAATATCTTTCATGCATTATTTAAAGTCTCCTTATTACTTCCATACACATTCTTCCGTTATGATACGGACATTTCCAGGGTTCTACGATTGGACGGTCAGCAATCGGACTTCCATCCGGATTTACTTCCCAGAACCATTCAGAACCGGTTCTCTTGTCAATTACATGTTCTTTGATGAATTCCCATTCTGCCTCAGATGCTTCCAGGAAATTCTCTTTCTGCGGATGCTTCTGGTATTCATTCAAAAATCCAATGACCGTCTCTGCCTGTACCCACCAGACCCGGTGGTCATTCACTTCTCCTTTACAGCATTCATTTGCCAGAGAATGACCGTCAAAAGCAACCTTATATACATTTTCCGCAAGTGTTTCGGTAATCGGGGACATCTTTTCTTTGTAATGTGCATCCCCAAGTACCTCTACTCCACGATCCATCAGCCATGCTGTCTCAATGTCATGACCATAAGAATACAGATCAATGATGGTGTTGTAGTTCTTGTCAAAGAATACTTCCTGTCTCTTAAGTTTCGGATTGTATACCTTATCCGCAAATACATCCATAATCCACTTTAACCGCTCTCCCACCTCTTCATCATGGGAAACCCGGTAAAACTCCGTGTAAGCCTCAAACACATGAAGCAGTGTATTCATCGTTTTTTCTGCAAGTACACCGTTTTCAGACAGTTTTTCATTGGATTCTGGCTGAAAATCCTTTGTGAAAGCCTCCAGATATCCGATTTCATCCGTACATTTGCTTTCAATCAGTACCTGTAACTCTTTGGCAAGCTTTAATGCTTCTTCGTCCCCGGATGCATCGTAATAGGAAGAAAGAGCATAGATGCAGAACGCCTGATTATACGTATGTTTTGTTGTGTCAAGTGGCTTTCCGTCATAGGTCATGGACCAGAAGATTCCACCGTTTTCTTTATCGATGCAATGATCACGCAGGAACTCATAACCGTGTCTTGCCTCGTCCAGTAACGACTCATCTTTCAGCAGCATATAGGCATTTGCAAAAAACCAGGTAATTCTGCTATTTAAGATACAGCCCTTTTCTGCTTTCTTATCTACGTTTAAATCGTAGTCCATATATCCATAATATCCACCGTAAGTATCGTCCCTTAATGCTTTCCAGAAAGGAATGATATTTTCCGTCAAATGCTTTGTGACTTCTTCTTTCATCATGCTCTTATTCATCCCGATACCTCTTATTTTCCAAAATCATTAACCCTTTACCGCACCTGCTGTAATTCCACTGTAAATCTGTTTCTGGCAGCAGACAAATACGATCAGCGCCGGAAGCAGGGAGATAATAACACCTGCACAGATCAGATTGTACTTGCTTCCCATTGGTCCTACGAACGTGTAGAGGGAAAGTGCCATGGTACGGATCTCTTTTCTCATCAAGTAAAGGTTTGCTGCGTAGTATTCGTTGTACACACCAACACCCTTTAAAATACAGGATGTAACAATTGCCGGTTTCAACAGTGGAAGCATAATCTTCCAGTAAATCTGCCAGTAATTTGCGCCATCAATGATAGCTGACTCATCCAGAGAGATCGGAATATTCTCCATAAACTGAATGAAGATGTACATAGAGATAACATCTGTACCACAGCTCATGATGATGTATCCAGCCAGACTGTTTACAAGGTGTAAATCTGACATGATCTGGTATACGGTAACCTGCATTGCTACTGCCGGAAGCAGTGCTGCAATTGTATAAAGGTTACGGATAAACCCATTGCCCGGGAACTTGAAACGGTTCAATACATAAGCAAGCTGGGAACCTACAATAACGGATACGGTAAGCACAACCACCATGACGATTACGGAGTTTAAAAATGCACGTCCCATATTTGCCGTCTTAAATGCATTTACAAAGTTGTCAAAATTCAGCCAGCTTCCCGGAAATGCCATAACATTGGTATTCTGGTACTCGGCATCTGTCTTAAATGCCGTTGTGATACAGGAAACAATCGGAATGATTGCACAGAATCCGAAAAAGATCAGCGATGCATATTCCACTATCGTCCAGATAATGCTTCCTACGGAATAATGTTTCATTTTTTTACGTTTTACTACTGCTGTATTACTCATTATTTCGCCGCCCCCTTCTTCATTTTCTCCTGTTTTTTGATCTGCTTAATCACCTGTTTTTCTGCCTTCAGCCGGGCTTTCTTTGCCTTATAGGATTCATCCTCCGACGCGGCATCCCTGAACACATATTTAAAGAACACATTCTGTAAGATCGTACAGATAAAGATGATCATCAGCAGAACAACAGACATTGCCGATGCCAGACCTACTTTCTGGCTGGTATGTGCGATCTTGTTCATAATTACGAAATACGTTCCTGTTCCGTTTGCACCGGTGGTGATTACGAAAGGCGCCTCAAACGCACTTAAGGAACCGGTGATGGAAAGGATAACATTTAATGTAATAATTGTCTTGATACTCGGGAGAATAATGTGTTTAAACTGCTCCCATTTATTTGCACCATCCAGGGACGCTGCTTCGTAGAGTTCGCTATCCACAGACATCATGGCACCAATAAACAGTACCATATTCTGTCCGGTATACCGCCATACGGAAGTCGCCGTCAGGGACCAGTTGTTTACACTCTGATCCTTTAACCAGTATGGAAGATTTTCTAATTGAAACCCACACCACTGCAGGATTGTATCAAATACGAATCCTCTGGTGAAGAAGAATTTAAAGATAAAACCAATGGCAATACCACTGATGAGGTAAGGGAAAAACATCAGCCCTTTGAAAAGATTTCCACCCTTTACCTTAAAACTTAAAATTGTTGCAAGATACAGTGCAAGCACAAGCTGGATCAATGCACCGACCATATAGAATAAACTAAGTTTCAACGCCCCGAAACAATCGTTTCTTCTGAATACATCAAGATAGTTGTCCCATCCGACAAATTCGCGCCTGTCTATCGGCGTTGTATATTTCATCTTATAAAAACTGAATTTGATCATTTCCGCAAACGGAAAGTAAGTAAATAAAAAGAGTAAGAGCAACGGGATAATCATAAAACCGATACAGATAAATACCTGCTGGCCGGCTCTGCTCCTTGCCCATTTCTTAAAACTAAATGATTTTGATTTCATACTACGTTCCTCCCATATGAAACAGGCAATCATGCCGCTGGGCCGAAAATAAACTTTCCGGCCCAGACAACTAGATGATATACCTTTATGCAGCGTGGAACTACTCTGTAATTTCTACGCCCTCAGATTCCTGAGCATCTGTCCATTTCTGGTTCCACTCGTTCATAATATCATCAAAGCTCTCATCGCCATTTGCGGCATGCTCAATGATTGCCTGAATCTTATCATTACCGCCATTGTTAACATTTAACTCTGAATCAGCATTTAATGCATTTAAAAGATCCTCTTCGCCTTCTACAGCCGGTTCATCCTCAAGGAATGTTACACCAGAGAAATCAAGCTTTGTATCAGAAGATGACTTTGCAACCGGAAGTCCATCCTCGTTGTAAGAAAATCCAGACTTTTCAGTCATCCACTTAACAAAGATTAAAGCTGCCTGCTTCTCATCATCAGAAGCGTTTACGTTGATACCATAAGAGTAATCTGCTCCGGCTGATGCATACTGCTCACCGTTTACAGAAATTGGGAATGGCATATATCCGATGTCATCTGCGTTCTCACCGGCTGCTTCCATCTGTGGGTAAGCCCATGATCCAAGTACCATACATCCAATCTGTCCGTTGTTTAACATGCTCTTAGAGCCTTCCCAGTCAGTTGTAGAATAGTCATCCTCGGTAAGTCCGCCAGCAACTGCATCGTAAAGGATCTTGTATACTGCATATGGATGTGTGCCATCGCCATAATCCTTGAATGGATCCTTTGTATGAAGGAGTTTCTGGTTGAAATATGTATTGTCACCAGTTGCATTGTTTCCGATATAAGCATCCCATGCACCCATGGTCCAGCCTGCTGCATAGTTTGTGTAAAGCGGAATTGCATCCGTCTTGTCCTTGATCTTCTTTAATGCATCAATGAACTCGTCCGGAGTCTTTGGAATATCGGTCACACCGGCATCCTCAAACACTTTCTTGTTGTAAACGATACCCTGTGTCGTTGCTGTGGAAGGAACACCGTATACATCATCTCCATAGAGCCATGTGTTTGCGTAGTTGATCTGCTGGCTCATCTCATCAAGTGTACCGTATGACATATAATATGTACTGAGGTCTGCCTTATCTACTGCCGGGATCATTGTGATTGTCTCATACTGTCCTGACTGTAAATGTGTCAGTGCATCATCGGCATAGTTCGTATCTGTTGTGATTTCAACCTTGATGTTTGGATACTCTTTGTTGAAGTCTTCCAGATAAGATTTCCAGTTCTTTCCGCCGTAATCATCGGTGTCCATATCTGTTCTGTGGTTGAACATTGTAATTGTTGTGCTTAAATCTTTTCCTGTTTCTCCCAATACAATGTCTGAATAGCTTACAAGACCATCTGCAGAAGCGCTGTCTGATTTCTGTGTGGCATCAGCAGAATCATTTCCCTTAGAACCACATCCTGCGAATAATGTTGCGGTCATTGCAGCTACAAGACCAAGTGCCATAAACTTTTTAAATTTCATGTTGTTCTCCTCCTTAAACATGTGAATTATTAAGTTAATTTAAGTATACATTTTTTGTTAATTTAATCATCACTCTTTATTGCTTTTAATCATACCATATTGTGTTTTCAAACACATTCCCTATAATGCACAATTTTATACTTGTACTTTTGTGTATTATGCCTATATATTTTTGTTCAAAAAGTAATTTTAAGTTATATTTTATTTTAAATTATTGCTTTTTACCTTTCATCCAATTATACTTAATTAAAAACTGGTTATGATTGAAAGAGGATGATTTTATGGAACAATTACAGCATCATGGGATTACAGGAACGGTGCCAAAGCATGTATTATCTGACAACATGAAAAACTTTACGGCTTTTCCGCTGTCCGCACCAGCGGATGACGGCTTTATTCATCTGCTCGGAAAAGGCATCTGTTCCTTTCCGAACAATTGTTCCATGACATTCCGTATCAACGCGCCTTATCATTTTTTTTATGTATATGAAGGCACTCTTTCTGTAACGGATGAACATCATACGTGTCGGCTGGCAGACCGGCACGCAGCACTTCTTCCGATTTCCGGTGCCCTCACGATCGAAATTTTAAAAGGCCGCTGCCACTATTTCCATATGTATATTTCCGGTCTTGCCCTCTTGCAGTTTCACACACTGCTCCCATCACCTCTTGCCTATCCGGCAGAGAGTTCTTCTATGTTTACGCTGTTCCATACGATGGAGCATTTACAGAATCTGCAGAAAGACACTTTTAATGATCCTCTGTCCGTCTGCCGGATCTCCATGTGGATTACCAATATTCTTACGGAAATGGCAGTCTATTCCTGCCATCCTGCCACACACCGGGATACGATCCCGGATTATCTGCGGGAAATTCATCATTTATTTGACACACAATACGGAGAAAATTATTCACTGGACGAACTGGAAAATACGTATTCCGTCAGCAAATACCGGATCTGCCGCGAGTTTTCTAAATACTATGGGGCTTCTCCTGTCCAGTACTTAAACCATAAGCGGATTGAAGAGGCTAAAAAACTGCTTCTGACTACCAACGACACCATCCACGAAATCGGAAGCAAGGTAGGAATTCATAATACCAATCATTTTATCAATCTGTTTAAACGGGAAACCGGGGCAACCCCACTTGCATTTAAGCAGGATGCCCCGGTTTCTATATCCGAGCTACACTATCTTTAAATACCACATGTCCATCTACAATGAACACACCGGCTGTATAGTTTTCATTTGCAATTTTGCGGACAATCTTATGAATGGCTCTGCGTGCCATCTCCGATATATCCACCTCATATGTCGTAATTCCGATATCGCACAGCCCCGGATAAAGGAAATTATCAAATCCCACGACGGAAACATCTTCCGGAATCCGGTAGCCTTCATTTTCAAGTTTCCGGATCAGATACGAAGCTGCAAGATCGCAGTTACAGACAAATGCCGTCGGCATATCTTTCGGAAATTTATAATATTTTTCCAGATCCATCCGCCCGGTTTTGGTATCCCGGTCATCCATTACATAATCTTTTGGCACATCCATGCCGTGTTCCATCATTGATTTCAGATAACCAAGGTAACGGTCTGTAATACTGTTCGTCATACCAACGGTTCCCACATAGGCAATTTTTTTATGCCCCATGGAAAACAGATAATTGGTCAGCGCATAGGTTCCATAAAAACTGTTGGAAATCACGGTGTCAAGACCAACGGCATCGTTATAAAAATCCAGACAGACCACTGGCACGCCGCCCTCTTTTTCAATCTGTTCAATGTACGGCTTTGTCATATCTCCGAGAATAATCAGACCATCCACCTTTTTTTCCTGAAGCAGAAGCGGCATCTGGTTTTCCAGCACACTCTCCCTTGAAATACTTTCGAGCAGCGTAAAACACCCACGGGAAACTGCCCTCTTGTTTACTTCCTGATACATTTTCCAGTAAAAGGAATCGTATTTGTCCAGATATACTTCCTGTATCAGGACTCCGATATTATATTGTTTTTCCGCAGACTGCCGTTTCGTCTCTGAAGGACTGCGGTATCCAAGTTCTTCTGCAAGATTCTTTATTTTCTCCCGCATTTCCTCGCTGACACCTTTTTGTCCGGACAAAGCTTTTGAAACAGTTACGGTGCTGACACCAACCTGTTCCGCAATATCTGCAAGTTTTACTGCTTTTGCCATAATTCCCTCGATATTTTTATACTCATTCATTTATGCAGCCACATAAACCGGCTAATTTAAGTTAATTTTACATTCTTTTTTTTCTTCTGTCAATTAATCTGCCACAAAATGGTACAGATAACTTCGGTAATCCCCCTGCTCAGAAGGAACCAGCATACCGGCATTCATAAGCAGATCTCCACCGTATACGCATTCGTTCTCCATCTCACCTTCCAGACGATAATCCAGATTCGGATTCAGTCCCTGCAGGCGTACTTTTAAACTGTGGTAATTCGGGCGTGCGTGTACGGTCACGAAAGTAACCAGTGCCTCTTTTTTATCTTTGGATACTACCATATAACAATCGTAGAAATGATTTTCCCGGTAAGAAGCGATACGGTAATAATCCCCCTCCCTTACCAGATCGTTATACTTGTGATACATAGCTGTCTGCTGTGGAATCTGTTCCTGCTCTTCCTTTGCAATCTTTGTGATATCCAGCTCATAACCAAAGGTTCCTGCCAGGGCAACTTCCCCTCTTGTCTTAAACGGGGTATTTCTGCCCACGGTATGGTTCGGGCAGTCCGAAACATGTGCTCCCATTGCGGACAGTGGATAAATCAGTGCCGTACCTTCCTGAATGACAAGCCTCTCGATTGCATCCGTATCATCCGAGCACCAGATCTGTGGGCTGTAATAAAGCATACCCGGATCAAAACGCGCTCCACCGCCGGAACAGTTCTCCAGCAGGAGATCCGGGAAATCCTGTGTCAGACGTTCCTGCATCTCATAGACACCGAGCACGTAGCGATGGCTTAACTCGCCCTGACGGTCTGCTGGAAGTGCCAGACTTCCCAGATCCGTAAGCTGACGGTTCATGTCCCACTTGACATATTCGATATTTGCACTGTTTAAAATCGCACGGATCTTCTCATAGATACAGTCGCGCACATCTTTTCTGCTGAAATCCAGGACATACTGATTTCTTGAAAGCGTTCCTGTACGTCCCTTGACAGCGATCGCCCAGTCCGGATGCTCTTTGTACAATTCGGAATCCGGAGAAATCATTTCCGGCTCCATCCAGATGCCGAATTTCAGACCAAGCTTATTTACTTCATCCACAAGATATTTCAGTCCGCCCGGCAGTTTCTTTTCATTGACAAACCAGTCTCCAAGACTCGTACTATCATCGTTGCGGTGTCCAAACCAGCCATCATCCATAACCAACATCTCAATACCGTACTGGGATGCAAGTTTTGCAATGTCGAGAAGTTTTTGCGTATTAAAATCAAAATAAGTGGCTTCCCAGTTGTTAATCAGAATCGGGCGCTTCTGGTTGCGGTATTTGCTGCGGATCAGATGCTGGCGATAGAAATCATGGAAATTTCTCGTCATTTTTCCAAGTCCCTCTGCGGAGAAGGTAAGTGCCACTTCCGGTGTATAAAAGGCTTCTTCGCTTTCCAGTTTCCAGGAAAAATCTGCCGGATGAATTCCCATCACCGCGCGGATACTGTCAAACTGGCTCTTTTCCAGCTGCGCAATAAAATTGCCGGAATAAATAAAATGCATGGCATATACTTCGCCGGCGGTCTGTGTACTGGATGATTTCATCCATGCCATAAACGGGTGCTCCTGATGGGAAGACTCCCCGCGGATACTTCCCACGCTGGTCTTTCCATAACCGATCGGACGACGATCCATCTGGCGCTCTCTCCCCCAGGAACCGTGAAGTGTCAGCATCTCGTATCCATCGTCATCCATATCAAGGCATGCGGAGTATGCTTTCATAAGATAAACAGCCTCTTTGCTGTGATTACAGATACGCACGCTTCTTGTAATCATATCATTTTCTTCAAACACGGTATAATACAGATCCACATCCAGCTGTAACACTTCATCCCTGCAGTGAAGAATCAGTGTCTGTGCGGTATTCTCCCGGTCAAAAGCAGACGGCAGTCCCGGAAGTTCTGGTTTCTGATCTGTAATTTCATAAGAGACATAGGTCGGCATAACCGCATGCTGTCCAGCCTGTGTGCGCACAGCAATGCTGCTTTCCCGATAATCTCCCACTCCGTTTCCAGAATACTCCGATGGAAATGTATCATAAAAAGAGCAGCGCTCTCTTTCATTCTCCGATGGAACAAACGGTGCCTCTCCGGTACGAAGCAGGTAGCGCAGATCCTGCCCGCGCACACGCCTGCCATAATATACATGACCTACAAAGGTCCGGTGGTCTGCAAGACCTATGATATAGCTGGTATTGGCCGTCTCCAGACGGAACAGATCCAGATTTTCATCAAATACAATACTCATGTTACTCCTCCAGTATTTTTTCTTCTATAAACTTCACGGCCAGGTCCTTGTTTTTTAAGCCATCTGCCAGGCCTACCACACAGGTATCCGGATACCAGCCGGTTTCCTTCACCCAGGCATTTTTTTCTAACTTTATGCCAATCGGATATTTTTTCCCTGTTTCGGTACTTTTTACATACACCAGATCGTCCTTATATTTTTCCAGCAATTCTTCTGGCAAATATTCCCGGATGTCTGCCAGATAGTCAAACTCTCCCAGTGAATAAAAGAAATCATAATCCGCAAAAAAGACATCTACCGACTGTGTCATAAAACGGCTCTGGATCATTTGAATGCTCTCTGCGGATGCCCCGTCGTTTTCATTTGCCGAGGCTCCCAGATTACTGCTGACAAGCACTTCGCTTTTATCCGGATCCAGTCCGTTTTCTTTTAGGAAATCATTATAATAACCGGAATCCCCAGCCGGATTGTCCGCAGACTGCATGGCATTTACCGCCATAATTTCCAGTGCGGTATCTTTTTGCGTAACATAATGGATGATCAGAAAGCTGATGATTCCTATAATGGCAAGTGCGACAATGGTCTGCAATCCATAGTAATGAACCAGATACCATATTTTATCTTTTCCATGCAGCTCCTTTAACTTTTCTCTTTCTGTCTTCGGCTCCTCTTTTTTATAGAGGATGCTGTCTTCTCCTGCTTTGGAAAAATCCGGTTTTATATTCTTCTGATCATCCATAAAGTTTATTCTCCTGCGTATGTAAGCATCGCGGTGCGCAGCTCATCCAATTTCTTTTCGGAATCTTTGATATCCGTTCCGACAACACCAAAATAGAATTTGATCTTTGGCTCTGTTCCGGATGGACGTACACAACACCATGCATTGTTGCTCAGTTCATAGTAAAGAACGTTACTTTCCGGAAGTCCGGTTGGTGTAACTTCTCCGCCTGTCATATCTGTTCTTGTATCTTTCTTGTAATCCCGAAGTGCCAGAACATCCCATGCACCGATCTTTTTCGGCGGGTTGCTGCGCATCTCGTTCATCATGCTCTGAATCTTTTCTGCTCCGTCCATACCCTTTAAGGTCATAGTCTCAAGGCCTTCTTTGTAATAGCCGTAAGTCTCATACAGGGAAACCATGGCATCCCAGAGGGTGATTCCGTTGGATTTGCACCATGCTGCCACTTCGCAGAGCATCATGACTGCCACACAGGCATCCTTATCTCTTGCATAAGTACCTGCCAGACATCCGTAGCTTTCTTCCAGTCCAAAGACGTACTCATAACTGTTCTGCTGCTCAAAAAATTTGATCTGCTCTCCGATATACTTAAATCCGGTCAGTACCTCGATCAGTTTTACTCCGTAAGCTTTTGCGATTGCCTTTGCCATGTCGGTCGTTACGATAGTCTCAACGAGTGCACCGTTTGCCGGGAGTGTTCCGTTTGCTTTTTTCTCACGCAGAATGTACTCTGCAATCAGCATACCGGACATATTTCCAGTGAAACTTACATACTCTCCTGTCTTGGTATCCTTTGCATAAACACCCAGACGATCGGCATCCGGATCGGTTGCCAGAACGATATCCGCATCTACTTCTTTTGCCAGTTTCAGTGCAAGTTCAAATGCCTTTGGCGACTCTGGATTCGGATAGGAAACGGTCGGGAAATTTCCATCCGGAAGTTCCTGCTCTTTTACTACATAGACATTTTCAAATCCCAGTTCTTTTAATACACGGCGTACCGGGAGATTTCCTGTTCCATGTAACGGAGTGTAAACGATCTTGATATCTTTTGCCATCGCTTTGATGATTTCCGGGTGGATCGACTGTTTTTTGAGTTCTTCCATATAGCGGTCATCCATTTCTTTTCCGATGGTATGATAAAGTCCTGCAGCTTCGGCCTCAGATTTCATCATAGTCTTTACCTGTGAAAAATCAGTGACTTTTGCCACTTCTGCAAGAATATTTTTATCGTGTGGAGGTGTGATCTGTGCGCCATCCTCCCAGTATACTTTGTATCCGTTATACTCGCGTGGATTATGGCTTGCCGTAATTACAATACCTGCAATACATCCAAGTTCCCGAACAGAAAAGGACAGCTCCGGTGTCGGACGCAGGGATTCAAAACGGTAGGTTTTGATACCATTTGCATTCAGGCAGAGCGCTGCCTCATCGGAAAACTCCGGGGACATGATACGGGAATCATAAGCAATCGCAACTCCCTTGTCCTGTCCGTTCTGCGAAATGATATAGTTTGCCAGTCCCTGGGTTGCCTGACGAACCGTATAAATATTCATACGGTTTGTTCCTGCGCCGATTACCCCGCGCAGACCACCAGTACCAAACTCCAGCTGACGGTAAAAACGATCCTCGATCTCTGCATCATTTCCTTGTAGTGCCAGCAGTTCTTTTTTGGTATCCTCATCAAAATAATTGTCTGTGCACCATTTCTTGTATGTATCCATATAACTCATTTCAGGTCCCCCTTCTATTCGGCTTTTTTATTTTAGTATACCATAATTTAAGTTTGTGTAAATATATTTTTAATCGGAATTAAGCTAAATTTTCATTCCAAAACTTGTGAATATTTCCGACAAATCACTTCGAGTGCTTCTTTTCCATACACTTCATAATCGTTTCTTTTGACTGGTTTTGTGCCGTTTCCATGCCAGGCCGCCCACTCCCAGATTCCAAATCCGCCTACCCATTCTCTCTTTTGGCAGGCGGCAAACATTGTCCGGAACCAGTCTGCCTGTCCTTTTTCGTCATACGCGCCCTGCACGCCCCAGTCGTTTGGCACCTGATTCGAGCCTTCCACAGACATGCAGCCTGCCTCGGCAAAGAAAAACGGCTTGTCAAACTTCTTTACCACCTGTTCAATACGATCCAGCTGATTGTCCCAGTCGTTGATCGGATAATACCCGCTGGACGAAATCACATCTACCGCATCCCACCATTTCACATTGTGTTCCTGGTACTTATCCGTATTGTAGGAAACCAGTCCATCATACTTCCGGCGGATTGCCGCAATCACTTCCCGCCATTCCGCTTCGCGGCGCTCGGTCTGCACCATCTCGCAGCCTGCAATAAACAGATCCACTCCGCACTGCTGCGCAAGTCCGGCATAGTGTTCCTGAAATGCCCGGTAAGAGGCAAACCAATTGCCCCACTTCGGTTCACACACGACATCTTCATCAAAGAAATTGATATGTGCCCGCCAGGTTCCATCCGCGCAGTTTGCGGTCGGTTTCAAGGCAACGTTAAGCCCCAGTTCTTTGGCATAGCCGATCATGGCGATCAGTTCTTCATCGGTCACATTCCGGTCTGTCCGATAATCAATCTCCTCGGAAAATGCGGTCTTTTGCATACCGTTCGGCGCAAAAATGACATAATTTGCCCCCGTCTTTTCTTTCATGAGCTTTAAGCTCTGTCTGGTTTCTTCTTTTTCAAATGTACCTCTTGCGCAAAATGGTGCAAAGGTGACTGCATTGATTCTCTCCATGTTTTCCTCCATTGTGTTTTCCAGAAATTTACTTCAATATAGCATATTTTTTTCGGGAGGGGAATTGGTTTAAACATAAGTTTTTTTCAAAACGACGGAAGAAGGGAGTCATTCTCTTTTTCCAGAAAAATTTGCAAGTCAGCTCCGGTCCTGATTTCACGTACGTATTTGCGGGTTTGCAGGATTACGCTATTTGCGTTATTTGATGGAACTCCGGAGCAGTTGCAAATTTGTTCTTTCAAAAGAAATGATTCCCTTCTTCCTGTGTGTTGGAAAAAAGATAAGTACCAGGATAAGGATCACAAATCCATTTGCTTCTGTTTTGGCACGTGGTATAATAAATTTGCTTACACATAACAGAAAGTTACGGAGAATATAGGATGATGAATATAGATGAAAAAAAGAAACTGGCACTGGAAGTAATTGCGCGACTGAAGCAGGCATACCCGGATGCGGCCTGCAGCTTAGATTACAATGAGGCTTGGAAGTTGCTCGTCAGTGTGCGGCTGGCGGCACAGTGTACGGATGCCCGCGTGAATATGATCGTACCCAAACTATATGAAAAATTCCCGGATGTCAATGCTTTAGCAGATGCTCCTGTGGAAGAAATCGAAGAAATTGTGCGTCCCTGTGGACTGGGAAAAAGCAAGGCAAGGGATATCAGTGCCTGCATGCGGATGCTGCGGGATGTGTATGGTGGAAATGTTCCAAACGATTTTAATGCCCTGTTAAAGCTGCCGGGTGTCGGGCGTAAAAGTGCCAACCTGATTATGGGAGATGTCTTTGGAAAACCGGCCATCGTGACGGACACACACTGCATCCGCCTGTGTAACCGGATTGGTCTGGTCGACCATATCAAAGACCCAAAGAAAGTCGAAATGGAATTGTGGAAAATCATTCCGCCGGAAGAAGGGAATGATTTATGCCACCGCTTTGTGCTGCACGGGCGTGACATCTGCAGTGCACGCACGACTCCGCACTGTGAGCACTGCTGCCTGCAGGATATCTGTGCACAGCGTATATAATCCACATCTGTGCATGTTTCCCTGTTATGATTACACAGAAGGCAATGCTTCTTCTGGTATCAGCTTTTGCATATCCGGTGGCAGCGGAGCCGTAAACTCCATCGGCTCCCCTGTCATGGGATGGGGAAATGAAAGTTTCCAGGCATGCAGTGCCTGACGATCAATATCATACGGTTTCTGCCGCACACCCGCTTCCGTTCCGGAAGCATCCTCGTTCTTATTTTCCAAATCCTCCCTGCGGTCAATCTGATTCCCCACATATGTGGGATTGTATAAAAAATCACCAACCAGTGGATACCCAAGATATGCCATATGTACCCGGATCTGATGCGTGCGGCCTGTTTCAAGCTGCAAAGCCACCAGACTACGCGATATCCAATCCATTACCTCTGTTGCAATCACCCGATAATGTGTCACTGCCCGGTCTCCCTTTTGAAAATCCACCACGCGTCGCAGACAGCGATCCTCTTTTCTTGCAATCGGTGCAGATATCACTCCAGCATCCACTGTCATGTTTCCTTCCACAATCGCTAAATATTCCCGATGGATACCCTGTGCCTCTAAACCGTGTGTCGATTTTTCGCGCACCATCTGTCCTAATATTGCTGCAGATACGGCATGTTTTGCCACAATAGTAAGTCCTGAAGTATCACGGTCCAGCCGGTTAATACAGCGGAAAACAAAAGGTTTATTCTGTTCTTTAAAGTACCATGCCAGCGCATTGCCGAGGGAATTATCCGGATTGTTGCGCGATGGATGAATCGGCATGCCCGCTGATTTGTTAATCACAAGCAGATCCTCATCTTCATAAACGATTGTAACAGGCAGTTTCACCGGACGAATCTGTTCGGAGCTTTCTGTCTCCTGAATGTATACGGTCAGGATATCGCCTTTCGTAAGAATCTGGTTCATATGTACATACGTTCCATTCAGGCAGATTGCCTGCTCCCTTTTACGCAGATCCGTCAGATTCTGCTCGGAATACCCCTTTTCTTTTAAAAATCCACTGATCTTGTGTGGAAATGGTAATTGTGTAATGTGATACGTTATTGTCCGGTTCATTGCCTTTTACTGATGCCTCATATTCTTCCGGTATTCACTCGGTGATACCCCACAAATGGATTTGAACAGTTTCATAAAATGTTTTTCATTCTCATACCCTACCATCTGGCTGATCTCAATGATCTTTTTGTCCGTTTCCTCCAATAGCTTTTTGGCTTCTTTCATCCGCAGCTCTTTGAGATACGTCACAAAATTTACCCCTGCGTAATTTTTGAATTCGAAGGAAAACACTGAATAATTCATGGATATATAATTGGAAACCACCGCCATATTCAGATCTTTATTATAATTTTCCTGAATGTAGGCAATCGCCTGCTGCATTTTCTGACCAACCCCATGGTCATCGCCCTGTGCACGTATTTTTTCATGCATTCCAAGCACCAGTTCCATCACAGCTTCCTCATATGCTTCCACCCCGGAAAACTGATAGATTTTCCGACAGCGGTTGATCTTCTCTTGCACATCGTCATCCACCAGATTGTGATAAATTTTCTCTACATCCGAAAGAAACTGGATCATTCCATCGGCAAATGCATCGGGCTTAATATGTCCCCGCCGGACTTCGGTAAACAGATTTTTCCACAACGTGGTCAATTCTTCTGTTTTGTTCGTACCGATCAGATGCAGTTTCTGCATCCATGCAGTCTCCTCTAACTGCTTATATGCGGACTGCCGGATTGCGTCTGCCACATGCGGCGGATTTATAGTTCCGATCTGATGTTTCTCCTGATAAAATGCCTGTTTTCTGCACTGCAGGGCTTCTTCATACGCACTGCGCACCTGTGCTATCCCATGCGAGATCTCACTGATTCCCGCATATTCCTGCCACAGTGTATTACTGAGCAGTTCCTCCATTTCTTCTGGTGCTAAAATACAGACATTCTGATCCAAAACATCCTGTAACCAGATCAATTCCGGAGTATCTTCTAACGCAAAAGAACCTCCCACGACACAGATCCGGTATCCCTGTGGGAAAAAAGTTTCCCCGAATTTCTGGCTAAGACTCTCAATTTCCTCCGGCTTGGGATTCTCATCCAAAAGCAGATGCCGCAGCTGGCTTTTTCCAATGACCTGTTCGGCCTGTCTTATTTTCTGGCGGCTTACAATTTCTTCTTCGAGTTTTTGCATGATCGAAGTGATTTTCTGCCGCTCCACTGGCTTTAAAATATATTCTCTCACGCCATTGCGCAGCATTTCCACCGCATAGGAAAAATCGTCATATCCGCTGATTGCCACGATTTCCGGCTTGTCGGACATCTTCTGCACTTCTGCAACCAGCTGGATTCCATCCATCTTCGGCATCCGGATATCAGTGAACATGACATCCACATGCTGTTCCTGCAGCATCTCAAGTGCCATCTCTCCATTGCTGCACTCTACGATATTTTCCACCGGGACTCCACATCTTTGAATCATCACGCGAATTCCCTGCCGGATCATTTTTTCATCTTCTACGATCAACACGGTTTTCATGACCGTACTTCCCTCCCTTGTATCTGCTTGGTTCCATAGGTCTGCGGCAGATGCATACTTACTTTTGTATAACATCCTTCTTTCGAAGCAATGGCCAGTCCATACGCATTGCCGAAAGCAATCGTGATACGGTCCTGCACATTTTTCAGTCCGATTCCATGACCATTTCCACTCGTATTATCTGCCTGCAGCTTTCCATTTATTTTTTCTTTGAGTTTATCCACCTGTTCCGGCGTCATTCCTTTTCCGGAATCTGTCACCTCAATCACACAGTCTGTTCCTTTTTGTTCCGCTTTTATGTAGATGGTTGTGTCCTCTGCCACATCCTCAATGCCGTGTTTGATTGCGTTTTCCACAATCGGCTGCAGCGACATCTTTGGAATCACCTGCTGCATCATCTCCTGTGGCACACGCAGGGATAAAATAATTTCATAGTCAAATCGCAGATTCATGAGCGCGACATAATTACGAACATATTCGAGTTCTTCTTCCAGAAGGACAGTACCGTTCGTCCATTTCATACTGTAACGCAGCATCTTTCCCAAAGAAGTCACTGCATCCGAAATCACATATTTCTCATCGATCTCTGCCATCATTTTTATCGTTTCCAGCACATTATAAATAAAATGTGCATTGATCTGATTCTGCAGAGCACGGATCTGGGAATTTTTGACCAGCAGCTGCCGGTCAAGATTTTCCTGCATCAATGTCTGGATGCGGTCAAGCATCGTATTTAACTGCGCGCCAAGTTCCCCCATTTCTTCGGAACTGTCTACCGAAATCCGCACATCCAGATCTCCTTCCTGCACCTGATGTACGGTTTTTAAAATTCCATACAAACGGCGAAGCAGATGCTTGACAAGCCAATTGATAAAAAAGCTCAATCCGATAAGCAGAAGAACCAGCAGCGCAACCGTAATATTCCGGGAACGGTATACGGCCTGCACATCCTCTGTGATATCCTCCACCGCTAAAAGTGCACCGCCCATGCCAGCCACCGGCTGATAGACACCTATCAGATTTCTTCCATTGACTTTTTCATACAAAACAACCGATTCCTTTTTGTCCTGAGTTCTTTCATACAATTTCTGTACCAGTGCACGGCGCTCTTTGGAATTGCTGTTTCCCATATACAGAGTGCCGTCTTCTGCCATAAAACAGGTCCATTCTTTTTCATTTCCTGCATACATTTCATAAAACATGGTATCCATTTTCATAGCAGCTTCTACATAGCCGACTGTACCATTCCGATAGTCTTTTACCTTTGTCACATAACACAAAAGCGGTGTTTCTTCCTGCAGATTCTGCTCAAAAATCGTATCCGAATATCCAAAATGCCAGCCTTCGATTTCGTGTTCTTTGGCCCAGCTTAATTTTTTCATGCGGGAATTCTGATACAGAACCGGCATCATCTCTAACACCTTGTCATTGGTTGCATACACACGCACCCCGTACAACAGGGGGTTGTTATAGATCAGCCGCTCTAATGCTGCAATATCGGTATCGTAGGTTTTTTTCATTTCCGCAGACGAATAGGTTTTTTCCGATACGGATGCATTGAGCATATCAAGCACCCCCGCATCCGAGATAAAAAACTGTGTGGCCATATTGATGGAACTGATCCCCGTCTCCATCTGGGTTTTGTTTCGCTCCATTTTGTTTTTCATATATGTCCGGTGTTCTTTGATTGTACTCTGTTCCATATTGTAAAACAATACTCCGAGTATCACACCCATAGGAATCATAACAAAAATGAGAATCGTTATGGTAAACTTCCGATTCAGTTTCATATTTTCCAGCTTTTTGCTTATTTTTTTCATCTAGTCCATTCCCAGTTTTTTCTTATTGATCTGTACCAGTTTATTTTTTTCTTCCATCACCAGATCATATCCCAGTGCTTTTCTCTGCTTTTTGTACGACTCCATGATCGCATCAAATTTTTCATCCGATTCTGCCAAAAGAAGCTGTGGCAATGTCTCGCTCCAGAGCTTCGTAATGTTATTGTTTGCAATTCCAGCATCACTGTCTGCATCCAGTGTGACATCGTATTGTCCCAGATATTTTGTATACGGATATGTCCATTCCTTCATCTGTGCCAGCGGTGCTTCGGTTTTTGGCATCCAGTCTAATTGCATCACTTCATTCTGCAGCATCCAGTAAGCATCATCCGCTCCGTATTTTGCATTGTAAGCGCTGCGGTCTTCATTGAGCAGTTTTTTTACCTCCGGTCTGAGTACCGCTTTTCCATCTTCTTTCGTGTACATCTCATCCTCTACTCCAAGACTGATCAGCTTCTGTCCATGCTCACTCATCATATAATCCATAAACGCAATCGCGCGGTCCGGATGCTTACAGTTTTTGGAAACGAGTGTAATCGTCCAACCGTTGATACTGGTGGTCGGGAGTACCGGATCATCGCCATGGCTGTTTTTCGGTCCATCCACTGCCATATAAATCCGGTCCGGATCTTTGACATAAATTTCTTTCTGCTGATCTGCAATATCTGTGCGCTGATAAATCATGCAGAAATACCGTCCCTCCAACAGTTTTTCATTCATCTGTGTCCGCTGATCCACAAAAATATCATCCGCCAGATATCCTTCCTGACCGAGCTTTCGGAAAAATTTCAGCCACGAAAGATACTCCGGATCTGTATATCCATCGTACAATTTTCCATCTTTTTCCCATGGAATCGCCAGAAAGTTCTGCAGGTATTTTCCAAACGATACACATCCAGAACCGTCAAATACATGCGCCCCGATCGGAATCAATGGTTTTCCATCGACTTCCGGGAACATTTCTACTGCTTTTTTTACAGCCGCCTCAAATCCTTCCTGTGTCGTCATGTCCGGGCTTCCGATTGCTTCGTATATATCTTTGCGCACGAGAAAGGTCTGGTTAGAAGCAATATCATCCCGTTCTTCCACATCTTTGGGCGTATAGGAGGAATTCGGATATCCATATATATTCCCCTTTTCATCCGAATACCAGTCGACCACGGCAGGATCTGCAACTTTATAAAAATACATGTCATACTGATCGGCCAGATCATTCAACGCATAGACTAAATTTTTCTGGATCATCTCATTGACCTGCGGCTCCCACCAGCCAAGTGTGATCAGATCCGGCAGGGAATCCGATGCAATCAGTGCGTTTAGTTTTTCATCTTCGTTTCCCAGCGGCGTAATGAAATTTACGCTGACACCGGTCTCGTCCGTGATTTTCTGCGAAACGAGATTTTTCCCCCATCCCATATCAAACCAGGAATAGTTGACATACCAGTCCAGCGTCACGGGATCTTCTTTCGCATAGGTTTTCCATGCGGGCGTATCGCCGTCCTTTTCTGCTGCATGTTGTGTTTCTGTCTGTGTCTGCTGTGCACAGCCTGTCATCATTCCAAGAAATAAAGCTGTCACACTTGCGTATATCCATCTTTTTTTCATTGTACCCTCTCCTGTTTTTATAGCATTGATCCGGCGATCGCGCAGCTCATATCTTGGGCTGCTTTCGTGTGATGGCTGGGCTGCCGCTTCTCTGTTGCGCATTCAATATCCAGAATCAAGGATTTGCAGAAAATGACTGCCTGGCTCCTATGATGATTTGTGTTCGTTCAAGTTTCGACAGCGGCGCGCTATGTCCGTCTGGCAGGGACGCGTCCGAAGGATTTCGTGTCTGCCTTAGAGGGAATCCTGAGAATAAGCGCGCCCACGGGTCAATTTGCGCAGTCACCAAGTAAAATAATGAAACAATAGTATATATCAAGACAAATGAGAGTGGGCGCATTAAACGTTTCGAAGGTTCCCTCTTAGACAGACTAGAAATTCTGAGCGCATTCCTGCCAGACGGACATAGCGCGCCGCTGTCGAAACGTTGCCCGGACACAAAATTTGAGCCAGGCAATCACTTTCGCAAATTCTAAGATTCTGTCTAATTCATGCGCAACAGAGAAGCGGCAGCCCAGCCATCACACGAAAGCTACCAGAAAACATAAGTTGCGCATCGCCTTATAATTTACATGTATTATACCACAACAGGAGCCTCCACAAAAGTGAAGACTCCTACTGCAAAACATATATTAAAGGGAGAAAACTATAAAAAAGAAAATAAGCTTATTCTTTTACCGCACCAGCAGCAATACTGCTGATGATGTACTTGGAGAAAAATGCAAATACCAGAAGAATCGGAATAACCGAAATCGCAACCGCCAGATAAATCGCACCCTGGCTTCCGGTAATATCGGTAGAGGAACGAAGCGTTGCCATCATAACCGGTAAAGTAAATTTCTCGTTTTTGTTTAAGATAATCATTGGTGTCAGATAAGAATTCCAGTTGCCAATGAATGCCATGATTCCCATAGTTGCCAAGCCCGGTGACATAATCGGAATTGCAATACGATGGAAAATATATAACTCCTTTGCCCCGTCAATACGTGCTGCTTCAATCAGCGCCGGCGGCATCACCGAGAGCACATACTGTCTTAAGAAAAAGACGGTTCCCGGTGCTGCGATTGCTGGCAATATTAAGGGGAGGTATGAATTCACGAGATGCAGTTTGGTGCATAAGTTGTAAAAACCAATGAGGCCAAGCTGTCCCGGAATCATCATAAATACGAGGATGACGGTAAATAATACCTTGTTTCCTTTGAACTTATACATCGCAAGTCCGTAAGCTGTCAGGGCTGAAAAATATGCCGTAAACAAGGTAGCCGGTACAGCCACGATAATACTGTTTGCCATACCTTTGAACAGGTTGAAAAACTTAAATACCGTCTTCCAGTTGTTCACCAGCTGATCCCCAGGGATCAGGGTAAACGATGTCATAATGTCTGCGCCGCTTCGGGTGGCATTGACCACCATAAGCAGGAATGGAAACAGACATGCAGCTCCAAGAAGGATCAATAATGTGTATAAAATTGTTTTTTTGATTTTATATCCCACACTGTTCATATGGCTAATCCTCCTTATTGAAAACTTTTAACTGTACCACAGATACTGCCAGAATAATCATAAAGATCACATAGGCAATCGCAGATGCATAACCGGTCTGTGTAGTTCCTGTGGTAAAACCAAATTTATAAAGATACATAACAGCTGTGTAAACCGACTGGTAAGAGCTTCCGGTTGTCTCTGTCATCAGGTATGGCAGATCGAACATCTGCAGACCACCGATCAGAGAAGTGATTGCTACATATAAAAGCATCGGTTTTAACAACGGTAATGTTATTTTCGCAAATACGGTCCAGCGCCCGGCACCATCGATGGCGGCCGCCTCGAAATAATCTTTTGAGATACCCTGTACCCCGGCCATCAGCATGATAAACGAATTTCCAAACCACATCCATGCAGAAATAACTGCAATGGTCGGTCCTGCTGTTGCACCAGATCCCAGCCAGTCAACCGGATTGTAATGTGCTCCAAAGAGTTTATACACACCGGAAATGATCTGGTTAAATGTACCATATCTCCAATCCAATAACGTTTTAAATAAAAATGCGATAGAAGTCGCAGCGATCAGGTTTGGCAGATAATAAATCACACGGAAAATGCCAAGTCCCTTGATCTTATACTTGATATCACTAAATACAATGGTAAGTAAAAATGCAAGTCCAAGCTGGAGAACAATATTGACGCCCCAGATACGTACCGTATTCCAAAGACCTTTCCAGAAGAACTTATCGGTAAATACACGGATATAATTGGAAAACCACACCCATTTCATCTCGCCTACTCCTGCAATTTTTGCATTGGTAAAACTTAAATATAATGTCCGAAATACCGGATATACACTGAAAATCAAAAATACGACTACAAATGGAAGGACAAACAAATAGCCCATATTATCATACGATTTGAGTCCCTTTTTTTTCTTTTTTCCCATAGGTTCATCTCCCCTTTTCAAGAGGCATCACCAGCAGGAACTTTCCCTGCCGGTGATCTGCCTGTCATTATTTATGGATTACCGGTCAATTTCAATTTCCGGGAATGTAGACTGTACGGTATCATAGAATGCATTTACAGCATCTTCTTTCGACTTCTCGCCTGTCTTGATCGCACTGATTGCCTGTGACCATGCGTCACCAATCTGCTTGTCGTAACGGGTTACCTTCGAGTAGTCAATTCCCTTTGCCTGCTCTAACCAGAACTGGTACAATTTCTCACCGCCGTAGATCTCATTTTCATCATCTTTGTGTTTCTCAAGTGCCGGCAGGTAAGATACGGTATCGCCCTGTGAATAATCAATCCACCAGTCAGAAGTATCTTCATTTAAGGTACAGAATTTTACGAAATCCCATGCGGTATCCTGTCTCTTGGAGTTGGAAGCAATACCGATGTATGTACCACCACCGAATCCGTAAGTAGGTCCGGCACAAACGCCCCATTTACCAGAAGTATCACCCACATGATCTCTCATAGTAAGAACACCCCAGGAAGGAAGTCCGAATGCAAATACGCTTGTCTTTTGAGCATCCTTGGTTGCCTCCTCAAACTGTGTGGAATCCCATACATTGACGGAATCATCAGCTCCACTCTGGATATCAGCAGAAAGGATCGGCACCTCTCCGGCCATAGCCTGATACCATGGGGTAGACCACTGGGTTGCGTATGCAGTATAATCGTTCTTGTATAAGTCTACACACAGATCCATGTAATCGTATCTTGCCTGATCCACATTTAACTTTCCATCAACCACCCATGCACTGTCACCTGAAAAATAGCTAAGCTCTGCATCGGATGAGAAAATACGGTAACCTTTGTCTTTTAACTTCTTTGCGGTATCTAAAATGGTAGAATAGCTGGAAAACAGCTTTCCAACTTCATCCGGATCATCGGTTCCGAATACTTCTTTTGCAATGTCTCTCCTGTAATAGAAACCTGCTGGTGTAATCTGATAAGAAATTGCTCTCTGGATACCATCGGAATCCTGTCCGACTTCCCATACATAATCTACAATCTTATCTTTGTAATCCTGTGCGCCAAAATCGTCTAAGTTTGCAAAAAATCCTGCATCATAGAAATCATCGAGCATCTGTGGTTCACCAACGATGATATCCGGCTCTGTCTCTCCTGCCAGTAATGCCGTCTGCACTTTTGTCGGATAATCCGCCGGTTCAATGACTACGGTATCTACTTTCACACCGGTCTGCTCCTGGAAACGCTTTCCGTAATCTACCAGATCGTTTGTCAGTGTCCAGACAACCAGTTTGTTGTCTCCTTTACTGCTTGTTTTTGAACCACCCTGTGTACTGTCTTTTGATCCACTGCTTCCACAGGCTCCCATGGTACATACCATAGCCCCAATTAAAAGCGCGGAAACCATTTTTTTCCATCTCATAAAAATATCCTCCTTTTGACTGAACAACTCTTGTTCTCTGTTGATACTGTCATTATAGGAGGATATCTTGTTCGAAAAAATGATGCAAATTTTAAAAAGGTGTCTTTTTTTTATTCTTCCAAAATATAAGTAGCAATACTATGCGCTTCCACCGTTTCTTTTACTCCCATACCGTCTTCCCGCAGCGTCATATCTACCGGTTTGTCCCCTTTGTTTAACACAACAATCACACGGCTGCCATCCGGGTTTAAAAAGCCGCAGACATCCAGTGCATCGGTATAACGGGTGGTTGCGATCCGCACAGCCTCTTTTTTAATATAGCGGCTGAACTGTCCGATGTAATAATATGCCAGACGCTTGTCAAAGGTATCATTTTTTGGATCACACAGAATCGGAGCGGCACAGAAATTACCGACATGGTTCGGTCCGCCTTCCATATCCAGAATCAGGTTCCAATCCAAATATGCGCTTAACCCTGCACGGAAATTTCCGATCATATCATGCGCATACATCTCCGCTTTGGCCGTCTCTTTGGTGTCCGCAAAACGGGAATACTCCACACAGCCCTCGGAAAAGATTACTTTTGTCCCCGGATACTGTTTTTGTACCATTTCAATTGCCTCAAAATGATCTCCGGTATACCAGTGTACGGCAGCACCTTTGATATATTTGGCTGCTTTTTCATTCTGTATACAGGTGCCGAAACGCTCAAACAAAATTTCTTTGTTGTGGTCCCACACGAAAATATCCACATCCGAAAGACCTGCTTTTTCCAGTGCTTCCCCAAGGTAATTTCCTACAAACTCAGCTTCTTCTTCTGTGGTATACACACAGGAATCCCAGGTCTGGACAGCCGCCGGCTCATTCTGTACGGTCAGTGCCCGGATATTAATTCCTTTGGCACGATAGGCCTGGATAAATTTAACAAAATAGGCGGCCCAGGTGGCGTAATATTCTTTCTTTAACTTGCCGCCGTGGTTCATTTCCCCGTTTGTCTTCATGAAAGCCGGTGGGGACCAAGGGGAAACCAAAAAGGTAAGATCCTCGCCATAGGTTTCCTTTCTTTTTTCGATGGCGTCTGTCAAAAACGGCAGAATTTCTTTTTCATCATGTGCGATGGAAAACGTCTTAAGCTCTGCATCCCAATCCTCGATATATGTATAATTTCCCAGCGCAAAATCACAGCTGTTCATATGAATCCGCCCGATATTATAACGCAGTCCGTCTTTACCAAAATATGCCTCGATCATTTCTTTCTTTTTGGCATCGCTGCATCCCATATATGTGTGTGCACTTGCCTCCGTAAATGCCCCGCCGAATCCATCGATTGTCTGATACGTAACCTGCGGATAGATGCTTACCACCTGCATTTCTCCCGGCTGCTCACACACCGTAAGCTCCTGTTCCTTCCAAAACTCATGTTTCTGTTCGCATGTAACAATTTTTTTCATTCTCATAGTAAATATCCTCCTGTATTAATTATTTTTTATGGTAATAGCAATTGTTTCCGCCAGACCATCTCTGATCATGCGGGCTGCATCACCCTCGATACTGCCCCTGCTGTGCATCCGGCTTCTGTTGCGGTACGCAATCTCAATTTCCGCAATCTCATAATTGCCCGGATAAAAATCACGCTGCCCGCTTAAGTGGTATACCACCTTTGTTTTTCCCAAAAACATGGCAGACACTTTCAGATCTTTTCCTACCAGATATCCCGGAATAACCGGTGCAAACGTAAGCTTTAGCGTCTCCCCATCATAAGTAAATGGGCGGCGCCCAAACATCATCGTCTTCCACATGCTCATAAATTCCACGGTAGAACCGCTCAGCCGCGCAACAAATCCCTTTCCTACAAGCTTTTTGTTCGGATTTTTTGAACTTGCAATAAAAGAAGAATTCTCCCAGATACTTCTTCCGTACTGTCTTTCATCCAGAAACGGAATCGCTGCATGATGGAAATCTTCCAGAAATTCTTCATATAACTGTGCATGCAGCAGTTCGAGCAGATATTTGTATTCCATATGCAGCCAGATAGATTCGTTTTCCAGCCAGCCTGGTGTAAATGCACGGGCACGCCCCAATTCGTAAGATGCATTCTGCAAAGACGCATTGACTTTATACATAGACAATTCCGGATCGTAAAGGTCACTGTTTTTTACAGCGGCTGCCAGTGTTTTCTTTTCTTCCCGGCTGCGGTTTAATTTCAGATAACGGGTTGGACCTTCCAGGAAATGCGGAAGCGGCTGCACGGCAAACTCCAGTGGCACAATCCCTTCCCCGGTCTGCTCATACCGTCTGACTTCATAGGAAAAATATGTCGGGCAGATGCCTTTGCCGTATTCCTTTGCCTTTATAATTCCTGCCTCCACCGTATCTTTCCATCCCGAAAGCATCTGTATCAGCTGCTGGCTCTCATACGTTACCGTCTCACCGGACACTCCCTGATAGGTCTTTTCGCGGTAAATCTCCTTTGCATCGTTGATGTGATTCCAAAAAGAAAGCAGCTCCTGCTGTTTGGCAATCGCATCGTTTTCCAGACGATTGATTAACTGCAGTTCATCCAAAAACGTGCCAAGCTCTTTTAAAATCTGTACCGGTGCATTGACTTTTTGCAACGCACCAATGGTATAGGTCAGCATCCGGTATAGCTCATAGGTCTCTGCCATGGAAGAACCGAAAATTCCCGGCAGGCCATTTAAGGCATCATACCATCCCGGCTTGCCGCCTTCCATCTCTATTCCCATCCCATACGGATCGAGTGCTGCAAATTTTGTGGCACATAAAAGAATCAGTTTTTCCAGCAGTGTTGTATAAATAATCTCCCCTTTTCCAAACGCTCCCCGGACAAGTTTTTCTTTCGTATTTCTTCTGGAAGTTTCATTCAATGCGTGATACTGCCGCACTCCCCGCCCGGTCAGAACATAGCGGCGGACTCTCGAATTGATGTTGATCTGTGACAGGAAAAAGGTATAGGTCTTTTCTGTCAGCATTTCTACTTCTTTTTCCGGGAATACGGCAAGGTATTCTTCAATCAGATCCAGATTATAATCCCAGTGGTCACTCCAGTATCCTTCTAAGAAATTTCCATTTACCGTTTCCTGTGCAAAGTCAATGAGCGAAGTAAATAATTCCGCATCCGGCAGCAGTTCCCACAATTTTCCCGGTGTAAACGGCCTGGTCACAAATGCAAGGATTTCATCTTTTTTCTTTTCCGGCAAATCTTCCAGAATCATGCGTGCATGATCCGGTGCAATCGTATAACTTGTCATTTCCACACCCAGCGGATTGTAACCGTCCAGCTGAATCAGGCTGTAAAATGTCTGTATATTTTTCCGTCCCACAAACGGTGCAAAAAAGGACTCCAGCCGGCGATTCTGATTGACATCCCGGAAGTTTCCGTTTCCCTGGGAAAAGAATTCCGGCAGCATGGAGAAATAATTGTAATCGCGTTCGAGATCTCCATGTTTTCTGGAGTATACATGAAAAATCTTGCTGTGTCCGAGTGGAATCGGATAGCCTCCGCGCAGCAGATTATCCATATACGTGTATGCACAGTAGGCGTCAAAATCTTCATTTCCCGTGTGCGTCTGTATATCTTTGGTCAGCTCCTGCACCAGCTGCTCACACTGTTCTTTTTTCTCTGCAAAATAGGCCCCATTTAATTCATGGCTTCCCAGAAAATCCTGTAATATCTTCTGGTTTTCTACCTGTCCGATCAGTTCATAAATACTTTCTTTTTCCCCAGATGCAATCTCTAAGGTTTTCGCAAACATGCAGCATGGAACCAGATTGGCATCGCTTTGTGTCTGTGCATCTACTTCCGTAATTCCACCCTGCTCGTATACTACGGCACACCCTAAGGAATTGTCATAACCAAATACCGTTTCCGGATCGGTTATCGCCTCTAAACGCGTGCCATCTTCCGCAAATCCGATTCCAAAATTGCCGCCCTCGATCATGGTAACATCCGCAGTATCCTCCATACTGGCACGTACCCTGAAATACGGCACGTTTTTTTGTGCCTGCTCCACCTGCATCCACGCTTTTGCGGTCTGGATCATGTTTTTGGTACTTTCCATGCTCACTCCGTAGGGAATCACCTGTGGCATTCCATCAAGCAGCTCGATTACCGCCGGATGTGCTGCCGTATTTTCTATGGTCACTTTCCGGAACAATGCTCCCACCGGTTCTTCCGGCAGAATACAGTATTCGACCCGAACATGAAGCTGCAGATCGGGAACCTCCTCCTCAATTGCCAGCGTGTTCATGCCGATATGCATCCGCTGCGTCTGTGTCTCCTGTGCAAATGCTTCCTGTGTCTTTTCTTCTTTGCGCAAAAAAGTACGAAATCCTGTACGTTTTACGTTCTGATAAGCTTTGTGCGCCGGTTCAAATTCCATAATCGCATGATCTTTATTTTCCACACCAAAACTTGCCACGCCCTGTCCGCGGTTGACGTAATAACACCAGATCGGAATGCCATGCAGCCCCGCGATACCCGGAAGGAAACTGGCAAACACCGGTTTTGTTCCATAATTTTCGATCGTATATATCTGTTTCATCTGTCCGCACTCCTTTCTGCGAGTGTCAGGTGAATCTCATGTGTTTTCGCCACATCCAGTGTCTCTAACAGCTTTCTGTCACAACGACAGTTTCCACCTGCACAGGATAATGCAACCCCATGGTCAAGCAATGCCTCTCTTACCTCATAGGTTCCTGCTTCTAAGTTCTTTGGGTTTTCGATCGTAACCTGCCACAAAATTCCCTGAAATGGAAGTGTTACCTCGGCCTTTTTTGTCTCGTCAAACTGTTCTTTCAGCAGATTCGGCGCAATGACCAGTGCCCCCTCCTCCCCACGGATTCCAAACATACAGGTAATCACGGTGAGCATATACCAGCTTGCGGCACCGGTCAGATAATGGTAGAGTCCTCTGCCATCTTTCCCGAAGTATTCCGGAATTCCCGGATAAATGCGGCTGTTTTCAAAATCCATAGCCTGATGATACAGCGCGTGCAGTGCCTTATAGCCTTCTTTTGCATAGCCCCGCTCATACAACGCATTCGCATACATCACTGCCATATGGGAAAAAACGGCTCCGTTTTCTTTCTCGCCGTATGCAAATCCAAACATCCGGCCCATATCCGTCTTTACCTCATGAAAATCGGTGTTCAGCCGGTAGCCGCCGCAGGATGCATCAAACAGATACCGATCTGCGGCTTTTGTAATTTCCAAGATCTGTGCAGGTTCTGCGGTTCCCGCCATAATGGAAAAGACCTGACCGGTCAGCATCATCCGCACATTTCCATCTGGCTGCCTGCCCTCCACGCGTCTGCCATGATCATCATAATAACTGTTGTACCAGGCATGCCCGTCTGCTTCTATCCACTCGTTATCGCGGATATGCTGTATCATCCATTCGGCCTTATGAAGCAGACTCTTTGCCACTTTTTCTGTCGGCAGCAGAACCACTTCTCCACTGAGCTGATGGCTGCAGCTTTTTATATAAGCTTTCAGCAGTTCCTTTTTTGCTTCTATGTCATCATACAGAGTCTTTTCATCCCGCAAAAGCGGTGCCATCTCCCAAAACAAAGATATAGTATCGACCCCTTTTTCTTTCTCTTTTAAAAGCAGGTGACCCAGATCCATGAGATTTTTTGCATAGGAATTGGTAAAAGCAACACTCTCTCCGCGGTGGGATGCCATATCAATGGCGTCATTCCAGTCAGCATCGCGCAGACGGATATGATTGTGCTCCCCTACTTCATAAAACGCACACAGAGCCTGCACCAGCAGGTGCTCTAAAACCGTACCTTCATAGCGGTTGTCCTGTGCATCTTTCTGCCACACTTCTCCTTCCCAGGCTTCATCGACGGCGGTTCCACGCATCACCTGTGCATCTTTAAAATACGGTACATTCTCATATAATAGCGAACTGTCTCCCGTCTGTTCGAGATACAATTTCGTTGTCATAAACGGCCAAACCCCATGATCCATCCATACACGGGTGATTCCATTTCTGTCCGCCTTAAATTCTCCCATGTGCTCTCCGATAATCGTGGCATTGGTTCCATCCACGCGCACTCCGGCAAAATTCGATACGAGCAGATTCCGCACGCTTGCCGGGTCCATCAAAAGCAGTGCCAGGCAATCCTGCCACAGATCTCTCCAGCCCCTGCCGCCTTTTCCGTAATCATGATGTGGCAGAAACGAGCATCCGTAGATTCGCCGCAATTCCGGCTGAAAATTCACCCAGTTCATAAACTGATCAAAAAGCGGATCTGCGGTGTGATAATGTACTTTATTTTTCTCTTTCCAATACTGTCTGGTTTCCTTTAAACTGCTGGATACCTTCCCGGAATCCGAAAACTGCTCTCTTATTCTGGCAATGTTTTCCTCGCCCTGAATCGCACCGATCAGCAATGTGTATTCACAGGATTCCCCTTCCTGCAGTGTCTTCTCTGCAAACCGCAGTCCTCCAAGTGTCTCCTGCCCGTCTATTTTTCTTCCGCTCTCTACCCCGGACCGGTTGCAGACGACAGCTTCCGGCCAAAGCAGCGTACCACCGCGCCCGATGAAGGCTTCCTGCTCCGGATAAAAACTCTCCGGGGCTTCTCCCTCTGCTGTCATGCCCTCCACATAATAGGTCCAGTCATTCTTCTGATGGCCACGCTCATCGAAAGACAGTGTCGGTGTCACATGCACCCCATATTCTGTTGTATATGCCCGGTGCAGCAAAGAAGTGACATGCCGGTGATCCCGGATATTGTCTGCACTGCGGCCATAAATCGGGATGGCAGCTATCGCAGTCACCGTCAGTGGTTCAGAGGTAATATTGTGCAATTTGACATGCATGATTTCTACATTCTGCTCCACCGGCACAAAACTTGTGATCTCGGCCTCTATTCCTATCTCCTTGGATCTGCGCATCGCTTTGTGCCACATATAACCAGCTTCCACGCAGGATTCTTCCTGCTGTCCGCTATAGCACTGTGCTTCCTGTTTAGCCGACATACCGGTTGCAGACCAGACCCCCCGCTCCTTTATCATACACCAGAAATTCCGCGAGGTCCGCTTTTGTGCCAGATCCCCCACGCTCTGTGGTTCCAGCAGAAAATGATTCTGATCCAGTTTTGCATCGCCGCACAGATTCGGCGTAATGTCACTCTTTAATCCATGTTCTCCGGCAATCGGAAAATATAATTCCCGGTCATTTTCCGCACCTTTGAGCCGGAAACTTCCATCTTTATCGATAAACTCATAATTTTGCATGACCATTCCTCCTCTTTTTTCCTACTTGTATCATAAGAAAAACGGAACCCTTACATAAGGTTCCATTTATCGGATTGGTGTCATTTTTTTAGACTCTGGCGATATTCTTTCGGATTCATTCCCTTGATCCGTTTAAACACACGGGAAAAATATTTTTCATCCCGGAATCCGACCCGGTAGGCTACTTCATATGTTTTCAGTACCGTATGTGCCAGATAGGTGCATGCACGTGTAATTCTTATCTGATTCAGGTAATCCACATATTTGCACTGCAGCTGCCGCGAAAACAGGGTCGATAAGTATCCGGCAGAAATTCCCGCTTTCTCCGCCACATCGGAAAGCGAAATATCCTCCGTAAAATGCTCTGCAATGTATTCCTGCGCAATCTGCAGGGAACGATTCTCCTGTCCGGCAAATTCCTGTTCGATGGCCTCACCTTCTGTTCCGAATGCTTCATCCGTCAACTGGTTGATACAGGCAAGGATATCCGCTGCCCGCACCGGTTTTAGCAGATATTCTTTTGCCCCCAGGTGTAATGCCTGCTGCGCATACTTAAATTCATCATATCCACTCAAAATAATAGTAATCGGCTCAATTCCTGCCCGTTTTGCCTCCTGCAGCACCTCTATTCCGCTTTTTCCCGGCATCTGAACATCCAGAAGCATCACCTGCGGCTGATATTGCAGCAGAATATCCAATGCCTCCTGCCCGTTTTCAGCCTCATAGATTTTAGAAAAGCGGTCGGTGTGCAATTGCATGTATTTTGTCATTCCTCTGCGAATGGTATCCTCATCATCCGCGATCAACAATTTTAATCCCATTTATTTTTCCTCACAGGGAAGCTCCAGTATCACCGTCGTTCCCTTTCCCACTTCACTTTTGATCTCCAGTATAAAATCTTCTTTGTATCGTCGTTCCAGACGCTCACGGATATTTTTGATGGCATAACGCCCGATCCGCTGTTTGCGATAAGCATCCGGTTCTTCTTCCCAGATCTCATCAATCTGAGACTGGCTCATGCCAATTCCGGTATCTGTGATTTCAAAATGCATACGATTTTTTCTCTGCGCTGCTGTCACCGTCACTTTGCAGCATGTACTCACATTTTCAAACCCATGCACGATCGCATTTTCCACAAATGGCTGTAAAATCAGTTTCGGAATTTTTTCCTGTTTCACGGCATCCTCTACCGTCACCTCATATTGCAGACGTCTGGAAAAACGCATCTGCTGGATCTGCAGATACCGGGAGACAAGCTCCGTCTCCTGCCCCACAGTTACCTCGCGCTTTCCCTGGCTTAACACCAGACGGAAAAGCTGCGAAAGCGCCAGGATACTTTCCGCAATTTCTTCATTATCCTGCTCCATCGCCTGCCAGTACAAAGAATCCAGGGTATTATATAAAAAATGCGGATTGATCTGTGCCTGCAGGGCAGCAAGTTCACTCTCTTTTTCCTGCAGTGTGATCACATAGTTTTTGTCAATCAGTTCTTTGATGGCAAGTACCATCCGGTTAAAACATTCCGCAACTTCCCCCACCTCATCGTGGGTGAGCACTTCTACCTGCTGATCGAAATTTCCTTCCGATACATCATTGATCGCCTCATTCAGTTTCCGGAGCGGTTTGGTCACAATATTTGAAATAATCAGAAGAAGCGGTAGCAGTCCCAGCATAAAAAAGGCAAGGATGACTAACGGCATATAAGCAATATCCCACAACCGCATCTGTAAATCATAGCGTTTTACCACTTTACAGATAATACTTGCCTCCGCACTGGTCTGTGTACAGACGACTTCATAGTTTCCATAAGAAAAATGCGTATCTCTTTTTTCAAAATCCTGATGCACAAATGAAGGACCAGTCAGTGTTTTCTTTAATTTGGGATCAATTTTTCCAATCTGGCTGAGTACACTTCCGCCCGCATCTATGACCAGAATGGATTCGGATTCGTTTTTTACGACATTTTTGCACAAATTATCAAAATAATCCTGTCCGACACCAATGACGACAAAGCCCAGTGTCTTCTTTGCCCCCGGACGGACAATCTTGCGGCAGAGTACCACCTTGTCCGTGCGGCTGCTCTGGTAGAGTTCACTCGTTCCTTTCGGAATCTGCATCCAGACAATGCCATTACTGCTTTCCATCAGTTTCTGATAGATTTCTGTCTCGTGAAAATCTTTGGTCCCCGGAATATAGGCGCTGTTATCCATTCCCCGCAGATACGGGCGCAGCCCGTTTTCCGGATAAATGGCAATGGTTTTGATATGTCCTTTCAGTGCAATCATGTCCTGCACGATCCGCATCGGTGCCTCATCAAACCATACCTTTGCATTGCGGTTTAATTCTGTCACATCGGAGCGGGACAGTAAGTTTTGAATATCATTATTGATACTGATATATGTAGAAAAATCCCGGATGTCTGTCTGCATGATCTCCATGCTCTCCGCCAGCGTCTGTACGCTTGCATAATCACTTGCGTATTTTTCCTGTTGTCCGCTTCTGTAATTAAAGAAAAAGAGGACGAGACAGATCACAACCAGCACCGGGGTGATTGTCAGATAACCATAAAAAACTAACTTTTTCTTTACGCTTAAGTGATCGACCCAGTTTCTGATTTGCCGCATCTGTTTCATCCTCTTTTCTTATGTCTTTAACCTTTGACAGCTCCCATAGCGGCACCTTTTGTGATGTGTTTATTCAAAGCAATATAAACAATAACCGCCGGTGCTGCAGTAAGTGCCATAACGGCGAACTGTACCGCGTAGTTGGAAGAATACTCTCCGGTAAACTCCAATACAGAGAATGGAAGTGTTTTCCATTTTGGAGAACTCAGGTAAGTGGTTGCCATCATGAACTCGTTCCAGTTGTTGAGGAATGTCATGATTGCCACCGTTGCGATGGAAGATTTTAACATCGGGGTGATGATCTGGAATAAGATACGATAGATTCCGCATCCGTCCATCACGGCCGCCTCCTCCAGTTCCACCGGAATCGCTTCCATGAAACTGGTCATCAGAAACAGTCCCTGCGGCAGGGAGAATGCCACATAAGGAATCAGCAGCGCCCAGATCGTATCGGTCATCCCAAGCTGACTGTAAATCTTATAGTTTGGTAACAGTGTTGCATGAATCGGAATCATCATTCCCATCAGAAGCAGTGTCTTTACAAGCCCGCTCAGCTTCCAGTTCATTCTACGGCACGCAAACGCTGCCATAATAGAAATCAGAATAACCAGAACTACCGCAAGACCATTGATGAGTACACTGTTTTTTAAGTAATGGAGAAAATTACCATCCACAAATGCCTTAACATAATTGCCCCACTGGATTTTTTTCGGAATGATTAAAAGACCACTGGTAAACATTTCATTGCTGCTTGCCAGAGAGAAATCCAAAAGCCAGATCAGTGGAAAAATCTGAATGATGGCAACAATGGAGAGTACAATCCAAAGTACCGGTTTTTTCTTTTTCTTTGCACTTTTTGATTTTCCTACATATTCCATTTATGCTGCCCCCTTTCTCTTTTTTGCTTTCACAGTGTCGCGATCCTCGAAAATCTTATTGAGGATGACCGTGGTAAGCAGACAGATGATAATAAATACCACACCAATGGCATTTCCATATCCATACTTGAATGCTTTAAATGCCTGCTGATACAGGTAGTTTGCTGCAAACTGTGTCTTGTTTCCAGGACCACCGTTTGTCAACAGATATACGGTTTCCATCTGTTTTAATGCAGAGATCACAGCCATTGTCACATTTACCTGAATGACTGGTTTCATCAGTGGAAGTGTAATCTTTAAAAATGTGGTTCTCTGGTTAGCACCGTCGATTGCGGCTGCCTCGTACAATACCGGATCAATATTTTTGATACCGGTGTAGTAGATTAACATGCCCCATCCAAATCCATGCCAGATCAGTACCACGAGCACTGCCCAGATTGCTTTGTCGGAAGAAAACCAGTTGATTCCGCCTTTTCCGCCAAACGCTTTGATGATATTGTTTAACAGACCGAAATCCGGATTGTAAATAAATTTCCACAGATATGCGATAACCGCCACGGAAATTACATTTGGAATAAAGAATACGCAGCGGAAAAAGCTTTCGCCCTTGCCACCTAATTTATCTAACACTGCTGCTGTAATCATGGCAAGCGGATGCTGGATACAGATAAAGCCGATGGCCAGCAGTAAGGAATTTCGCATGGACATCCAGAAATTTGCGTCCACAATCAGTTTTTTGTAGTTCTGCCATCCGATGAAATGTGCCTGCCCCATACCGGAATAATCCGTAAAGCCATAATATACGCTAAGACAGATCGGCGCTAAGATTGCAAAAAAGAATAGCAGCAATCCCGGAAGCACGAGTGAAAGGATGACCCATTTATTACTGTATAATTTCTTCATACTTATTGCTCCTTCTTAGGAAAAAAGACCGCCGGAATGTGACTTCCGGCGGTCCTATGGTCTGTGATTACCAGTCGCAGGAAGAACCGATTGTCGCTAAGAAATCGTCAATGCTTGTGCTTCCGTTTGATACGTTCTGAATCTCGCTCTCGATACAGGTCTTGAATGCGGATGGTCCACAGTCATTGATCGGAGTTCCGGATACACTTGTTGCATTGTTTACTGCGTCTACAAACTGCATCTGTAAATCAGTCTCATTGCCGGTCATATATGCGGACTGATCCTGTGCAGACATTCCTACACCATTCTCCCAGCCAATCTTAGAAAGCTGATCTGGCTGATACATATAATTTAAGAATTTGATTGCTTCGTCTTTTACAGATGATGTTGCAGAAACTGCATATCCACCACCGTTCCATGCTGCGATATCGGTTGCTGTTCCTTTGCCGCCATCAATTACCGGCATGGTAAACATACGGATGTTAGTACGAATATCTTCTGGAATATCTTCGTTGAGAGCCATGGATGCATCCCAGCTTCCCATGTAGTACATTGCTGCCTGACCATTGGTAAACAGGTTCTGTACAGTTGCATAATCCTGGGAATCATATCCCTTCTGGAACAGTCCTGCATCTGCAGATTTCTTTAAGAGTTCTACGGCTTTTTTGATGTTCGGGTCTGAGAAATCCTTGTTTGCGATTGCATCGCTTACGGTCTGGGAATAATCAGATCCTGTCAGTTTAAAGAGAATATCGGACAGATAAACTGCCATCGGCCATCCATCGCCACCGTCCATTGCCAGTGGTGTGATTCCTGCATCGTTCATCTTTCCTGCCAGGTCTAACAGCTCATCATATGTAGTCGGAACCTGCCAGCCATTCTCATCAAAAATTTTCTGGTTGTAATAGAAAGCTGCTACGTCTGTGTTTCTTGGAAGTCCATATAACTTTCCGTCTTTCTTAAACCCTTCCAAAGAGCCCGGAATAAAGTTGTAATCCGCGTAATCGCTCTCGTTTAATTCTGCAAGAACTCCTGCATCCAGAACCTCGTCTAAGAATGCCGGCTGTCCCCAGATGCTTACCACATCCGGCATGCCATCCATAGAGTATGCTTTGAATTTTGTCTTATAACTTTCTTCATCCAACGCTTCTACTTTAATCTCAACATTTGGATTTTCTTTCATATATTCATCAATAATTGTCTGCTCTACAAGACCCTGTCCTGTTTTTCTATCTGGAAGATTGGAGAATACTTTCAGTGTCACCTTTCCCCCATCGTTACCACTTTCTTCAGACTTAGAAGTGCTGCCGTTTCCATCGGCGCTTGTTCCTGTGCTGCCACATCCCATCATCATGGTTACTGCCATTGTTGCTACAAGTACAGCTGAAATAACTTTTCGTTTCATATACCTTTTCCTCCTGGTTTTTATGACCGGCCGGATCATTTATTTGATGAACTAATGATAGCATCCGGCAAGAGGGTTTTACAGTAAGCAAATTTTTAAAAAGGTGCACTTTTTTTAAATGGATGGCAAATAAAAAAGCTGTGCACTTTTGGAATGTGCAACAGCTTCTTTGTGTTCTTTTCTATTTTAAGAATAGGCTTTCTGATCCTCCAGCGCCTGATTGATCTCTTTGCTGATCTTGTTGACGTACATCATCAGTCCCAGACCTGCGGCAAAGATCAGTATCGTGACAATGATTCCGGCTGCCGAAAAGCAAAGCTGGCTTAAGTATCCGATAAACGGTGTCTTTGCCACAACTTTTCCTGCGATCTGCTCATATGACACAGTCTCTCCCTCCCGGATGGCAAGTGTCTGTGCCGCCGTATCGTTCGCATCCACATAGTATACATCCACCTTGCGGCTGCTGTCACTTTCCTGTACCGCCACAATATTTCCCTCGTCATAGGAATCGTTGGAAACGGCCTTAAGATATACGACGTTGCCATACTTTGAAATGTTGCCTGTCGCATCCGATCCCACGGTGTACGTGTGGTATCCGAAAATGGCCGGCAGAACCACCGGAAGAACGATCAGCAAAAAAACGATCATAAGTGCATACCCTAAAACCGTAAGCGTCCTTCGTTTTCCCTTTTTTTCCTCCACCTGCGGTCTGTTTGTATCATTTCCCTGTTTTCTCATATTTTTTCCTTTCTGTTTGCAAATGTATTCTTATTATATGGTCTGCATGCCTATCCCACAATAGGGCTATAGTCCTCTTTTTTGGCCGTCAATGCCGCATTCTTTTGCATCTGCAGCGCCTGATCGATAATCTGCGGCATCCGAAGTGCCGTGTTTAATGCCTCTGCCAGTTCCCGGTATTCTTTTTCCGGAAACGTATTGGTCGGTGCCGTATAGTAAGCATTGTGCATCGTTTCCTCAAATGCAATAATCAGCTGATTATTCAAAAATGCACGGTGCACCGCATCTACAATCTCTCCCTCGCGATTGATATCAAGGTAAATATCACATTTTTCAAACAGGTGATCCAGCACCTGCGTTTTCACGTTCGGATACAGAAACACGTTTTCATTGGCACCAACTGCCATCAGCCGGGACGACATCTCTGTAATCGCCGCCACATGAAAATGCATATCCGGTACAAGTTGTGCCAGTTCATGAAGATGTTCCACCCGGTCAGAATTGGTACAGATTAAAATTTCCGGCCGGTGTTTATTTTCCCGGACAAAACTATACATATACCCCAACTGTTTTACCATTTCCGGGGAAGCTCCCAATGCGATAAGTCTCTCATAGGAATGTTTCCGCTGCACATAGATCTTTTCGGTTCTGGTGGCCTGATGGTTTAAAATAATCTGCATATTTCCCGGAATCTCATCTCCCACAGGTTCGTTCCAGAACAGGATATCCTTTTTCCCATTTGGCGGAAGAATCTGCGATGTAAAAAACGGATAGGAGAGCGAATTAAAGCAAAGCTGCGCATCCTGCAGCCCCGCGCACTCCAGATAAAACCGGATCAGTTCCGTCTTGGAATGTAAAATTTTATCTTTTCCCTTCCACTGTACGATGATGGCATTGGTCACAAAATTCTCCATCACCCGCTCCTGCCCCTGCGGAGAATAAAATTTCCGGAGCGCCTTCTGCCCCTTCTGGTTAAAAATCGTGCGGCAGAAAATCTCCCCGTACTTGTTGTAATGCTCACTGAGCCGGACCACACCATCGTCATCCAGCCAGTCCACGATCTTTACCAGACGGTGGTTTGTCGGCTCCGTATAAAAAATACGTGCCCGCTCCTTTGTTTTATCCATTACCTTTCCACTGGTATTTGTACTTTCGATCCTCCAGTATTCCGGCACCTGGATCTGATTAAAATATCTGGGATGTTCCTCTCTGGCAACAGCCCCCTGTGTGCAGAAATATCCATATACCGAATTCACGCCTTCCGGCAGAAATCCGTCATCCTCCACCACTGCTGCCGTAAAAGGAATTCCCACATTCGTAAAAGATTCATACAAATTTCTGCTTTCCATCGAAAAATAATCAAACAGCAGAACTATTTTAGAAGACTGATCCATCGTTTTACCACCTCCTTTGTCAGAAATGCCTGTGCTTTCTCATAGGAATGCTCAGAAAAAGCTTCCATATCACCCTCCATCAGCATATGTACGATACGATCCGCCAGCAGAGCAATTTTTTCCTTCTGATCCATTTCATCGTGAATCGGTATGCGGTATCCATTCTCTCCATCATCGATAAAGGTCTGGTTTCCGTATCGCACATCAAACCCGATAATCGGAAGTCCCGAACCGACAGCCTCCATCAGTGTCAGTCCAAATCCTTCGCTCTGCGAAGCAGAGACATAGGCATCATACGTTTCGTATACATCATGCATTTCCACATCCTCGTCCTTTTTTTCAATAAACTGTGCAAATAACTGTTTGATTCTTTCCTGTGCCTGATCCTTCGTTGCTTCCGGCAAAAACAGAAGAAATTCATCTCCGCCCAGACGGCACGCCACAGATGGTTCCCCAACATCTTTTAAAAGTGTACCCAGACATCCGAGCGCACGATCCCCTGCCTTATGCCCATAAATGTCATTGATCTTTTTCAGATTATCCATATCGCAAAAAACCAGACATCCATCCTGTTCCATTATCAGATCCGCTATCATGGCTTCCCCACGGCTTCGCATCGGAAGTCCGGTCAGATGATCATAGTTTTCTTTTTCAATGCGTTTCTTCTGGATTTCCATATCACGGACACTCTGCACGGTCCGGACAATATTTGCAAACAAAAGTACCAGCATGCCGATGCCTGTAAAAATGCCGGAAAGCACAACCACATAATACGTGGAAACCACCTCCACCACCACTGACATCATGGCGATCAGCATACCGATCAGTGTCAGTCCGTATTCCCCTGCACGTTTCCGGAAGAAGTCTATCCCAAACGTGGTACATACCGCAAGAAATGTGATCACAAGAATCCCCTGGGAAACCGGAAGGGTCTCAATAAAATCTTTCACCCCTGCCAGATGCAGCAGCGTACAGACCACAAAATCTGCCACTGCTGCATATCCGATCGCATGGTACATACGGGTATACCTCTTTTTCTGCACACTGTCCATATAAATAAGCACCGGAACCGGGCAAAGCAGGATAACAAGAAAACATACTGCAGACAATATGCTGACATTCGGTATCCATAGCTGACGCAGTTTTGATTCCCCCAGCATCCACGCAGCACCCATCAGTATGCACCAGCCCAGATACTCCATATCAAAACGGGTATGATACGCGATTCCAAGGGCAACACTGAAAATAATCGTCACCAGTCCTACAAACAAAAGGAAAAAAGCAATGATGGTTTCCAATCCATAGTCACGGAAAATACTTGCCCAGATATCCCCTTTATCCCCACAATATACGGTATTGACAACACCGCTGTAGTTATCCGTATGTGTTGTCAGTTCTATCTGCAGCATCTTCCCCGCATCCTTTTCAGAAGTCGGACAGAACACATAACGGCTGGCAGAATTTTTGCCGTTCAGCCTCGTCTTGTCTGTATGATATTCGCTCCGCAACTCTCCATCCACATAAAACCTTACGTCCTGCAGGGAAGATCGGATCGCAAATGATGTCTGCGTGAAGTCATCCGGAAGCCGCGTGACCAGCACCATGGTCTCATCCACTCCCACCGGATATTTTCCCGGAACGGTAATCTCCTGACTGGTTCCGTCATTTTTTCCCAGGTAAATGTCCCCCTGTATGTAAGATTCTCCGGTCTGGATACTTTGATCCGTTCTGACGGATACACCGTCTCCGCCACCACAAACCAGCCAATCACCGCAATCATCAGAAGATAAAATAAAAGTACTTCCTTTTTATTCCCCATATACTTTTTCATAGTAAGCGATGAATAACATACCGTTCCAAATTTAATTGAAGATTTGGGATAATACAGTCAATAAACAGTAAACGACTACTTTATCTATTTTCAGATCTGGATGCGGACGTATCACTCTTCTTTTCTTAATCAAAGGTAGCCGTTTACGGTGTTTAACTACTTTAGCTAACAGGAGGAGCAGCTTATGCGTAATAAGAGAAGAACAGACGAAGAATGGCTGTCATTGATTCAGCAATGTCGCAGCAGTGGATTTTCTGACCGTGTCTGGTGTGAGCAGAATGATATCTCTATCAATACGTTTTATAATACTGTCACAAGGCTGAGAAAGAAATCATGTATGATTCCGGAGACAGACAGGCTAATCGTGGATGCCACACATGAAATCGTACCACTTTCCATTACAGAAGAATCGCATATACCGATATCGAATCCAGTCAGACTGCTGTCAACAGATGCAACATCAGAAGACGAAGCACTGACAGTTATCATAAACGGCTGTAAAGTTGCAATCAATAATCATGCAGGCAGGGATTTGATCTATCATACGATATCTGCCCTGCGGAAACTTTGATCGGTGATCTGTCCAGAGTACAGAAAATCTATCTGGTTACAGGAAGGACTGATATGAGAAAATCCTTTGACGGACTCATGGCAGTCATCCGTGACAATTTCCAGATGGATCCGTTCTCCAATGCGATCTTTCTGTTCTGTGGACGCAAAAAGAATACGATGAAAGCCCTTTATTTTGACCGGGATGGATTTGTACTCCTGCAGAAGCGCCTGGACAATGGAAAATTCCAATGGCCACGCAATGCTTCAGAAGTCAGACCTCTGACAAGGCAGGAATTCCGCTGGCTGATGGAAGGACTTTCCATTGACCAGCCGAAAGCGATACAGCCTGCGAAAGACAGGGATTACTGATTTGTGCAATATGTAGATTTTGAAAAATTTTTCTACAGCCGGAGCAGGCTGTTGACGGAAGATATCCACAGATGTGAAATCATGGGGTGCGTTGTCCGGGGATAGTTGAGCATGACATCATCATGATGTGAATAACTTTACGGAAAATCCCGGAAACTGGCTGATTTTGAGAAAAAAAGGAACTATCTGGCTTTCGGCATAATGCCAATCTGATTTTGGACGGCATTTGCAACCATGCCTTCCTTTTCGTACAATAAAGGTAACGAAAAAAGAGGGAGGGATTCACCGTGGATTCAAAGGGACAGGACATACTTTTTAACAGTGAGATGAAGCAGAAGGACCTTATGATCCAGATGCTTTCTGAACGGTTAGATGAAAAAGACGAAACCATCACAGAACTGAAGGAAACCATCAATGACCTGAAAGATACAATTGCCGGTCTCAGGGAAACACTGGATGAATTCCAGCGGAAACTCTTTGGTACAGGCAGTGAGAAGACAAAACAGGATAAGAAAACGGAAGAAACTGTGACAACAATCGTCAAAAGCCACAAACGGACAACACGCAAAGCGAAAGCGACACGTGAAGACCAGTATGGAAATCTTCCGATCCATAAGGAAGTCATCCCCCTGCCGGAAGAAGATAAGTATTGTCCTTATTGTAATTCCAAGATGGAGTATGTGACGGAAATGTTTGTGCGTGAAGAACTACGGATCACCCCGGCAAAGGTGGAACGAATCCACTATTATCAGGAGAAATGGCAGTGCCCGGAATGCAGAAAAGATGGTGACGGGACATTTGCTGAATCCAAGATACCTACAGCATTGATTCCACATAGCCCGGCTTCCCCATCCATGGTCGCATATGTTGCAATGGAAAAGATCGGCATGGCAATGCCTTACTATCGTCAGGAATTTCTGATGAACCAGCTGGAATTTACCCTGCCACGGGAAACCATGGCGAACTGGATCATTTATACGGCAGAAAACTATTTCTATCTGATCTATGACCGGCTGCATGAAGAACTTTTAAAGCGGGACCTGGTACATGCAGATGAGACAATATGTCAGGTGCTGCGGGAAAAGGGACGTACGGCGGAACAGACCTCTTATATGTGGTTATATACAACCGGAAATGATGGTCTTACACCGATTGTCCTTTATGATTACCAGCCAAGCCGGAAAGGATCCTGTGTGCAGGAATTTCTGGAAGGATTCCATGGAATGGTACAGTGTGACGGATATCAGGGTTACAACAGGCTTGAAGATGTCATACTGGTCTGCTGCCTTGCACATGCAAGACGTAAGTTCTTTGAAGCAGTCCCGGCAGCCAGACGTAAAAAGCTGAAACTTCTGGATGTTAACTCTGATGAAGCGATCGAGGATACCAGTCTTCCGGATGAAGAGAAGCTGGAACAGCTGCTCCCGGCAGAAATTGGACTGCTGTATTGCAATAAGCTCTTCTACCTGGAGCGCACATTAAAAGAACTGGAGGCAGAAGAACGAAAACAACAAAGAACCGTTCTGGAACAGCCTGTATGGGAACAGTTCTGGAACTGGCTTGGCACACTGCATCCAACTGGCGGAAGCAAGCTTGGGAAAGCGGTGAACTATGCCCAAAATCATCATGATACCTTGATGAACTATATGATAGATGGCCGGTGTGAAATTTCAAACAACCGTGCGGAACGGAAAGCCAAAAGTTATGCCGTTGGGCGGAAAGCCTTCCTGTTCCATACATCAGAAGCTGGAGCTGGGGCAAGTGCGGTAATGTACAGCATTGTGGAAACAGCAAAAGCAAACAATCTGAATATTTTCCAATATCTCTATATGGTACTGCTGTATATGCCGGATTATATGAACTCGTCCGCAGGTATAGAACAGCTGATGCCATGGAGTGAATTTATCAAAGAGCGGTGTTCGGGGATCATTGATGTGGAATCCAATGTCTCGGAAAACAGAATTCCCCTGCCATGTAGATAGCAGGGAAAACCTAAAGTAAATGGTAGTCGTTTACTGTTTTGGGTAGGCGGTGTGTTATTCATCGCTTACTTTTCATCTTTCAGTTTCTCACCCTGTCCTTTATACTTTATATTTTGCATTCATATGTTTTCTTTTAATTATTCCATAACTATACCGGAAATGCAAGCACCACGTTCCTGTTCACTCAGCACTGCGCCATGTCACGCAAAAAAGGGATCACCACCCATTTCGTGGTAATCCCCTGGAAAGAAAACTCAGATTGTTCCGGTTACGGTAAGTGTGCCTGCGCCCGGTGTCACTGTCCACTCGCCGGTTGTGGCATCCTGCGTAAAGGTTGCTGCCGGTACGGTAATCTGCCCTTCCTGCGTCGCAAACGTACCGGTCGTGGCATTGTAGGAATAATTTGCCGGATCCGACCATGCCGTTCCATTATACGATACCGCAAGATTCGAAAGTACCGGATCGAATGTATCTGTCACCACTGCGCCGGTTGCCGCCAGTGCCGCAGTATTTCCAGTATTCTGGATAAGGAACGTATAGGTCAGTGTTCCATTTTCCGTAACCGGAACCGGACTGACGGATTTGGTGATTGTCAGCTTCGGACCACTTTCCGCGATGACGGTTTCCTTTGCGGTAACCGGTGTAATTCCCCCTCCGGAAACGGTCACCGTGTTGGTAATCTCCGATTCTGCCAAAAGAGGTGCAAACGCATTGGTTTCTGCCTCATATACAATGGTCACGTTTCCCCCCGCCGGTACGCTGATCCCGGAAACGGAAAGGGGTGGTCCTGCCGTGACTGCCGGTGTGGTCTGTAAGATTCCATTGCTGTAATAACGCACGGTATCTGCCACATACGTCAGTGGCACCAGTGTGTCTGTGCCAAATGCATATGCCCCCAGATCATCTGCAACCGTCAGTCCTGTCATGGCTGTATTTCCGGAATTCACTATGCTCACAACATAGGTGACACGGTCATTCTGCCCGTATGTTTTGCGTACCGCAGTTTTGGTTGCGGCAAGTACCTCAAGGATTTCTCCCACTGCAACGTTGGAATTGGCTACAGCGTTTCCATAGCGGAGCTGTGCCTGATTGGTAAATATTGCCATTTTTTTGCATCCTTTCATTTTATTCAGGTATGCTTTATCATATGACAAAAATTTTCCATATGTGCAGCCGCGCCGCCATTATTCTTTCAAATATATTTCCGGTCTTCTGTCCCGGAACAGCCCCCAGCTTCTTCTTTCTTCTTCTATTTCATCCAGATCAAACGTATGCAGGATAAAGCCTTCTGATACCCTGTCCATCTCTTCTGTCACTTCCCCTGTTGCGTCTGTGATAAAAGAGGAACCGTAAAACGTGAGGGCTGAGCTCTGCTGTCCATTTTCCGCGCACGGTTCCACGGTTTCTGTCCCGATCCTGTTTGCAGCAATGACCGGCATAAGATTACATGCCGCATGCCCCATCATGCACCGTCTCCAGTGCGGCATACTGTCGCAGCCAAGTATCGGCTCGCTTCCGATTGCAGTTGGATAAAAAAGGAGTTCCGCCCCTTTTAGTGCCATGCCTCTTGCCGTCTCCGGAAACCACTGATCCCAGCAGATTCCAACCCCAATCGTCCCATATCTGGTTTTAAATGCCCGAAACCCTGTATCACCGGGCGTAAAATAAAATTTTTCCTGATAATAATGGTCGTCCGGAATATGTGTTTTCCTGTAAATGCCGCGCACACTTCCATCGGCATCAATGACTGCCACGGAATTGAACATCTGTCTGTGATCCCCGGCTTCATAAAAGCTCACCGGAATCACCGTTTCCAGCTCTTTTGCCAGTTTTTTCATATGGATGACAGCATCATCTTCCTCCAGCGTTCTTGCATATCCATAATATTCATACCTTCTCTCCTGACAGAAATACGGTCTTTCGAAAAGTTCAGGAGGAAGAATGACCTGCGCCCCCTGTGCAGCGGCCTCCCTGATCAGTTCCGATGCTTTTTCTATATTTTCTTTTACATCGCTGCCGCAGCCCATCTGTATGGCAGCCACTGTGGTTTTTCTCATATCATGCTCCTCCCATCCTCCCGGAATCAGCCGGTATCTGCTGTGTAATACAATGAATGTTCCCACCACCGACAATAATATCACGTGCGTAAACCGGGTATACTTTCCTTCCGGGAAAAAGCCCCCCTATGATGTTCACAGCCTCTGCATCCATTTCATCCTCAAACTGGGGAATCAGGACTCCTCCATTTGTAATATAAAAATTAACATAGCTTGCGGCAAGCCGCTCCCCTGCTTTTCGCTGCTCCTCCCCCTCTTCAAAGGAAAAACCAGCAAGTTCATATTCCGTTATACAAACCGGCTTCCCCGGAACCGGGACTTTGTGGACTATGAGCTTCCGCCCCCTGGCATCTGTCTCTTTTTCCAATATTGCAAGATCTGCAGATGACAAGGGATACTGCGGATCTTTGGAATCCTCCGTCCACGCAAGCACCACATGTCCGGGAGCGGTAAATGCACAGACATTGTCTATGTGTCCGTTTGTCTCATCGTTGTAGATTCCATATGGAATCCAGATGATTTTTTCTGCCCCAAGATAATCCTTTAACTTCTGTCCGATCTTTTCTTTTGAAAGTTTCGGATTCCTGCCTTTGCTGAGCAGACAGCTTTCTGTCACAAGGATGGTTCCCTCTCCATCGGTATGGATTGCCCCTCCTTCTAGCACAAACGGATGCGCATCATACAGATCATATCCTGCCTTCCGGCAAAAAGAAGACGCTACTTTATCATCCTTTTCCCAGTCTGCATACAATCCGTCACAGATTCCACCCCATGCATTAAAACACCAGTCAATACCCCGTACCTGCCCCTGCCCATTGACAACAAAGGTCGGTCCGACATCCCTCGCCCATGCATCATCCGATGCAATTTCCATATAATGGACCGGATAATTTTTCTGATAGTTTTTTTCTTTCCGGACAGCTTCAATGATCATTTGTGCATGATCCAGTTCCCCTGCTTCCACCAGCAGATATACCGTCTCGGATTCCGCAGCGGCACATATGACATCCGCAAAAGCCTCTCTTGCCTTTTTTGCACCATATATCCAGGAACCCGGCCGTTTCGGCCATATAAGTATTGTCCCTTTATGCGGTTCATACTCCGCTGGCATATGAAATCCATCCTGGCTAGGACAGCCTTCCTTTAAAATCTTCATATCCAAATCTCCTGATTACCCTGCATTCTTTATCTGCCCCCATAACTGCGATGTCCGGAAGCGGCATACCGTTAAACGTATTATTTTTGACCATGGAATAAATTGCCATGTCACAGAATGTAAGCCTGTCACCCACTTTTATCGCTTTATCAAATGAGTAATCACCGATCACATCACCTGCCAGACAGGTACAGGAAGAAAGCCGGTATGTATATGCTTTCTCCCCTGCTTTTCCACTGTCCTTAAGCGGCGGACGATACGGCATTTCGAGTACATCCGGCATATGGCATGCCGCTGAAGTGTCCAGAACCAGTATCTTTATCCCATTGTTTTCGACAATATCGAGTACGGTTGTCTCAAGATAGCCTGCATTCAGGGCTACTGCCTCCCCCGGCTCAAGATAAATTTCAAGGTCATATGTTTCCTGCATGCGCCGGATGCAGTCCTCCAGTTTTTCCATGTCGTAACCGGCTTTTGTGATATGATGTCCGCCACCCATATTAAGCCATTTCCGTCCGTACAGCAGATCTCCAAACTTTTTTTCCACGGCATCAAGTGTCGTTTCCAGGGCATCCGAATTCTGTTCACAGAGTGTATGGAAGTGAAACCCATCTATCTGCGACAGGTCAAAACCGTTTTGTATGGCTTTGTCAAGCTCTGCCCTCGTTATACCAAGCCTTGAACCCGTACCGCACGGATCATAAATCTCATGCCCTTCCTGTGTAGAACACTCCGGGTTAATTCTAAGTCCTGTACTTACCCCTGCGGCTGCTTCTTTGATTTTTTCCTTATGAACCAGAAACTGGGAAACGGAATTAAAAACAATATGGTCACATATTTTTACCAGTTCGTCCATTTCTTCCGGCAGATATGCCGGACAGAAGACATGGTTTTCTTTTCCCATCTCTTCCTGTGCCAGACGTGCTTCATACAGCCCACTTGCCGTCGTCCCACTTAAATATTTTCCAATCAGGGGATATTCACAAAATGCGCTGAACGCTTTCTGTGCAAGAAGGATCTTTGCGCCCGTTCTCTGCATTACATGATGCAAAATCTTCAGGTTTTCTGTCAGTTTTCCCTCATCTATCACGTAGCAGGGAGTTTTCAGTTCATTAATCTTCATCCTTCCCTCCGGCTCAATCCATATGAACAGAAGGGTCTGCTGTCTTGTAACAATCCACGGATACCGGATTTTCGACTACCTTCCATGGAAGACCAAATTTATTCAGTGCCTCCATATACGGATCCGGATCCATCTCCTCAAGATTGAATACCCCGGGCTTTTTCCAGAGTCCTGTCACAACCATCATGGAACCGATCATTGCCGGTACTCCTGTTGTGTAGGAAACTGCCTGTGATTCCACTTCTTTGTAGCATTCCTGATGATCACATACATTATAAATATAAATAGACTTCTTTTTTCCGTCCTTTATCCCATTAAAAATACATCCGATATTTGTCTTCCCTACTGTCCGTGGTCCAAGTGATGCCGGATCCGGAAGCAGTTCTTTTAACACCTGTAACGGCACCACTTCTTTTCCGTCTACCATAATCGGATCTGTCCGGAGCATTCCCACATCCTCAAGGCATTTCATGTGTGTAAGATAACTCTGTCCAAACGTCATGAAAAACCGGATTCTTTTCACACCCGGAATATTTTTTGCAAGGGATTCTATTTCCTCATGGTGGAGGAGATACATATCTTTTTCTCCGACCTGGTCAAAATTATACTGTGCCCGCCACTCCATCGGCTCGGTTTCTACCCAGTGCCCATCCGTCCAGTAGGAACCGTTAGCGGATACCTCCCGAAGATTTATCTCCGGATTAAAGTTTGTGGCAAACGGATATCCATGATCTCCGCCATTACAGTCAAGTATATCAATGGTGTGGATTTCATCAAAATAATGTTTCTGCGCATATGCCGTAAATACCGATGTGACACCAGGGTCAAACCCGCTTCCAAGAATTGCGGTAAGTCCTGCCTCCTTGAATTTTTCCTGATAAGCCCACTGCCAGGAATAATCAAAGTAAGCGGTAAATCCCAGTTTTTTGCACCGCTTCTCATAAATTTCCCTCCACTGTGGATCTTGCGTATCCTCGCACTCGTAGTTTGCGGTATCAATATAGTCAACTCCACAGGCAAGACATGCATCCATAATCGTAAGATCCTGATAAGGGAGTGCCACATTGAGCACTGCATCCGGCCGGTACGAACGGATCAGTGTTTTTAATTCTTCCACATTGTCCGCGTCAACTCTTGCTGTCTCAATTCTGGAAGCTGTTTTTCCTTCAAGTTTTGCCTTTAAATCGTCACATTTTGACAGGGTACGGCTTGCAATCATGATGTCCGTGAAAACTTCACTGTTCTGACAGCATTTTCTGATTGCCACCTGTGCAACACCGCCACATCCAATAATAAGTAATCTGCTCATTTTTATTCCTCCTGTATCATTTGTTTTACCGGGTTTCTTCCTCTTCAAGTAAGTCCTCTACATATTTTGGAAGCATAAATGCCCCCCGGTGTAAATTTGTGGTATAGTACCATGTTTTCATTCCAAGTGCATCCCATCTTTCTGCATCAAGATCATTCAGCGGATGATACTTTTTAGAAGCGAATCCGAATAACCAGTATCCGGAAGGACAGGTCGGGATATGTGCCTGGTATACCCGGCTGATCGGGAATGACTTGTAGACTTTTCTGTGCATTTTCCGGCATTCAGCCTCATCCTCGTCATAAAACGGGCTTCCATGCTGATACACCATGATTCCGTCCTCCCGGAGAGCTTTATAACAGCTTCCGTAAAATTCTTTTGTAAAAAGTCCTTCCGTATGCCCCAATGGATCTGTTGAATCGTTGATGATCAGATCGTATTCATCATTTTTCCCACGCAGGAATCTAAGCCCATCATCATAATACATTGAAATTCTGGGATCCTCTAACCCACATGCCACCTCCGGGAAAAATTTTCTGCATACATCCACAAACATTTTATCGGTTTCTACCACGTCAATCTTTTCAACAAACGGGTATTTTATGAGTTCTTTCGCCACACCCCCATCCCCGCCACCGATAATCAGAATTTTTTTTGCATTGGGATGGACTGCCATCGGCACATGGGTCACCATTTCATCATATATAAATTCATCTGCATCGGAAAAAACAATTTCACCATCCAATGCTGCCATTTTTCCAAATTCATAGGATTTAAATACATCTATCTCCTGATATTCACTTTTCCCCGAAAAAAGCTGCTCCTCTATCCGGACATCCAGTTTTACATTAACTGTATGATATTCCGAAAACCACATTTGCATATCTTTACCTCCTGTTGCCACTCATGCCAGTACCTGAAGATATTCCACTGCCGGATCTTCGGTTCCCTGCATGGAGCATCCTTTTTCTTTTGCATACAGAATATATTCCGCAATCTCTTTTGTAATCCGTTCTCCCGGGGCAAGGATCGGAATCCCCGGTGGGTAGCACATGACAAACTCTCCACTGATGCATCCCACGGAATCTTTTATGCTTAGCGATTTTTTTTCTGCATAAAAAGCTTTCTGCGGAGATACCGCCACCTCCGGATTGATATATTCCCCGGACAAAAGCCCTGTCCTGTCCCTGCTGTATAACCTCTTGATATCCTGCAATGCCCCTACGAGTCTCTCAATATCCTGAATTCTGTCACCAATGGAAATATACGCAAGGATATTACAGATATCACCGAATTCGATCTGTATGTCATATTCATCCCGGAGCAGGTCATATACTTCTATTCCGGCAAGCCCGATATCCAGTGTATAAACGGACAGCTTGGTGACATCGTAATCGTAAATGCTGGTTCCATTTACCAGATCACGTCCATAGGCATAGTAACCGCCAATAGAATTGATTTCATTTCTGGCATATTCTGCCATTTTTGCAACTCTGGCAAAAGATTCTCTTCCCCGCAACGCAAGATTTCTTCTTGAAATATCAAGACTCGATAAAAGGAGATACGATGCACTGGTTGTCTGTGTCAGATTGATAATCTGCCTGACATGATCTGCTTTTACCGCTTTCCCGGTAAGAAGGATGGAGCTTTGTGTAAGGCTTCCCCCGGATTTGTGCATGGAGATGGCAGACATGTCTGCGCCTGCTGCCATACCACATACCGGAAGGTTTTCCCCAAAATACAGATGCGTCCCATGTGCTTCATCTGTAAGCACCTTGATTCCTCTGGAATGAGCAAGTTTTACGATTGCCCGGAGATCTGAACATATCCCGTAATACGTCGGATTGTTTACCAGAACCGCTTTTGCATCCGGGTTGTCCTCAATCGCCCTGGCAACCTGGTCTATTTCCATTCCGAGAGAAATCCCAAGTTTCGCATTCATCTCCGGATTCACATAAACCGGAACTGCCCCACAAAGCACCAGTGCATTAAGTGCACTTTTATGGACATTTCTCGGTAATATAATTTTATCGCCCGCCTTACAGGTTGACAATATCATTGCCTGCACTGCCGATGTCGTTCCCCCAACCATGAGGAATGCATTTTCTGCGCCAAATGCATCTGCCGTCAGTTCTTCTGCTTCGCGGATAACAGAAACCGGATGGCACAAATTATCCAGTGGTTTCATGGAATTTACGTCCAGTTCCACGCACTTTTGTCCAAGCAGCTGTACCAGTTCCGGGTTTCCCCTGCCTCTTTTGTGCCCAGGCACGTCAAATGGAACCACTCTTCTTTTTTTAAATTCCTCAAGTGCCTCATAAATTGGAGCTTTCTGCTGTCTATTAATATCCATTTACTACTCCTAACTCCTTACTGAAAAATAACAGGAGCCTCCAAGTCATTTTAACTCAAAGGCTCTTTTTCTTACATAACTTTATGCAAGTGCAGGTTCTTTTCCTGCAATAATCGCTTTCACTTCATTTTTCAATTCTGTATTCACTGGTCTTTCTCCTTTTTGTATCAGATATCGTCATCCCAAAAAGGCATCTGACCACACCTATATTATAACTTACCCATTTCTTTTATACAATCAATTTTTTGCATTATCTGCACCATAAGCTGTAAAGAACTGAGTACATCCGCCGCCTTTCTTCCAAATCGGCCGAATCTGCTCCGCAACTGGAAAAAAGAATTCCTCGACAATGCTTCTGCTGTATTTGATGACAAGCGTGAGGATTCCTGGTCCGTTGTATCAACGGTCGCTCCAATTCTATTCTGAATACCTTCAAGGACATTGTATCACAGATTGTTTGTTTCGAAAATTATTCTCCTCTGAAAATGGGCAGAAGAAAACCTCCAAATCTTTGGAAGACTTGGAGGCTTGATTCCGACCACTTACTTTTATCATCTATAATTTGAAAAATGATAGATATTTTTTTTTGCAATATATTGCGCCAATTCATAATATCCTTCAAAATACGAAGAACATATACTGTCTGATTCTCGTCGCTTATGATATAAAACAATAAATATGACTGATATATCTTTTTATGTATTATATATCCTCTATACTTTATCCCTGAATCAGCAAATTTTAAAGGGAAGTCACCCATGTTATTGACTTCCCTATTTAAATTCGTATATAACTTATTTGCAGCATCTGGATTACATAAATCAACCTGAATATACTTAACCAAATTGAATACATCATCCGTTGCTTCATCTGTGATTAGTACTCTATAATTCATTTTTCATCCTATCTCTGATAATCTGAAATGCATCATCAACGGTATGAAGCCGCCCTGCTTCCATATCATCAATTCCTTTATCGAGATAAGAAAATAATGTTTCCATTGCTGTTCTATCTTCTACAACATCCATATCCTTTACTACAGCTTCCATGTAAAACATCTCCTTTCCTTTAACCTCAACTCTATTATAACCATCTCTCATGTAAAAGTATAGGTCATTCGTAAAACATTTTTCTGTCCTAAAATGGAATTTAAAATTTCATTTTAGGTAAGGATATTGTTATTATTCCTTACGAATTCTTTCAACTACACTTTCCTGACTCATCTTTTTAAACTGATACTTAGGAATCGCATATGCAATTCCACTTAATATCGGAACCATAAGCAGGCACGGTACGATTGTAAGATGCATCTGAAAGAAAAATGCCGTACCGAGTGTATTTGCTAAAATCTTCTCTGCCCCAAACACAACTAATAATACTGCAATCACAAATGCGCCTCCCAAATATAGGAATCCCTCAGTCACCAGCATTTTCGATACCTGTTTTTTCGTCATTCCAACAACTTCCAAAAGTGCCAGTTCTTTTTTTCTGCTAATTACAGAAGTTGCTGTTGTATTAAAGAAATTCATAATGCCAATAAAGGCTAAAATAACGACAAGAAAACTACCGATCATATAATATTTACTGACAAACCGCCTAAAGCTCGCCTTCATATCCAATACAGAAAAAACATTGATCATATCATTTTCTTTCAAAACATTTTTATCAATGTATTCTTTTACTTGCTTATCCTCTCCCTTCTTGGCATCAATAGCAGCATACATTGCTGATTGATTTTCTGTCTGGGTGATATACTCTTCTTCTGGGACCATTACTGTAATATAAACAGAATCTGCATACGGATAATCCAGTGAATATGGCATCATAGCTTCTCCGATCACCCCATAATCTTTCTGCTTTCCGTTTCCGTACTCCATTTTAAAAGTTTCGCCAGACTGATAATAAGAAACTGGTTGTTCTGTATATTTATCACTATAGTCCACAATCACATAATCCCCACTTTTAAACGTATTCCAGGAACATTTTTCCCCTTTCCATTCTAACATATCAAACACCGCTTCACTAATTCCGAGGAAATGAACCTTTACAGTATTATCCGCTTTTGTTTCCTCCCAGATTTGCTTTTCATAATCTGTCCAGTTTTCTTTGTTTTTTTCTGCCAATGTCTCCCACGTTTTCAAAAGTGCCGGTTCCATCTTATGTCTTTCTTCCGAATAATACACATATCCTGTTTTCTCACTTTCCGGACACTTATTCAGAATCTCTTTGATTTCAGGTGTAATACCGTTAAAATTTGTATTCGATAAAGTGTCGGTCATCTGATCCAGTTGAAAATCAGATGCTAAAAATATATTCTGGTAAGTCTCAAAATCATATCCCTGCACCAACATCACGATACAGTTGACAACCACCATAGAAAGAGCGATAGAAAGCATAACAATCAATCCCTTTTTCCAATTTCGTAACACATTTTGAACTGCCATCCCCCACCAGGTTGCAGAAGTATTCTTTTTTATTTTCCTATGTGACTGCTCTCCTTCTGCCAAACGCAGAGCTTCCACAGGCGAAACTCTTTCCACCATTTTACAAGCCTGCAGACTGGAGAGATACACCGTTAAAAGCGTTAAAAGTATCGCTGCAAGGAAAATCAAAGGATTGGCTGATACTACTGTCTGAGCCGTTTTTCCTGCCTGTGCACTAATTTCAGCATCTGCAGTCAAGGACGGAGCCATACAAAGACCTGCAAGATAACCACAAAGCAATCCGATTGGAATGCCAATAGCTGATAATCTCCACGCCTGCATACGTACAATTTTCTTCAACTGCTTTCCCGTTGTCCCCACATTCTTTAACAATCCGTAAGCCCGGATATCCGTTTTCACAGAAATGTTAAAAATATTATAAATAATTAAGTAACCAGCCAATATCACAAACAGTACCATTACAATAAAGGAAGTGAATGAAAATGAATCCTCTTCAAAAAGATTATATGCCGGATTGATCTCCAATCCTGTCCCTGCTTTCGTAAATCCTGCTGTCTTAGATATATTTTCTGTTTTCTTTTCCAGATTCCAAAGATTCTTGTACCAGACAGAATACTCTTTCCCTCCATTGTAGATGCCATTTTCTAATTCTTCCTGCGTAACGGGATAACGATTCTCCTTTGCATAGGCTTCGGATACCCAGACCATCTGACCTAAAACAGCTTTATCCCCCTGCCAGAATCCACATATCTGAAACGTATCTGTCTTATATTGTTTCAGCATGGGATTTACTTCCCAGGTCAGCGTTACTTCTTCCCCAATCTTTGGTGTAACACCCAGAGATTCCAATATCGTGCTGCTAAGTGCTACTTCATTTTCTTTCTCCGGCAGTCTTCCTGTAGTTGGCAGACAATTAAAACTTTCTGCCATATTTTCATCTGCATATCGGACCTCTACGGAAAATCCAAACCGTTCGTCCATTCCAGCTCCCAGAAAAATACCGGAACCATATCGTTCCACATCTTCATCCTGTTCTATTGTTTTTTGCAATCTCTCCGCATCTTCTTCTGACAAATTCTGCGCAATAGCATGGGATGAATCCATAAATTGCTTAATTTCCGTTGCTCTTTTGGAAAGTATCATGGATACACTCCCCACAAAGAGGCTTGTAAATAACAGTGATGTCAACATGATTGCAATAACAGCAATAATATTTCTTGCTCGGTTCATTTTCATAAAACGTTTCGTCAATAATCGTAACGTTTCTTTATTCTCTACTTTTACCATATAATCGCCCTCACTATACCAAACCACTGTCTGAAACAATTTTTCCGTCTTCAATCTGTAAAATTCTGTCAGCCATCTGGGCAATCTCCTCATTGTGAGTAATCATTACAATTGTTTGATGAAAACACTTACCGGTGACTTTTAAAAGTCCCAATACATCCTGACTCGTTTTTGAGTCCAGATTGCCTGTCGGTTCATCTGCCAGCAAAATAGCAGGTTTTGCCGCTAGTGCTCTTGCGATTGCCACCCTTTGCTGCTGCCCCCCTGACAGTGCACTTGGAAGATTTTCCAGTTTTGTCCGAATGCCCAGTGTATCTATGATTTCATCTACATAACCTTTTTCTACCTTTTTTCCATCCAGTTTCACAGGAAGAATAATATTTTCCCATACATTCAGCATCGGAACCAGATTATACTGTTGAAATACAAATCCAATATTTCTACGCCTAAAAATAGTAAGCTCTTCATCTGTCATATAGCTTAAATTCTGTCCGTCAACAATGACCTGACCGGATGTTGGATTATCTAATCCTCCAATCATATGAAGCATCGTAGACTTTCCGCTCCCAGAAGTTCCAACAATCGCTACAAACTCCCCCTTTTCCACTTCTAAATTTACACCATCAAGGGCTTTGACTTCTGTTTCTCCTTGTCCATATATTTTTCTTAAATTCACTGCTTTTAATATATTCATGCCATCCTCCCATCAAAAAAGCCTGTATTGATCTTTACAATACAGACTTTATCATAACAATGTCTCCATCTAGTTTCTGAAATATCACAGTTTTGATACTATTCCTTTTTTGATATCGGGAGAAACACAGAAAAGGTAGAGCCCTTTTTTCTCTCTGATGTCACTTTTATATACCCCTTTTGTGCCTGAATGATCTCTCTTGCAAGGAATAAGCCAATTCCTACTCCTGGCTGGTCTGCCACTGACAGACTCCGATAAAACCGTCCAAATATCTTTGGTATTTCTTCTTTTTCTATTCCAATGCCATCATCAATGATATCAATCTTTACAAAGAAAGAATTCTGCTCGGCTTTTACCTGAACATTTCCCCCACATGCTGTGTATTTAATCGCATTATCTACAATATTTCCGAGTGCCTCTACGGTCCATTTTGGATCACATCGAACATGCAAATCCGTGTCACATAGGCTCAGAGTAATATTCTTCTCCCTTACTTTTACGTTAAACTGCTGCTGTACGGATGCAAACATCTGTGCAATAATAGTATCCTCCGAATGTACTGCGATAATTCCACTCTCCATCCGTGATAATTTGACCAATGATTGTATCAGGAAATCTAATTTCTCTGTCTGCTCCAAAATGGTAGCTATCTCCTCCTGATTTTCATGATTTGTTTCAGAGAGTATTTCACCATAAATTTTCAAATTTGAAATAGGAGTCAAGGTCTGATGCGCAATGTCGGAAATAAGTTTCTGTATCACTTCTTTTTCTTCCTGTTGGTTCTTTCTTGCCAGAAAGCTACTGTCTAAATGTTGTTTCATGCTGTTTTCAAGAGCAGAATACTTTTCTTCTGATATTTCTGTCCGTTCCAGTTCTCCATCTATAGCACAATCCAGCATTTGCTGCAGCCGGTTCAAAAGCTTTTTTTCTTTCTGATAAAAAATGCTATGCCAGAAGATTCCACTTAAAACAAATATTCCTACAATCAATATAATTAGTTCTATCATCCATTCACCGCCCAGGTATAACCAATTCCATAGACTGTCTTGATATATTCAGGCTTCTGCGTATCATCTTCTAATTTGTCCCTGAGGCGTTTGACTGCAACAGTCAGAGCATGAGCATCCACAAACTCTGTATCTCCCTGCCATACCTCGTCAATCAGATATTCCCGTTTCAATACTTTTCCTCTGTTTTCACACAGCACTCTAAGGAGCTTTTGATCTGTCTTACTAAGTTCAATAGGTTCTCCATCTTTGAAAAATTCCATTTTATCGAAATAGAACTCAAATCCATCAAGCTCCATAGAATTTTTAGCTGCTGCCTCTTTATTTCTAAGCTGCACAGACACTCTTGCACGCAAAACCATCAAGCTAAACGGTTTCGTAATATAATCATTTGCCCCAGCTTCCAATCCTGTTACAATATCTACTTCCATGTTATTTACTGTAAGCAGAATAATCGACACCTGACTATTTTTCCTTATTTCTCTTACAAAATCAATCCCATTCCCATCCGGCAAGTTCACATCTAATAAAACCAATGTGATATCTTCCTTTTTCAAGATTTCTCTAGCTTCCTGCAAAGTTCTGCACTGATAAAAGAAATAAGCGTCATTCTTTAAAGCCAGACGGATTCCATCATTTAATTTTTTGTCATCTTCAACAATCAGTAACTTTTCACTCATATTTTCTCTGCTTTCTTTCAAATTACGCTAATTGTATCATTGCCAGTTTTTTGAACTACCTCAACCGACTAACGTCGGATGGGGATTCCTAAGGGATTTCGCCCGATACCCACTCGTTCAGCTCATGGGTGTTCCAACAGAGAACAAACCCTTTTTCAGGAATGTCTTTGTATGTTGGCGTAAGTCAGATATCCCCGTCCATCCAGCTCCCTGCCCACTCATTCAACTGACTGGTACAAAGTAACTGGTAAGAATATCCGAATATTTCTTCTATTTCTATATTTTTGTATTTCGCTTTTTCTTTTTTCTATCTTCTTTTATGCATACTCATATCGATTATTTTGCGTCCATTTTTTCATTTCCGATGCAATGCTTTTTAAAGTTCCTTTTTTTCTTTCTTCTAAGACTTAATAAGGCAGTTCCCGGTAAAAACTATGGGGCGAAACTCCACGAAATGCTTTTGTTAACTGTTTCCATGCCGGAATGATACTCACAATATCGGTTCCATTTTTTAGTTGTTCTTTTGCCTTCTCTGATAATAACACAAGTAACCGCTCATCCGGTAATAGTTTTTCCCGAATTCCCATTCCTTTTAATCCAATCGTATACGATGCTGCTTCATGAATGGAAAGTCCAAATGGTCTTAAATACAAAAACTTCCCCATTTGGCTGGTATAAGCCGGATTCATTTTATAGATTCCAAAACTTTGTTTATAGGCTTGATTTTCCAAACAGGTCGTCATTTTTCGGTAAGCAAACAAAGAAGCATGTCGATTCTTTTTCTTACATCCATACTTCATTCCGTGTTTTGCAAGCGTGGTATCCAAATCTTCCATAATAAGCGGTTTCTTCCGTTCGGCGCAATAACGTCCTACCTTTGCCATGACTCTTCCGATTTTTTCTGAAATCTGCCCTTTTGTTTTCAATTCCGGTGAAAAACGAATGACTGTCCCTCCCAGACGGTTTCCTTTTTCATCTAATTCTGAAATTGCTACATGGTCATAATTCAAATCAATCGAAACACAGCCTTTTTCCAAAGATTCATTGCAATATTTATTTTCCAGTAAAAGCGTCACCGATACAATCAGATATCTTCGACCAGTTTTCTCTCGTTTCAACTGAAAATTATAACAAATCGCTTTTCGTTCCTGTTTTTTTGCCTGAAGCATTTCTTCCCAAAGTTCCTGTTGCCTTGCAAGATGGAACTGTTTAAATACCGTTTCTTTTCCATCCATACATTTTACAATCAAATTTCTTTCTTCTTTTCTGACCAGAAAGTTACAGTTTTTTGAAGTATGACGTCCCGGAAGGCTCATTGAAGCATGGCGGGATTCAAAGAATTCCTGTTTCCACTGTTCACGATCGACTTTTGGATTGTCTTTCTTTTGATATTGTTTTCTTCCACCAAATACAATTCTCTTCGGCGGAAACTTTTTTAACCATTCCAGTCTTTGAATGGCTCTTTTCTTAGAAGATTCCAGTAATGCAATTCTTGTTTTCAATCGACGAATGGAACGTTCTATTTTTCTTTCATATTCTTCTGCTGGAAAGTATGTTCCATTTGGAAGAAAAATCTGATTTCGTTCCATTGTAATTCGACACTTTGGATAAGGACGCTCCCAGATTCCGCTTTTAAAATAAGTTCGCAGAGAAGATTTGATTCCCTGCTTCTTTTCCAATTCTTCCTGTGTTCGTTTTATCTTTTGATTCCGTGTCTCAATGTCTTTTTCTTTTGTTCTCTGATACAATCGATTCAATTCCTTTTGAGAAGAAAGAACAGAAGAAGCATAAGTATAGATGGCACAATTATAATAGTCCGTTGTTCCATAGTTCCTTTTCAGCCAGGAGCTGTAGGTTTCTTCTAACAACGGACCTCTTTTTAAAAAGGATTTGTCATACAAGCAGTTATAGAGCTTGATTTTGATATGATTAAATCGTTCCATCGTCTGAATCAAAGACTCTACGTTCTGGATTTCATCCTCATCCAGATAATACCGCTTATCTGCATTTATCGTTCTGGTTAACTGCATGAAAACACTCCTTTTCTCAAAATAATTCGTCGGTTAAAAACATAACAATAATTGAAATAGTCCTTGATTTATAGTATAATTATAACACAAATCAAACCATTTTACAATGTCGGTTAATTTTTAGAAAGGAGAATTTATGGAAAACAAAACTTATACCAGAAATGCTCACTCGGTCTGCTGTCTGACCTATTACGCTGTTTTCGTCATTAAATATCGAAGAAAAGTAATCACACCAGAAATCCTTGCTTTTATGCGTAGTCACACAGATTACTTAATTTCACAGCGTTATCATGGAAAACTTTTGGAATTTAATGGTGAAGAAGACCGCATCCATATCCTATTTGAACTTCCGCCATCCGCTGCACCTTCTGTTATTATCTGTAATTTAAAGACTCAGCTTTCAAAGGAAGTCCGAAAACGCTTCTGGGAACAAATTCACAATCAATTATGGAAAGATTCTTTTTGGAGTGACAGTTACTTCTTATCAACAACTGGAGGTGCAAATCTGGAATTTCTGGAACAGTACATTCAACAGCAAGGAATTGAAAAACCAAAACGAAAATATATTCATCACAAGAAAAAATGAGCAGAAAACCCCATCCGACTCGTCGAGGGCACTGAAAAACTGTTTTTACATACAATATATAGTAGTGTAAAACATATAA
>ERZ838225.239-NODE-239-length-85456-cov-36.833878_pt1 | contig 85456 bp, 92 predicted proteins | sample MGYA00519684_ERZ838225 | MGnify/ENA primary metagenome ERZ838225 (study PRJEB31850, sample SAMEA3708829) | human gut metagenome | biome: human gut; feature: human-associated habitat; material: faeces | place: China | collected 2014 ... | reverse complement strand
ATTTTTATTTTTTAAAACAATATATTGTGTATAAAAATTTTAGTGCGACAGCCCCTTCCTTAACTTGTCACTATATTATGCCATATTTGCTATAGCATAATCTTTTACAGCTTCTTTTATTTCAACATCTACTATTTTACCAGTTATATCTGCAGACATACAATGTACTATTACTTTAATATAGTTTCTTGTGTATCCCTCATAATAATCTGGCTTATCTTTAATTTCCTTTTCTATTAATACATCCATTACTCTTCCAATAAATTTTTCAGTAAATGTATGCTCATTAATATCATTTAATTCTATTAAAGCCTTACTTCTTTCATCCTTAACAGTTCCATCTAATTGATTAGGCATATCAGCTGCCTTTGTTCCTTTTCTAGGACTATATTTAAATACATGAGTTTTTGTTAAATGAATTTTCTTTAAATATTCATATGTTTCATTAAATTCCTCTTCTGTTTCTCCTGGGAATCCAACAATTACATCTGTAGAAATAGATACATCAGGTAATGTTTCTCTTAATAAGTTAACTGCTGCCTCATATTCTTTAGCCGTATATCTTCTATTCATTCTCTTTAATGTAGCATCACATCCACTTTGAAGAGATAAATGGAAATGAGGGCATAGTTTTTTAAATCCTTTTATTTTTTCAATAACTTCACTAGTAAAGAATGCTGGCTCAATAGACCCTATTCTTATTCTTTCTATTCCATCAATTTTTTCTATTTCCTCTATTATATTAATTAAATTCACATTTCCTTCTAAATCTAATCCATAAGAAGCTGTATGTATACCTGAAAGTATAACTTCCTTAAAGCCATGAGCAGCAAGCTCCTTAACTTCCGCTAATACCTTTTCTGGCTCCTTTGAGCAAACTGATCCCCTTGCATAAGGTATTGTACAATATGTACAAAATCTATTACATCCATCTTGAATTTTTAAAAATGCTCTAGTTTTATCTTGATAATCTTCTATTTTTAAATCTTCAAATTTCTTATTTTGAAGAACTGGCTGTACATGAACTTGTGCTTTTCCTTCATCTTTTGCCTTATTAACATAATAAACTACATCACCTTTATTTCTTGTACCTAAAACTACATCTACTCCAGGTATTTCCGAAACCTCTTTTGGTGCCATTTGAGAATAACAACCAACTGCTGCTATTATTGCATTTGGATTTGTTCTTCTTGCTCTGCTTATTATTTGTCTAGACTTCTTATCTCCCATATTAGTAACAGTACATGTATTTATTACATATACATCAGAAAATTCATTAAAATCTACAACTTCATATCCTTCTCTAATGAATTTTTCAGCCATTGCTTCTGATTCATACACATTAACTCTACATCCTAATGTAGCAAATGCAACCTTCATTAATCATTTCCTCCTAAATCACTAAGCTCATATTGTATTAATGACGTAGCAACAAATCCAGCTGTTTCAGTCCTTAATATTCTCTTTCCAAGTGTTACTATATGAGCACCTTTTTCCTTTAATTGTTCTATTTCCTCTTCTTCTATTCCGCCTTCTGGCCCTACAAATATACCAATATTTTTTATATTATTGATTTTTTTTTCATTTCTTAACTTATTAATTAATGTTTTAATTCCAAAATTATTCGTATTTTCATATGGAACTAAAAACAAATCTAATTCATCAACTTTTTGTAATACTTCTTCAAATCCTATTGGCTCTGTTACTTTTGGAACAATACTTCTCTTACTTTGTTTTGCAGCCTCTAAAGCAATTCTATTTAATCTATCTAACTTTTTAAATTCACCCTTTAATTTAACATCAACTCTATGTGTAATTGTTGGTATAAATTCTGTTATTCCAAGTTCTGTACCTTTTTGAACTATTAAATCCATCTTTTGAGCTTTTGGAAGTCCTTGAAATAAAAATACTTTTATTTCACTTTCATTATTTAAATCTAGCTTTTCTATTATTTCAAGAGAAACTTCTTGCTTATTTACATCAGTAACTTTAGCTAAGTATTCTAAACCTTCACAGTTATTTAATACTACCTTTTCACCTTCTGTAATTCTAAGAACCTTATATATGTGTTTTACATCATCTCCTAGAATCTTGGCTACATCTCCATTAATTAATTCTTTTGGAGTAAAAAACTTATGCATTATTTTGTTCTCCTCTAAAACTATTTTAATTTAGCAACTATACAGTTCCATTCACCATCTCTGTTCTTTTCTATTACTTCAAAGCCTGTTGCTTCTAATTTTTCGCAAACCATATCAACTCTATCATGAATTATTCCTGATGTTATAAATACTCCACCATCTTTCATAACTCTCTTTACATCATCAGTTAATATACAAATTATTTCTGCTAAAATATTTGCAACAACTATATCTGCTTTTCCATCAATAACTTCAACTAAGTTTCCATGAAGTATTTCTATGTTATTTAAGTTATTATATCCTACATTTTCAATAGACGATTCTACTGCTACTGGATCTAAATCTACTCCAACAGCTAATTTTGCTCCTAATTTTGCTGCTGCAATTGCTAATATTCCAGAACCACAACCTACATCAAATACTGTACTTTCCTCTTTAACATATTTTTCTAAAGCTTGAATACACATTCTTGTAGTTTCATGAGTTCCTGTACCAAATGCCATACCTGGATCTAAATTTACTACTAATTCCCCTTCTTTTTGTTCATATTCTTCCCAAATTGGCTTAACAACTATTTTTTCTCCAACTTTTGATGGTTTATAATATTGCTTCCATGTATTAGCCCAATCCTCTTCATACATTTTTTCATGCTCAACTTTAGCTTCTCCTAAATCAATTCCCATTTCTTTTAGTTCTACTAATTTTTCATTAACATATCCTAAAATTTCTTCAATATTATCTTCTTCTGCAAAATAAGCTTTTACAACAGCAACTTTCCCCTTATGCTCTAAAACATTTATATCTGCAAAATCCCATGTTAATGGTCCTTGTTCTCTTCCTAAAATATCTTCTGGATCTTCTATAGCAACACCCTTACAATCTAAACTATAAAATATTCCTGATACTGGTTCTAATGCCTCACTTTTAGTTATTACTCTAACTTCTATCCACGTTCCATCCATTGTTAATCATCCTTTCATATCTTTTCTCTTTGACTAATACTATATTTTACACATATGTTTACCTAAAGTCCATAAATTTTTATATAGAAAAAGGATAACTATCAATTATTTATTTATAGTTACCCCAATTTATAATTTTTAAACAGCAATATCTTTATTTTTTATTAATTTTCTTTTTCTAACCATTTTATCATTTGCTATATTATAAGTTATTGCTCCCATACATACAAACATTATACCTAATTGTGGTGCATATAATGTACAATCAACTATTCCTTGTATAATTATCATTGCATTTGTTGCTGCAAGTAATGGAAATAATTGATTTTTTTCCTTGTATAGTTTTGTCATATCCTTATATAAATTAAATTTAATATAAAGATAAATACCTAACCCTATAACTCCAGTGCTTACTAAAAATGTAAGCCACAAATTATGTGGATGAATTAAAAAAGAAATAATTTTATTATGTAAACTTGGATCATAACTAAAAATAAAATTTGATCCTCTCTCAAAGGTTCCAAGCAAGCCCCATCCTAATATCGGCTTCTTAAAGAACATCTTTGTTGAACCTTCCCATATCCCTATTCTAGAATTAAAAGATATTACAATTTCACCTATTGGTGTTATTTTTGTAATCTTATTTTGAACAAATACAAATAATAATGATAATATTCCTACTATTGTACATACTGCTATTATTTCCTTTTTGTTTTTATTTCTAGAAGTTATATAATATATAAATATTCCACCTATTAATGCTATAAATGCACCTGTAGATTCTGTTAATAATAATGCTACAGATATTAAGATAATTACGAGATTATATGTAAGAGTTTCACTGCTACTTTTTTTTGTTCCTTGAAGATAAAATATAATTAAAATTATATTAGCAAACCATGCTCCTGTCATATTTGGATTTCCAAATGAACTAAAAATTCTATGTTCTGGTCTATTTAATAGAATAAATGTTATTTTTTCTATTACTCCTCCTATAGCTGCTATTACACTTAAATATGTCACAATTTTTAACACCATATTTATTCTACTCATTTTTGTAAAATAGTTTTGAGCAAATATGCATACTGTAAAATATAAAAACAATCCAAAAGATGCTAAAAAAGACAAAAGACTTTTATTTATTAATCCACTAAACATAGAATATAAAAATAAAGAAAACAATCCTATATTCCAATAGTTCCTTTCAACTTTTACTTTTCTTTTTAATAATAAATTCACTGAATATACAGCTGGAATTATTGCTGTATAAGGTGAAAAAACTACCATTATAATATAATATATCATATTTTACCACCAATTCTATTGTTAATTAATTAACTATTTCAATTTAATAGAAAAAATAAATTTTCACTATAGATACTATTAACGTAAATCCATCTTTTTGATTATGCTTATATACTTTAATTATAGTTTTATATTAATTTACTTTTCAATTTATTTATATTCTGCAATTAAAAATTTTGTTTTTATTCCTTGAGCTGTAAACATTTCCTCATGTTCTGTAGAAACATTTCCTTCAAATCCACTAGCATGTAAATCATATGTAATATATTTTATTTCTAAATTACATTCTTTAAAATACTCAAGTGACTCTTCAAATAATTCATCATCATCAGTTTTAAACCAAATTTCAGCTCCTGATTTTAAAAACTTTTTATATTTTTGAAGTTGTCTTGTATGTGTTAATCTTCTTTTTTTATGTCTATCCTTTGGCCATGGATTACAGAAATTTATGTATATTCTTTCTATTACATCTTTTTCATCTAACATATCATCAATCAATAATATTTCTTGAGACATAAGTGCAACATTATTAACTTCATGCCCTTCCTTTTCATAAGCTGATTCAATATTTCTTTTAGCTAAAACTAAAACTTCATCCTTTATATCAACCGTTATATAATTAATATCTGGATTTTGTGAACCATGTACTGCCATAAATGTTCCTTTTCCACATCCTAATTCCATGTAAATAGGATTATCATTCTTAAAAAATTCTTTCCATCTACCTTTATATTCGCTTGGTTTTTGTATAAAAAACTCACATGCTTCTAATTCTGGTCTAGCCCATGGCTTTTTTCTCATTCTCATAATTATATTCACTCCAAATCATTCTTTAAGTTCATAGATTAATTATACAGATAATTTCTTTTATTTCAACTAAATTAGTTATTTGAAATATAATCAACCTTTTTTTATAATTAAAAATTGACTATGCATTATGAAAAAACAATATTTAAAATATTATTTTTTAAGTTTTATCTACTTTTAACTAATATATTTATACTAACTTCGCGAAAAAAATTTTTAATATCTTATTTGTTTTTATATCATGTTTTTAAATGTTTACCATTTTTTAAAATTATAATAATTGATTTTTATATACATTCTTTTTAAAATTAATATATAAACGGTATAAAATGAGAGTTATAACAATGGAAAACAACGAAAATAAACTACGATTAGATTAAGATATTTCAGTAAAATAAAATTTAATTCTTTATCGAATAAAAAGAAACTAGAATTTATATTAGATTATTATAAATTACCTATACTGGGCATTATAGTAGCAATAATAATTATAAGTTATACAACATACTCAATATTCACAAAACAAGATACTTATTGTAATATAACATATTTTAATAGTTATATAGATAAAGTAAAAAGATGTTGAATTTTCACAACATCTTTTTGTTTATTTTTATTTTTTATTAAATAAATCTTTAAATCCCTTTTTATGAGTTATTTCTCCATCTACACTCTCTCCACAAGCTTCCATGAACGCTTCTAAAGCTTCTTTTTGTTTAGAAGTTAAGTTTTTAGGAGTATCCACTACAACTTTAACATATTGATCTCCTCTTGAAGAAGAATGTACTTTAGGAATACCTTTTCCTTTTAATCTAAACATTGTTCCTGATTGAGTTCCTGCTGGAATAGTATATTTAACATCTCCATCTACTGTAGGAACTGTAATTTCAACACCTAAAGCTGCTTTACCCATTGATATATGAGTTTCTATATATATATCATTGCCTCTTCTGTCAAATTGTTTAGATTTAGCAACATTTATCTTAATATATAAATCTCCTGGAGGGCCATCATTAGAACCATGCTCACCTTGTCCTCTAAGTGGCATAACATTTCCTGTATCAACACCTGCTGGAACATTTATTTTTATTGTTCTTGTTTTTCTTACTTTACCTTTACCACTACATCCTGAACATGGCTTTTCAACAATTGTTCCTTTACCACCACAAGTATTACATGTAGTTGTACTTACAAAACTTCCTATTGGGCTTTGTCTTTGTACTCTTATTTGACCACTACCATGACAAGTTGGACATGTCTTTGGTGAAGTTCCAGGTTCAGCTCCTGTACCTCTACATTTTTCACAATTTTCATGTCTATTAATTGTAATTTCTTTTTCTACACCAAAAATAGCTTCTTCAAATGTTAAATTTAATGAATATTCAATGTCAGCACCTTTCATAGGACCATTTCTTCTTCTTGAAGAACCTCCACCGCCTCCAAAGAAGCTTTCAAATATATCACCAAATCCGCCCATATCTGAGAAGTCAAAGCCACCAAATCCTCCTGAACCAAATCCGCTTCCATCAAAATCTACAGTTCCATATTGATCATATCTTGCTTTCTTTTCTGGATCAGAAAGTATTTGATATGCTTCATTTATATCCTTAAATTTTTCTTCTGCTTCCTTATTTCCTTGATTCTTATCAGGATGATATTTAATAGCTAGCTTTCTAAAGGCTCTTTTTATTTCATCATCACTTGCACCCTTTTCTAGTCCAAGAACAGCATAATAGTCTTTATTTGCCATCTATAAAGTCACCACCTTATTCATATTCCACTTAATTTATATTATCATTTATACCATTTTTCGTAAATACATTAACTCTTAAAAAGGGAAGACGACAATTGTCTCCCCTTTTTAGTTATTAAATATTATTTATCATCTTTAACTTCAAAATCAGCATCTACAACATTGTCATCATGTGTTGCACCTGTACCAGCATTTCCACCCATATTGTTTTGATCAAATCCTGCACCTTGAGCACCTGCTGCACCTTGTGCATCAGCATACATCTTAGAAGAAATAGCATAGAATTCTTGAGTTAATTCTTCAGTTGCTTTCTTAATTACTTCTAAATCTTCTCCATCTTTAACAGCTTTTAATGCATCTAATTTTGCTGTAATCTTAGCCTTATCATCAGCAGAAACCTTGTCTCCAAGCTCTTCTAATTGCTTTTCTGTTTGATATGCTAATTGATCTGCATTATTTTTAGTTTCAATTGATTCTTTTCTCTTCTTATCTTCTTCAGCAAACTTTTCTGCTTCTTTTACAGCCTTATCTACTTCTTCTTCAGAAAGGTTAGTTGAAGCTGTAATTGTAATATTTGCTTCCTTACCAGTTCCCTTATCCATAGCAGATACTTTAACAATACCGTTAGCATCTATATCAAATGTAACTTCGATTTGAGGAATTCCTCTTGGAGCTGGAGCTATTCCTGATAAAGTAAATCTACCTAAAGTCTTGTTATCACTTGCCATTTGTCTTTCACCTTGAACAACGTGAATTTCAACTGATGTTTGACCATCTGCAGCAGTTGAGAACACTTGACTCTTCTTAGCTGGAATAGTTGTATTTCTTTCAATTAATGGAGTTGCAACTCCACCTAAAGTTTCTATACCTAATGTTAATGGTGTAACGTCTAATAATAATACATCTTTAACTTCACCAGTTAATACACCTGCTTGAATTGCAGCACCCATAGCTACACATTCATCTGGGTTAACTCCTTTTGAAGGTTCTTTTCCTGTAAAGTTTTTAACAGCTTCTTGAACTGCAGGTATTCTAGTTGATCCACCAACTAATATAACTTTATCAATTTGACCAATTGATAATCCAGCATCACTTAATGCTTTCTTCATTGGTTCTATTGATCTTTGAACTAAATCATGAGTTAATTCATTGAATTTTGCTCTAGTTAAGTTCATATCAATGTGCTTTGGACCAGTTGCATCAGCAGTGATGAATGGTAAGTTTATATTTGTTTGCATTGATGAAGATAATTCAATCTTAGCTTTTTCTGCTGCTTCTTTTAATCTTTGAACTGCACTCTTATCATTTCTTAAGTCAATTCCATATTGTGATTTAAAATCATTTGCTATATAATCAATGATTTTTTGGTCAAAGTCATCTCCACCTAAATGAGTATCTCCATTTGTAGATAATACTTCGAATACACCATCACCTAATTCAAGTATAGATACGTCAAATGTACCTCCACCTAAGTCATAAACGAATATCTTTTCACTATGGTCAGTCTTATCTAATCCATAAGCTAATGAAGCAGCAGTTGGTTCGTTTATTATTCTTAATACTTCTAATCCTGCTATTCTACCAGCATCTTTAGTTGCTTGTCTTTCAGCATCATTAAAATAAGCTGGAACAGTTATAACTGCTTGAGTTACAGGTTCACCTAAATATGCTTCTGCATCAGCTTTAATTTTTTGAAGTATCATTGCTGATATTTCTTGTGGTGAATAAACTTTATCATCAACATGAGTTTTGTGATCAGTTCCCATTTCTCTCTTTATAGAAATTATTGTATGTTCTGGATTTGTAATTGCTTGTCTTTTAGCAATTTGTCCTACTAATCTTTCACCATTAGCTTGGAATGAAACTACTGATGGAGTAGTTCTAGCACCTTCAGAGTTAGTGATTACTACTGGTTCTCCACCTTCCATTACAGCTACACATGAGTTTGTTGTACCTAAATCAATACCTATTATTTTTCCCATAATATATTTCCTCCTTGAACTTTACATATATATTGTAAATTTACTTACTTACTATTTTGCTACAGTAACCATTGAATATCTGATTACTTTATCTCCTCTTTTATATCCTTTTTGATATACTTGGGCTATATCATTAGTTGATAAATTTGCATCTTCAACTACCGAAATTGCTTGATGGAAATTCGGATCAAATCCATTATTTGTATCAATTTCTTCTACACCTAATTTTTCTAAAGAGTTTATGAATCCTTTTATTGTCATCTCTACTCCCTTTTTAAGATCTTCTACAGTTCCATCAACTGCTATAGCCCTTTCTAAATTATCAGCTACAGGAAGTATTTCCTTTAATACATCTGTACAAGCATCTGTATATATTCCTTCCTTTTCTTTAGCTGTTCTTTTTCTATAGTTATCATACTCAGCTGTTAATCTAAGTAATCTTTCTTTTAAAGCATCAACTTCATTAGAAAGCTTTTTGTTTTCATCTTTCATCTTTCCTATTAAAGCTAAATCATCATTTTCTGTATATTCTTCAACTATTTCTTCAGCTTCTTCTTTTGAAGTAGCTTCTGTATCTTCTGTTACAAGTTCATTTTCTTCTACAGCTGATTGATTTTCTTTAGTTATTTCTTCAGCTTTAAAATCTTTGTTTTCTTCCATCCTTACACCTCATCTCATTCAATACTCTTGATCCTTAAGACTTTTGTTTAATTCTTTCATAACTTGAGACATTATAGTAACTACTTTAGAATAATTTATTCTTTGCGGACCAATCAATCCAACACTTCCAATAGGTCTTCCGCCTAAAAAATATTCTGCTGTTATAACTGAACAATCCTTAGCTTCTGGAATATAATTTTCCTCACCAATTTTTATTGATATATCTCCACTATTCTCTAATAGTTCTATAACACAATCCTTATTACTTATTAGTTGAAGAACTTCCTTTGCTTTTTCAATATCGTTATACTCTGGATAATTGAAAAGATTTGTTGTTCCTTCAACTACAAAGTCAGATTTTGAATTATTATTTAAACTATCATATAAAGCTGGAAGTATCGCATTAAATAAATCATCGAAACCAACTAATTCATTTTTTAGTTCATTAATAACTTCTAAATTTATAGCTTCTATTGTTAAATTTTTAAGTCTTGAATTTAATACTTCATTTATTCTAAGAAGCTCCTGATTACTTGGAATAGAATTAACTTTAATTCTGTGATTTTTTATAACACCACTATCAGTTGCAATTACAATAATTAAATTAAAATCATCAATTCTTATTAATTGTAACGATCTTATATAGCTTCTTTTCATAGATGGTGTTTGAACTATACACGTTAAGTTTGTTAATTCTGATAATAAAACACAAGCTTCTTTTAATATTGTATCAACTTCATTCATAGCTGAATTAATTAAATATTCCTTAATTCTAAGCTCTTCATCCCTACTTAACTTTGGTCTTTCCATTAACTTATCAACATATAATCTATATCCCTTACTAGAAGGAATTCTTCCTGCTGATGTGTGAGGCTGTTCTAAATAGCCCATTTCCTCCAAATCTGCCATTTCATTTCTAATCGTTGCAGATCCTACACCTAAGTCATACTTTTTAGCTATCGTTCTAGATCCAACAGGTTCTCCTGTTACTATATAGTCATTAATAATGGCTTGAAGTATTTTTATCTTTCTTTCATCAATTGCCATTTTATCACCCCTATTGTTAGCACTCATCAAAGTAGAGTGCTAATGACTACAATATCAATATATTCTTATTTGTTTTTTTTGTCAATTTCGTATTTCTTTAAATTTTGAACTATTTTTTTATATAATTTAATTTTTTCTTTATTATCTCTTCCCATCTCTTTATTACTCCTATTTTCTCACTATTTCATTTTTCACTTTTCTAATATAAAATCAGACATTACATAATTAGATAGTTCCAATCCTTTTAAAGTTAAAAACATCTTATCTTCCTCTAAAATTAATAAACCATCTTTTATATTTTTCTCAATCACCTTATCATATATACTTCTTATATCTTTATTAAATTTTTTATTAAAAATTTTTAAATCTATTCCGCATATCATTCTTAATCCCATAAAAATAAATTCTTCAATTTCATCATTTATAGAATTTTTATGTTCTTCAACTATTGTATTTTCATTATTATTTATCTTTTTTATATATTCATTTATATCACTTTCATTTACCATTCTTGTTCCATTTATATAAGAACTACTTGCACTTCCCACACCTATATATTCATTTAATGACCAATAAACCTTATTATGCTCACATTCCTTTTCATTTAAAGAAAAGTTAGATATTTCATATTGATGATACCCTCTTTCCTTTAATATATCCTTAGTTAATTTATCCATTATTCTTTCATCATCTTCAGAAGGTAAATTTAATTTATTTTTGTTATATAAACTATAAAAAGCAGTTCCTTCTTCAATTATTAAACTATAAGCAGAAATATGATCTGGTCTTAAATCACATACTTTTTCTAATGTCTCCTTCCATAAATCTACTGTTAAATTTGGTAATCCATACATTAAATCAACATTTATATTTTCAAATCCAATACCTCTTGCTAAATTATAATTTTCTAAAAATTCTTCAAATGTATGTATACGCCCTATTTCCTTTAATAATTTATTGTTACAAGATTGTAATCCAAAACTTATTCTATTAACTCCACTTTTTTTCATTACCATTAATTTCTCTTTTGTTAATGTTCCTGGATTACATTCCATGGAATACTCTATATCTTTTGATAAATTTAAATTCTTAATAACCTTTAATAATTTTTCTAACTCTTTAGTTTCTAAATAAGATGGAGTTCCTCCACCAATAAAAATAGTTTTTATTATATAATTAGAACATTTTTCTTTTATTTCTTTTATTAATGCATCTATATATTCTTCTCTATATTTTTCCTTCCCTGCAAATGTTGGAAAATCACAATAAAAACATCTTTGCTTACAAAATGGAATATGTACATATAAACTAATTTCTTTCATTAACTTTACTCCTATTTTCAATATTACTTATTTATCAGCTTAACTATCCAATAAATAATTTGTAAAATTTATTATATTTTTTATCTATGAAAAAAAGATGCTACAAAATGTAGCATCCTAATATTAATCAACTTTAAGAACAGCCATAAATGCTTCTTGTGGTACCTCTACAGATCCCACTTGTCTCATTCTCTTTTTACCTTCTTTTTGCTTTTCAAGAAGTTTCTTCTTTCTTGAAATATCTCCACCATAACATTTAGCAAGTACGTCTTTTCTCATAGCTTTAACAGTTTCCCTAGCTATAACCTTAGATCCTACTGCAGCTTGAATTGGAACTTCAAACATTTGTCTTGGAATAATTTCCTTAAGTTTTTCTGCAATTCCTCTTCCCTTATGGTATGCTCTTTCCTTTGGAACAATCATTGATAAAGCATCAACTACATCTCCATTTAAAAGTATATCAAGCTTAACAAGCTCTGTTTTAGTATATCCTTTAAATTCATAATCAAATGAAGCATAACCTCTTGTTCTTGATTTTAAAGTATCAAAGAAGTCATAAACAATTTCATTTAATGGAATATCATAGTTTATGCATACTCTTGTTTCTTCTAAGTATTGCATATCTATATAAACTCCTCTTCTTTCTTGACATAAGTCCATTATAGCTCCAACATATTCAGTTGGTGCAATTACAGATGCCTTAACAATTGGCTCTTCCATAGAATCTATTTCTGTTGGTTCTGGTAAATTAGTTGGATTTGTTAAATCTATAGTTTCACCATTTGTTTTAGTAACTTTATATATAACAGATGGAGCTGTTGTTATAATATCTAAGTTAAATTCTCTTTCTATTCTTTCTTGAATTATTTCCATATGAAGTAATCCAAGGAATCCACATCTAAACCCAAATCCTAATGCAATAGATGTTTCTGGTTCAAAATCTAATGCAGCATCATTTATTTGTAATTTTTCTAATGCTTCTCTTAATTCATCATACTTAGCTCCATCAACTGGATAAATACCTGAATAAACCATTGGTACTGCTTTTTTATATCCTGGTAATGCATGTTCTGTTGGTCTTTCTGATTCTGTAATAGTATCCCCAACTCTAGCATCAGCAACATTTTTTATAGATGCTGTTATATATCCAACATCCCCAGCCATAAGTTCAGCTGTTGAGAATAGTTTTGGAGTAAACACCCCTACTTCAACTACATCATAAACCTTATTTGTATTCATAAGCTTTATTTTAGTTCCTGCTTTAACTTTACCATCTAATATTCTTACATAACATACAACACCCTTATAACTGTCATAATATGAGTCAAATATTAAAGCTTTAAGTGGAGCTTCTTCATCTCCATTTGGTGCAGGTATCTTTTCAATTATAGTTTCAAGTACATCTTCAACATTTAAACCTGTTTTTGCAGAAATCATTGGTGCATCTTCTGCTTCAATACCAATAACATCTTCAATTTCTTCTTTTACTTCATCTGGTCTAGCAGATGGTAAATCTATCTTATTAATAATAGGTGCAATTTCTAAATCATTATCTAATGCAAGATAACAATTTGCTAAAGTTTGAGCTTCAATACCTTGTGTTGCATCAACTACAAGAAGTGCCCCCTCACAAGCTGCTAAACTTCTTGAAACCTCATATGTGAAGTCTACGTGCCCTGGAGTATCAATTAAATTTAATATATACTCTTCACCATCTTCACGTCTATAAACAAGTCTTGCTGCTTGAGATTTTATTGTAATCCCTCTTTCTCTTTCAATTTCCATATTATCAAGAACTTGTTCTTCCATTTCTCTTTTAGTAAGAGTCCCTGTAATTTCTAATAATCTGTCCGCTAGGGTTGACTTACCATGATCTATATGTGCTACTATTGAAAAGTTTCTAATCTTTGATTGTCTATTACTTTGCATATATCTTAACTGCTATAAAATATTAAGCAGCTTCTTCACCCCCATATTGTTAAATCAAGCTAAATTATAACATAGAGTATAGAGTAAGTGTCAAGAATATTAGCACTTATAATTATATTAACTTAAATATATTACTATTTACTGTTGTTTTTTATAAATTCATTTATATTTTTGTCAAAATCACTTTCTTTATAATTACTATTTTCTTTATTATTTTTTGTAATTCCACTTATTTTATCCCTTATATTTATATAAGCTTTATTAGTATATGTTGCTAAATTCTTAATAAAATTCATAATAAAATTATTATTAGTTAAATTAATATACTTATTATAAAACTTAACTGTTGCCATTCCATCATTTTTTTCTCCAACATAAATTTTAATAGGACTTTTATCCATTATAAATTCTTGAAAGTCTTCACCAAATTCATCACTTACAACTTTAAAGTTATCTTCTGTTGTTCCTAATGGTGATAACGATTCTGTATTTATAATATTTACCTCAACAAATCCTATTATTAATAAAATTATTGAAATTAATGGTATAAAATATATTTTTATTAACTTTACCATAAAAAAAGCACCCCCTAGTACTTAGCTATAAGGATGCTCATTTTTATATATTTTTATTCATCTTTTATTTATTTAATGTTTCTGCAATAAGCCTTGCTAAATATTTAGCGCTCAATTTAGCTTCTTGTGCTGTATTTAATTCAGTTCCAAACTCTGTTAATATACAAGCTGGGCTTAAATCTTGATTAAAGTTATTAGACCCATGATTATATTCATAAAGCCCTTCTCCACTATTTCCATCAGCCAATAAACCAGGAAATAAATTTTTAGCTGTATTAATCATTGAGTTTACAGTAGTCATCATTTCACTATAATACGGTGATGCCTTAGATGTCACAAACATTACTCTAGCTAAACTTTGACCATTTATTTCTACTGTTGTTTTATCTTTACTTGGTCCACTATCCCTATGCAAATCTATAATTAATTTTAAATTAGGAAATTGATTTAAATAACTTTCAACTGTAGGTCCTGATCTGTAATAAGATTGATTGTATGGACTTGTATCATGTATTGTCTTATCATGGATAACAGAAATACCATAACCATCTTGAAGTTCTTGTGCTAATACATCTCCTACTCCAACTACACTAAAATCTTCTTGCTCTGTATCTGATCCTGATTCAGCATAACCTTCATGACTATGAGTGTGGTAAATTAATACTTCAACATTTGATGAGTTTAATGTTTTTTTTAACGAAGAATCATATGCTTCACTTGGTGCATTTAATTCCGCTTGCTCTTCTTCTGTAATTCTAGCAATACTATCTTCTTTCATAACATATGGCTCAAAAAAATTAAAAGTAGATTTTTGTTTAGCACCTGCATCATTACTATAATTTGCAATTTTATAAAAAAAAGAAACCTCATTTCCTACTATTCCATAAGTTGATATATTATTAAGTCCTAATGCTTCTATCATAACTCTTTTTACACTAACTTTATTTTCTCTATATGCTGTACTATCATATATCTGGTTTTCTACTACTGGCATTGAATAATTAAGTAGCTGCACATATGCCAATCCACCACGTTCTCTATAATTATTAATAACCTTAACTGCCCTTACAACAAATATTACTATAATAAACAACAATATTATATATCCCATACTAATGCTTTTATTTTTTTTAATTTTTTTATTACTTCTATTAACCCACTGCATTCCCCTATAACCTCCTCACTCTTAATATATATATGGGAGGTTTTACATAATTATTAACAAATTTTATAATGAAGCAAAAGGAATTTAGTTTATAGTTAATTCATAAACTTATTTATTTCTTCCATATTCATATTAGGTTGAACTGCAATATTTATTCCATTGGCTATTATTTTTGATAAAGATTCTATAATTGTATCTACATCTTTTGGTGTAACCATTAAATCTCCAAATGTTGGATTTAATATTTCTCTTATAAGCATATTTTTTTCATTTCTATCCACACTCTTAAGCATATTATAAAATTCTTTTCCATTTTTAGCTTTGCTTATTAAGTCATCTAACAACAAATCCATAGTATCATTTGCTATAGTTGCAGCATCAACTACTGTAGGAACTCCCACAGCTAAAACTTTAATACCTAAACTTTTTTCATTAATTTGCATTCTATGATTTCCAACTCCAGCCCCTGGTGAAATTCCTGTATCACCTATTTGTATTGTTCTATTTACTCTTTCTAACCTTCTTGAGCCCAATGCGTCCACACAAATTACTAAATCAGGTTTTATTTTTTCAACTAAAGCTTTAATTACTTCTCCAGTTTCAATTCCAGTTATACCAAGTACTCCAGGTGCAATTGCACATACTGGTCTTACTGAATCATCAATAGCATCTGGCATAACTTGCTTTAAATGTCTTGTTATCATTGTTCTTTCTACAACTTTTGGTCCAAGAGAATCTGGTGTAACATTCCAATTTCCTAATCCAACTACTAATACTAATTTTTCTTCAGAAATATCTACAAGTCTCTTCATTACTTTACCTACAATTAATGACAAATCATCCATAGATTCGCCATCATAAGGTGTAAACTCTGGAAAATCTATTGTTATATAATGACCTTTTGGCTTACCTAACTCTCTTCCAGCTTCATCACTTTCAATAGTAACAGTAGTAATTTTAATTTCTCCTTCCATTTCCTCATCTACTTTTACTCCATCTAATTCTCTTTTATTTTCCTCTGTATATGCTTGCTTTGCTTCAATTGCAAGGTCTGTTCTTACACTTATCATAACGTTCCTCCTAAAATTTCTTAACTATCAAATTTATTTTCCCAAATAAGTTTTAATTTCATACTTGAACTTAAAAACTTTAAGTGTTATAATATGATTTGTTGAAAATAAACTCGTACGCAGATTTCCCCAAAACTGCAGAGGCCCTATAAAATATCAAGGGGGTGAATTGAATGGCAAACATTAAATCAGCAAAGAAAAGAATTAAAGTTACTGAAAAGAAAACTTTACAAAACAAAATGGTTAAATCAGCATTAAAAACTGCTATAAAGAAGTTTGAATCTGCTGTTGCTGCTAATAACGTTGAAGAAGCTAAAGCTTTATTTGTTAAAGCTGCTAAGTCTTTAGACATGGCTGCTCAAAAAGGTACTGTTCACAAGAACATGGCTGCTAGAAAGAAATCAAGATTAGCTGCAAAATTAAACGCTATGGCGTAATAAATAAGAAGCCGGTGATTATTACCGGCTATTATTTTACATTTTTTTATTATGTAATTTTAATTTTATTTAATCATAAATGTCTTAAATAACATAAGTTCCATTTCCATTTGCTTATCTGTTGTGGACGATTTTAATTTTATTTCCGTATTAACACATACTTTAATTAATTGATTTAATTGCTTTAAGCTAAATTTTGATGCTTGATTCATTAATTTTTCACAAACAAACTGAGGTAATCTATATTTAGAAATAAAGAATTCTAGCTTCTTACCTTTTAGTAAATATGCTTTTATTTCATATAATCTCTTGAAATGATTTCCTATTGATGAAATAATAAGCATATGCTGATCTGCTTTAAATAATAATTCATCTAATAAATCTATTGCCTTTTCAACTTTTCTCAATGAGATATATTCTACCAAATCAAAAATATCATCTTCACTTTTATTAGGTATTAATTTATCTATATCTTCTTTTGTAAGCTCTCTTCCTAATGCATAACAATCCAATTTATCTATTTCTCTTTTTATAATATCAAAATTATTTTGAACTTTATCAGCAAAATATTTTAATTGAACTTTTCCAATAGTTCTTCCATTTTCCTTAAATATATCTTCAATTTTTTTATAATACTTATCTTTTTTTAACTTATCACAATGAACTACTCTAACATATTTATCTAACGTTGATAATTTTTTATTTTTTTTAGGAGTATCTCTTTTATCATTAAATAAATAATACATAATAAGTATTGTATGCTGAGGTAAATCCTTTATGTATTTTAATATTTCAGTATATGTTTTTGCTCCTTCTTTATCTGGCTTATCCTTTAAAAAATTAGCTCTATATACTAATACAACCTTTTTATCTCCAAAAAACGGTAAAGTTTCACAAGCATTTTCTATTTCATCAAAAGTAGATGTTAATCCATCTATTTTTATAAAATTTAAATCTAAAAAATCCTTATCTAATACTTTTTTTATTATGGGGTCAATACTTGATTTAATTAATTCTTCATCTAAACCACAAAAAACATATCCATTAGCTATACTATTTTTTTTAATTTCCGATTCTAACACATCTATAGTAATCAATTTTATTTTTCTCTCCTAACTTTTATTTAAAATAACAATACTATTTTAGTTTTTCTCTATTACCTTACCATTAAATATATTTATTTCATTTATGTCACCTTTTCTAAAATTTATTATATCATAATCAAAATTTATTTTTTCGTAATTTACAAACAATACATACTTCTCTTTATCCGTTTTCAAAATATAATTATCCTTTTCCTTATATAGCATTATTTTATTTCCTATATTAATTTTATTTAAATCTTTTACTATTTTATTTGAAATTGTTATTTTTTTTAATTTTTCTTCATTTACTTTTTCACTAGTTTGAACAATTATATTTTCTCCCTTATAACTTATTAAAAGTGCCCCATCATAATAATATCTTATTTTAGGTATTGGGCTATATATCAATAAGCTTACATATATGAATATAACTAAAGGATAATATATAAAAACCTTAAATCCTCTTTTATAAAAATAATATGCTATTAATAACCCTATATAAAAATAAGCTATACTATAATGAAAATATACTAATTCAAAAGAGATTTCATCTAATTTATACATAATAATATCAATATACTTAATTATATAGTGACAAATATATAAACAAAAATTAAAAATTACTTTTATAGGTTTTAAAAATATAAGAAAATTTCCCATTATAACTAAAATATTTATGAAAGGAATTACAATTATATTTCCTATTAAAAAATTTAAAGATATTTCATTAAAATATAATAAAATTATTGGAAAAGTAAAAATTTGAGCACTAATAGAAATTGCAACAGTATTTCTAAGTGAATTAGGTAATTTATATAACATTTTATTTAATTTTTTATTAAATAATATAATCCCTAAAGTAGCTAAAAACGAAAATATAAAACCTAAATCATAAATTTCATAAGGCTTTATAAGTAATAATATTATCCCAGCCAACGATATTGCTGCTAACGAGCTATAATTACGTTTAAATACTATTCCAAGGTTTAATATTAAAATCATTATATAAGCTCTTATAGCAGATGCTGGTGCCCCTGTAAACAAAACATAAATAAATGCTATAATTAAACTTAATTTAACTCCAAATACTTTTCTTAAAATGCTATAAACTAAAGCTAAATGCATACCTGAAATTGAAATAATATGAGATATTCCTAAGTTTTTCATTAAACTTTTATAATCTTGATCCAATTCACTTTTATATCCAAATGCTACTGAAGAAATTAATGCAGCCTTTTTAGTTCCTAGCTTTTGACTTATTTTCTTAAATAACTTTATTCTTCTTTTATAAATTTTAGATATAATATCATTTTTAAATTCCTCATATTCAATTATTTTATAATCCCCAATTATACCCTTAGTTAAATTTAAATTCTTATTAAATTCTCCTTTTACAATAAGCTTATCTCCAATTGATACCTTTGAATTAAGATTTGATAAGTTAACTATTCGTCCATTAATCTTTCCTTTTCCATAATAATTATTTACTTCAGTTACTCTAATATATTCAATATTTTTAGGCTGATAACAATAAAATAATATATTATTATTTAACGCTGAAATAAAAAATAAAAATAATATTATAGATATAAATATACCTTTAAAATAAAATATAAATATAAAAAAACTTAAAATATAAAATATACTTAATATTTCATTTTTACTGTAAACTTCGTAACAAAAAGATGATAACATAAATACAATAAAAATATATATAAGATGATTATTAAACTCTTTGTTTTTTATACCTATTAAATAATTACTCAATTTAGCAACACCTCATTAAGTAATCATTCCCACCTTTATATTATATAAATCACAATTATTTTTTCTAACATTAAAAAATTTATATAAATACTATATCTATATTTTAAAAGAATATTAAAAATTAATTTTTTATAGCTTATATTGAAATGATGTTATAATAAAAAAATAGACCTTACTAATTAGCAAGGCCTAAATTAAAATTTTAATTTGTTTTTATTACATAAATTTAATAGCTATAGGTAAATATACAAAAAATAAAGCAGTAAATATAATATGGATCTTCTTATATAATTTATAATTTTTTTTCATTAACAATCCCGTTATTCCTATAATAATCATAATAATATTAAATCCTATATATTTCATAAAGCCTTCTTGACCAATTCTTAAAACCAATTCACAAATCATTGCAAAAATTGAAATGCTCCCTAAAACTATATGTACTTTTATACATGTACTTTTTTTAATCTTAAATAATCTTAATACATGATAAATTACTAATGATAAGCAAAAAAACATCGATGCTATTCTTTCCATTACAACTTATTCCTACCTTTTTCTTGTAAATTACTAATATTAATTAAGCTACTTTTGTTTTTGCAGCCTCCATAGCTTTCTTTTCCTCTGGAGTAATTGTTCTAACTTTAAATGTAAAGTAATATAACTTAATTATTATTAATATAATAATAGTTATTCTCATAGCTAAAACATCTATTAAAATTAAAGGGAAAGCTAACATGAAATTTACAAAGCTTAATAATACAACTTTTTCTTTTAATGTCATAGCTCTTTCTTTTACAAAACTTTCTAAATGCTTCTTATAAACCTTTGTATTTATAAACCAATTATGAAATCTATCTGATCCCTTTGCAAAGCAATATGAAGTTACTAATAAGAATGGTGTTGTTGGTAATACTGGTAAAATTATTCCTATAATACCTAACCCCAATGCTATAAATCCTAAAGCTATATATAAGTATTTTTTTATTCTATTCATGCTTATCCCCCTTTAAATCCTATCTTATTTTTTATATTTATTTTATTATTTATTTAATGCGTGTCTTATAACTTCTGATGGCTTATATATAATAAGTCTTGGCCCAGAAAACTTCATTACATCTTTAATCTTTTCCTTCATGTCCTTTTTATAACAATGTATTGGACATCTTGAACAAGTTGATTTTTCTTCCCCAAACTTACAATAAGTTAATCTTTTATGTGCATATTCTAATAATTCTGCACATTCTTCACATAATTCTCCACTTTTATTTCCATGCTTCTTTTTACAATATATATCTATCATTAATTTAATTGTTTGTTTTTCTTTTTCTATCTTAGTCATTTTATTTCTCCATAAATAATCGATTATCATTCTCAAATATTTTTTTTATAAAAAGCTGTATCATAAAAACATGTTGATACAGCTTTTTAATTTTATTAATTTAATACTAACTTGCTATTTTCTAACTTATAAGTTTTATTACAAACTGCTGTTGTTGATTTTCTATGTGATATAAGCACTATAGTTTTATCTTCACAATTTTCCTTTATTGATTTTAATATTTCACCTTCATTTAAAGTATCTAAGTTACTTGTAGGCTCATCTAATATTAAAACTTCTCCATTACTTAAAAATGCTCTAGCAAGTCCTATTCTTTGTTTTTCACCAGAAGATAAGTTCCCACCAAGTTCTCCAACTTTAGTATCATATCCATTAGGTAAATTTTCTATAAACTCATGTATAGATGCCATTTTAGCAGCCTGTATAACCTCATCTTTTGAAGCACTTGGATTTCCTATTTTTATATTATCTAATATAGATTCATTAAATAAATAAGTTTCCTGACTAACTAAAGTTTGACTATTTCTAAGAGATGCAGTATTAACTTCCTTAATATTTTTATTATCAAGGTTTATCTTTCCTTCATTTACATCCCAGAATCTCATCATTAATTTAACAAATGTACTTTTTCCTATACCACTTTCTCCTATAAGAGCAATTTTATCACCCTTTTTAATATTAACTGAAGCAGTATCAAATATTTTTTCTTTTCTATTTGGATAAGAGAATGTTACATTATCATATGCTATTGATTCTCCCCTTATTGTTTGTCCCTCTAAAACTTCTTCTACATGAGGTTCTTCATCAATTAAATCAAATAATCTTTCTGCACATGCAAAAGTTTGAAGTAATGTATTTGAAAGGTTACTTAAAGCAACTACTGGTCCAAATGATGATGCTATTATTACAATACCTACAAGCATCCATGTAAATGATATGTTACCTTTTGAATATTGAGCAAATCCAACTCCAACAAAAGTTAATATTGCAATCATTATAGTTAAGTCTGTAACTGCTCTTATTATACCTTCATGTTCTTTAATTTTATCAAGGCTCTTATTAATTCTATATGATTTAGAGTTAATTTCCTTTAGCCTTTCATCACCTGATTTAAATAATAAAACTTCTTTTAACCCTCTTAAAGAATCAAGAATATAGTTATTACATTCACCAAACATATTTCTATAAGCAACACCAGCTTCCTTACCTAAACTAGATGAAGCATATGGAATTACAAATCCAACAATTAAGAAGAATATAACTGATAATATTCCAAACCAAGTATTTATCATAAATAAAATTATTGAAATTATGCTATTTGTAATTATTGCAATTGTTATTGGAGCTATAGTATGAGCATAAAATACCTCTAAAAGCTCTATATCTGATGTAATTAACGAAATAAGATTTCCTTTTTCTTGTCCTTCTAATTTTGCAGGAGCCAATTTTCTAAGCTTTGCAAATATTTTATCTCTTAAAATATAAAGTATTTTAAAAGCAATATAATGTCCTGATAATTGTTCACCATATCTTAAGAATCCTCTTAAAAGTGCACTTACTGCCATAACAACCATAGCACCAATAAAGCTTATAAATGTAATATCACCTATTGCAGCACCTATTGCTATTGCTCCAAAGCTTGCTATTGCTATTGCAGCTAAAAAACCAACCACACCCATACTTATAGTTATTGCCATAATTGGTGCTAATGGCTTTAATTCTATTATTAATCTTTTCATAATTTGGAAGCCTGATCTTCTTTTCATATTAGCAAACCTCCCTTATCATTTCTAATTCATTTTGCTTATTAACCATATTGTAATAGCAAGATTCATTTTTCATTAACTCTTCATGAGTTCCGTTTTCAACTAATTTCCCTTTATTCATAACATAAATGTTTTTAGCATCTGTTACATTAGCTAATCTATGAGATATTACTAATATAGTTTTTTCTTTAGAAAGTTCATAAATTGCCTCCCAGATACTTTCTTCACTTTCAACATCTATATTAGAAGTTGCTTCATCAAAAATTATCATTGGTCTATCAGCTAATATAACCCTTGCTAAAGCTAACCTTTGCTTTTGTCCACCTGATAATGCACTACCAGCTTGACCAACATCAGTTAATAATCCATCTTTTAAACCCTTTACAAAATCATATAATCTTGCTGTTTTTAATGCATTATTAATATCTTCTTCTGTTGCATCTTTCTTAGCCATTAATAAGTTATCTAAAATAGTTCCATTAAATATATAACTATTTGTAGATACTAATGCTATGTTTCCATAAATATTATCTAATGATATACTTTCTATATTTACATTGTTAATACTGATTTCTCCATTAGTTACTTTATAGTTATTTAAGATAAGTGATGCAATTGTACTTTTTCCTGAACCACTTTCCCCTACTATTGCAACTAATCCCCCTGGAGTAACATCCATATTAATATTCTTTAATACTTCTCTTTCTCCATCATAACTAAAATCAACATTTCTTAAACTTACCTTAATATCATTAAGTTTAATTTCTTCATTAGTTTCAACGTTCTTTTCTCTTTCTTCTGCATCTAATATCCCAAACATTCTATCACTTGCAGCCATACCATTCATTGCTATATGGAAATATGATCCTAAAAGTCTAAGTGGTATAAAAAATTCAGATGAAAGTAATATTATTATAAGTAAGCTTCCTACAGGAATTTGTCCATTTTTAAATTGAATTAATGCAACTATTGTTCCTGCTGCAGCTCCTCCAAATGCAACTAAATCCATTATTGTTATTGAATTAAGCTGCATGCTTAAAACTTTCATAGTTATCTTTCTAAATTTTTCTGCTTCAATATTCATTTTTTCATGGCGTTCTTCGTCAATATTAAATACTTTTAATGTAGTTAACCCTTGAAGATTTTCTAAGAATGTTCCACCTAAATCTGAATAAGACTTCCAGTAATCTTTTAATATTCTTTTAGCAATTTTCATTATTGCAATAATTGATATTGGAATAAGAGGCACACAAAGTATAAATATTAGTGCTGCTTTAAATGATATAAAGCTCATAAATATAAATAATGTTACTGGAACTAAAAGAGCATAAAAGAATTGAGATAAATATTTTCCAAAATATATTTCAAGCTGTTCAATTCCTTCAACCGATACTTGAACTACTGCTGATGTACTTTCAACTGAAGTATAACCTGTACCTAATTTTAATAATTTCTTATAAATAAGTTCTCTTAATGTTACTCTTGCATTTGCTGATGCAGCATTTGAGAATTTAGCATATAAAATATTGCATGAATATCTAATTGATAATAAAATTGCTATTATTACAATAGCTGCTAGTAATGAAATCTTTCCCCAAACATTAAATTCCATCATTGCATTTAAAATGTTTTTGCCATTAATATTTAATCTTTGACCAACATAAATTTTATTAATAAATTGACCTATTAATATTATTGTAACAATATTACATAAAACTGAAATCCAATTTACTAATATAGTTAATGCTATATATTTTTTTGATTCTTTACAAAGGTTTATTAACCTTTTATTGATCATCATACTACAATTTCCTCCTTTGATTATTAATATCATTTATAAATTCATTTCAAATGATTTTTATTATCACTTAAAATAATATACCTTAATTGATAATTATTTTCAATATATTTAGCTAAAAAAAATTAAAATTCCTTTTATTATATATGTATTAATTATATAATAAAAGGAACTTTACACCTAAATTTACCATAGCTCTTCTCTTTTAATTCATTACTATTTGTTTTATAAGACCTTCTACTGCATTTACTGTACTTTTATGCTTTCTTATAACTGTAATATTTTTTTTATCTGCCTCTCTTTTAGCTGTTAATACAAGTTTATGTGATACAACATCAGTTAATAATATAACAGCATCTGGCATACCTATTTTATCCTTTAACCCAGTTTCCATTTGTGTAAATACCTTTGCTTTACAATTGTACTTCTTACATACCCGTATATATTCTTTACTCATTTTATCATGACCACCTACTATGACTACACTCATTTTTTCTTCCTTTCTATTTAAATGTTAATTAAAATATTTATACAGTAATATTTTCAATCTTATTAAATAAATTTTTTATACTATAAGCTACCTCATGGGATGAATCTCCATTTAATATATAATTTACTGTATGTTCCTTAACCTTATCATATTTACTAAATATTTTCTTTGCTTCTTGTAAATCATTATATACAAGCCAATATCCACAACTTAAGCATTTTTTCTCCTTACATCCCATAAAATCTTTAACATCATTTAAAGGAAATCCTAAAAACACACCTAATTCATGTGGACAATTAAACTCCTTATATCTTCTTTTTAAGATTATTAAATACTCATCTAAATCTTCTTTATCACAATATCCTAATTGTAATAAAAATTTTTTATTTTCTTTTTCAAATATATAATTTTTTAATTTATTTTCATTATAAATTAATATAATTAAAGCATTATTTGTTTCTCTTAGATTTATATATGAAATATCAATAATTTTTAAAAAATCAATTCCATATTTAATCCATTTATCATATAAATTATCATTATCCTTTTTTATGGTAACTGTAGCTGATGGTTTTACTCCTGATATTACAAGAGAGGCATTATAAATTAAAAATTTTTCAATGCACTCTCTTTCTTCCATTTTAGAAAGACTCTTATAAAATTCTATCTGTTTCAATTTTATAAATTAAGCCTTTGCTATTTCTTTTCCAAAATTAATACATTCAGGAGAATTATCTTCCGGCTCATAATTAATAATTAAACCATCATCTATTAATGTGCAACCTAAAGATTCTACTCTGTCTTGCCAATCTCTCATCCATTGACCATCTCCCCATCCATATGATCCAAATAATGCAACCTTTTTACCAGAAATTTTATCAGATATACCTTCCATAAAATGTTCAAATTCTGCTTCCTCTAAAACTTCATCACCCATTGCTGGACATCCTAATATAACAATATCCTCATTATCAAAAACATCTAATCCTGCTGAAGAAACATTGATTAACTCCGCTGTTTTTCCTTCTTCTTTAATTCCCTCTGCTATTAAATTTGCCATTTTTTCAGTATTTCCTGATCCAGAATAATAAACTATTTTCATACTTTTCCTCCTAATCAATATTGATATTCATTATCAATTAATTATTATAATATATCATTGCCAATTATTTGTCAATACTATTCATATAAAATAATTTATAAATAATTAAACTTTATTTTAAATTACAAATAATAATTTTAATAAAACAAATTATATAAAAAATAGAGAATTCATGCTTGAATCCTCTATTTTTTTATATTTTCAGCTAGTATCAAAAATTATTTTAATACTTTATTTTTAGTTGTGCTTACTTTAATACAAATGATTGACAATCTGTACATTCAGCAACTGTTGGGTTTGGTTCATGAGTTCCAATACTTATAGAATTTAATGTACAATAGTTTTCAGAACAGGCATGATGTTTACATTGTTCTACAGTACATTTAATACTTTCATTTTTATTCATATATTTCACCTCCTAATATTATTACACAATTATTTTTTCCTTTTAAGCTCAATATTATTCTTGATAACTATTATCACTTATTTTTTCCACATTAATTATATATTCTTAGTTTATTTTTTCGTTTTTGGATTAAAAATAAGTGCCATTAAATATCCAAAAAATATAGCTGCTGTAATTCCACCAGCTGCACCCTTGATTCCACCTATAAAGGCTCCTAATAATCCATCTTCCTTAACTCCTTTAATTGCTGCATCAGCTAGCGAATTACCAAAACTAGGTAATGGTATTGTAGCTCCAGCGCCACCTATTTCAATTAATTTATCATAAATACCAAAACCACCAAGAATAGCTCCTAATGTTACAAATATAACTAATATTCTTGCAGGAGTAAGCTTTGTTCTATCCATTAATATTTGAGCTATAACACATATTAAGCCTCCAACAATAAATGCACTAACATAGTCCATTTTTTAATCTTCCTCTCATTTTTATTAAAATTCAATAGCAACTGCATGAGCTATCCCTGGAATAGACTCACCTTGAAGAGATGATGTCGTACTCATTAATGCTCCTGTAGATACTAATAATATACTTTTTATTTCCCTTTTCATTAATTTTTTATATAAATATCCACAAGTAACTACAGCAGAACATCCGCATCCGCTTCCACCACAATCAGTTTTTTGTCTTTCATCATCAAAAATTATGTCTCCACAATCAATATAATTATTACTAATATCATATCCATAATCCAAGAGAAGTTTAGTTGTAATTTCTTTTCCAACCTTCCCCAAATCACCTGTTGCTATAATATCATAATCTTTTGGCTTCCTACCTGTATCTTTAAAATGATTATAAATTGTGTCTACTGCAGCTGGTGCCATTGCTGCTCCCATATTATTAGCATCCTTTATTCCATAATCCTTAACAAGCCCTGTTGTAACATAAGTAACCTTAGGATAATCTCCACTTCTTCCTAATACCATTGCCCCAGAGCCAGTTACTGTCCATTGGCAAGTAGGACATCTTTGACATCCATACTCTAGTGGAAATCTAAATTGTCTTTCTGCAGAACTAAAATGCGAAGATGTTGAAGCAACAATATAATTTCCAAAACCTCCATCTAAAAATAATGAAGCCATGCTTAATGATTCTGACATTGTAGAACATGCTCCATATAAACCTATAAAAGGTATATTAAGCTCTCTTGCTGCAAAACTAGATGATGTTATTTGATTTAATAAATCACCTGCAAATAAGTAATCTATTTTATCTTCTGTTAAGTTTGCTCCTTTTATTGCTTCTCTTATTGCTGTATACATCATTTCAGATTCTGCTTTTTCAAAACTATCTTTTCCTAATGTATCATCACTTATTATTTTATGAAAATACTTTCTTAAAGGCCCATCACCTTCTTTTGGCCCTACTATAGAATAGGTTGAAATAATTTTAGGTGGATTTTCCAATTTAACAGTTTGCTTTCCAATCTTTTTATCTTTAGTAGCCATTGTTCTCTCTCCTATTCAACAATTCCTAATAATCCAAGAATATAATAAATAATTCCTATAATTACCGAAGTACCTATTCCATAAACAAGTACTGGACCTGCAATTGTAAACATCTTTGCAGCAACACCAAATACAAATCCTTCTTTTTTAAATTCTATTGCTGGAGATACTACTGCATTTGAAAAACCAGTAATAGGTACAACTGTTCCTGCCCCACCAAAGGATGCAATTTTATCATAAACTCCAAAACCAGTTAATAGTGCTCCAATAAATATCATTATTATTGGTAACCACTGCTTTGCTGCTTCTTCATCCATACCAAACCTTAACATTATATTTAAAATAAACTGACCTATAGTACAAATAATTCCTCCAACAATAAATGCTAAAATAATATTTTTAAAATATTGTGGTTTAGGAGCCATTTCCTTAGATATTTTTTGAAAATCCTTTAATATCTTTTCTTCTTTCTTTGCTCTTTTGTCCATAAAAATATCTCCTTATATTTTTTATTTAATATGTATAGTATTCCTCTAATTTGAAATTAAATTACAAAAAAATAATCTATATTAAATAATTGCTCATTTAACATAGATTATTTCATATTTTATTAATTATTAACTTATTCACTTTCATTTGTTCATCCTTCATCTAATTGTTTTCTCATTTCTTGTAATACCTTTTTTTCTATCCTTGATACTTGCACTTGACTTATTCCCAACATTTTTGCTACTTGTATTTGAGTTTTATCCTTAAAATATCTAAGAACTATAATTTGTCTTGATTTTGTATCTAAATTTCTTAAGGCTTCTTTTAAGGCTAATTTTTCAGTTATATTTTTATCCTCAATTGCATTTTCACTTAGCTTATCAATTAATAGTACAGGTGAACCATCATCTTGATGAATTACTTCATAAAGATATTGCATACTTGCAGAAGATTCTAATGCAAATAATATTTCTTCTTTATCCATTCCTGAAAACTGTGCTAACTCTTCAATCGTTGGTTCTCTATTTAGCTTTTTAGTTAAAGCTTCTTTATCAAAATGGAGTTTTTTTGCTAAGCTTTTTACATTTCTGCTAACCTTAATCATCCCATCATCTCTAAGAAATCTTTTTATTTCTCCAATAATCATAGGTACAGCATAAGTTGAAAATTTAACATTGTATTTTTCATCAAAGTTCTTTATTGATTTAACAAGTCCCATACAACCAATTTGATATATATCCTCATATTCATATCCCCTATTTGTAAACTTTTTACTTATAGAAGTTACTAAAGGCAAATTAACTTCTATGAGTTTATTTAAAGCTTCTGTATTACCTTCTTTAGCTAAAGGTATTAACTGTAAATTATCCTCATAACTTACCTTTTCTTTTTTTACTTCACCCTTTTCCATAAATCTCCCCTAACATGCTAACTAAATTTCTTTGTCATAATAATTTTAGTTCCTTTTCCTTTTTTACTTTCAACAATTAACGTATCCATAAAGCTTTCCATTACTGTAAATCCCATTCCTGATCTTTCAAGGTCAGGTCTTGAAGTATATAATGGTTCTCTTGCCTTATCAATATCTTCTATCCCCTTTCCATAATCTTCAATTACTATTTTTGCTTTTCTCCCGGAAATTATTGCCTCTATTTTAATTATGCCCTTTTTATCATTTTCATAACCATGAATAATAGAATTTGTAACAGCTTCTGAAACAGCTGTTTTAACATCTGCTATTTCCTCAATAGTTGGATCTAATTGAGAAATAAAAGCAGATACAGCAACTCTTGCAAAACCCTCATTTTGAGATCTACTTTCAAATTCTATACACACTTTATTTTCTTCCATCTTTTTAACCCCTCCATTAAATACTTTCAACTGCTTCATTAATATCTCTATAAACAGTAATTATTTTATAAAGACCTGAAAGTGTAAATACTTTATCAACTCTTTTATTCACATTGGTTATACATACTTTTCCATCCCTATTTTGAATCTTTTTAAGTCTTCCTATAACAACACCTATACCTGAGCTATCCATAAAAGTAACTTCCTTAAAATCTAAAATTACTTTTTTAATGTTATCTCTTTCTATTCTATCATCTATCTTAACTCTAACCTCTTCTGCACTATGATGATCTAATTCACCAACAAGAGCTACTATTAATTTATCATTAATTTTATTAAATTTTAAAAACATAAAAATTAACTCTAAAGATAAATATTTAGAGTTTATACCTCCCATCTTCCTTCTTTTTCCATAATTTTAACATAACATATATTTTGTAGTCAATGATTATTTTCCTTTTTGTGGATATTATATGTTCTTCAATATAAAATTTAAAGCCGGCAAAAGCCGACTTTATTAACATATTATTTACGATTTTTATCTTTATCTTTATATTTATCAACTTCCTCTTGTAATTTCTCATAAAACTCTTCAATAGTTTCATCTTCTTCTAATAATAATGCTTCAATTGCATCATTTAAATTATTCATAGTATAAACACAAAATTTTCCATTAATAATTGCTTCTTCAACTTCAGATTTCAATATTATTTCATCTTTATTTGCTTCTGGAATTAAGACTCCTTTACCTTCAAAACTTTCTAAAATACTACATACTTTAAAAAATCCTTCAATTTTATCATTTACCCCACCAATTGGTTGAACTTCACCAAATTGATTTATAGAACCAGTAACTGCTATATTTTGTTTAATTCCTTTTTTGCTCAATGCTGATAAAATACATATAATTTCAGCTACAGATGCACTATCTCCTTCTACAATTCCATAAGTTTGTTCAAAGCTCAAATGAAAATCAACTGGTATACTTTCATAGGGATTTAAAATATTAGTAAGTAATCCTTTTAATATACTTATAGATTTTTCATGAATTTTTCCACTTAAATTACTTTCCTTTTGTATATCAAATATTTTTCCTGCTCCCTTATAGGCTACACAAGTAATCCTCATAGGTTTTCCAAATGTACAATATCCATTATCAATGACAGCAAGTCCATTAATTGCTCCAATTTTTCTATCATTTATTTCAATCAATATTTTCTTTTCTTCATACATACTAATAAACTCTGATTCAATTAATTCCTCTTCATAAGCAACTGCTCTTATATCTTCCTTTAATATTTCCATTCTCTTTTCTTCTTTGGCATGATTATTAGATAGTACTAATAATTTATCAATGTCATCTTCATCACTAAATATTCTCTTTTTACTGCTACTCTTCTTACATAAATACTTAAAAATCTCACTCATTGCTTCATTATTTACATTAAAAAGCTCATTTTTTCTAATCTTTTTTTCTATAATTTTCTTTATACCAACAATTGAATTTTCATTTACTTTTACCACTGATGAAAATTCAGCTCTTAATGGAAATAGCTTTTTAAAATCTTCATCTGAGTTATATAAAATATCATAAGTTTCATAATCACCAATTAAAATAACTTTTAATTTAACTGGTATTGATTTTGGCTTTAATCCATTAATATTAATAAACTCTAAATAACTCTTATTTGTATCAAAAGAAACTTTATTTGAAATTAAAATTTTCTTTAAATAATAATAACTTAAATTATTTACTGCTAGAGAATTTAATCTTATAATTAAGCAGCCTCCATTAGCCTTCAAAATAGAACCTGCAGTTATTAATGAAATATTAGTTGTATACATTCCATTGTGATTTTCATATTCTATTAATCCAATTAAATTATTTAAATTAGGATCTTCTTCGTAAATTACTGGTGGTGATGTGTTATTGGTGTTATCTACTATTACTTTAACATCATACTTATTTAAAACTTCATAAATCTCACTTTCATCATCTTCTATATTCATTGTATAACACTCAATTAAATCTTCTTCTATACAAGTAAATAATCTTTCTAGATATTCATATGAATCATCATCTGTAATAAATTCTAATAATGCTTCATCTTTATCTTCTTCCATTTGAGTTGATAAGAACTTAGAATAAATCTTTTTTAACTTTTTAATAGACTTGATTTCAATATCTTTAAGTTCTTCTAAAATAGTTTCTGCTTTTCTTTTTAAATTTGTAGCCTTTGCTACTATTACATTTTTATTTTCTGTTTCTAAATTATCATATTCTTTTTCACTCATTGCTTCTTCACCACTTAAAGGTATAAAAGCAAATCCCTTACTTGTAGCTTTTACTTCAAATCCTTCAGCCTTTGCCATTTTGGTTAATTCATCTAGGTAATTATTTCTTCTATTTTGTATGTCTTCAACTAAATAAGCTTTTTCATCATTGCTAGAATCTCCATAAAAATCATCTACTACTTCTAAATAAGAATTTTTAATATTATCTACAGTTTCTTTTAACTTTTTTCCTTTTCCATTTGCAACAAAAATTGCCTCTGGCCTGTTAACTTCCTCTAAGGTTACATAACATATATCCTTAGGTGCTTCTAAATCCTTATACGTATCCTCAATAAAAGAAGTTAAATCTTTTAATTTATCTTTAGAAAAGGTATCTATTAAGTAAAGGTTATATCCTTCCTTATCTATAGTTATTGCCCTTTCTATTTTTTTATAAGCTTCATTAAATTCTTTGATTCCTTTTGTATTTTCATCACTCTTGCATTCTGTTAATGATATATTAAATTTTATTTCTGATGGAGTTAACTCTCTTTTCATAACCCTCCTGTTAAGGCAAGAAATATATAATTAAATTTATTTCCCCTTATTTAGAATGATATCTATTATATTAATATTCTTATATAAAAAATTTAGGCAATACTTTTTAAAAAAAGTACTATATTTTTAAATATAATAAAAAGGAAGCAAATATATGCTTCCTTTTTATTAATAATTTGAATTTGATTCGGTTCCTTCACATATAGAAATTGAAGCTGATGCTCCTATTCTAGTAGCTCCATTTTCAATCATTGCTAAAGCATCTTTTTTACTTCTAACTCCACCTGATGCCTTAACTCCCATTTCTGGTCCAACAGTTTCTCTCATAAGCTTTATGTCTTCAACTGTTGCTCCTCCCGTTGAAAATCCTGTAGATGTTTTAACAAAATCAGAACCTGCTTCTTTTGATAACTTACAAGCAATAATCTTTTCTTCTTCAGTTAAAAGACAAGTTTCTATTATTACCTTAGTAAGTGCTTTTCCTTTTGCAGCTTCAACAACTGCTTTTATATCATTTTTAACATATTCTAAATTTCTTTCTTTCAACTTTCCTACATTAATAACCATATCTACTTCTGTAGCACCTTTTTCAATAACATCCTTTGTTTCAAAAACTTTAACTTCTGTAGTTGTTGCACCTAAAGGGAAACCTATTACAGTACAAACTTTAACATGTGTTCCTTTTAATTCTTTAGCTGCTACAGGAACCATTGATGGATTTACGCAAACTGAAGCAAAGTTATAATGAATTGCTTCTTTACAAAGTTTTATAATTTCACTTTCTGTTGCTTCTGCTTTTAATATTGTATGATCTATCATTTTAGCTATTTGTGCTTTATTCATTTTATTACCTCCATCTAACTTTAATTTTTTCATAAGTATCATTGTTTATTATAAATTACTTACCCATTATTGGAAAGTACTTTTGTTTAAATAACTTAGTGTATTTATCTAAAATAATCTTAATTGCTCACTAGTTTATTCTTTTATTCCTGATACAGTTACTCCAATTAATCTAATCTCAACTTCAAAATTTTCATCATTAACTATTTCCTCTGCTACATTATATATAATATTTATATCCACATTTAAAATTATTTTATCCTTTTCTCCCCTAATATAATACCTCTTCAAAAATCCCTTTATTTTTACTATTAATAAATGAAATTATTCCTTGAGCTAAAAGTTCATCAATATATCTTCTTTTATTAGATATTGAACAAAACGATATAATAACTATAGCAATTATAGTTCTAAATCCCTTATCAAGGTAATATTCATATTCTACCTCTTCATCACATAAATATTCAATAACCCCTTCTACAATATCAGCATTTCTTCTAGGATTATAATTTGATAATACACCCATTAAAGGTAAAAATTGATTTGCTATTTTTATATTTCTTTTTTGAAGTTGTTGAATAAATTCCATACTTCTATACATTTCACCAGATGATCCATTTAAAATAATTGAATTTGCTAAAGCCTGAACTCCATTTTTAGAGCTTATATGTGAATCTGCTATGTGGTTAAATATATTTTCAATAAAATCATCAACAGTTTCTGCATGGATATTATTTATAACCCATAATGTACAAAGTAAATAATCATCCTCATTAGTTATATCATAGTATTTTTCTTTTAATATTATATATAGCTCTTTTATTTTATTAATAATTTCTTTTTTATCTTTTAACTTAGTATACTTGCTAATTGTAAATGCAGTTAACACTAAATATGAACCTGATGTAAATCCTTCCCCTTCTAATAACTCCATAACATCATAAATATCTTGTATAAGTTCTTCCTCTTCTTCCTTATCAACTGTTGCTATTAGTAATGAAAGTATATTTAATGTATCTCCCCTAAATGGTGATATCCTTGTTGTATTTAATTTTATATTTTTTCTTATTTCTTTAACTCTATATATCGGTATTTCTCTTTCATAATGTGAAAAAATTAAAGATGCAAAATGATTTATTATATCTCCATCATTTCTTAATTCTTCTTTTACTAATCTGTAATTATCAACTGTAAGTTGTATTCTGTCTGCCAGAAACTTATCCATGTACTTACCTCTCCCCCATAAGTTTTAAATATATTTGTACTGCAATTACTCTTCTTTTATTAAGCAATGTTTAATTATTATTTTACCTTACTATTATACTATGAATTTATGTCATTTTAATAACAAATCCTATGTTATTTTATAATAATTTTTCTAGTCTAATCAATTAAAATCATTGAGTCTTTTGTCATTTTTTGCTAAAATATTATTAGGTTAATTTTAACTTTTTTTTAATTTTAAGGGGGCATAAAAATGAATACTATAGTAACAAAATTTGGTGGAAGTTCTTTAGCTGATTCTATACACTTTAAGAAAGTAAAAAATATACTTGAAAGTAATCCTGAAAGAAAATATATAATTCCTTCAGCACCTGGAAAAAGCTCTTTTAAAGATTTTAAAATAACAGATTTACTTTATTTATGTCATGCACATGTTAAATCTGGTATTTCCTTAGATGATGTATTTAAACTAATTTCTGAAAGATATAAATCAATAGTTGATGATTTGAATTTAAATTTAGATTTAACTTCTTATTTAAATATAATTAAAACAGATATAGAAAATGGGGCTTCTGTTGATTATACTGCAAGTAGAGGAGAATACTTAAATGGAATAATCCTTGCTAATTATTTAAATATAGATTTTATAGATGCTAAAGATGTAATTAAATTTAATAAATATGGAACATTAAATATAGAAGAAACTTATGTAGCACTTAAGGACAAGCTTTCAAATCATGAACGAGCTGTTATTCCTGGTTTTTATGGGTCTAATGAACATGGTGATATAGTTACATTTTCAAGAGGTGGTTCTGATATTACAGGTGCTTTAGTAGCTGCTAGCATCAATGCTAAACTTTATGAAAATTGGACTGATGTTTCTGGCTTTTTAATGGCTGATCCTAGAATTGTCAATAATCCTAAAAAAATAAAAACAATTACCTATGGAGAACTTAGAGAATTATCTTATATGGGAGCTTCTGTTCTTCACGAAGAAGCTGTATTTCCTGTAAGGACTTCTGGAATCCCTATTAACATTAGGAATACTAATGAACCTGAAAATGAAGGTACTTTAATTGTTAGTAATGAAATTAAACATGAAAATACTATTACAGGTATAGCTGGAAAGCAAAATTTTACTGTTTTATCTATTGAAAAATCTATGATGAATAGCGAATTAGGTTTTTGTAGAAAAATTCTTACTATATTAGAGCAAAATGGTGTTTCTTTTGAAAACATGCCATCTGGAATTGATACTGTAAGTGTAGTTATTTCTGATTCTAATTTAAAAAATAAAACTGAAATAATAGTTGAAGAAATTAAAAGAGCATGTAATCCCGATTCCATAGTTGTATATCCTAATATGGCATTAATAGCTACTGTTGGTACAGGAATGGCATATACTAAAGGAGTTGCTTCTAAAATATTTACTGCCCTTGCGGAATCTGATATAAATATAAGAATGATTGACCAAGGTTCTAGTGAAATTAACGTACTAGTTGGCATTGAAAATGACGATTTTGAAAAAGGGATTAATGCAATTTATAAAGCATTTAATTAGTGGCAAGTGACAAGTGGCAAGTTATGGTTGAAACTCCTTATGGAGTTTCTTAATTATATTTTTTAAATTCAGCTAAAGCCGAATTTATTCCTTAACTTGTCACTTGAAACTTGTCACTAACCTGTCACTCGTAACTGCTCACCATATTATTCCCAGCTTTTCCATACTTCCGGTGAATTTCCTACTGTTGCTTCTTTTCCATTTCTAACTATAGGAGTAACATATAATGTAGGATTTTTTAATAATAGTTCCTCTCTAGTTTCTGCTCCTCTAATCTTATGCATATTTAATTTTTTATAGTCCTTTGAATTTTTATTTATTAAACTTTCTAGTCCTATAGCCTTTTTAACACTTTGAAGTTCACCTTTGCTTAATGATTTTTCTTTTAAATCTATAAATTGATAAGGAATTCTTCTTTCTTTAAAAAATCTCTCAGCTTTTTTTGTATCATTACATTTTTTTGTTCCAAATATTTGTATATTCATGTTTTTGTCCTTTCACTTCTTATGTTTTCATATAATAAAAATTATATCATATAAATTTAATAACTAAATTAAAAATATTATACGGTGTGTTTAATTATATAAAAAACACACGCCATTTAGATTGCTCTAATTAACGTGTGTTTCTTATTTAAAATTAGTTACAATAAACTAACTTAAGTTTCTATTTAAAAGAATTGCTTATTTGCAAGCTTCTTCTATAGCAACAGCAACTGCAACAGTAGCTCCAACCATTGGGTTGTTACCCATACCGATTAATCCCATCATTTCTACGTGAGCAGGAACTGATGAAGAACCAGCGAATTGAGCATCTGAGTGCATTCTTCCCATAGTATCAGTCATACCATAAGAAGCTGGACCTGCAGCCATGTTATCTGGGTGAAGAGTTCTACCAGTACCACCACCTGATGCAACTGAGAAGTACTTCTTACCTTCTTCGATACATTCTTTCTTATATGTTCCAGCAACTGGGTGTTGGAATCTTGTTGGGTTAGTTGAGTTACCAGTGATTGATACGTCAACACCTTCGTGATGCATTATAGCAACACCTTCTCTAACGTCATTAGCTCCGTAACATTTAACAGCAGCTCTTGGTCCGTTTGAGTATGGCTTTTCACTAACTATTTCTAATTTTCCAGTGAAGAAATCAAAGTTAGTTTGAACGTAAGTGAATCCATTGATTCTTGAGATAACTTTAGCAGCATCTTTTCCAAGACCGTTTAATATAACTCTTAATGGTTCTTTTCTTACTTTGTTAGCTTTTTCAGCTATTTTGATAGCACCTTCAGCAGCAGCGAAAGATTCGTGACCTGCTAAGAATGCGAAACATTTAGTTTCTTCTCTTAAAAGCATAGCTCCTAAGTTACCGTGTCCTAAACCAACTTTTCTATCGTCAGCAACAGAACCTGGGATACAGAAAGCTTGTAACCCTTCTCCGATTGCAGCAGCAGCATCAGCAGCCTTTGTGCAACCTTTCTTTATAGCAATAGCAGCACCTAAAGTATAAGCCCACATAGCGTTTTCGAATGCGATTGGTTGAGTTGACTTAACGATTTCGTATACGTCAATTCCCTTTTCAGTACATACTGCTTTAGCATCTTCTAATGTTTTCATTCCGTATTGTTCTAATACTGGAGTGATTTGTCCTATTCTTCTTTCATAACTTTCAAATAATGCCATGATTAAATTCCTCCTTACAATTATTCGTGTCTTGGATCGATTAATTTAACAGCGTCAGCAACTCTTCCGTATTGTCCTGCAGCTTTTTCTAATGCTTCGTTAGCATCCATTCCCTTAGCGATCATTTCCATCATCTTTCCAAGGTGAACGAATTTATAACCGATGATTTCGTTATCTGCATCTAAAGCGATTTTTGTAACGTATCCTTCAGCCATTTCTAAGTATCTTGGTCCCTTAGCAACTGTTCCGTACATAGTACCAACTTGAGATCTTAATCCCTTACCTAAATCTTCTAAACCAGCTCCGATTGGTAATCCACCTTCTGAGAACGCAGTTTGAGTTCTTCCGTATACGATTTGTAAGAATAATTCTCTCATTGCTGTATTTATAGCATCACAAACTAAGTCTGTGTTTAAAGCTTCTAATATAGTTCTTCCTGGTAATATTTCTGAAGCCATAGCAGCTGAGTGAGTCATTCCTGAACATCCAACAGTTTCAACTAATGCTTCTTCTATTACTCCACCTTTAACGTTTAAAGTTAATTTACAAGCTCCTTGTTGAGGTGCACACCAACCTATTCCATGAGTTAACCCTGAAATATCTGATATTTGTGTAGCTTGTACCCATTTTCCTTCAACTGGAATTGGAGCACATGCATGATTAGCGCCTTTAGAAACAACGCACATTTCTTCAACTTCTCTTGAATACATCATTATATTGATTCCTCCCTAATAATATTAGTTATAGCTTGTCTTAAATATATGTAATATCTAGACCATACCTAACTGGGTCAAGATTTACCCCACTGGGCATAAATCTATCCTACTTCTATATAATAACAGATGAATCAATCCGTAACAATATTAAATTGAGATTTTTTTATCATATTGTTAAATTTTATTACTATTTTTTAAAAATATTTTTTTAAAATATTCTTCTTAAAGTGAAATTGATAATTATTATCAATTCTCTTGCTATTTATTCTTTTATTTTGTTATACTAAGTTAAAAGTATTGATAATGATTTTTATTTACATCTAGTAAAAGTTTAAATGTTTTATTCATTAAATAAAATATAATTAACTTTTTTATGCTTAAGGAGGATATTAAAATGAAAAATATTATAGAAATAGTTAATATTGTAGCAAGACAAATTCTTGACTCAAGATGCTTCCCTACTGTTGAGGTTGAAGTTATACTTGAAGATGGAACTGTAGGAAGAGCTGCTGTACCATCAGGTGCTTCTACTGGTATTTATGAAGCTGTTGAATTAAGAGATGGTGATAAAAACTTCTTTATGGGTAAGGGTGTTAAAAACGCTGTTAATAATGTTAATGAAGTAATTGCAAAAGAATTAGTTGGATATAATGTTTTTGATCAAACTGCAATAGATAAAAAATTAATTGAATTAGATGGAACAAATAATAAAGGTAACTTAGGTGCTAATGCTATTTTAGGAGTTTCTTTGGCTGTTGCTAGAGCTGCTGCTAATTTCTTAGGACTTCCTTTATATCAATATGTTGGAGGTGTAAATGCAAAAGTGCTTCCAGTTCCAATGATGAACATAATCAATGGTGGTTCACATGCTGATAACTCTGTAGATTTACAAGAATTTATGGTTATGCCTGTAGGGTTTGATTCATTTGATAAGGCTATCCAAGCTTGTGGTGAAGTTTATCATTCATTAAAGAAAACTTTAAATGAAAAAAATTACTCAACTGGTGTTGGTGATGAAGGTGGATTTGCTCCTAACTTAAAATCAAATGAAGAAGCTATAGAAATCATATTAGAAGCTATAACTAAAGCTGGATATGAACCTGGAAAAGATATGTTTATTGCTATAGATGCTGCTTCTTCTGAATATTACAAAGATGGAAAATATGTTTTAGAGCATGAAGGTAAAACTTTAACACCTTCTGAAATGGTTGATTTTTTAGAAAACTGGGTTAATAAATATCCAATCATATCTATTGAAGATGGTATGGCTGAAGAAGATTGGGAAGGTTGGAAACTACTAACTGAAAGACTTGGAAATAAGGTTCAATTAGTTGGCGATGATTTATTTGTAACTAATACTTCAAGATTATCAGATGGTATTCAAAAGGGTGTAGCTAACTCAATATTAATTAAGTTAAATCAAATTGGTACTTTAACAGAAACTTTAAATGCAATTGAAATGGCAAATAGAGCTGGTTATACTGCAGTTATATCTCATAGATCAGGAGAAACTGAAGATACTACTATTGCTGATTTAGTTGTTGCAGTTAATGCTGGTCAAATTAAAACAGGCGCACCTGCTAGATCAGAAAGAGTTGCTAAATACAATCAACTTATTAGAATTTCTGAAGAATTAGGCGAAGTTGCTGAATATAGAGGAAGACAAGCTTTCTTTAACCTAAAATAATAATATAAATCTTTTTTGAATAAACTTTTAATTCTCTCAATAAAACCTTATATTTTTATGTAATTAGGATGATACTTTTGTGTCATCCTTCTTTTATCTTTATCCAAGTGTTACATCTAATATCATCATAGTTATAAATCCAAATATTAATCCTATAGTTGTTAATGCCTTATTTTCAATAGATGCTTCTGGTAATAGTTCTGAACCTACAACTGAAACCATTGCCCCTGCTGAAAAAGCTAAAAAAAATGGTAACATACTTCTAACCCCAACAGCTGCCATTGCACCTAAAAAACCTGCTATTGGCTCAACTATTCCTGATGCTTGTCCGTAAAAAAAACTTTTAGTTCTTGATAAACCCTCTCTTCTTAAAGGTAAAGATACAGCTGCTCCCTCTGGGAAATTTTGAAGACCTATTCCCAATGCTAAGCTTATAGCTGCTCCTATAGTTGCTGATGGTATTCCTGCTGCTACTCCACCAAAGGCTACCCCAACAGCTAATCCCTCTGGTATGTTATGAAGTGTTACTGCTACTACAAGCAATATACTTCTTTTGTACTTCTTTACTATTGAGTCTCTTGCTATTTCATCATTTTCTGTTATTACCCCATATGAATACTTATCCATCATTTTATCAGCTAATATTATAAAAATTCCTCCTGAAAAAAATCCAATGGATGGTAATATAATTTCACTATATCCAAGGTTATCACATAATTCTATTGCTGGATTTAATAATGACCAAAAACTTGCTGCTATCATAACTCCAGCTCCAAATCCAAGCATGCAATTTAATATTCTCCTATCAACAGTTTTAAAGAAAAATACTAAAGCTGCACCTAGTGCTGTTATTGCCCATGTAAATATTGTAGCCGATAATCCCTGAGCAATTGGATTTAATCCCATAAACCATTCCATAATTTTTAAATCTCCTTTATTATTCATAGCTTTATCATTATATAAGCAATATATGATAAAATCTTACAACAAGTTCTAAATACTATTAAATTAGTTACTCATTTTCTATATATCAACCAAATCCTTTTTCCACTTTTTTCAATTTATTCTATTGACACAATTATCCCTATATGATAATATTATTTATATGTTAATTAAGTCGGCATGGCGGAACTGGCAGACGCACATGACTCAAAATCATGCGGGTAACCGTGTGGGTTCGATTCCCACTGCCGGCACCAATTTTATATCTAACAAGTAAAAAGCCTCGATATTACTCGTTTCCGTAATATCAAGGCTTTTTACTTTTATAAATTTCCCACTATTTTTCCCACTTCTAATCAAAAAGAACCCTATTTCTAGAATTCTTTTTGATTTATATGTAAATTAATAAAATTGATTATCTAATTATAAATATTTATATATAAACTAATATTAATAATTACAGCTCCAAAACTTCTTCCCAATTATCAATAAACCCCAATGTATCTAAATCTATAATATCTATGTACTCTTTTATTAATTCTTTTAAATTTTCTTTAAATTCCTCATATTTATTTATTGGTGTTAAAAGTTCCTTTAAAGCTAATATTGCGACAAATAACTTATTTATTTCTATATAATCTTTGTACTTATTATACCTACTATGTATTTTAGGAATTTTAGGTAGCTTTTTATTATAAAGTCTACCATAATGAGCACAAGTATTCCTAATATATGCTAATGTATCTAACCAACTTTCTAATAATTGATAGTTTGTATTAAAACACCCTCTTGAAATTTCCTTTTGTTCTGCAACAATTAAATTCTTATACATTTTTGACAACATTCCAAAAGAAAACAGTTCAACAACCGCCCATATTGGAAATTTCCCTTCATATGTTTTAATATGATGCTTAACAAAAGGTTCATTTTTTTTCTTTATTTGTTCACTTTTGATCTCATCTAGTAATCCATTATGATATTTATTATCTTCATCATAATATCCCTTATATAAATCTATATCTTTAAATAATTCTTCTTTTTTGTGAGCCTCTGCTCCATACTTAATCGATAAATTATAGGCTACATATGTTCTTAATGATATTTCTATATTTTCTAATACAGCTAAAATTAAATGCCTTAATTTCATATCAAATTTATATAACTTGTACATTTTATCAAAAGTAATATCTTTGTATTCATCATTATGTTTAAACTGTAACGCATATGCTGTAAGTCTGTAATAGTTTGTTCTCTTTAATATTTCAATAGCTCTTTCTTCATTTTCTATCTCCATATTTCTTGATTTTAAAATTTGAATTTGTTCTTCAAATGTCCTTGGCTCTTTAAGTTGAGTTATTCCCTCCATACAATTCTCCCCTAAAAAAAATCCACCCGGTTCGCATTATTAAGAGGCGTGGTGGATTTTAACTAATTTTCGATTATATTGACTTACACGGTTCGCATTATTAAGAGGCGCTGTAAGTTCTGTTAATATTATATTACGTTTAAACGTAATTTTTGTACACTCACATCAGCCTTCTTTATTCCTATTTAAAATAAATTATCTCAATATTCATCTATAATACTCTATATTTCTTTAATTTTTATGTAATATCAATTATTTTTTTGATAAATTCAAGAATATTTATTATTTATTATTTATAATTTCTCCTCATATAATTTAATCCAGCTATAAAGAATTACTCTACCACAATTTAATAATTTCTAATTAATAAAAGCTGATACAAATATTTTGCACCAGCTTTATCATGTTCATTTTTACATTATTAATAAAAAATTACTTTTAACTAAATTTACACAAATAAATTATATAAATTGTATTTTAAAATATATTTAAATCATTATCCTATTAATTCTTAAAGAATATCGACATATTATAATTACTTATATAATCTTCAATATCATATAAATTACTACTTAATGTCTCATATGATGTTGGTTTAATCTGTTTTGCAAATGCTTCATATAGTCCGTTATAATAAATACTATAAAGAGAATTCTTCTCTATGTACTTTTGCACCTTTGATTTATTATAATAATTGAATTCCTCTTTCATATATTTTCTTATCTCTTTAAGAACTTCCATAGCACCTTTTTTATCATTATTATTAAGAAAATTAAATCCTTTTTGAGCCATACTTACATAATAATCAATATGCTCCTTCATTTCTTCTTTTTCTATAATTCTTTTATCAAATTCTAATATTATATTTTTCATATAATAACCTCCTAAAATACTATATTCATTTATAAATCAGCTTGTACTAGTATAAATATTTATTAATACTACAATTATTTATGTTCATTAGGTATTTTTATCTTTCTTATAATCTCTATTTTATTTTTTGATATAAATTTTTCTTCTCCATTCGATATAATTAAATAATAATCTGAATATGTTAAATAAATTTTACATGTAATAAATATACCTTCACCTTCTAATACATAAACTCTATCATCATATATTTCCTTATACGCTTTATATAAACTACAGAGAATTGTTATCATTGTAAAATTAAATATTAATATTCCAAATATAGTTGATAACTGCTCCTTGCTGATTTCTTTATATCCTGTAATAATAATTGGTAAAATAAAGAATCCTGTTAAAAAAATTAATAACCCCCCATTTAAATATAATCCATTTCTATATTTTTTCATTTTACCATAATTTATAACTTCCTTTTCTAATTTATCTCTAAAAATATCTAATAACCTTACAAAGTTAACGGGGATTGAAATAAATATAATAATAAACATTACTACTATTAACAGTGCTATTAACTCACTAATAGTAGGATTAAATTCAATTAATGCTATTGGATTATACTTCACGCCTTCACTAAATAATTTAAATATAACTATTAATAAATATACTATATCTATGCTAACTATTCCATATCCTATTATAGAAATAACTATTTTAAATATTGACTCTTCTCCTGGAGCTAAACTATACTTTGATTTTATAATCTCAATAAAAATACTATAAACTGTCTTTATACATATAATTATTGCTGGTATTATCATTATTAAATCTTTTGCTAATTCCACCATATCTACCTCCTTATTACATAATTATACAATAAAAGACATATACACTCTATAAGTATTTTCCAATTAAATATAAACACATCATTTTAAATTCTCCATCTATTACTCTCAAACAATCTCTTAGCTTTATTACAAATTCTATATATAGTTGTTCTTGATAATCTATATTTATCAACTAATCTTTCTACTGATATATTCTTCATATATCTATCTATAAATACATTCTTGTGTAATTCAATATCCCTAAATAACCCTAATTCTATATTTAATAATTGTAATTCTATATCCATAAGTTTATCTTCATAATCTCTAAATCTTCTTCCATATTTCCTTCTCTTTACAATATCAGTTTCATTCTCATATAGCTTCTTATACTTCTCATGTTCTTGCTTTATATTTATTATATCTTTAGCCTTGATCATACTATCTCTCACTTATACATTTATCCCCCAACTTCTGAATATCTCTAAAGAAAATTTATCTATATATCCAAACTCTGCAAACTCTTTTACATTCTGCATAGCCCATGAGCTATTTCTTAATTTTCTTAATGCTAGGTTCTCTATATTTCTTACTTTACTTACTGTACTATTAAATAGCTCTGCTATATCATTTAACATCATTGGCTTTGCATTCCAACCATACTTACTTTTCAATATTTCTCTTTGTTCTAAAGTATTACAACTTTGCATAACTTCCTCTAAATTTTTTCTTAAGTTCTGTAAAAATATTTTTTCTTCTATATTCTCAAAACCATAATCTACTCCCTCTATTAAGTCAATTACTTCTCCTGTTTCATCTTCTCCTATAGGAGCATTAAGGCTTGTACAACTATTGTAAAACTTATTATTTTCTATTTCTTTACTACCTCTACCATTAACACAAAAATAAATATATCTATCTATAAGAAATACTGCATATGTGATAAATTTAGCTTTCTTCTCATGATTACAATTATATTTTTCAACTGCATTAATAAGTCCTAATACTCCACTTTGAAATAAATCATCAAATTCTAACTCTCTATTTATGCCATTATATTTATTTGCTATTTTATTTATTATGCCTGTATTTGCTTGTATAAGCTTTTCTAAGGCTTTTTTATCTCCATTTTGATATAGTTGTACTAATTCCTCATTACTCATTCTGTGACCTCTTTAACTAACCTTCTATTAACTGTTGTATAACATGAATTAACTTTCCATGATCTGAACAACTAACTATTTCTTTATCTTTTATTGCTCTTGTAAATTCTGTTCCTTTATCATAATTAGCAAATGCTTCATTGATAGCAGCTCCAATAACTTTTAACTCGCTACCATCTGAAAATTTTATAATTACTAACTTATCTAAATCCTTTATTAGAGCCTTTTTAATCTTATTTAACCTATTCCTACTTATCATTAACTAACTCCTCCAACTCTTGAACTTGCTTTTCTAATTCATCAGTTCTAATACTGTTTAAAATAGAATTACATGAGTAAATTATTGCGTTAGCCTTTTTAACATCTATTTCATCATTAGCAATCATATTAGTAACCTTGGCTAAAGTCCTTCTTATATCCTTTGGACTGCTTAATCTAAAACTTGTTTTTTTACTTTTAGTACCCATAGGGGAGTATACCCCTCCTTTCTTTCTTAGTATTTTCAATGCTTTAAGCCTATTTCCATATACAAAAAGGAGCCTTTTTCGCCCCTTTTATTGCATATTTAAATCCATATTTTTATCAAATTTTTAATTATAAGTTATTCTCCCATAATCTATTTTTTTAACTTCTTCCCATGGAATTATTGTTAAATCATCTTCTAATCTAGTATTAATAAAATCGATAATTCCAAGCAAACTCATAGTTAATGACTCTCTTATACTGTATGGGCCAATATATTTCCCTATATTATTTCTTAGATCATTTAATGCTTTCTTATTATATTCTCTATTATCTTTAGGTATTAATACTGCTAATTCTGGGTGATCTAATCCTAATAAATTCTCTATAGTTGCTAATGCATTATAGTCATCTTTATATGTATTTATAATATTTTTAAAATCTTCTTGATTCGTAATTGCTCCTGCTTCAATCATCTTTATAGTATTGGCCAATCCTATTTGATAATTTGAATCTGTTAATCTTCCTGTAGAATTATCTCTCCATTTTTTCTCTAATGCTTCAATTCCACTATTTAATATTTCTAAAGCTCTATTTTGAGCATTTTGTGCAACTTCTGTAAATGGTGTTGCTATTTTTTCTATTTCAATTTCCTTTCCTTCTTGCATTAAATATTGTCTACTTTCTATTTCAGTTACTTTACTCTTAAATAATTCCTGTTGTCTTCTATATTCTTCAATAACATTTAATAATTCACTTTTCTTACTCATTGATCTTCTCTCCTTCATCTTTCATTTTCTTAACTTTATTCTGCCAATACTTCTCCTGGTAAGCTTTCGACTTATCTTTATTTCTAGCTCTCCACTCTCTTGCATAAGCATTTTTTAACTTTCTTGCTTCATCATTCATTGCTGTAGCTCCTTTAATACAAAATAAAAAAGACTACAGGAAATATAAAACTTATTAATAGGTGCAATCTTGCACTTATCTTTAAGTTAATATATTTCCCGTAGCCTTTATATGCTTTCCACTTAATCAAGTGGGGTACTATCTTTTTATTTATTTTTATCTTTATATTTATGATATCTTAAAAAGGCCCTCATATCAACACTTTAACCGTGGTTACTATATAATTTTATTTAGTAACTACTATATACCCCATTCATCTTTTAATTGATTGACTAACTTCATCATCTCCCCATCATCTTTCACTATATCGGGGTGATATGCCTTTGCTAATGTTTTATATATTTTCTTATACTTATCTTTATCTTCTTCATTGTAGTTACTTTGTTTTTTGTTATGATAACTACTGTATGAATTATTACTATTGTAGTTACCACTGGAATTTTTATAGTAACTATATTCCCTTTGTTTATATGCTTCATATTGCCTTTTTATTAACTCTAGTAATTCTGGCTCTCTTAACTCTCCAAATACATCATAGCACTTATCATAACTATCTTTTCCATACTTCTTTTCAAACTCTTTTTTATCTACATTGTATTTATTAATTATCTCTTGATGTTTTTTATGAGTTTTATATTCTTTACTCTCCTGGTACTCACTTTTTATTTTATATTCTAATTTATCTAATTTTTTATATATAATATCGCATAGCTCTTCTTCTGTTATACCTATTATTTCAGCTTTATTACTTACATTACAAAAATCATATATTCCAGCTCCATTAGTTGCTATCCAATAATAATCCATGGTGCATATGCTCCATTGTTTCTTTTTAACTTTTCCCTTTTCCCTATAACTCTTATGTATACTTATTTTATATGCTTTCTTTATAGGTCTTTCAAATCTTTCACCAGTAAATCTATATGAATAGAATTTAACCTCTCTTCCAGCCATAATCCACTCATTTTTATATACTTCTAATTCTTTATATTCCCCATGAGAATCACTTTTCTTTAATTCCACCTCTTGTATTACACAATACATCTTATATCACCTTCTTTGTGGTTACTTTAATATTTAATGTGGTAACTACTCTATATCTACATAAACCCTATAATATCTACCCGTTTTACTTGGTTTACTAATTTTATTTATCTTAATTCCTTTAGATAAAACTTCTAATATTTTAATCTTTTCTATTTCATTCTCATATTTAATCTGTATCTTTGCCATATGTACTCTTCTCTCTTCTAACTAAATAATAGCTCCTATATTGTTTATTTCATTTAAAAACTTCAAGTCTTCTAATCCTGCTCTTAATCCTTCTCTGAAGTAGAATCTGCATAACTCTATCCATTCATTTGAAATAGAATCCTCTAACTCTCCAATCAACCTTTGTTGATCTTCTGTTGTGTCTTTTTCTAAAGCTTTATATATTCCCTCTGTTGCTGATCTATTTTGTCTATAATCTAAATTTGTATCTGTAAATTCTTTTTCTAAAGTTTCTTGTATATGTCTAAACTCATTTTTTACTATTCCATCTACTATATTTTTCATTTTTTTATAATCCATTTCCTTATCTCCTTTATTTTACTCTTGATTATTTAGGAGCATATAGGATATACTATAATTGCTAAATTACAGTGTTATCCTATGGATATCTCCTTGCTTATAGATATTGGTATTATCTATAAGCTTTTTTCTTTTTAAATTTTCTTCTTTTACCTAACATTATCTTTCCGACTTCTATTTTGGTAGGCTTGTCTGCATTTTTATACTTTTCGCCTATCTCTAAAACTTTATTTTCTAACTCTTCGCTATTGCTCTTCTCCATTCTCTTTACATTCCTTTTTTAACATCTCTAACATTCTAAAACTATTGTTAAATACTTCTATAATCCCCTTCATGACATCTTTTTTTAATTCTTCCATACCTTTCTCATTTCTATATATATCAATAGCATTTAATAAGGTTTCTGTTTTTGCTTTATTCAATTCTACCTCTAATTGTTCTATCTCCTCTAGTGTCATAATAAATATTACCTCTTTATCTCATGAAGTTACTTATTCTTGAATAATCTCCGTCCCAATTTAAAGCTATTGTTCCTTTTTTCCCATGTCTATTTTTTAATACAGTTAAGTTTATACAATTTGGATTTTTTTCAGCTTTTTTAGAGTTGTAATCTAATTTTCCTTCTTTATTTAAATTTTCTCTTATTTGTGGATTATCTAATTTTATATTTCTATACAATGCAATTACTTGATCGCTATCTTGCTCTATTCTCGCACTATCTTGTATATCATTAACTTCCAATTTCTCGTAATACTCTAAATTTAAATTGCCATCTGACTTTCTATTTGCTTGTGCTAATAACACTACACATACTTTTTCTTTTAATGCAAACTCTTTTAAAATACTTGTAACTTGTCCTATTTTTTCAGTTAATGTAATTCCACTTATACCAGTTACATACTTGTTTACATAATCAACAAATAGTACATCTAAGCCATTTTTTAACTTGTACAATCTAACTTCATTTAAAAACTTATTTATATCAGTTTCATTGGTTATATAAAATCTATTTTCCATTAACTTAACCATTAAACTATTTACCTTATCTTTTTCTTCTCTAGTCAATGTATTTCCCGTAAATTTAGAATGCTTTATATTTAACTTACTAGAAGATATTTTGTCTAAGACTTCCTTTACAGACATTTCTCCACTTCCATAAACAACTCTATTACCTTGTATAACCATATTTGAAGCAGTTTGTATCGCAAATGTACTTTTACCTACTCCACTTCTTGCAAATACTGTTATAAGTCTTCCCCTTTGAAATTTACCTACTATTTCATCTAAACTATAAAAATTACTTTTGAATCCTTGTGATTTATTATAGTTTTCTATTTCAATCAAATAATTGTTATATATCGATTCAGTATCAAGATCTTTAGGCATTTCACATTTATATACATTTTCTAATGTTTTTTTCGTAATATCTATCATTTCGTCAACTGTATTAGAGTTTATCACTCTTGTATATGATTCTTTTATCATTCTTTTTCTATATTCATCTACAAGAAATTTAATTTTTTGAGGATATGCTCTATTATTAACAGTACTACTTACTATTTCAGCTATATAGCTTGTTCCTCCCATTTGAGCTGTATTTTTATCAGCATATACCAATATATCTGTTACACTTACTTCCATCCCTTTTTCAAACATTCCACTTACCAATTTAAATATTTCTTTATGCTCTGGAACCACAAACATCCTTTCTTTAACATTCTCTTTTAAGTGATGATATAAAGAGTTATCTATTATAGGACCACCTAAAACCTCTTGCTCTAATGTTATTAATTCTTGTCTTACCATTTCTTACACCTCATTTTTTTAAATAATATATCTTTCATCATCAAAATCTATGCTTGTATCATTATTTGATTTATTCTTTGATTTCCAGGATAAATAATTCAAATACTTACTACCCTCATTTAAAAACATACCTATTTGTCTTATTCCATCTTTATCATTTCTAACTAAAAATTCATTTAACCCCCATTGATAATTACACCATTGATACGCTGAATCATTATACATAACGCTATAATTATTAATAGCTTCTAATATTTCATTTTCAGAATAATCCTTTATTGCTTTATCTATAGCCTGTTTCATTTCTTTAGTTAGGTTTCTATGCTTTTTAATATTTTTACTAATCCAAAAATCAAAAATAATATTATATATATTTTCTTTTCTTTTATTTTTCTTTTTAGATGTGTTATCTACTGTGTTATCATATGTGTTGTTACTATGTTGTTTATCATAGTCAAAGCCTTTTGTTTCCTCACTTTTACTGTGTTCATACTGTGTTATTACTATGTTTTCTACTGTGTTGTTTTCAATCTGCACTAAATACTCATAAATTGACCCTTGTTTTGGATTCTTAGAACTTGATACAAGCCTTATAATATCTAGCTTTATAAATTGTTTTATTAATCTTCTAGCAATCATTTCAGTGATTTCTATATCTTTAGCAACAACTCTAACACTCATAAAAAACTGTCCTTTAGGTAATGGTTTATTTTGATTTAATCTTTGTCCAAATTCTTTTTTGGTTATCCACATACCAAACTTAAACTCTACACTGTCTATGTCATATTCAAGTATTCTTGAATCTATTTTATGATAAGGAGTATTCAAGTTTACCACCTACTTAAACACCTTATTAAATAGCCTTAATCCTTCCCACGAAGGTTCTTTGTCCATACTCTTACAATTTTCTATATATAAACTTAATATCTTAATACTCATACCTTTACTACCTTTCTATAACAAATTTTCTCCTATATGTTCTTCTAAAAAATCATCTAACTTTGATAGTACAAATCGAATATCTCTACCAAATCTTAATACTGGAGCTCCTTCTATCCTTGCTAATCTTAAAACCTTTGTATATGAAATTCCCCATGCTTCTGCAAGCTCTCTTGGTGTACAAGTTTTTTCTAAAACTTTTCTTCTATATTCTTGTATCTTTTTATTTTGCTCTTGTAATTGTTCCATGTTATCCCCTCCATAATTTAATATTAACCTTTTCCAATACATCTACTTAGAACCACTGTAGTATGATTTTATAGTGGAGCTTGTCCTATTTTTATAAAGTATTGCACTTTACTTATGTCTTACTCTGTAGTGTCTTTTTGATATGATTTATTTTCGCAACTTATAGCGAAAATTTTTAGATATGCATATAATTCTTATCTGACAATTCAAATTTAAATTGTCAAAATCGTTTATGCCGATTTTAGGTATCGACTTAACAGATACTACTTTTATTCATTATCATTAAAGAATAACTCTTGTACTGGAGTTTCAAGTATTTCAGATATTTTTTTAATCACTTCTAAATTAGGATTCTTTACTTTTCCTCTCTCTAAGGCTGATAATGAGTATCTTGAAACTCCAATTTTTTCTGCTAACTCACATTGCTTAAAACCTTTTTCTATTCTTTTTAGTTTTAATTTTAATCCCATTAGTTCACCACCTTTTTACACACATTTGTGCTTGTTGGTTTTATATTACTACACACAAATGTGCGTGTCAAGCACAAATGTGTGTACTTTTTATATTTTTGTGATTATAATAGAAAATAAGGAGGACTAAACTATGGATAATAATATTGGAAATAATATAAGAAAATTAAGAATTGAAAAAAAATTCACTCAACAACAATTAGCCACTAAAAGCAACGTTTCTTTATCTGCACTAAATAAGTATGAGAGAGGAGAAAGAATTCCTAAAATTGATACCATCGAAAAATTAGCTACTGCCTTAAATGTTCAAATAGATTATATTCTAGGGTACTCTAACTTTAAAAGATTCGATAGTCAAATTATGCAAAATGATATTGTAGACCTTATACAACTAACTGATAACACTGATAAAGATTTCGCAAAATTAACAAGAAATATAGTAGATACTATGTATTTAACAATTAACAACTTTGTACGTAATAAAGATATCGAGACATTAACTATTATTCATGATTTATACAGACAAATATGGCAAATAAAGATACTTAAAACAAATACTGATAATTCAAATTTGTTAGATATAGATATTAATACAGAAAAACATAATTACGAAATTCACAAAAAACAAATTAATATATTACTTGATAAATTATATGAAAATAACAAAACTGATACCTGTAAATAAACACGATACTCTTAAATATTTACTTTCAAAAGAAATTCAAAAATGATAACAAAGTAGTTGCTTAAACTCAAAACTAATTTGGTGATAAGTTTTAAAGAATGGATAAAAAGAAAAGTAGTTACTTTAAAAACGTAAATAGTAACTACTTAACTTAAATCGCTCAACAATAACTTACCTTTGAGTAAATCGTGATTCGCTATTTGTAAAAATAAAATTATTCCCAAGTTGTTGGGAAAAGAAAATAATTTCTCCACCTGTGGAGAAAACCACTTTATATTTAAAGTTCGAGGTTACTTTTAGTTACCTAAAATCCAATTTTAATTTAAACTGAGCCGGTGTTTTGCCGGGTCATATTTTAATATAATATTAGCTTATATAAGCATTTTAAATTTTGAAGTATAAATTATATTGATAAATAGAAAGAGGTATTCAGAATGGCAAAGAGGACTAATGGAGAAGGTTCTGCTAAGTGGATAGTTAAAAATGGTGTAAAGTATTGGCGTATTACTATTACCACTGGCTATGATCCTTTAACCGGAAAACAATTAAGAAAAGATATTTACGGTAAAACTCAAAAAGAAGCTAAAGAAAAATTAAAAGCGTTCCAGGAAAGTAATACAGTTCATAGTGATAATTCTACTTTAGGTAATTTCTTTTATGAATGGTTATGGAATATTAAAAAACAAGAGTTAAAGGCTTCTACATTTGATAGAATTGAAGGAATATATAGAAACTACATAAAGCCTACTAAAAACTTAAATAGTGCTAAATTAACTAATATAGATACTTTATATTTGCAAAAAATAACTAATAAATTGCTAGAAAATCATACTATTAATCAAGTTAAGAACTTAAACAAAGTTTTAAGTAATTGCTTTAAATATGCTGTATCAATAAATAAAATTAAATCTAATCCTGTAACTGGTATAGTATATCCTAAAACTCATGAAGTTATTGAAGAGAAAATAAACTATATAACAGAAAAAGAACAACAAGACCTTATAAAGGCTCTACAAGGCGATAAATGCGAAGGAATAATATTACTAGGCTTAATGTGTGGTATGCGACTAGGAGAAGCTATGGCACTACAAGAAAAGGATATAGACTTCGATAATAGATTAATCAATATAAATAAATCAGTAAAATTAGTATGGACCGGTGAATTAACTAAAGATAATAAAAGAATATATGAGAATAGAGTAACTATACCAAAGACTAAAACAAGTATAAGAGAAGTTCCATTTCCTTCTATGCTTGTGCCAATTCTTAAAGGAATTATTAAAAAGAATAAAGAAAATAAATTAAAATATGGTGATGTATATTTTGATAATAAATTAATCTTTTGTAAAGAGCATGGCGAATACATAGATAATAAACAACCTAATAGAAGATTGAAATCAGCATTAAAACGTGCTGATATAGAAGCAGATATAAATTACCATAGCTTAAGACATATATTTATAACTAACTGTATAAGCAATGATATTAATATTAAAACTGTAATGGATTGGGTTGGTCATGCTGATATAAATGTTACTATGAAAATATATGCTGAAATTAATAAAGAAAAAAATCTTAAAGAATATGAAAAAATCAATAGTATGTTTAAATAGACTATCACTATATAGTCTATTTTATTTTCCCACTAAATCTAAAAAAGTTTCCCACTATTTTTCCCACTATCTTTCCCACTTCTTCGGTAAAAAATATTAAAAACCATCTAGTGATTAACCCCTCTAAAGCGTTGATAATAGTACATTTTAAGTATTAATAAAAATTATTAAAAAAATACCTTTACGATTCCCACTGCCGGCACCAATTTTATATATCTAACATTAATAAAAGCATTGATATTACTTAAATTTAGTAAAATCAATGCCTTTATTTTTTTATTTAACTTACCAATTACAATTTTAATACTTTATTTAATACAAATCATCAGCTGCAAATTTAATTCCAGACTTCTTTCTAGCTACAGTTTGAACCTCACTTACAATTAAACTATGATCTAATAATTGAAAACATCTATTTAAATCATTACTACTTATCATTTTTTCAAATTCTATAAATTCATAAATCATTCTATTCCTATAATTATTTTCATTTATAATCTTACTTTCTTCATTATTCAGTAACAATTCAAATCTTTCACATTTATTTGTTGGATTATCTTGATATATACATCCCTTATCTCCTTGAATATTATTATAAATTGGTGCCTTACATTCCTTAGAGCCAATACAAACACATTTAAATTTATCATAATCTAAAACTAATATTCCTGATGTATCTATCCCTCTTTCTATATTAGGATAATACTCAACATTTTTAGGCCTTCCAAATAATCCAACTATATAATGGATATTATATATATTTAAATCCATCAATGCTCCTCCAGAAAACTTAGGATCAAATACAGGCAATACTTTTCCTTTCTTAAAATCATCATATCGACTTGAATATTGAGAGTAATTGCATTCAACTATTTTTATTTCACCTAATTTGGAAATTAATTTTTTTATTTTTAAATAATTAGGCAAATATAATGTTGTAATTGCTTCAAAAATAAACAATCCTCTTTTTCTTGCTAAATCACTTAATATTTTAGCTTCTTTATAATTTGATGTTATTGGTTTTTCAACTATAACATTTTTATTAGCTTCTAAAGCTTTCTTTGAAAATTCAAAATGAAGATTATTAGGTAAACCTATATATACAGTATCTATATCACTTTTAAGCAATTCTTCATAATTATAAAATATATTTTTAATATTATTTTGTTTTTTTATCTTATTTAATTTTTCATAACTTTTTTTCCTGCCATAAATCCCATTAATTTTAATATTATTTAAATACGGAACTATGCTTAAAAACTCATTTACAATCATACCAGACCCAATAACTGCTAATTTCATAACTCTCATTTATTCTCCTATAAATTAAAATAATTTAGATTAATTAATATTACAATACAAATAACTTATTCTTTATCTTAATTAATAATACCTTTTTAATTAGTTTATTTCCTGAAAAAAAATAACTTCATCTTTATTGCTAATAGATTCTATAAAATTCCTAGGACATACATCTCTTGATATCTTAAGTCCAATTAAAATACCTATTATCTCATTAGATGTTACATTATTATTACTTATTTCTATATCACGTATTTTTATATTTTTACTTTGTATTTCTTTTAATAAATTAGAAACTGCCTTTGTTGAGTTAACAAGAATATATAAAGTTATATTTCGAGACTTTCTATTAATTTTCCTATCAAGATTAGCAAGTGCTACAGTAACTGCTGCAATTACTAAACAGCCAATAATTGCTCCTGAATAAAATCCAGCACCTATTGCTAATCCCATACATGCACATGCCCAAAGCCCTGCTGCAGTTGTTAATCCCCTTACTTTGTTTTTACCTGTTACTATAATAGTTCCAGCACCTAAAAAACCAATTCCACTTATAACTTGAGCTCCTAGTCTTGATAAATCTGTTTCCCCATTATATATCTTATGTAAATATATATTAGTTATCATTGCAAGTGTTGCTCCAACAGACACAAGTATATGTGTTCTAAGACCTGCAGGCCTTTTTTCTCGCTCTCTTCCATATCCAATTATTCCTCCAAAAATAACTGCCATTAAAACTCTTAAAAAAATTGAAATAAAATTTAAATCCTCTAAGTATATAACTATTTCCTTAACCACATAAAATCCCCTCCCCTAAATATTATTCTAATTAAATGTATATATTGCTTAAAATCCCAATTTGAAGTTTATAATCATGAGTGATACTATAATATAAACTAATTTAATTAAAGGAGAATATTATGTCTTTACTAAATATAAATGATAATATTGCTATTGTTGCTTGTTCTAATGGACAGCCATTATTAAATAAACCTCAAATTGAACTTCTTATTAAAACATTGAAAGATTTAGGGCTAAATCCTATTTTAAGTGAATATATTTATTCAATTAATCTACCCTTTAATGGCTCGTCAAAAGATAAAGGAAAAGCTTTTATGGATTTATATAAAAATCCTAAAATAAAAGCCATATTTGATATTTCTGGCGGTGATTTAGCAAATGAAGTTTTAGATTACTTAGATTATGAATTTATAGCTAAAAATCCTAAGCCTATATTTGGCTATAGTGATTTAACTACTGTTTTAAATAGTGTTTATTCCCAAACTAATAATCCTGTCTATCTTTATCAAATAAGAAATCTTATTTATTCTGATAGCAAAAATCAATTAACTAACTTTAGTAATAGTTTACTTACTGATACAAATGATTTATTTAATTTTTCTTATAAATTTATTCAAGGTGAAAGTTTAAGTGGAATAACTGTAGGTGGTAATATTCGTTGCCTTTTAAAATTAGCTGGAACAAAATATATGCCTGACTTTACAGATAAAATTTTATTTTTAGAAAGCATGGGCGGAGAAGCTGCTCTTATGTCAGCTTTTTTTAATCAATTGAAGCAAATGGGTGTATTTAACAAAGTTCGTGGTATTTTATTAGGTACATTTACTAAAATGCAAGAAAACAACATTTCCCCTAATATTGAAGAATTATTAGTAAAAATAATAGATAATCCTAATTTACCTATTGCTAAAACTGAAGATATAGGTCATGGTAGTACCTCTAAATGTTTAATAATTGGTAAAAATATTATACTTAATTAAATTTAAATGAACTGTTGCACTAAATAATTAGTGATTTTACTTATAAAATAAAACTAAGCTATACCTAGTAAATTTTTCTTAACTAGGCATAGCTTAGACTTTTATAAATTATTTATTCTTTATATTTAAATAAAAATTAGTTTCTGTTACTTTAACATATGGTGATACCCACAAACTAGCAATTCCGAATGTTAATGCTACAATTATCCACCATCCAATGAAAGATAATTCTAAACAAAATAAATCCCACTTATAACCTTTCATCATTTCAACACTTTCACTTAAACATTGATTAATGGATTTGCTGTTATTCTCAGCTAAAATATAATAAGCTTGTGAAAACATAAGTGATATAATTATTCCTGGAATTATAAAAAGTATATATCCTATTGCTATAGATAAATAAATTATTATGTTTAATCCTAATGTCTTTAAATAAATATTAAATTGAGAAAATAATGTTTTAAACTTTGGTTCTTGCCCTTTAGTAACTATATCCAATAAAAATTTACAAAGTCCTGTTGAAATAACACCCCCAAGAAATAAAGCTATCAAATTGCATGATATACCTATTTCAGCCATATCAAAATATTCACTAACCGTGTATAATGCGCCTGAGTCAATTAATATAGTTGCAACTAATACTGTTCCAACTGCAACAGCCCAGTACCCCCTTAATTGTTCCCTTGCATTTGCCTTTAATTCCCCTGTACTCATTTCTATTCCATCCTTCTTTTATTTATATATGATTTTAAAAAAAATTTATTCTTTATCATACTCATAAATATAATAATTGCATTCTTTCATACCTATATTTTTATATGTTTTTTTAGCTATTGTATTTTCTTTTTCTACATATAACCTTATTCCACAAATATTATTATCATTATCTGCAATATCTCTTATAAATTTATATAATGCTTTAAATACTCCCATTCCTCTAAATTCCTTATTAACATAAACACTTTGAATCCATAAGAATGTCCCATTTCTCCAATCACTCCATTCAAATGTATACATAATTTGTCCAACTACTTCACCATTAATTTCACATACATGATATATCCCCTTATTTTCATCCTTTATTATTGCTTCTACCCCCCTTGTTAAAATATTCATATCTAATATTTTATTTTCAGTTTCATACGCTAAATTATAATTATATCTTGCTATTACATCTATATCTTTGTTTAATGCTTTTCTTATATTCATCTTATTCTCCTCTTTCATTAATATTATTTTACTAAGTTAACTTTTTCTAATATTATATAATATAATAACTATTAATACAAAAAAACTTATAAGTTATATGTATTTATTCACCATTTAACTTATAAGTTTTTTGTAAATATATTTAATATTTTAAATCTACTTCATTTTTTTAATAGATTTTTTCATAGTATCCACTGCATCTTTAAATTTACTTTTAGCTTCATCTCCTAAATCTTCAATTTCACTCATTACATTACTTATTTCATCTGCAACTTCTTGAGATAATCTTCCTTGTTTAATTTTTTTATTAATTCTTTTAATTTTATTTTCAAGTTTTTCAAATGCCATATAAAGCCCTCCAATGTATAAATAATTCTAAAATTATTTTCTCCATTTTTAAACTTTAAATACATAAATTAATTTGATAACATTTATAAAAATGTACTATATAATTATAAGTTAACTTCATAATAAAATCATTTTTAATATAATTTTTGTAATTCTATTCTATTAGTAATTACTCTTTTATCCATGTAATTATATATTTATAATGCTTTGGAATTTGACTTATGTGTGGATTTACTATTTTAAATTTTCCTTTAATTCCCTTTTCCTTGCAAGTTAAATCAAAATGACACATTGCAATTCCTATATCTATATTTTTTATATTATATAAATTTTTTTCTTCCTCTTTATCATTAGAAATAAAAAAATGAAAATTTTCTCCTTGCTTCACTATTCTCCATGGTTGCTTATTTAATGCTGACGGTGCTAATCTTACATTTTCTAAAACATCCTTAAATTCATCTAAAGTAGTATGTTCTGTTAGTGGACAAGTAAAATCTCTAAAGAAGAATATTTCATTCCATGGTTTTCTATAATTACAATGTGAAACCTTTTTCATTGTCTTTTCTAAAAAACTTTTATTTTCGCTCTCATATCCTATTGGTGATATTATAGGTAAAATTTCTTCCTGATTAACTTCCATAGCTTTAGCAAATTGCCCTTTTTTAAATGTTCCTCCAATCCAACAACTTCCTAATCCTAAGGATGTAACATATAGTATTAATTCCTCCATTTTATACCCTAATTCTATTAAACTTTCATCATCATTATTTATTTTTACTGCTATGAATTTACTTGCTCCCTTTATTACTCCATATGTTCCTAATTTTGCACCATTAATATGTTCATTTGAATCAAGTATCTTAAATATTACACTTTTATTAAATACTCCATTTAATTTTTCAATATATTTATTTAACTTTTCTATTATTTCATTAGAAACTTCATCTGTTTTATATGTTCTAACAGATTTTCTCCTTTTTATTATTTCATTTATAGATTCATTATATATAAATTTATTATTCACATACTTCTCCCCCTTTTAATGCTTCTTATAAAAATTTACATATAAATAATATTAATCTTTATTATTATTTTTATTCATTTATTTTTCATATTATTAAAATTCATTGTTTATTTTTACAATAATATTGATTATTTTTTTAATTTTATATCTTAGTATTATATTAATAGTTTTATTTTTTTACAATAAAGTAATATAATAAAATTAAATAAAAGAAATATTACAAGGAGATAAAATAAATGAATTTAAGCAGAAATGATCACTGCTGGTGCGGCAGTAATAAAAAATATAAAAATTGTCACTTAGCCTTTGACGAAAAAATACATTCATATAAGTTAAAAGGTCATATTGTTCCTCCAAGAAGTATTATAAAAACTCCAGAACAAATAGAAAAAATTAAGGAAAGTGCAGCTATAAATACTGCAGTTTTAGATTTAGTAAGTAGTAAAATTAAGGCTGGAATTTCTACTGAAGAAATTAACACTATAGTTCATGATTTTACAATATCTCAAGGTGCTATACCTGCTCCATTAAATTTTCAAGGCTACCCAAAAAGTGTTTGTACTTCTTTAAATGATGAAGTATGCCATGGAATACCTAGTGAAGATGTTATTTTAGAAGATGGTGATATAATAAATGTAGATGTTTCTACTATATATAATGGCTATTTTTCTGACGCTTCTAGAATGTTTAAAATTGGAACAGTTCATCCTGATTTAGAAAAACTAGTTAGAGTTGCAAAGGAATGCTTAGATAAAGGTTTAGAATCAGCAAAGCCTTGGGGCTTCCTAGGAGATATTGCTGAAGCTGTTCAAACTCATGCTGAATCAAATGGATATTCTGTAGTTAGAGAATTCGGCGGTCATGGTATAGGTTTAGAATTCCATGAAACACCATTTGTTTCACATGTAGGTAAAAAAAATACTGGAATGTTATTAGTTCCTGGAATGGTATTTACTATTGAACCTATGATAAATATGGGTAAACCAGATATCTTCATAGATTCTGATGATGGTTGGACTACTTTAACTGAAGATGGATATCCTTCAGCACAATGGGAATATACAGTCTTAGTTACAGAAAATGGTGTTGAAATTTTAACACACTAAAAAAGTACACTTTCAAGTGTACTTTTTTTTATACATTCAATTTAAACTCCATATACATTCTTTTATTATTATAATATTTTTACATTAAATATTTTAATAATTTATCATTTATAACCTTTCTATTTTAATTTATTTTATTATTTTATTAAAACTTATTTTTTCTCTTTTAATTTTAATAAATATACTATAGAATTAATACTTGCAAGAAATATTTCAACATTTATACTTCCTGAAAGGAGACATTCATAGTGGATATAAGTCTAACAAAAGAAAAACTAAAAAATATTTATGGGAAAGTAAGCCCATTTGAATTTAAAGATAAATTACTACAATTAGCTTATTTAAATAATAATAAAATCTTAGATGCTGGTAGAGGTAATCCTAACTGGACAGCTGCAACACCTAGACAAGCCTTTTTTACATTTGGCCAATTTGCTGTTTTAGAAACTCAACGCTCTTTAAATATTGGTGATTTAGCTGGAATGGTTCAAAAAGATGGTATAGCTAAAAGATTATTAGATTACATAAAATCTAATCCATCATTACCTGGTATTAACTTAATAAATAAAATTTATGAATACGGTGTTAATACTCTTGGTTTTAATGAAGATGAATGGGTTTTTGAGCTAACTGATGGAATTATAGGAGATAATTACCCAGTTCCTGATAGAATGCTAGTACATATTGAAAAAATCACAAACAAATATTTACTAAAAGAATTATGTGGTGATACAGAATTTGAAGGTAATTTTGATGTATTTGGAGTAGAAGGTGGAACAGCTGCAATGTGTTATATCTTTGATTCTCTTGAAAAAAATCATCTTTTAAATAAAGATGATAAAATAGCACTTATGACACCAATATTCACTCCTTATTTAGAAATACCTCATTTACCGCATTATAATTTTGATGTAATTAATATACATGCTAATGAAGTAGATGAAAATGGACTTCCTACTTATCAATATACTGAAAAGGACCTAAATAAATTAAGAGATACAAACATTAAAGCTGTTTTTATAGTAAACCCAAATAATCCTGCTTCTGTTGCTTTAAATGATACTTGCATGAGTACATTAAAAAATATAGTAGAAAACCATAATCCTAACTTAATGATTATCACTGATGATGTTTATTGTACATTTGTAAATAACTTCAAATCTGTAATTAGTTACTTACCTTACAATACTATTGGTGTTTATTCATTATCAAAATATTTTGGAGTAACAGGTTGGAGACTTGGTGCAATATTATTAAATGAAAATAATATTTATAATAAGCTTATAAGCGAACTTCCAGAAGTTCATAAGGAAAACTTAAATAAACGTTACTATCATTTATCTTACACTCCAGAAAGCTTATCTTTCATTGATAGAATTGTTGCTGATAGTAGACAAGTTGCCTTAAATCATACTGCTGGTCTTTCAACTCCTCAACAAGTACAAATGGCATTTTTCTGTGGATTTGCTTTAACTGATGAAGAAAATAATTACAAAAACTTAACTAAAGAAATTTGTAGAAGACGTAAATCATTATTATGTGAAGGATTAGAACTTACTGTATTCAATGATCCTCATTATGCTTCTTACTATACAGAAATAAATATGTTAGATTGGGCTAAAATTGAATGTGGAGAGGACTTTTCTAAGTTTATAGAAAAAAACTATACTCCTTTTGATATACTTTATAATTTAGCTAATGATCATTCTATCATATTGTTAAATGGAGATGGATTTGCATCTTGTAGATGGGGATTAAGAGTATCACTTGCCAACTTAAATGACGAAAGTTACATTGAAATAGGTAAAATTTTAAGAGCTACATTTAACGATTTAAAACTTAAATGGGAAGCTTCAAAATAATAAATAATATATTAGCGTAGTATTTGATTTTTATCTTATACTACGCTTTTTTTACACTACTTATCCTTTAATCTTAACCATTTTGTAACCTTATCACTAAAAAGAATTCCATTTAAATGGTCTATTTCATGACAAAAACATTTTGCCATTTCCCCTCTTCCTGTTAAAGTTATTTCTTTTCCATTTTCATCTAAAGCCTTTATAGTAACTTTTTTAGGTCTAAGTGTATTCCCATACTTATTAGGAATACTTAAGCATCCTTCTACACATTCCTGAATTCCCTTTTCCTCTATTATTTCAGGATTTATTAACTTAATTACTCCATTTCCCATATCTATTACTACAAGTCTTTGTAATATTCCAACTTGTGGAGCTGCAATTGCTGCTCCATCCTTTGTATTATGAAGTGTATCTAACATATCATCTAATAGCATTCTTATATGCTCATTTACTTCTTCTACCCTTTTACACTTTTTCCTTAAGATATCATCACCTTCATATCTTATTTGTCTTATTGCCAATTTTTCCACCTCAAACTTTATTTATTCATTATATATTACTCATCTTTAATATAAATATGAAAATAAAACATCAGTTGCTGATTCAAAGATTATTCCAAAATTCTGTCATATTTTATCTCCTTTTAAATCTTAATTTAAAGTAGACTTCTCTTTTATCTTTTAAAAGTTATCACCCCTACTTGTTTCCTAGTCAACAATATCCCTCTTTGTTCTATATTTATAAATTATATTATAATAAAATATAAATCTTCTTTTCTATGATAATTCTATTCTCTATTAATTTGTGCCATAATATAACTATAATATAGTTTTTATGGAGATGATTTCATTATGAATACCCTAATAAGTAAATTAACTAAAATACTTAAAGATAGTAATAATATAGTTTTCTTTGGAGGAGCTGGCGTAAGTACTGAAAGTAATATACCAGACTTTAGAAGTGCTAATGGCTTATGGAGTGAAAATTTAAAAATAAACCTTACTCCTGAACAACTTGTTTCACATACAATGTATATGAGATATCCTGAAGAATTTTTTAAATTTTATAAAGAAAAATTAATATATCCAGATGCTAAACCTAATGCTGCCCACATAGCTTTAGCTAAACTTGAAAAAATGGGTAAAGTTAAAGCTGTAGTCACTCAAAACATTGATGGCTTACATCAAGCTGCTGGTTCTAAAAATGTTTATGAACTTCATGGATCTGTTCTTAGAAATTATTGCATGAAATGTCATGCTTTTTATGATGAAAAATTTATTTTAGAATCTGAAGGAATACCTACTTGCCCTAAGTGTGGCGGTAAAGTTAAACCTGATGTAATTCTTTATGAAGAAGGATTAGATGATTCTACTATTAGAGGTGCAGTAAATGCTATAGCTAATGCAGATACATTAATTATAGGAGGAACTTCCTTAGTTGTTTATCCTGCTGCTGGACTTATCGATTATTTTAGAGGTAAAAATATTGTTTTAATTAATAAGAGTTCAACTTCTGCTGATAATAAAGCAAACCTTGTTATTCATGATGCTATTGGTAAAGTTTTAGCACAAGCTGTTAATGAACTATAAAGTTCTGTAAAAAACTTTATAAGAGCCTGTAAATATATATTTTCACTTATAAATAAAGAAGCAATAGGTTCTAATAATTTAAATTGGAATCTATTGCTTCTTTATTTATATTATTGTGTAGAATTTTCTGAAGAATTTTCTATTTTATCAGATTTTTCTTCTTCTCTGCACTTACATTTATTTTTGTTTTCTTCTTTGGATTCATCCTTTTTTGATTCATTTTTACACTTAGTTTCTTCTTTTTTCTTTTCCTCTTTCTTATTATCCTTGTATTTTTTATCTTCTTTTTCTTTCTTCTTGCAAGGATTTGAAGAAGTTTCTTCTATATCATCTTGAGAAGTTTTTTTGCACTTATCTTCAGAAGATTTTTCTTCTGCTTCTTCAGAAGTTTCCTTAGATTTCTTTTGTTCTTTTTCTTCTGCAGATGATTCTATTTTTGAGTTGTTACTAGGTTCACTTGCAATAGTTTGAGCATAAGTAACGCCTTCAACCATCATTAATGCAGAACAAATCAATAATGATATAACTTTTTTCTTCATAAATTTTTCCTCCAATATTGTCTTTAGTTTCTTATAATTACTCCTAAGTATTTCAGATTTAGTATTACCATATTAAAAGAAAAATATAATTTGTCCATATGAATTCTACTTTATTAACTAAGATGTAAATAAAGACTTCCTAACCATAACCTTCTGAAATTTGTATAAAATTGAAAAAATATTATCATCATAAACTAATATTTCTAAACTTGTTCCTGAAATCATAGGTGGTATCTTAACTTCAAATTTTCCATTTTTATCAGCTTGTGCTGTTCCTACTGTTCCTTTTTGAGATACAACTATTATATTACTATTAGGAACTGTTTTTCCCTTTATATTATCACTTGATGTTGTAATTTTATTAACTTTTAAAGATGCATAATCTTCATAATCCGAAATTACTTGAGTTGCCATCATAGCATGTCCTGCTTTACTTGAATAAATCTTAAATTGATTGTTTTCAATTTGAAAATTCAACTTTTCATCACTATTTAAAATATTATAACAATCAATAACTTTATAATTATATTTATTATAATATTTTGTAATTACTTCATTTATAGATTTTATCCTTTCATTAAAATATTCATAAATACTTCCTTTTTTATTTATTGGATTATACACTGTATTAACATAAATTTCTGCATTTGGTGATAAATTTTTTATATTATCTATTATATTTGGAAAATCTTTTTTAAATTTTTCAATTTCCTTTGCAACTTGTAAATTAATTTCTTCACCATTTAAATATTTTCCTATAATTAAATCAAATGTTGTTTCATCATAATTTTTTAAAGATTCAATATTTAAATCAAGTTCATTACATAATTTTTGAATTACAGTATTTAATACATTATTAACTCCAATTGAAAGAACAATTAAATCTGCATTCTTTATTTCATTTTTTTTTAAGTTTATTAAATTTAACAAATCTGAAGATGTCATTGATTTTTCACTTAAATTCCTATAATTTAAATTTGAATTTATAGCTTTAAAAAAATCTTTTATTAATGTTATATAAGATACTTCATAACAATTTTCAGATTCAAATGAAACATCATCACCAAGTACTATATATTTATTAATTATTTTATTTGTATTTGTTGCTTTAATTCCAATTAAAGTTGGAATAATTAAAATCATTATTATCATAGTTACTACAGATATCACTTTAAATTTGGCTATTTTCATTTATAAACCCATCCCTTCATAAAAAACCCCATATATTTATTATATATCTTTTTGCCTAAAATTATAGTTTTTTTAGGTAATTTTTTCCAAAACTTTCCTTCATATTTTTCCCTTTTAATTTAGAATATTTAAATATTCTACATAATTATAAATTAAAAATAATTTACCCTATAATAAAAAAGATTATAAAAGCTAATAAAATTAACCTTTATAACCTTTTTATCTTACATATATTTTTCTAAATCTTCTGCTCTTTCGTAGGATCTTTTAATTATTTCTTTTGGATATCCAATAAAATCTAATAATTTAATTGCATTACGGGTTTTAGATATACCCTTTTTTAATTTATAATCAAATTTTAGTCCTGCATTATCTACCTTTTCGCTAAAATAAAAGAATTCATAATTATCTTTAAGTATTTCTGTAAGTTCTCTATCATGAGTTGCCACTATAGATATACTTTTCTTACTATTTATATATTTAAGAATTTCTGCTGATGCTGAAATTCTTTCAATTGGATTTGTTCCTCTAAATATCTCATCAATAGGACAAAATACAGGTATATTTAATTCTAATGCTTTAATAATTCTTAATAGTGCTTCTGCTTCAGCCATATAAAAACTTTTTCCTACCATAACATCATCACTTGGACTTATAGATGACACTATATTAAAAAAACATGATTCGTATTTTTTAGCTAGTGTAAAATTAAATGTTTGAGCAAATATCATATTTAACCCTATCATTCTTAAAAAAGTAGATTTTCCTGACATATTTGTTCCTGTTAAAACAATACCTCTTTTATTAAATTTAATTGAATTTGGAACAGCATCTTTTACTAATGGATGAATACCATCTACTATATCAATATTAATTTTGTCTATAAATATTGGCTTTGTATATTTTCCTTTTATTTCTTCCTTATAAGAAGCAATAGAAATATAGCTTTCAATTTCTCCTAATAAATAATATAAGTCTAAAATTTCTTCTTTCTTTTCTTCTAACAATGCTGCTACCTTATAAAAAGATGTTTCTTCTAATAAAAATGGTATAGTAAATACTTCAAAAACTCCTCCTCCCATATTAGCTAAATGTATGGAAACTGTCGCTTTATCAATAGCTTTCAATTCTTTTAATAATTTTTCTATTTCATCACAATATTTTTTTATTTTAGGATTATTTATTTTTTTAATCTTTTTAGCAGCTACTATTAGATTTCTTAAATACAATAAGCCTTGAGATTTGACATTTTTTCTTTCCTTATCGTTAATAAATACATTAATCCATAATAAGCAAAATGTTGCAAGTAATAAATATGGCTGTTTAAGTAATATAGATAGTACTATTGTTCCTATCATTAATATTCTTCCAAAAAATAAATATAAGTAATATTTAAATTTGTTAACTTCTAGAGTTTCCATTATCATATCAAAAAAAGTATTTTTCTTATCATATCCAAGCTTAAAATAAATCATTTGAAGTTTTGTTCTTAAATCACTATCATTTCTTAATTCTTCAATAATTTGATCTCTTTTCTCTAAATTTTTCTTATCATGCAATGGATTTCTAAGCATTTTATATAATATTGCTTCTCCTGCACTACTATATGTTCTATCTAACTTTTTAAATATCTCATCCATATTAAAATCATTCCATGTTTGATCATCTATTGTATAATCATCATGTTCTTCCATATCAAAATATGTTCTTATATATTTAAAATTTCTTTTCTTTTTTCTTTCTTCTCCAAAATCTTGTTTCATCATATCATATAATCCTAATATATAATCCATTAAATTGCTCATTTTACACCTCTTTTTCTTCTTAAACTAAATATTTTTATTAAATAATAAGCTTACTTTTATTATACTTAATAATTATAAAAATAAAAATAAACATCTATAAGATTTTAAATCTTAAAGACGTTTATTTTTATTTTTAAAAAACTTAAATATATAAAATATGTTTACCAAAAATATAAATGCATTAATTACTCCTACTGGATAAGCTTTTACTGAAAATCCATAAATTACAAATAAAACACATCCAATAGAATTTATAATTCTAAGTTTCAATATATCAGTCATTAATAATGATATTGCAATCATTATTGAGGCTGCATATCCAACCCATTCAATAAATGGTATTTCAATCATAAAAACACTTTTCCTTTATTTAATTATTGTTTTTCTATAAATTAACAATAAAAGATATTTATTCAATTAAAATTCTCTTAATATTCTCTTAAGATAATTACAAAATTCCCTATTTAAGTATATAATGTATTTTATACTATAAATACAAAAAAATTCTTTTTTTATTTTAGAAGGGAGTAATCATTTTATAATGAACATTAAAATTAACTTTAATAATATATTTAAATATTTACTGGTTATTTTATATCCATTAATGATATCTATTTTATTAGAATATAATATTTGTCAAAACTTTTATGGTACAATAAAGTTTTTAACAAGTAAACCCAATATATTATTGTTTAATATACTAATATCTACAATACTATTTTTACTTATTATTCTTATATTTAAAAAAGCTTATATTTCTATGTCTATCCACGGTGGAATATTTTATATTTTATCTTGTGTAGAATACTTTAAATATAAAACAAGTGGAAGTCATTTAGTTATAAGTGATTTATTAATGACTAAAAATTTAAGTGATGTTGGAAAATTTGCATCTTTAAAAATTACTTATCCACTAATTCTGAATTTTATAATTTTAATTTTATATATATTTTTAACATATAAATATAATTTAATACTTGATTTTTCATTAAAGAAAAGAATATATTTTAGTACTATTATAACTTTCATAATTACAATAATGCTAACAACTTCTATTTCTGCAAAAGTATTTTCTGTTTTTGAAATTAAAACTACTGTTGCAACTAATATTTTAGAAAGTAATGAACAATTTAGTGATATAGGTTTTTTACCATATTTAACAAAAACAACGTCAGAAAACTTAACTGATATAATTAATCCTCCAGAAGATTATAGTTATAATTCTATTAATGACTTATTATCTTCTGAAAGTAATGATTTTGCTTCAACTGAACCTGATGATAATAAACCTAATGTTATATTTATAATGTCTGAATCATTTAGCGATTTTAGAGTATTTAATTCTCTTAATATAAGTGATGATATTTATTCTGGTTTTGATGAAGTTGCTAAAGAAGGATTTATGGGACACTGTATTGTACCAACCTTTGGAGGATATACTACTCGTACTGAATTCGAGTTATTAACAGGTCTTCCAACCTATGCAATAAATACACCTTCTGTACCCCAAAACTTATTAAAAAAACAAGATATAATTGATAGTTTTCCTAGATATTTTAAAAACTTAGGTTATTCTACAACTTATATACATCCTTTTAGTAAAACTTTTTATGATAGAGAAACACTTTATCCTGAATATAGTTTTGATAACTTATATTTTGATGATAATATGACAGTAAAAAGCAATAATTTTAGAAGATATATTTCAGATGAATCTGTTTTTAATCAAATAAAATCAACACTTCAATCAAATAATGGCCCAAATTATATATTTACTACTACAATGCAAAATCATCAGCCTTATTATGAAAAAACTTCTGAGGATTCAGATCAACTAACATATTATTTAAATGGAATTAAGGAAACTAGTAATCAACTAAGAGAATTTACTAATTGGCTTAAGAATTTTGATAAAGAAGTTATTCTTGTATTTGTTGGAGATCATTTTCCATTCTTTACACCAGATGATGATGTTTATGGCAAATTAGGTGTTTCCGATTCTAATTCTAATTTAATATATACTCAAAAATATATTATTTGGAACAATTATGATTCAAGTATTTTAAATAGAGAAGATAAAACTATTTCTGCTTTTTATATTCCTTATGTATTAACTGATATTATTAATTCTAAGGATACTAAATTTACTAGTGCAATGAAAAGTATTATGAATGATTATCCTCTTTATTCACCTAGTATTCAAAGCTCTAAAAATAGAAATGATAAACTTGATTTAATAACTTATGATAGAGTTATTGGCAAAAACTATAGTAATGAAATAGAAACTAATACTAATTAATATACTATATACATAAAAAGTACCTAAGTATTTTATAAAAACTTAGGTACTTTTTATATAAAAACTATAAAATTAATTTTTTCTTTGCTTTATTTATTATTTTTTCAACTATTGGATCAAATAATTCAGCAACTTCTTCTTCCTCTTCTATTAATTCTATATTTCCATAATTAGTTATTACCCTATGCATAGGTAATTCTCCTAAAAGTTCAACATTCATATCCTTTAAGAAATTTTCCGTATTTTCACCATTAAATAATTTTATCACTTTATTACAATCTGGACACTTAATATAACTCATATTTTCTATAACTCCAAATACATCAATATTCATCTTTCTAGCCATATTAATTGATTTAGAAACAATCATAGAAATCATATCTTGTGGAATAGAAACCATTACTACACCTTTTATTGGAATAGTTTGCATAACTGTTAGTGGAACATCTCCTGTTCCTGGTGGCATATCAATTATTAAGTAATCTAATTCTCCCCAGTACACTCCTGTCCAAAATTGTTTTACCACATTTACTATGGCAGGACCTCTCCAAATTACAGCTTCATCTTCATTTTCCACAACAAGATTTAAAGACATTACTTTAATTCCTTCACTACTTTCTACAGGAAAAATTAAATTTTCTGTCCCAACAGCTCTTTCTTCTTCTATATGAAGTAATCTTGGAATACTTGGTCCTGTTATATCCGCATCTAATATTCCAACCCTATATCCTCTTTGAACAAGTTGCCTAGCAATCATTACGGACATAGTAGATTTACCTACGCCTCCCTTTCCACTCATTACCGCTATAATATTCTTAATTTTATTATTTTTATTATCTTGAATATTATTTAAATTACTTGATTCTTTATTTGAGCATGAATCACAATTTGACATATAATTTCACCTCTTTTTATATGATTTTATTTATCATAAGTTTAGTCTCATTATTTTTATTTGTCAAATATCCCTTAACTATATAGAAAAAGCCTAAAAATATATTTATTAATATTTTTAAGCCTTTTTACTTATATTTTTTTATTTATTGTAGATTTATTATTAGTACTTTTTATATTACCTTTAAATTTATCTCTTATTTCATATGGAATATTTAATATTATTTCTATCTTTTCACTTTTAATTTTATTTACTATAAAAATTACCATTTCGCATAATATTATAGCTCCAATTGCATCCATAACAAAATGTTGCTTTACAAAAATAGTGGAAAGTATTATAAGTATACCTATCCCTTCTGTATAATAAAAATTTTTCTTGCCACTTTTATATTTTGTATATCTCATTATAAAGTAAGTTGTTAATACATGTAATGAAGGAAAACAATTTACTGGTTTGTCTGCAGAATAAATAATATTAACTAAAAAATTAAATATATTACTGTTATTTATAATAGGTCTATTTATTTGAGTTGGATAAACATAATATATTATATAACATATACTCATACCTATAAAAAAAGATAAAAATACTCTCATATAATCTTCTCTTGACTTTATTAAAATAGTAATAAAACCAATAATTATATATATATACCAATACATATATGGAATTATAAAAATAGAATTAAACTTTATAATTCCATCCAGTTCATCTGTAATATCATGTGTATTTTTAGCAAGCATACTAGATATATAATAATTAACATTTATTATTGGTATAAATATAAACCATATTAAATCTAATACTTTTATTTCTACTTTATTGTTTATTTTTATTGTATTTAAATTAAATTCCATCTCTCCTTAACCTCTTTGTATATTTCTCTCTTTTTCCCTCTTATTACCATAATACTATTTAAATAACTTTATTTCTATATAAAAATAAAAAATAACCAAAATAAAATTGGTTATTTTTTAACTTATAATTTAATAATTTTCTATAAAAATCTCAAAATATCCTTGTAGATGTAAACAAGCTGGACATACTTTAGGAGCTTCCTTTCCTTCATAAATATATCCACAATTATTACATTTCCAAAAAACAGTTTCATCTTTTTTAAATAATGTATCATTTTCCATATTATTTAATAATCTTCTATATCTTCTTTCATGCCTTGCTTCTATCTTTGCAATTTTTTCATAAGCCATTGCAATTTTATTGAATCCTTCTTTTTTTGCAATTTGTGCAAATTGTGGATAATCCTTTGTCCATTCAGCATTTTCTCCATCTGCAGCTTTCATAAGGTTATTTTTTGTTTCTTCATGTAAAGCAACAGGATAAGATGCTTTAATTTCTATTTCTTCATCATTATATTCACTTTTTAAAAATTTTAAAAATATTTTTGCATGTTCCTTTTCTTGCTCTGCAGTTTCCATGAATATATTTGCTATTTGAATATATCCTTCCTTTTTAGCAATACTTGAATAATACGTATATCTAGTTCTTGCTTGACACTCACCAGCAAATGACTTCATTAAATTTTCAGCTGTTTTACTTCCTTTTAACATATTTTCTACCTCCATTCATTAAATTTTATTCTGTTAAATTCAAATTATTACCCCTATTTTAAAATTGACTTTTCTCACATTTTGATTTTTTATAATCTTAAAATAAAAAAATCCATCCTATTAATATTTTAATTATTAATAAAATGGATCAGCCCTTTTAATATTTATTAAATTTAACTATTTAACAATCTGAACATTTCAGCTACTGATTGTTTTATATTTTCCGGTAAATTTTGTAAAGCAATTTTTCTTTTTCTTTCATCTTGAATTTGAGCTATTCTCATTACTTGCTGTTGTAATCCTGGTGTTCTATTAAATTCTGCTACTAATTTATTAAATTTTTGTGCAAAATTAGGATCTTGTTTCATTTTTCTATCAATTTTCATAATTAACTCATATGGATTCATTTAATATTAATCTCCTTGGATTCCTTATAATTTCATAATATTCCATTTATTATTATATGTTCATAAGAAAATTCTATATCTTGCTTTATTTTCTCTAACTCTTGTATAAATTACTATTATTATTGGACAAAATAATATATGAATTTAATTTAATGAGATTTTTTTTTACATGCATATTTCAAGAAAATATTTTAGTTTAATTAATAAAATTATAGTTTTTATATTTATTCTTTTTATATTTAATAATACATCTTTTAATTATTATAGTGAAATTGCTTCAAATTCCAATGAAAAAGTTGCTTATTTAACATTTGATGATGGTCCTAGTAAAAATACCCCTTTAATTTTTGATATTTTAAAAGAAAATGATATTAATGTAACATTTTTTATAATTTCGCCATATATAGAAGAACATATTAATATTGTCAAAAAAGCCTTTACTGAAGGAAATAATATTCCAGCTTCAACACTTGCTCAAAACATTTGTAAAGAAATTAAAGATAAATATGGTAATTATAAAACTTATGTTGTCCCCTTCATATAGGAAATAATTTGCAAAATTAAAGATAAATATGGTAATTATAAAACCCCAGCCATTATCTTAATGCATGATTGTATGACTAAAACTACTACAGTTGAAGCATTATCTGAAATAATTAAGTTTTTAAAAAATGAGAGTTATACTTTTAAAACACTTAAATAATTTTTAAACTAAATAAAAATAGCAGGATACAATTAAACCTAATTATAACCTGTTATTTTTATTTATTAATATCTTATTCCTGCTGCTACAACATTTTCCTTGTTTCTTGATGAACATGGAGTTACCCCATATGTCATTTCACAATGAGGACATTTATCAATTATAGTTTTCATTATAAATATGTTTCCACAACTACAATCTATTTCATGTTGTATCATTAAAGGTAAATCTGCTTTTCCTTTACTTCTTACTAAATTAACTACAGCTTTTCCATCTCTTTTATCCATATTTGTACATCCACAACTCATATTATTTCCTCCTAGATATAATTTCACATTTATATTATATATATAACTATTATCATAATCAGTAACATTGGTTACATTCATAATAATATTTAAAGCTTATTATTTTTTGATAACATATTATATAAAATAAATTTTAATTTTAGACACACATTGCTATCTTATTAGAATATATTATAGTATATTGCGATACACTTAGGAGGATAAATTCATGAGCGGAAGAATAGGAAATTGTATTTTTAAGACAGGTTGCAATGAACAAATAGATGCAGTTGTTAGATTACCAAAAGAAAATAGAAGCTGTATATTTGGTACAGTACTTGATGAATGTGGATTACCTGTAGTAGATGCAGTAGTAGAATTACTTCAAGTTAAAAATAAATGTGATTATCCAATTCCATTAACTTATACTTTTACTGATGATAATGGACAATTTTTACTTGGCCCTTTATGCCCAAATACAACTTATATGCTAAAAATTTATAAAGACAATGCTCAAATTATTCGTAAATGCTTAAAAGTTAATTGCTTTAAGGGCTCTTGTTTAAATGCTGCTACTGTTGATAACGATAGTGAATCTAATGGCTGTGGATGTTAAATTTGATACAATTTATAATTTTATACAAAAGATAAAATAAATGGGTATGTCGCACTAAAACTTTTATACACAATATATTGCTTTAAAAAATAAAAATCAACACAATATATTGTAGTATTTATTCTTAATGCGACATCCCCTTTTAGTTTATTATAAATTATTATCTGCTGCTATTTTATCAACTATAACTTTTCTTTCCTCTCCTATAGCTGCTATTAATTTAGTTGGCATAAATCCATTTTTATAAATTCTATCATCATTTGCTTTTATCATTGCTACAACTGTAGTTTCTAATTTTTCATATGATAGTAAATCTTCTAAATATAAATCAATTAAATCCTTTAATTTTGTTGCTAATTCTTTTGGATTTCTGTATACAGCTCTCATATGTTACTCCTTACTATTAAATATGTTTAATTTTTATTTTTCCACGTTAGTATTATATATTAACTAAATATTATTTACTAGATATTTTATTTTGTTACCAAACTCTATAAAATCTTTTCTATTTTTATAATTCTATTCCTATTCTTGATGGAATTCCTTCTCTAAAAGGATGCTTTATACATTTCATTTCAGTAACATAGTTTGCAATTTCTATAAGTTCTTCTTTTGGATCCCTTCCTGTCATAACAACTTCTAAAGTATCAGGCTTATTTTTCAAGAAATTTACAACCTCTTCTAATTCAATAAACCCATTATTTATAGTTGCTATTATTTCATCTAATATTAATAAGTCATATTCATTTTTTTTAATAATTTCAACTATTTCCCTAAATCTAGATGTATGTTCCTTTTTAGCGTCTTTCTTTTCCTCATCATTCATATTCCATATAAATTTATTTACCGGCTTTCCTGGTAAAAAAGTTACATAGTCTTTTAATTTATCTAAAGATACTAATTCTCCACTTTTTCCACTCTTTAGAAACTGAGTTATAAAAACTTTTTTTTCTCTACCTGCTGCTCTAATTGCTAATCCCATAGCTGCAGTAGTTTTTCCTTTTCCATCTCCACAATATATATGTATAAGTCCCTTTTTCATAATATTCACCTCTTTATTAGTTTGTAATTTGTAGTTAGTAGTTTATAGTTAAGTTATAAATTCAGCTTGTACTGAATTTAAGAAAATATATTTTCAGAAGCTCCCCAATGAGTTTCATCCTTAACTACTAACTTCTAACTACTAACTATTAACTCCTGACTCCTAACTACTTTAAAGTACATCTGAAAATAGTCTTGATAAAGATTCCTTAATTTTAACTATTCTGCTTCTGTTTTGATATTTTTCTAGTGTTAATTCTTCACACTTTTTCATGTCATTTTCAAATTCATATTTTTGTTCTTTTGCTATTTTTTCAGAATATATAAATGAACTAACTTCAAAGTTTAATTCAAAACTTCTTGTATCCATATTTGCTGTTCCTATTGAACATACCTCATCATCTATAACAACAGTCTTAGCATGTAAAAATGCATTTTTATCATAATGAAATACTCTTATTCCTTCTTTTATTAAATCTCCTGCATAAACTAAATTAGCCCAATATACAAAAGGATGATCTCCCTTACCTGGAATCATTATTTTTACATCTACTCCTGAAGCTGCCGCTAATTTTAGACTATCAGAAATACTATTATCAATAATTAAATATGGTGATTGTATGTATAAATATTTCTTTGCTTTTTGTATCATTTTTAAATATGCCATTTTTATTTCATATTTATCACTTAAATTAGGCCCACTTGATACAATTTGCATTCCAACATTATTGCTATTAGAGTTTTCTTCATTAGCTTCAAATATTTCTTCTAATGAAACTTCTTCTTTTGTTGCATATCTCCAGTCTGCTAAAAATCTTAAATTTAAATCATTAACAGCACTTCCTGTAAATTTTATATGTGTATCTCTCCAATATCCAAACTTACTATCTTTTCCTAGATACTCATCTCCAACATTAAATCCTCCAACAAAACCAACATTATTGTCTATTACAACAATCTTTCTATGATTTCTAAAATTCATATTTATATTAATAAATTTTAACCAAGAAGGGAAAAATTCACCTACTTTTCCTCCCTCATTAATTAATTTATTTAATACATTTCTATTTAATGATCTGCTTCCAACTGAATCATATAATAATCTAACTTCTACCCCTTCCTTAGCCTTTTCTTCTAAGACATTTAATATTTTAGTTCCTATATCATCATTTTTAAATATATAAAATTCTATATTTATACTTTTTTTTGCTTTTTTAAGACTTTCTAATAACTCATTAAAAAATAGCTTCCCATCAGAATACATACTTACATTATTATCATTTCTATAGGGAGAATAATCCATAGCCTCAAGTGCTAATATCATATCTTTATTTTTTTCATATAAACTTTCTTTATTATATTTATTTTTTTCTTCATTCTTGTTTACATAACTTTTAAAAGTATTTAATTCTGCATTTTTAAATCCAAACATATTAGCATTATTCATTTTTCGTCCAATAAGAATAAATACAATAAACCCAACATATGGTGCTAAATATAAAATTAAAATCCAAGCTATAATACTATTTGTGGATCTTTTTTCTTTAAATATCATAAAGGCCATTGTTAGTAAATTAACTACATGAATTAAAACAGTAAATACCTTAAACATCATAATTATTCATCTCCTTGCTATATTTTTTAATTATAAATATATTTATTACTAATTATATTATGAGTGAATTTAAATTTCTATATTAATGTAAATTTAATTGTATTTAATATAACCGAACTGCTAAGTATTTGTTTAAGCTAAAATAAGCTTAATAGTTAAATTTTTCAAGTTTTTCTGTTAACTTTATTAAAGTGTGTCTATTTTTAAATAATGTCTATCCATATCATAAAATATGCCTTAAATTTTATAAAAGTATAGAGAAAGAACTATCGCTAACAGATTTTTTTCTCCGTTATTACGACAGCTCCTTAAATTATTTATTTACTTTTGAATAAAATATATATTTTCTCCATCACTTTTTATACTTATGTCACCATTACTTGTATAAAAAGTCTTTATTTTATATTTTTCTAATAATGAAATTAACTTTTTATTTTGATACATAAATTTAGATGATGTTATAACTGCATACTTAGGTGAAATAGCTTCTAGAAAATTACCTACTTCCTTATTATATATTCCATGATGTGCCATTTTTAAAAAAGTGTATTTTCCTGTTTCCTCATTAATAAACTCTTTCATTCTTTCATCTTCTGCATCTGCAGCAAACAAAAATTTATATTTACCATATTCTACTCCAACAATAATAGAATAATCATTTGATTTTTCATATTCGTCTTTTTGTGGTGGATAAATAATAATTTCTGCTCCATTTATATTTTTTATAATTTTTTTATTAGTCAAAATTGGTTTTAATTCATTTCTTTCAATAGCTTCAATTTTAAGATAAAAGTTTTCATTTATTACCCTTCTTAACTAATAAAACTTATTTTAATTATATTCTTTTTATCCCATAACCTTTACAAATAAAACTCAATATTTTTTTACTTTATTAATTCATTAATTTTTTCACTAAATTCCTCATATAAATTACTTATATACTTAAAAATATTTTCATTATATCTTTTTTCATAAACAATTAATACCTTATATCCAATTCTTACTATAATTTCATTATTAACATCAACAAATTTTTCCACATTTTCATCTCCATACTGCATATTTCTAAGGTATAGCTTTTGTGTTAATAATGTTATATGTATTATCAAATCTCTTATAGAATTTGCTTCTTTAGTTTTATTTAAATAAGCTCTACTATGCTCTATTAAATATTCATCATACTGTAAAATTTTATTTATTAATTGCTCTATTCCATCTCTTAATTTATATGGAAATATAAATTTATTAGCTAACAAAACTATTCCTACCCCTATAATTACATATAAAATCCTATAAAATATCAATTTATTAATATTTACAGATAACGAAGACACACATATAGATGCTATAGCTGCAAATAATGAAATCTTATAATACTCTTTAAATCCATATAATAAATATAAAGATATAATTAATATTAAAATTGTAATTATTTTTGAATCAAATAAATGTATAACCGCTCCAGTAAGCAAAATTGCTATAATATTTCCTTTAATTCTTTCTCTACTTTTTAATATAGTATCTTCATAATAAGGTTGCATAATTGACATTATAGTTATAATTGCCCAAATTACCTTATAAAATCCTAATAATTCTCCCATAAAAATTGAAAATGATAATGTTATTGCCATCCTTATAGCAAACTTAAATCTAATTGATTTTATAATAAAATATTCTCTAAAAATAACTTTAGGTTTATCTAAATAAGCTCTTTCCCACTTCTTATATATTTTATTTATATCATTATCTTTTAATTTTTCTAAATCTTTAATAGACTCTATTATTGATGTAATAGCAAAAATTATTTCTTTATATAACTGTGAAGCATTTTTATTTTTTTCAGTAATACTATTATTTATATATATAAGATCACATATATTGCCTTTATCTACAGAATAATTGATGATTAGTTCAATTAATAATAATAAATCCGACATTTGATATTTTGATATTTTATTATCTTTATATTCATAAAAAATTCTACTTAAACATGTATTTATATATTCTATATCTAAATATAGCTTGAATTGTATTGTTCCCAAATTAGTAGTTAAATATCCCTTATGCCTTGTTGTATATACCTTGTAAACTAAATCCATCATTATTTTCGAACATTTTTTTGTAAGACTATAATCAAAATTGTTTTCTAAAATGTTTTCTACTTGAGTCTTAATACTTTTTAATGCAAAATTAACACTATTTCCAAAAATAATCTTAGCATTTCCTCTCTTAATATATGTTCCAATAATTATAACTATTGCTCCAAACACTACAGATAATAATCTATTAGGTAACTCATAAATTGTTACTTTCGCATATTGTGTAAAAACATATAACATTATAAAAGGCTTATAAAATGTTGCATCATATGGAGATGATACTATATAAATAATTAAAAATATAGCAATTAAATCTATAAAAATACCACTCCAAATATTTAATGATGACAAAAATGCAACAAAAACAATTAATAAATCTAATATTAATATTCTTCCAATTCTACTAAATGGTTTAACATAAAAATTTTGCCTTCCAATCACTGTTGATGTTAGTGCAATTGGAAAAGCTATCATTATATTTTTAACTCCAAATAAAATACCTACTCCCATCATTGTAATTACTGCAACTGTTCCATTTCTAATCATTGATGTAACATTCATATTATATTTTTTAATAAGATATTCTATCATTTTGTCACATTCCTTTTTAATGTTAAATAAATACTCTTTATTACTTTTTCCTTATAAATAATTAAGTATTCAATAACTAAAATTTTTATATAAAAATAAAATGTAAAAGATAACTTTATTATCTCTTACATTTTATTTTTTAAAATTTTCTATTTGTTTTTGTAAATCATAAATTTGATTATTCAATGCTTCTATAGATTTTTTCAAATTAAATATATCATCATTTAATTTTTTAATTTCTAAAGAAGTATTATTTGATTTATTATTTCTATTTGAAGATGTATTTTCATCTAAATTTATTGATCTATTTGAGGAAGTATTTTTAGATGTACTTGTTGCTACATTAGCTTGTCCTTCATCTGTTGAATTATAACAAAATGGATTTGCTGCATTTCTATATATTGGACTATATATTCTTCCTGGTCCCCCTTGATAATATTGTTGTTGTGCATTAAATGTTATTATTACTTGTCCAAATAGTTGAAGCCAGTTACCTATAGCATTTTGTACATTAAAAGGCATCTTTTGAGATGCAATACTTCCAAAAATAACTGTTATCAAATTAAGTATTATTGGATTTAAATCTTGAAATCCCCCTGGTATATCACTGCAAGCATTTCTAGCTTTTTCATCAGCTTGTGCATTTTTATTTCCAAACTTGCAATCATTACACTCCTCATTACTTGAATTATTATTAGCACTATTTCCATAAGCTCCATTATCAGAGTTTTTATTGTTTGTTTCTGAATTAAAGGAATTTATATATTCATTTAAAATTTTTATAAAGTCATCAAAATTATTAAATCCATTATTATCCACAACTTTCACCATAAAAACTATTTAATATCATACTACTCTTAATTTTTTTATTTGCTACATAGTAAACTTGCTATTATTTTTTATAAATATTAATCACTACTTATAATATTTTATTAATAATATAATTTCCTAATATTAAATTTATTTTATAACTTTGATAAATAATATTACTTATAATAAAAATACGACCTTAATATTTAAGATTGTACTTTTATTATTTAAGCTAATATTATTTTAATAATCCATCCCTGCTAAATAGCCTGTTGAAAATGCTATTTGTAAATTATATCCTCCCGTTTCAGCATCAACATCTATTACTTCTCCTGCAAAATAAAGGTTTTTTATTAATTTAGATTCCATTGTTGATGCATTAATTTCTTTAACTTTAACCCCTCCTGACGTTACTTGTGCAGCTTTAATAGTTAAGGTTTCTCTAGCTGTAAGCTTCATTTCTTTCATATATTCTATTACTTTATATTCATCTTCCTTTTTTAAATCACTAGCTTTAATTTCACTTAGCCCTAATATTTCAAATACTACTTTTAAAAAGTTTTGAGGAAGAACTCCCTTTAAATTATTAAATATAGTTTTATTTGTATTGCTCCTCATAATCTTAGAAATTTCTTCTTTAGATTTATCCTTTAAAAAATCTAAGGTTATTTCTACCTCACCTTCAGTTAAAGCCTTATTTACATATGAAGATAACTTTAAAACAGCTGGTCCTGAAATCCCAAAATGAGTAAATAACATATCGCCACTTTTTTCAATTTTTTTCTTTTTAATTTTAGCTGAAACTACAACGTCTTTCATAGAAACACCTTGTAACTTCTTTACAAATTCTTCTTTTATAACAAGAGGTATTAAAGCTGCATATATAGGAGTTATTGTATGACCATATTTTTCTAACACTGAATACATAGTGCCGTCAGATCCTGTATTAGGAAAACTTTTTCCACCTGTTGTTATTATAATCTTATCTCCTAATATCTTTTCTCCATAAGAAGTTATAACACCCTTAATTACATTATCTTCAATAATTAAATCAGTTATTGTAGTATTATATTTAATATTTACATCATTATTTCTTAAATCATTTTTCAATAAGTCTATTACTTCATCTGCCTTATCACTTTTTGTATATACTTTTTCATCAAGTTCAACTTTATACTCAAGTCCCTTACCACTTAAGTATTCTAAAAGTGAATAATTTGAAAATGTATATAATGCACTATATAAAAACTTATTATTATTTACTATCTTATCAAAAAATTCTTCAATATCTCTATTATTGGTTATGTTACATCGACCACCGCCAGTAAGTCTTAATTTCATTCCAATTTCTTTATTTTTTTCTATTAATATAACCTCATTATTTTTTGCTGCACTTAAAGCTGCCATAATACCAGCAGGCCCTCCCCCAACAATTATAACTCTAGCCAAACTTGTCACCTCACTAAATTTCATTTGTTTATTTAGACATTATATCATAATTTATAATTATACTTTATCTAATCTTAATAAATTCTTAATTTGATTTTATCATATTAATCTTATATAATTTATTAAAATAAATAATACATATAAGCTTTAATTATATAAATTTACTAAATATTTACATTTTAATATTATATTAAAATATTAAAACTTTAAGGAGATAATTATGGGTTTAAAAAAAAGAATTTCAGCATTACTTATTTGTAGTTCAATTGTTTTAGGCAGTATAACTCCTGCTTATGCAGATGGAGCCAATGTAGTAACTTTAGGTACAAACTTATCTGCAGAACAAAAACAAATGGTTTTAAATTATTTTGGTGTAAAAGAAAATGAAGTAGTTATATTAGAAGTTAATAATCAAGAAGAAAGAAAGTACTTAGAAGGAGTTGCAACTGAAGCTCAGCTTGGTACAAGAACATATTCTTGTGCATATGTACAACCTACTTCAAAAGGAAATGGTCTTAATGTTAAAACTGTAAACTTAACTTATGTTACCTCATCAATGATTGCAAGCACTCTTACCACTTGCGGTATTACTGATGCAAATGTAATTGCAATGACTCCTCTTTCTGGTGGAGTAAGTGGAACTGGTGCCTTAACAGGAATAATGAAAGCATTTGAAGATGCAACTGGTAAACCACTTGATGAAGAAAAAAAAGAAATAGCCTCTGAAGAACTTGTTATAACTGGTGATTTAGGAGAAAACATTGGACAAGATAAAGCAACAGGTGTAATTAATGATATTAAAACAGAAATAATAAAAAACAATACTCAAGATAACATTCAAATTGCTGATACAATAAATAATATTACTAATAATTACAATGTTACTTTGACACCTGAACAGCAAGAAAAATTAGAAAACTTAATGACTAAGGTATCTGAACAAGATTATGATTATAAAGAAATGAAAGATGCTTTAAATAGTGTTAAAGATGTTGTTAATGAAAAATTAAATTCAATTGGTGAAAAAGTACCAACTACTCTAATTAATTCTGTAAAACAATGGTTTACTAGAATTGGTGACTGGTTTGCTAATTTATTTAATAATGAAAGTAAAGATTTAGGTATATTAGAAACAACTAATGATGATCTTTTAGGGGAAAATGCTAAAATTGATGCAACAGATAATGCTGCAATAAATCAAACTTCAACTGAAAAAGAACAAGGATTTTTTGAAAAAATTTGGAATTGGGTAACTAATTTATTTAGTTCTAATGATAATACTACTGACTCTACTTCAGAAAACCCTAAATCTAATAATAATACTTTTGAAGATAATTTTAATGTTGATATTACTGAATCATCTGGTGATTCTAATTCATCTAATCCTTCTGATTTAAAAGATGATAAAAATACAATAGATACTAATATTAATGAATCTAATAATTTAGAAAATAAAAATATAAATTAATAAGAGTGGATAATTTTTATCCACTCTATTTATCTCTATTTTTATTACTAATTTAAAGCAAAAGCTATTACTGTTACAGCATTAACTGTAAGTTTATTAATATCTTGAGTAAGATTTGTTAATTTGATATTCAATATTTCATTATCATCAACATTTAATACAATACCTAATGAAATGCTATTAGTATATACTTCTTTTGAAACTGATGCTACATGCTTACTTCCTGGTAATTCACTTCCATTTTCATCTGTAATTGCAAATATTATATCATTTCCACTTTCACTACATTCTGGTACTGAATAAGAAATTGTATATTTTACAAAATAAGAACATCCTCCCATGAATGTTATTGGTGCAGTATTATCTTCATGTCTAATATTATTACCAATTATTTTACTGTTAGTGAAAACTACATCGTCTTGATATTGTAATACTTGTCTATCATCAAAATTTCTATAAACAACTGCATAATCTTCAATAGATCCTGGTTCTCCTTGAGGACCTGTTGCTCCTGTTGCCCCTGTTGCTCCTGTTGCTCCTGTTGCTCCTGTTGCCCCTGTTGCTCCTGTTGCTCCTCTTAACCCTTGTGGTCCTATTGGTCCTTGTGCTCCTGTTGCCCCTGTTGCTCCTGTTGCTCCTCTTAATCCTTGTGGTCCTTGTTCCCCTATTACACCTTGAGGTCCTTGTGCTCCTTGAGGTCCTTGTGCTCCTGCTGGACCTTGTGCTCCTTGTGGACCTTGAGGTCCTTGTGGTCCTGTTGCTCCTGCTACACCTTGTATTCCTTGTGCCCCTGTTGCTCCTCTTAATCCTTGTGGTCCTCGTGGTCCTATTGCCCCTGTTGCTCCTGCTACACCTTGTGGTCCTTGTGCTCCTGTTGCTCCAGTTGCTCCTGCTACACCTTGTTGTCCTTGTGGTCCTTGTGGTCCTCTTAATCCTTGAGGTCCTTGTGGTCCTGTTGCTCCAGTTGCTCCTGCTACACCTTGTGGTCCTTGTGCTCCTGTTGCCCCTGTTGCTCCTGCTACACCTTGTATTCCTTGTGGTCCTGTTGCTCCAGTTGCTCCTGCTACACCTTGTGGTCCTTGTGCTCCTGTTGCCCCTGTTGCTCCTGCTACACCTTGTATTCCTTGTGGTCCTGTTGCTCCAGTTGCTCCTGCTACACCTTGTGGTCCTTGTGCT